>QMCE01000330.1_pt1 | contig 23320 bp, 22 predicted proteins | sample 1821851 | NCBI WGS metagenome assembly QMCE01 (sample SAMN09453174, study PRJNA476694) | Termite gut metagenome, whole genome shotgun sequencing project. | isolation source: worker | host: Odontotermes sp. | place: South Africa:Pretoria | collected 2016-01-28 | reverse complement strand
GCCGCTCTTTTCCGGGTGGAACTGGCAGGCGAAGAGGGAGCCCTTCCCCGCCATCGCCGCGAAGCGCGCGCCCGCGTAGTCCGCCAGGCCGTAGACGGCGCCGGTTTCCGGCGAATCGGCGCGCTCGTCCCAGCCGGGCTCGACGTAGTAGGAATGCACGAAATAGAAATCCCCGCCCGGAAGCGCGTCCGGCAGGAGCGGATGTTTCCGGGGCATGTCCGTCCTGTTCCAGCCCATCTGCGGCACCTTCATTGTTTTGTCCCCGGGCCGGAAGCGGACGACCCTGCCGGGCAGGATGCCCAGCGCGTCGACGCCCCCGTCTTCGTCCGAGCGGTCGAAGAGGAGCTGCATGCCGATGCAAATCGCGAGGACGGGCACGCCCCGCGCGAGCGCGTCCGCGAGAACGCGGTCAAACCCGCGCGCGCGGAGGTTCCGCATGCACTGCGCGGCGGAACCGACGCCGGGGAAGACGATCCGCTCCGCCCCCGCCGCCCCCTCCGCGTCCTTCACGAAGACAGGCGCCCCGCCCACATGCGCAAGCGCGGAGCGGACGCTTTCGATATTTCCCGCGTCGTAGTCGAGAATGGCAAGCATTACAGGCTTTCTGAACACTGTTTCAAAAAATCAATCACGCGTGCACCGGGCGTTTTGCCGTTTTCTTCCGCCCGGCCGGCTTTTGGGCGCTTTTGGGCTTCCGTGCGCCGACGGTTTTTTTTCTCTGCGGAGGGGCGGACGTTTCTTCAGGATAGAGAGCTTCGCGTATCACCCGTGCTCTTTCCTCCGGCGTCATTTTGGGCAATTTCCGCAACGCCTCATCGCCTTTCGCATTATGATAGGCGACCCGCTCTTCCAGAGTCATGCCCTCCGTTTCGCGGTTCATTTTGTCCCGCACATCGCGAATCCACTGAAAGCAGGCGTATTTATCTTTCTTGGGCATAACGCATCACCTCCTTTGGAGAAACGATGAATAATTGCGGGTAACCTTGCGACAGATTGACCACATTAAAAAGCCTGGACTTGTCCTCATGGACAATATGGGTAAAATTCCAGCTGACTAACCCGGCGCAGGCGAAAGCTGTGGCGCACGCAACAAAGGAAGCGTCATTCCGGTATTTTGGCGTTACAATCCCGTTCTGCAAATAAAGATCAGTCAGGCGCTGAACATTCGGTGAATTAAGGTGCATATCCATCTTCGGTAAATACGCCTTGAAGAATGCTTTTACCCTTTCAGGCGCAGGCTCAATTTCATCCGCAACAGGCTTGGATATCGCAATCTGAAACACTCCCGCATCGACAGCCTGAAAGAACGCCCGCGTGTCCTCCCGGAACTCGGCGTCGAACATGCCGCCAAAAACAGAAGTGTCCACAAAAACGCGCAGCGGGCGCATACATTCCCTTCCTGACAGAGACGGACACTTCAGCCGAGCATTTCATCGAGGAGCGCGCCCACGGCTTTCGGGTCGCCTTTTCTTTGCAGTTCCTTCATCACCTTTCCGAAAATGGCGTTTCTTGTCGCTGTTTTGCCGGCTTTGTATTCGGCGACCATTTTCTCCGATTCTTTCAACACTTTTGCTATCGCGGCGCGGACGGCGTTGTCGTCCTGCACGGTGACGAGATCGAGGGCTTTCGCCGCCGCCGCGGCGTCGCCGCCGTTCGAGAACAGGTGCGCGAGAACCTGACGGAAACCGTCGGCGTTGATTGTGCCTTTTTCCTGCAGCGCCACGGCGTCCCGGAGCATCTCCGGTGCCAGCTTCGACTCGTCCAGCCGCACGCCCGTCGAATTGACAAGCGCGAACACGTCCTTCGCCAGACGCTTCGCGAGAAGCACCGTCGCGGAGGGATCCGTCTCCGCCGCCACGCGGAGGAGGCCGAGCGCGTCGTTCCGCGTCAGGGCGTCGATGTCCGCGTCCGCCAGGCCGCTTTCGCGGAGCTGCGCGATGTATTCCTCATACGTCGCGGGCATGCGGGTTTTCTCCGCCTCGACCCAGGAGGGGTCAATCCGCGCCGACGGCAGATCCGGCTCCGGGAAATACCGGTAATCGTGCGCGTTCTCCTTCGAGCGCTGCGCGAAGGTGCGCTGGTTCGCGTCGTCCCAGCCGCGCGTCTCCTGCACGAGCGTGCCGCCGGATTCGATCACCTCCGCGTGGCGTTTTTCCTCGTACTCGATGGCGCTCCGCATGTGGTGGAACCCGGCCTGGTTCTTGATTTCCGTCCGCACCCCCAGCGTCTTCGAACCGTGCGGCGCGATGGAGACGTTCGCCTCCACCCGCATTTCCCCCCGCTGAATCCTGCAGCGGGAAATGCCGTTGTACACGAGGATCGCCCGGAGCTTCCGGACGTACTCCTCCGCTTCGCGGGCGGAGTCGAGACAGGCTTCCGTCACGATTTCCATGAGCGGCGTCGAACTCCGGTTCGCGTCGACGAGGGCGGCGCCGTCGATGTGGGTGAGCTTCGCCGTGTCTTCTTCGAGGTGCAGGCGGCGGATGACGACCTTCTTCTCGTTCCCGTCGTCGCCGGTGATCGTGAGGTGGCCCCATTCCCCCAGCGGCTGTTCGTACTGCGAGACCTGGTAGCCCTTGACGAGGTCGGGGTACATGTAGTTCTTCCGCTCGAACCAGATGACCTCGTTCACCTTGCAGTTCAGGGCCAGCGCCGCGCGGAGGCCGAGGCGCACCGCTTCCTTATTAATCGCGGCGAGCGCGCCCGGCAGCCCCAGGCAGACAGGGCAGGTGGCGCTGTTCGGCGGCACGTCCTGCGGCGCGTTCAGGCAGGAACAGAACATCTTCGTCTTCGTCATCAGCTCGACGTGGACTTCCATGCCGATGGTTGTCTTGTATTTGCCGCTCATTTCGCTTCCTCCGGCGTGGCTTTCGTCCAGGGCGCGCCCGCGGGGGACACGCTTTTTTCCGCCGCGCGGGCGATGCGGCAGAGGAGGTTTTCGGAAAAGGCCGCGCCCATCGCCTGCACGCCCGCCGGCATGCCGTCGAAAATCCCGACAGGGTACGATGCGGCGGGAAGGCCGGCGAGGCTGGCGGGGATGGTGAAAATGTCCCCGAGGTAATTCTCCAGCACGCCCGCCTTCGTCCCGATGCGCCTCGGGGGCGCGGGGGAGACGGGCATCAGCACCGCGTCGACCTGGCCGAACAGCTTCGCCATTTCCCCGGCGAAGAGCCGGCGCACGCGGGCGGCGCGGAGGTAGTACGCGTCGTAATAGCCTTTCGAGAGGGCGTAGGAGCCCATCATGATGCGGCGCTTCACTTCGTCCCCGAGGCATGCGCCGCGCGTCTCCGCGTAGACTTCCCAGAGGTCGCCGTCGCCGACGCGCTCGCCGTAGCGGATGCCGTCGAAGCGCGCCATGTTCGCGCTCGCCTCGCAGACATTGATGATGTAATAGGCTGCGACAAGGTAGTCGATGAGGGGGAGCGTCACTTCCGTGACGATCGCCCCGGCGTCCTTCGCCAGTTCCACCCCGCGCTTGAACGCCTCCGCCATCGCGGGCGTGAAGCCTTCCCTTTCCGTCAGCGACGGGTCGATGCCGACGCGCACGCCCTTCACGCCGTCCTCGATGCCGGGAAGGCAGGGCGCGGCCGTGTCCGCCTGCGGGGCGGAGGTGGAGTCGCGGCGGTCGCGGCCGGCGATGACGTCCATGAGGAGCGCGGCGTCGCGGGCATTCCGGGCGAGGGGGCCGACCTGGTCGAGGCTGGACGCGAGCGCGCCCACGCCGTGGCGCGACACGCGGCCGTAGGTGGGCTTCAGCCCGACTATCCCGCAGAACGCCGCGGGCTGGCGTATGGAGCCGCCCGTGTCGGAGCCGAGGGCGGCCGGCACGCCGCCATAGGCGACGAGGGCGGCGCTCCCGGAGGAGGAGCCGCCCGGGACAAGGGCGGGGTTCCAGGGATTGCGCGTCGCGCCGAAGAAGGAGGTCTCGCCCGTCGCGCCCATGGCGAATTCGTCCATGTTCGTCTTCGCGTGGATGACCGCCCCGGCGGCGCGGAGGCGCTCGACGACGGCGGCGTCGTAGGGAGGGACGAAGTTGTCCAGCATCCGGCTGCCGCAGGTGGTGCGGAGGCCGCGCGTCATGATGTTGTCTTTCAGGCCGACGGGAGCGCCCCGGAGGACGGCGTCGGGACTGGCCGCCGCTGCCGCCGCCTGCTTCTTCGCCGCCTCGTCGTCCCGGGTGACGACGGCGTTCACGGCCGGCTCGAAGCGTTCGATGCGGGCGATGGAGGCGTCGAGAAGTTCCGCCGGCGCGAACGCGCCCGTTCGGACGCCCTCCGCCGCCTGCTCCAGCGTCATGTTCGCGAACTGTTCAGCTGTGATAGTCATTGGGGTGGCGTCTTTCATCCAAAGATGGGTTTTGTGACGAAGGCCCGGAGCTGCGGGTCGTACTTCCCCGCGGAGAGCATTTCGAGGTCTTCCGCCGTGAAGGATTCGCCCGGGACGTCCTCCCGCAGCTCCGCGTAGCCGGCGAAGCCGACGCCCATGGGGTCGACGCCCTCCACGTCGACTTCGGAGAGCAGCCTGACGTAGTCGAGGACGGAGGACATGTCGCCGGAGAGCCTTTCCGCGTCTTCCGGGGAAAGCTTGATGCGCAGCATGTCGGCGAGGGCGAGGGTTTCCTGTGCGTCGATAAGCATTGTCCTGCTCCTGTTCGGGAAAGGATACCATCGTATCCATGAAGCCCCGCCGCTTCAAAAAAAAAATGCCGCTACCGGTTTTCCTTCGTCAGCCAGCCGCGGTCGTCCACGCCGACCTGTCCCTGCTGCCGGGGGTTGCCGGCGCGGACTATCGTGTCGGCGAGCGCGTTCCGGGCCTCGCGGTTCTCCCCGAGCTCCGGCTCGACATACTTCCGCACATATTTGTCCGCGCTCCGCGCCGCCTGACGCCGCGCCTGGTTCTCCGCGAACGCGCCCAGGCACCCGCCGCACAGCAGAAACGCGGCAAGGCAGACGACAAGGGCGACAACAACCCGCGCACTGCATCCCATGCTCATCGCGATTCCTCCGGCTTCCCCGCATCCACCCGCGTCACCCTGCCCCGCACCGCCTCCCCGTGCGCCCGCACGCGATCCGCGTGCGAAGGCATGCGGGGCGCCATGTACGCAATCCCCGCCCACGCCACCGCGCACGACACAATCCCCACAAGCAGCCCCACGCGCAGCCACTCCATAAAATGGATCTTCGTCCAGTACCGCTTCTCCAGCATCCCGACCGCCACGATGTTCGAGGTGGAGCCTATCATCGTGATGTTCCCCCCGAGGCAGCAGCCGTGCAGGAGCGCCCACAGGAGCGGCGTCTGCTCCAGCGTGTTCACGACCGGCATGAACGCGGCGACGAAGACGATGTTCTCGACAAAGGCGCTCCCGAGGGCGGAAATCCCGATCACGGCCGGAATCAGCGCCGCCGGACTGTCCCCGAAAACGGCGGCGAAGGAATGCGCCAGCCGCGTCGTCGCGCCCGTCCGCTCCAGCGCCCCCGCAATCATGAACAGCATCATGAGGAAGATGATGATCCCCCAGTCCACGTCGTGCTCCAGATACTTGTGCACGTGCTCCCGGCGCCACACGAGAAGGATGCCGGAGACGAGGAGGGGCGCGGTGATGAGCATGGTGTTCGGCTGGAGCCCGAGCGCCCCCTCGACCACCTTGTGGAGAATGAGAATGAGGAGGAGGGAGCCGAGCACCATCAGCCCCCGGTTGTGCGGCACCCGCACCATGGGCGCGAGCGACAGCCCGGCGGCGCGGCGCTCCTCAAGCTTCCGGTTCATCTCGCGGATGGGCGCGCGGAACAGGCGGAACATCAGGATCATCGCGACAAGGAACTCCGCCGCCATCAGCGGGAACGACCAGATCATGAAATCGTTGAACGCGAGGGGCGGCTGCGCGTTCTGGCCGATGAGAATGGTGACGGGGTTGCCCAGCATCGTCCCGGCGGATCCGATGTTGATCGACGCGACCGCCATCATGATGAACGGCAGGGGGCGCACGTCCAGCGCGTCCGCGACCTGGAAGATGAGGGCGGCGGCGAAGACGATGGACGCCATCTCGTCCACGAGGCAGGACATGACGGCGCCGGAGAAACAGGCGGCGAAGACGAACTTCCCCGCCGACATCGACCCCATCGAGAGAATCTGCGTGATGATCCAGGAAAACAGCCCGAGATCCTTCAGGACGCCGACGATGATCATCATGCCCATGAGGAAGAGGATGACGTCGAGCTTCGTCTCGGAGGCGAGGCCGGCGAGGTCGAGGATGTTCAGGAGCAGGATCCCGCTGACGCCGAGGAAGGCGAAGGCGAGATGGAACTCCCAGTACAGCGCGGTCGCCGCGACCAGCATGATGAAGGTCGAGAGAGAGACGATTTGCTCCGGGGTGTAGCCGAAAATTTGGGCCATGAGCGCCGTCAGGAGCGTGACGAGGACGAGGGTGAGGAAGCGGAGGAGCCCCCCCAGGCGGCGGGAGGCGACCGCCCCGGTTTTCGAAAGACCGCGCTGGAGCGCGTCGGGGAGTTTGGGCGTCAGCATCGTGCACCTTTTATCGGAGAACCGTCTTGACGAAATCGAGCATACGGATGATGCCCACCAGTTTTCTGCCGCGCAGGACGTACGCGTTCAGTGTTTCCCTCTGCCCGATTTCCTTCATCGCGTAAATGGCGGGCGCGTCCTCGTCCACATGCGCGAAGTCCAGCGTCATGATGTCGCGGATCCAGGTGTGGGCCTCGTTCCGGACGACCTCGGCGATGGGCTCGAAATTGAGGAACTCCGACATGTCCCCCACCCACATGAGGTAGTCGGGCATGAACGTCCTGACGAGGCGCTTCAGCGTGACGACGCCGACCAGCTCGTGGTTTGCGTTGAGGACGGGGACTTCGGGGGTGTTGAATTTGACGAAGCAGTCGATGGCGTTTTTCAGCGTGTCGTTCGTGCGGAGGTGGCAGCGGAGGTTGTCCATGAGGTGCCGCGCCTGGAGGTGGTCGGGGAGGCGGTGGTCTCCGGCGTCGAAGTGCTGCCAGACGGCGAGGGCGGAGGGGAGTCCGCCGACGGCCGGCGCAGACGCCTCGTCCGGGAAGACGCTTTCGAGCCCTTGCAGGATTTGCTTGTAGGCTCCGGGCATGTCGCTCGGGACGAGCGCGGCGACGACGACCTGGAAGCGCTGTCCCGGGAGGTCGCCGAAGACGAATCCCGTTTCGGAGGTGGCGACGGCGAGGAGGGGCTCGTCGACCCTGTCCAGGCGCGCGTAGGGGACGAGGACGCCTTTCCGGAGCTGTCCGTGCGTCGGGTCGTTCCGGATGTTCTGCACGACTTCGCCCAGGGCGCGCCTGAAGTTGCCTATGCCGTAGTCGAGGGCGAGGTGGTGGAGGAGCTGCGAGAGGATTTCCTCGCCGTCTTCGGCGGGGGCGTGGTGGAGGACGTCCTCGGGCTTCAGTATTTCCGTGAGCCGAAGGTTCCGTATGGTGACTGTCGTGCGCGTCCTGCGCGTCGTGACGCTGCGCCGGGACGATCCGGATGTGGAGGATGTCGTCATGTGAGGGCGCCCTTTACAGATTCGCCGCCGCGGCCGCCGCGAGGGCGGAGCGCTCCGCCTTCTTCAGCATCACGTGGCCGAAGAGGGGGAGCTCCTTCATTCGCTCCACGCAGTAAATCAGCCCGTTCGACGCGCTATCGAGATAGGGGTTGTCGATCTGGAACGGATCGCCCGTGAGGACGATTTTCGTGCCGTCCCCGGCGCGGCTGACTATCGTCTTCACCTCGTGCGGCGTCAGGTTCTGCGCCTCGTCCACGACGATGTACTGCTTCGCGATGGAGCGGCCGCGGATGTAGGTGATTGCCTCCATTTCCAGCAGATCGTCGTCCAGGAGTTCCTGGATTTTCCTGTCCGCCGCCTTCCCCACCGTGTGCTTCCCTCCGTCCGGGCCGACGTGCATGAGGAAGGAAAGGTTGTCGAAGACGGGCTGCATCCAGCTGGCGAGCTTCTTGTCCTTGCTACCGGGGAGGTAGCCGATGTCTTTCCCCATCGGGATGATGGGGCGGGTGACGAGGATTTTCTCGTAGCCGTAGACGGGGTCGTGCCCGTTCCGGAGGGAGGCGTCGTCCTGCCGGATCGCCTCCAGCCCGGCCGCGAGGGCGAGGAGCGTCTTCCCCGTGCCGGCGGAGCCGACGAGGGTGACGAGCTTCACTTCCGGATCCATCAGCAGTTGCAGCGCCATGCGCTGTTCGGCGGAGCGGCCGGAGACGCCGTAGACCTTGGCCCAGCTTTTGTTGATGATTTCGACTCCGCCCTTTTCGATGCCGCCCGCGCTCCGGACGATGGCGGACTGGCTGGGGTTTTCGGCCGCGGTGGCGACGACGAATTCGTTCGGCCGGAGTTCGACTCCCTTGAGGACGGCTTTGCCTTCCCGGTAAATCTGGTCGATCGTTTCGGACGCGACATGGAGCGGACGGAATCCCTCGTAGAGTTCGTCGGCGTTGACCTTGTCCTGTTCCCAGTCGACCGGGTCGATGTCGACGACCGCCGCCTTGATGCGGAGGTTGAGATCCTTCGAGACGAGAATGACGGGGGTGTCGGGGTTGTCGAGCTGTATTTTGACGGCGGCGCGGAGAATGCGGTTGTCCGGCATGTCGTGTTCGAGGCCGGGAACGGTTTCGAGGAAGGAATCCTCGACAACCATGATTTTCCCGCCCTGGTCGTTGTGGGTGATGCCTTCTGTCAGTTTTTCCGGTTCGCGCCCCTCGTTCCGGGCGTAGGCTTCTTCCTCCTCGCGGACGCGGTCGATGAAGCGGATGACGGCGCGGGCGTTCCGCCCCAGCTCGTCGGACTTCGTCTTGAATTTGTCCAGTTCCTCGATGACGGTCATGGGCAGAACGACGGTATTGTCGGCGAAGGCGTGCAGCGCGGCCGCGGTGTGGAGCAGGACATTGGTGTCGAGAACGAAAAACTTGTGCATTGGTGCCTTTCTACAGTTTGAGAAACGCGCGTACATTTCCTCCGAGGAGCGCGCGGACTTCCCGTCGGATTTCCGCTTCGCCGTACCGCCACCCCGTGCGCCAGAGGTCGGCGCAGTGCCGGATGAGGGTTTTTCCCAGCGTCCACCGGAGGTGCGCCCAGCACCCGGCCAGCTCTTCCGCCGCCTCCGCCCCGGAGTGGCAGGCGTGGAAGCCGCTCCCCAGCACCTCCAGCCCCCGCGCGAGATACGGCCCCGAGGACAAAGGGTACGACAGCGGCTGATCCGCCCCGCAGAGCAGCAGGTTCCGGTTCGCCGCCGCCGCGAGGATCGCGGCGGGGAACTGATCCTCCCGCCCCGGCGAAAGGAGGAAATGCACCTCCCTGTTTTCCTTCCACAGCGGTTCCAGTTCGTCCATCCGCGCCTGTTCCGAAAGGAGGAAAAACGGAATTCCCTTCTCCCGGCACGCCGGCAGCGCCGCCTCCCGGACAAGCCGCCCCGTCTGCCCGTCGCGGGCGTCCGCGCCTTCCGGCCATTCGAGCGCGAGCAGGGCGGGCTGGATTTTCGCGATTTCCGCCGCGAGGTGGCGGCGGAGTTCGAGGGGGGTGTATTCGTCGACCCTGGCTTTCAGCCCGAAGCCCTGGACGCGGAGCCGCCGCGCGCTTTCCTTCCAGTCCGCGAGGAGATCCGTCAGGTACAGGACGGGACGGAAGAGGTTCAGCCGCGCGGCGGCGGCGGGGCATTCGTCGATGCGCATGCTTTCGACGGGAAAGAGGACGGCGTTCAGGTTGGCGGCGGCGAGGATGTTCCGCCAGCGCTCGTCCTCCGGAACGGCGTCGTAGCGATCGCGCAGCCGGTGCAGATCGCCGGAGGCGACGTCGAGGCCGAGGAGGCCCATGCTGGTGAGGACGATCCGGCAGGGCTCCGAGAGGGGCGCGTTGTCGACGAAGAGAAGGCGCCAGACAATGTCCGCGAGTTCGCGGCGGGTGAGGGACTGCGCGTAGGCGCGGTGGGCGGCGTCGGCCGCCTGCTCGTCCGGGCTGTTGCCCCGCCCGAAGCCCCTCCGGCGGAAGAATTCCGCCAGAATCTGCGGCGTCGTGAGGAGCGCGTCAATGCCGGAGACGCCGGGGAGCGCGAGGGATCCCGGCTTCGCGAAGACGCGGATATCCACCGCCGGCGTGGTGTGGACGGCGGTCCAGATCATGTTTTTCGCGTCTTCGTCAAGCCCGGCCATTGTTCCCGTCCTCGCGGAAAGCGCCCTGTCCTCTTGTCATATCATACCATACTATGCTACAATGGAAAAGCGTTTTCACCCAGACAGCCGAGGAGTTCTCCGTGAATCTCAAGGACAAACAGCGCATTCTCATCACCGCCGCCCTTCCCTACGCCAACGGCCGCCTGCACATCGGCCATGTGGCGGGCGCGTACCTCCCCGCCGACATCGCCGCGCGGTATTGCGCGCTCCGGGGGAAGGAAGTGCACTTCATCTGCGGCGCGGACGAGAACGGCGCCCCCATCACCTTCAGCGCCATGAAGGAAAACCTGTCCCCGCAGGACATTGTCGACCGCTACTCCGCCTCCATCGCGGAGGCGTTCAAGGGACTTTCCATCGAGTTCAGCATTTTCGGCCGCACCCACACGCCCCGCCACGACGCCATCGCGCAGGACTTCTTCCTCCGCCTCTACGAGCGCGGGCACATCGTCAAGAAAGCGGGGGAACAGGTCTACTGCACCGTCTGCGAAAAATTCCTCCCCGACCGCTACATCGAGGGCATCTGCCCCCACCCGGACTGCAAGGCGCCCGGCGCGCGCGGCGACCAGTGCGAAAAATGCGGCCGCCCCGTCGACGCGACGAAGCTGGGCGACCCGGAGTGCATGATCTGCAAAACCCTCGGCCGCGAAAGCCGGGGGCACATCGAAGTGCGCCCGACGGAACACTGGTATTTCCGGCTCGACTCCTTCTCCACCAGCCTCCGCGCGTTCCTGGACAGGCATCCGGAATGGCGGGAGGCGGTGAAGCGCTTTTCCTACGGCCTGCTCGATCAGGGCCTGAAGGAGCGGGGCATCACCCGCGATCTGGACTGGGGCGTGCCGGTTCCGCTGCCGGAGGGCGCGGGGAAGGTGCTGTACGTCTGGTTCGACGCGCCCATCGGGTACATCACGTTCAGTCGGGAATATTTCGAATCGCGGGGCGAGCCGGAGAAGTGGAAAACCTTCTGGCAGGACGAGGAGGCCGGCCTCATCCACTTCATCGGGAAGGACAACACCGTCTTCCACGCCGTCATTTTCCCCGGGATGCTGCTGGCGCACGGCGAATACAGGCTGCCGGACGCGGTGGTGTCGAACGAGTTCCTGAATCTGGAGGGGGACAAGATTTCCACGTCCCGCAACCGCGCCGTATGGGTGGACGAGTATCTGGAGGCGTTCCCGGCGGATCCCCTCCGGTACTACCTGACGGCGATCGCGCCCGAGTCCTCGGACGCGGATTTCTCCTGGCGCCAGTTCCAGCAGCGGAACAACGGGGAACTGGCGGACAACCTGGGCAATTTCATCCAGCGGAACCTCACCTTCTGCAAAAAGTATTTCGACGGAAAGGTTCCGGCCATCGACGCGCCGACGCCCGCCGGGCGCGGGGTGCTGGAGGAGATCGAAGCCGCGCGGAAGGAAATCGGCGATCTGCTGGACGAGTTCCATTTCAAGGCGGCGCTGGAGCGCTTGATGCGTCTTTCGCAGCGGGGGAACCAGTATTTCGCCGAGGAGGAGCCGTGGAAGTCGCGGAAGACGGACATGGCCGCGTGCGCGCGGACGATGTTTGTGGGGGTCAAGCTTGTCGAAGCGCTGTGCCTGTTCATGAGCCCGTTCCTTCCGGAGAGCGCCGCGAGGCTGCGGGCGTTCCTGAACCTTCCCCCGCTGTCGCCGGGCGACTGGGACAGGCCGCTCGTGCTGCAGGGCGGCGAAACGCTGGGCGACGCGGAGGTGCTGTTCCCGAAATACGACGACGCGGCGATCCAGCCGCAGCTCGACAGGCTGAAGCCGGAATAATTTTCCCCGGAATGTCCATGACAAGGAGACGGAGATGCAGGGACGAGGGCGCACCGCATTCGCAGGCGCGGGAAGTTTCCTTCTTCGGGTATTGTTTGCGGGATATGCCGCCTGCTGCGCCCTTGGAGTCGCCGCTGCGGCAGAGCGCGCCGCAAGCGCCCCGGATTCATCTTCATCCGACTACCAAATTGCGGAAGATGCGACCGCATTGATGAACAGTTATTGCGCGGCGGGGAGATTGCGCGAGGCGAAAACGGTTTTCGACATGATCACCGCATTGAACTCAAACGTCATTACAGATTCGCTCAAGGCGAAAGCCGGCTTCACCATGCTGTCTTTTTTATGCCGGGGCGGCGACTACGCGTCCGCGAAAGAGGTGCTCGGCACGATGAAATCCCTGCGGGCAAGCAAAGTCAGGGATGAGAGAATAGCGCAATCCCTGTTCAACATGGTAAGCAGCCTCGCAAGAACAGGGAATTTGAGAGAGGCATATGAGGCGTATTTTTCCTTCGACGACATCCAAAAAAACGAGGAAGTCGATATTCTCCGATACAGAACCGCCTACAACCTCGCGCATTTCCTGAAAATAAGCGGAGACGACGGCATGATTCAAAAAATACGCGAGGACGTAAAAGACATCGACCATGCCGAAGTGCGCCGATTGAAAGAATCAATGGAGCGGGTCGCTGCGCATGAATATCTTGGCGAAAGTCACCCCTAGACGGCGCACCGGCGGAAAAAACATGCCTCCCAAAAAACACTCCCTCCTCATCCGCATGCCGAACTGGCTCGGCGACTGCGTCATGGCGCTCCCCGCCGTGGCGCACGTGGCCGCCGCGCTGCCGGACGCGAACATATTCCTTGCCGCGCGGGAACAGTTCCGCCCGCTCCTGTCGACGCAGCCCGGGGTCGCCGGCTTCCTCCCCGCCCCGGGGAGCGGCTTCCGCCGGATGCTCCGGGGGATTGTCGAAGGGAAGAACGCGGCGCGCGCGTTCCTGCCGGCCGGACGCTTCGACGCCGGGCTGCTGTTCACGAATTCCCTCTCCACCGCCTTCTGGCTGTGGCGCATCGGCGCGGACGCGCGCATCGGCTACAACACGGACGGCAGGCGGATCTTCCTGACGCGCCCGATCCCCTGCGGGGAAGCGGAGAAAGCGCTCCATTGCACCGTGTATTACCGCCACCTCGCCCGCATCGCGGAACATGTCCTGCGCGGCAGCAAAGGCGACGCCCTTCCGGCCCTTCCCCCGCTGTCGGAGCCCCCGCCGCTCCCCCGCCTCGCCGTCAGCGCCGGGAGCAGGGAACGCGCCCGCCGCCTTCTCGCGGAGCGGGGCGTCACCGGCCGCTACGCCCTCCTCGCCCCGGCCAGCGCCTACGGCCCGGTGAAGGACTGGCCGCCCGCGCACTACAGGGAGCTGGTGAAGGGACTGAACCGAAACCATTCCCTCCCCGTCGTCGTCACCGGCGCGGGCGGCCAGAAGGAAGTCTGCGCCGCCATCGCGGCGGAGCAGGACAGCGCGGTGAGCGTGGCGGGGGAGACGGATCTGGCGGCCTTCGCCGGCCTCATCGCGGAGAGCGCCCTTTTTGTCGGCGGCGATTCGGGCGGGGCGCACGCGGCCGGGGCGCTGGGGATCCCGACCATCGTCATTTTCGGCATCACGAATCCTTCGCGCACGCGTCCCCTGGGGGAAAAGGTTCTGCTGATCGGCGCGGGCGAAAACAGGGACGTCAAATTGTCGACGCCGGAAGCCCGCGAAGCGGCAAAAAAAGCCCTCGCCGCTATCCCCCCGAAGCGCGTCCTGGACGCGGCGGGGACAGGATATACTGACAAGTAACGAGAGCTGAAAGGAGATGCCATGACAGCGACGCTTCTTCACTATGAAGACATTGTGAAACAAGCTTCCCGGCTTTCCCCGCAGGAAAAAGCGACTTTGATTGCCGAACTCGAAAACCAGATGCGCGCTGAAACCGACACGGGCGGGAAAAGGAGTATCGGAGAATTGCGCGGGCTCGGCAAGGAAATATGGGAAGGCATTGACGCACAGGAATATGTGAACGCGGAACGCGATTCATGGGAGCGCGACCCATGGAATGGATAGAGCGCCTGCGAGGCAAAACGGTAGGGTTGGACACTGCCCCGCTGATATATTATATTGAGGGAAACCCCGCATTTTTACCTTGGGTTGATCCGTTTTTCGATGCGATGATTCGAGGCGACTTCGAGGTGGTGACATCAACCATCACCCTCGCCGAAGTACTCGTGCATCCGCTCAAACGGGGCGACGCCGCGCTCGCCGGGGTATACCGGGATATTCTGCGCAACGCGGCGCATTTGCGGAGCATGCCCTGCACGACCGCGATTGCGGAAATCACCGCCCGCCTCCGCGCCGATTATGCGATCCGCATTCCCGACGCCATTCAGATAGCGACCGCCATCGCCGCGAACGCGGATTTTTTCCTGACAAACGACGCCGAACTGCCCGCACTGCCGCGCCCGACCGTGTTGGTACTGAAAGATATGAAAAAGGAATAGGCAGTGCGCATCCTGATAGTCCGCCTCTCCGCCATCGGCGACACGGTGCATTCCCTCCCCCTCGCCGCCGCGATCCGCCGCGCGAGGCCGGACGCCTTTATCGGCTGGGTTGTCGAAAAGCCGGCTGCGGCGCTCATCGAAAACAATCCTCTCCTCGATTACGTGCGGGTCGTCCCGAAGGGCTGGCTGAAAAAGCCCTCCCTCGTCGCGGCGCTGCGGCGGGATCTCGCGGCGCAGCGTTTCGACGTTGCCGTGGACGTGCAGGGTCTGACGAAGAGCGCCGTCGCCGCGCGGCTGTCGGGCGCGAACATCCGCGTCGGCTTCACGCGGGGCGAAAGCAGGGAACTGGCGCCGTGGCTGGACAATGTCAGGCTCGCGCCGGAAGGCACGCACATTGTCGATAAAAGCCTGAGCCTGCTGCGGGGCATCGGGATCGAGGTTCCGCTTCGCGGGGAGTTTGTCCTGCCGCCCTGCGGGGAGGAGGATATGCGGGCAATGGACGCCTTCACAGGCGGCATCGGAGCCGCTCCCGGCTTTGTCCTTCTCGGCCCGTGGGGGAGTTTCGCGGCGAAATTGTGGCCGCTCGCACGGTTTCTCGAACTGGCGAAGCGCCTGCGCGGGGAGCGCGGCCTTGTCTCCGCCATGCTCGGGCACGGAGAAAAGGAACGGAGGGCGGTGCGGGAGCTTGCGGAGCAGAGCGGCGGCGCGCTCCTCGCCGCGCCGGACGTCGGCCTTGCCGGCGTCGCGGAGCTGGCGCGGCGGGCGCGGCTGTTTGTCGGCTGCGACTCCTTCCCGATGCACGCGGCGGCGGCGGTCGGCTGCGGGACGATCGGCCTCTTCGGCGTGACGGATCCGGCCCGCCTCGGCCCTTACGGCCCGCGGGGAAAGGGGATATGCGCACGCCTGACGTTGCCGAAATCGACACGGGAACGGAGAAAACTGACGAACGAAAACATGCTGGCGCTGTCCGTGGACGCCGTTGCGGCCGCCTGCGCCGAAGTATTGAAGTGACCCGAGGCGGAATTCTCTGAAAGGATCAAACCCTTCCCCGGCAAGTACCTCCTGTCGCGCCCGAAGCGGGCGCGCACATACGGTACAGACAGACCGGGGTGACCAATGACGCAGAATACTCGCCTTGCCCTTCTCCTCCTCGCCGTCATGATCCCCCTTTCTCCCCTCTCCCGCGCGGCGGAGGAATACTCCCCCTCGCGCAGCGGCGACGACGACGCCACCACCCTCCGCCTCACCCTTCCCGGATCCGCCGCCGTCCAGTCGGCCGTCCCGAAGCGCCTCCCCGAGCTGCAGCGCCTCGCCGGGGCGGACTTCCTCTGCGTCCAGCGCGGCCACTTCCTCGTCGCCGGCAACCTCCCCCTCCCGGATTATGAATACCTTGTCGACGGCGTCCTCGACTACTGCGCGAAAGCGCTCCTCCGCGTCTTTTTCAACAAGGGAAGCGCCACGGAGAAAATCGTCAACATCTTCGTCTTCCGGGACTACGACACCTACGAAACCGGCCTCCGCCGCTTCTTCGGCGTCGACCCCATCAGCCCCTACGGGCACTACGGGCATTCGCAGAAATACATTGTCGTGAACTACGAGACCGGCCCCGGGACAATGGTGCACGAACTGACCCACGCCCTGATGGCGGAGGATTTCCCGGAAGCCCCGATCTGGCTGGCGGAGGGAATGGCCAGCCTGTACGAACACTGCCGCGCGGAGGGCGACATGCTCCGGGGCGACGACAACTGGCGGCTTCCGGAGCTGCAGCGGGCGCTGGCGGAGGACGGTCTCGCCCCGCTGGAGCGCCTTCTCGCGATGGCGCCGGAGGAATTCCGGACGCGCCGTGAAAGCCTGAATTACGCGCAGGCGCGGTACTTCTGCAAATACCTTGAGGAACTGGGCGTTTTGCCGCGCGTGTACAGGGCGTTCCGCGACAGTTATCCACGGGATCCGACGGGCGCCGCCGCCATCGCCCGGGCTCTGGGAAAGCCGCTCTCCACGGTCGAATCGTCGTGGAAGCGCTGGATAACCTACCAGTACTGGCGGGAGTAATTCCGAAGGAAAGTGGTTTGTGCTTGTCTTCAGCCGGGGGGATGGATACACTGTGTAAAGGCTGCTCCTTTTCGGACAGCCCTCCCTTTTGCGCCACTGCGTCATGACAGGGGGTTTACTTCGTAGAGGAGGCGTTCCATGAGCGCGGCACCCAGAAAGCGGGAAGGAAAATACCTGACCTTCGCCCTGGGCGAAGAGGAGTACGGCATCGACGCCCTGAAGGTGCAGGGCATACTCGGCATGCAGCCCATCACCCCCATGCCCCAGGCGCCCCACTACGTGAAGGGCGTGACGACGGTGCGGGGCAAGGTCGCGCCCATCATATCGGCGCGGCTGAAGCTGGGCATGTACGAGGTGGAGTACACGTCGGAGACCTGCATCATCCTCGTGACGCTGCGCACCTCGTGGGCGGGGCTCATCGTGGACACGGTCCGGGACGTCATCGACATCTACGACAACCAGATCGAGGATCCGCCGCAGATGAACAACTATTCCGACGACGAGATCATCGGCCTCGCGAAAATCGGAAAAAGCGTGAAAATCCTGATCGACATCGAAAAAGCGCTGGCCGACGTGATGCCGGATGTCGAAAGCGGCGCCCTGGCCTCGATCCCGCTGGAGTAGCGCATCCGGACTGTCCATCCTTTCCGACAAACAGGAAGGCGGCTCTATGCCGCCTTCCTGTTCAGCATGTTTCCGACGAAAAACGCCGCCCCCGCCAGCACGAGGCTGGGCACAATCGGATGCACGCTGCCCAGCGGGAATTTCCACACATGCATCGCGATGAACGCCGCCACCCCCGCCCCCACCGACCACGCCGCCCCCGTCCGGTTCGCCTTTTTCCAGAACAGCCCGAGGAGGATGGGCCAGAAGAACGTCGCCTCCAGCCCGCCGAAGGCGAAGAGGTTGATCCACGCCAGCAAATCCGGCGGCTCCAGCGCCAGGACAAACACGGCAAGCCCGAGCAGCCCCGTCAGCCCGAGGCTCAGCCGCTTGACGAAACGGGTGTCCGCCTTCGCCACGTCGCCCCCCAGCCTCCATTCGATATACACGTCCTGCACCAGCGTCGCGGACGCGATGATCAGCATCGAACTGACGGTGGACATGATCGCGGACAGCACCCCCGCCGCGAACAGCCCCGACAGAACCGGCGGCATCAGCCGCATGATGAGCGTGGGCATGATGAGGTCGCCCGCCGGGAGATCCGGAATGACTCCCCTCCCGAGCGCCCCCGCGAGGTGGGTCGCGAGGAGAATGCCCCCGATGACGACGGTGCCGAACACCATGGCCCGGAGGAGCGAGCGGTCGTCCCTGAACACCATGCATTTCTGCGCCGTCTGCGGCAGCCCCAGCACGCCAATCCCCACGAGCACCCAGAACGAGAAGAGCATCGGCAGCGGTATCGAGCCGCCCGGCCCCGTCGGGCGGAGGAGCCCCGGGTCAATCGCCCCCAGCCTCTCGAACGCGGGCGCGATCCCGCCCGCCGCGTCCACGACGCCCCAGAGCACGGCGGCGGAGGCGGCCAGCATGACGACGCCCTGCAGGATGTCCGTCAGGACGACGGCGCGGAAGCCGCCGATCGTCGTGTACAGGCCGACCGTCACGCAGAACACCACGAGCCCCGTCGCGTAGGGCAGCCCCGTCAGCGCCTGGAAGAGGCGCGCGCCGCCGATGAACTGCGCCAGCATGATGGCGACGAAGAAGAGGATCATGAGGAGGCTGGTCGCGATGACGAGCGGCCGCGAGCGGTAGCGGTGGTGGAGGTAGCGGCTGACGGTGAGCGCCCCGGTCTCCCGGGCGAACTCGCTGAAGCGCCTGCCGAGAATGCCGAAGGTGAGGAAGGCGGTCGGCACCTGGATCATGGCGAGCAGCACCCACCCGAGCCCGAGGGAATAGGCGATTCCGGGGCCGCCGATGAAGCTGGACGCGCTCGTGTAGGCGGTGATGGTGGACATGGCGAGGGCGAAGCCGCCGAGGCCGCGTCCGGCGAGGAAGTACTCCTCCAGGAATTTCTTCGCGCCGCCTTCCCGCGCGCGCCCTCCCGCCCGCCGCGCCAGAAAGCCGATGGCGAGCAGGGCGAGGAGGAAGAGGGCGAGGACGCCGAAGACGGCGGGCTTCTCGAAAATGGCGCTGCAGAAGGCGGTTATTTCAGCCATGCGCGCACCCGGTGGATGAGGGCGGCGGAGACGCCGGCGAAGGAGAGGAGGCAGCCGAGGACGAACCACAGGGGCATGCCCAGCAGCGCGGGCGCGTCGGGCAGCGCGACGCCGACGACCGCGCCGGCGCACCAGGCGAGGAAGAAGGCGGCGTAGAGAATGAGGGAGGTTTTCGGGAGGCTCGGGCTCCGGGGCGCGTCTGTTGTTTCCTGGTTCATTGTTTTACCTTATTCATTGCCGTGCCTCTTGAACACTTTTTGCAGTTACGTTTTGTATCGCCGGCAAACAGGACGTGGAGTATACCGCTCCGCCCGTTTGCGCGCAACCCGTTATTTTCCGCGTTTGCGCGCGCCGGCGGGGCTGGCATCCCTTGCGCCGCGCCGCCGGGAGGCTATACTGTACTGTTCCCGACTGGTGTTTCCCTTCACATACGCACTGCACAACGGAGGAACCGAATGACTGCCCGCCGCCTGCTGCTGGGATGCCTCGCCGCCCTGCTCCTGTCCTTCTCCGCGCCGGCCTCCGACGCGCCCTTCTGCTACACCTACCGCGCCGAACCGGTGCGCGACGACGCGCTCCGCGTCAAAATCTTCGTGACGAACGACGTCCACGGCTACGTCTTCGAGGACGGGGCGCGGAAGCGCATCGGCTACGCCCGGCTGCGGGGCTGCATCGACGCGGCCAGGGCGGAGGGCTATCAGACCATCCTGATGGACGCGGGCGACGCCTTCAGCGGCAACACCCTCGCCCAGTACGACGCGGGCGCGGGCGTGGCCGGGCTGATGGGGCGCCTCGGCTACCGGGTGCTCGCCCCCGGCAACCACGCCTTCGACTACAACGCCAGCAGCGGCGCCATGCGCTACTACAGCGATGTCCTCGTCCAGGCGGTCGCCGACGCCTCCGGGGCGCCGCTCGACGTCGTCAGCGTCAATCTGCGGAGCATCGACGATCCTCTGCCCCGCGTCACGCGGGAGCCGGTGACGCTGATCGACGGCGACGGCTTCCGCCTTGTCGTCCTGGGCGTCCTCACCCCCTACGCCCGGAGCGCGAGCAGCCCGGAAAACACGGAAGGGTTCTACGATTTCGGCCTTGCCGGCACGCAGGGCAATCCCGACCACGCGGCGACGAAGCGGCGGCTTCTCGCGGAAGTCGCCGCCGCGGCCGCGCCCTACGACCGCCCCGGGGATGTCGTCATCCTGCTGTCCCATGTGGGCGACAACGACACGGACGACTACCGCCGGGGGCAGATCCGGGGGAGCGACTTCGCGTCGCTGCCGAACATTGATTTCATCGTGGACGCGCATTCGCACAACCATGTTCCCGTGCGGTGGATCGGCGGCGCGCAGTACGGGAACGCGGGGCGGTATCTGGAGCGTTTCACCGAGATCACGCTGTCCCGCGACGGGGACGCGGTGGACGGGGTGATGGAGCATGTGGATTATGACCGCGCCGCCGCGTCGGCGAAGGCGTCGGAGGAGACAGTGACGCGCCTGCGGGAGCTGTCCGACCGGATGGGTCTGGGGGACGAGCTGTTCCGCGTGAAGGGGGACATGTTCACGGACGCGGGCATCGATTCCGGCAGCACGGCGCTCGGCCGCTTCATCTGCAAAAGCATGAACGACATCACGGGCGCGGATCTGTCCTTGTTCAACAACGGCAGCATCCGCTCGGGTCTGGCGGACGGGTGGGTGACGCTGGGGACGCTGTACGACATGATCCCGTTCCAGAACAACCTGGTGACGTTCCGGATGACGGGGGAGGCGCTGGCCGCGTTTTTCCGGGAGATGCCGCTCAGGGGGACGAATCCGTTCCCGCAGTTCTACGGGATGCGGGTGTATGCGTGGGATCGGGGGCCGGACGCGCCGCTGGGCGTGGCGGGCATTCGGGACGCGCGGGGCGCGGCGCTGGATCCGGCGAAGGAGTATACGGTCGCGGTGAACAGTTTCATGGCTTCCGGGGGGGACGGGTATTCGTTTGTTTTGACGGGGAAGCGGGATTACGGCGATCAGATGGCGCTGTTTGCGCGGTACCTCCGGGAGAGCGGGGAGCCGGATTTCGCGTCTTTCCGGGTGAATGACACGCTGATCATCAGCGCTTCCAGAGAGGAGGCGGAGCGTGCGTTTCAGGCGAACCGGGTTGAGTAGTTTGGAGCCTCACGGCGCGGGAATCCGCCCCGCCCTCTCCGGCGGCCACCAGATGAACAACGCCGGCCCCAGCAGCAAATCCAGCGGCACAGCCCCCCAGCTCCGCGCGTCGAACGAAGACGGACAATGATCCCCCATCGGGAAAAACGCGTCGCTCCCCACCGTTATTTCCCCCTGGCTGTTCATCGCCTGATACTTCTCCCCGCGATCGTCCTCCCAGCCGCTGTAATAAAAAACGTCCCTGTCAATCCGGAGATCGCGCAGCGCCACCTCGCCCCCCGACGCCGAAAGCCCCACCCCCGATCCGCGCGGCGCATTCCGGGGAAACGGCCGCTCGTCGTCCCAGACCCGCGCCTCCAAAAGCGGATCCGCCCCCGCATCCGGCGCGTCGAGAAACACCCGCACCACGCCCTCGACAATGTAACACTCCAGCGTATGGCTCCCCCCGGGCGCAACCGCCGCCGCAACGCTGTGCCCGGGCTGCGCCGGCCGCCCGTTCACCCGAATCTCCACCCGGCCGTCCCCCCCCGCGGCCACCTGCACGTACCGCGCGTCCTCCCGGAGCGCCACGGCAAACTCCGTCTCCCGGCTCTCCAGGCGGAACGCCGCCGTCACCCGCAAATCCGGGACGAAATGATACCCATCCTGGCGCGGCGCCGCCTCCCCCTGCCCCGCCCCCGTCGCCCCCGCGCCATACCGCCCGCCCTCGGGAAGGCCGGAACGCCGGTGATAGAAAACCGCCTCCGTCTCATCCGCCAGATGCCCGCAGCGCGGGCACCGCGCCTGCACGTTCTGCGTCTCCTCCGCCTCCACGAAAAGCTGGCCGCAAACGCTCCCGTCCTCCAGAATCCCCCGGCAACGGAACTGCACAGGCTGCTCCAGAACATACCTGTCCGGAATCCCCGGCAGCTCGACAAGACGCTCCCGGCCACTCCCGACCGGAACCATCGGCCGGTAATCCATCCGCACCGCGCCCCCCCCGGGCGCAAGCACAAGCGCCCCCCCCCTGTCCAGGCGGGCGCCGCCGCCGATGATCTTCCAGAACCGTTCCAGCTCGGAAAGGCTCAGGTCGCTGAAATCCTCCGCGTACACCTTCAGCCACATGCCCCGCTGGACGGAATGCGGCTTCACCGCGCGCCGGAACTTCTCCTTCGCCCCGACGGGACGCACCCAGATGTCGCCCCTGCCAATCGCCAGCGTCTCCCCGGGAAGGCCGACCACGCGCTTGACAAAGTTCTGGCCGTCGTATTCCGGGGAAATCATGCCGTAGCGGTCGTTCCGCCGCGCGGTCTCGTAGGGAAATTTGAAGACGGCGACCTCCCACCGCTCCGGCGGGCGGAAACGGTAGCTGAGTTTGGAGGAAACAATCCGGTCGCCCCCGTCCGGACGGCCGTGCAGGGCGGTCTCCATGCTGCCGGAGGGAATGAGGTAGACGTCAATGACGTAGGATTTGATGAGGAGGGCGGCGGCGACGGCGAGGGAGAGCATCCCGATGAGATCCAGTCCGGCGCGCCAGGAAGGCTGCTTTGCGGGCGCGGGGGGCGCGGGGGGCGCGGCCGCGGCCGGCTGTTCCTCCGCCGCCGGCGGCGGCGTGGAGGAGGGGGCGTTTTCCCGGGAGTGTCTTCGTTTTGCCATGCGCGTTATTCCCTGCCCGCCGCCAGGCCGAGGATGTCGCGGGTGAGGACGTCCATTCCGCCCTCCCACAGCGGCGGCAGCAGCATGTCCGCGTGCTCCCGCATCCCCGGATCGCCTGAAGTGAACGACACCGCAAACCCCGCCTTCTCCAGCATCGGCACATCATTCATCGCGTCGCCGACGGCGACAAACTCCGCCGGCGCCGCCCCCATCCACCCGGCGAGGATGTCCATCGCCCCGCCCTTGTTCACGCCGGCGGGCAGGATTTCGATGAAGCGGTCGTTCGACGTCGTCATGTCCGCCCCGTCCCCGAGGGCGTCCCGGAGGAGCGCGAGCGCCTCCGCCTGCGCGTCCGCCCGCGTGATGCAGAGGCATTTCGTGGGGAGCGGCATCGCCAGCACGTCCTCGGGAGAGGCGGCGAGGGTGACGGGGGAGAAGACGCGGGAGTAGTACTCCCGCTCGGGGCCGTCCTTGAGGGTGTAGACAGCGTTGTCCACGGCGTAGTTGAAGTAGAGGCCGGTCCGCGCGGCGATGTCGACGATGATCCGCCTCGCCGCGTCCGGGAGGCGGGCGTGGTGGAGGGGCGCTTCCCCGGGGAACCCGATGTGCGCGCCGTTGCAGCAGGCGACGGGGGTGCCGGGGTCGATGGCGCGCCAGTGGCGCTCCGCGCCGTTTTGCAGCCGTCCGGTGATGATGAAAACCCGGATGCCCGACCGCACAATCCGGCGCGCCGCCTCCGCGACCGCGGGCGCCATGCGGCCGTCGTGGTCGAGCAGCGTGCCGTCAAGGTCGAAGGCGACGGCTTTCGGGCGCATGGGG
>QMCE01000537.1_pt1 | contig 23358 bp, 21 predicted proteins | sample 1821851 | NCBI WGS metagenome assembly QMCE01 (sample SAMN09453174, study PRJNA476694) | Termite gut metagenome, whole genome shotgun sequencing project. | isolation source: worker | host: Odontotermes sp. | place: South Africa:Pretoria | collected 2016-01-28 | reverse complement strand
CGGGGCGTTGAGTGCCGGGTCCCGTGCAACGCAGACTCGTGAACCATGTCAGATCCTGACGGAAGCAGCATTAAGCGAGGTTTTGCGTGTGCCGCGGGCTTGCCGGGCATGAGTTCCGGGCCTGAACACCGGCCAGGGAGTGTCCGTTCGAGGGCGGGTGCGCGATGTTTATAAAGATATCCGGGCGTCTTTTGGCGGCCGGATTTTATATGCATTCGGCTGGTTTTTTGTGTAAAACCACGATTTCTTGACACATAAACGCGTTTCGTTGTATTCTTTTAAAGCTGGGTATAGATAATTTTGCGGAACGCCGCCAAGCTGGACGGCGCGCCGATTTTTTAGGGGGTACTCGTTTGGCCGGTTTAGCAAGCGCACTGTTGGAGCTTGGCGTAAAAGCGCCCAAAATCCTGCTTCCGCGCGAAAAGACATCGCTTTGGCCCGTCGTGGCGTGCGATCAATACACGTCGGAGCCGGAATACTGGCAACGCGTTGAAAGCAGGGTAGGGGAAGCGCCCTCGGCGTATCATCTGATCCTGCCGGAGCTGTATTTGGGCGGCGAGGACGAGGCGCAAAGGATAGAGCGCATACACCAGGCTATGGAGCGCTATATGGCCGAGGAAGTATTGGAAGAGCTCAAAGAGGGTTTCCTGCTCGTAAAGCGCACGGTTTCCGGCAAGGCGCGGCTCGGACTTATGGCGCTTTTGGACCTGGAGCGCTACGACTATTCCGCGGGCTCGCAGTCGCTGATCCGCGCGACGGAGGGTACGATCGAGGAGCGCATTCCGCCGCGCCTGCGCGTGCGCGAGGGCGCGAAGCTCGAGCTGCCGCACGCGATTGTGCTCGTGGACGATCCTAATCGGACGCTCATCGAGCCGCTGTGCGCGCTTGAGCTGGAAAAGCTGTACGATATCGAGCTGATGGAATCAGGAGGCCGCGTCGAGGGCTGGTTTTTGCCGCTTTCGGAGGCAAACGGGCTGAGCGGCGCGCTCGCGGGGCTGTGCAGCGAAGGGCTGCTCTTCGCTATGGGCGACGGGAATCATTCGCTCGCTTCCGCGAAGACGGCCTGGGAAAACCGAAAAAAGGCGCTCTCACAAGAAGCGCAGGCGGATGATCCGGCGCGGTTCGCGCTCGTTGAGATCGAAAACGTACACGACGAGGGTATCGAATTCGAGGCGATTCATCGCGTCGTATTCGGCGTTAAGCCTATGGCGTTTTTAAGCGAGCTATGCGCGAAGATGGACGCCCGCTGCCAGATATTCGACGACGAAGCGGCGCTGAACGCCGCGCTCGCGGAGCCGTTCGACGGCCAGCGCGTGCCTTTCGTATTTGAAGAAGGCTTCGGCGTGCTTTTTGCGCAAAAGCCCGCGCACACGCTCTCCTGCGGGACGCTGCAGCTCGCGCTGGACGATACGCTCCCGGCTTTTCAGGGAGCGAGTATCGACTACGTGCACGGCGACGGCGTCGCGAAGGAGCTGGGCGCAAAAAGCGGCTGTGTGGGCTTCATACTGCCAGCGATGGAAAAGGGCGAGCTGTTCGCGGCCGTGATCAAAAACGGCCCGCTGCCGCGCAAGGCGTTCTCTATGGGGCACGCGAACGAAAAGCGCTTCTATTTAGAGGCGCGGCGCATTATACGATAACCCTGTAGGGGCGAACTGTGTTCGCCCGCCGCTTACGCGGGATACTCGGTATTCCACGGGCGAACACAGTTCGCCCCTACATGTTGTATATAATAAGTTAGTTTTCGGGGGACAGGGAAAATGGGCGTGAAAGTAGCAAAATTCGGCGGAAGCTCGCTGGCGGACGCCGGTCAATTTAACAAAGTGAAGGGCATTATCGGCCTGGACGCGGACCGGCGCTTTATAGTGCCGAGCGCGCCGGGCAAGCGGACCTATAAGGATCAAAAGATCACGGATATGCTCTACGAGTGCCAGAAGAAGGCCAGCGCGGGCTTACAGTTCTCCGAGATATTCGATTCGATCGTGGAGCGCTATGTCGATATCGCGTTTGAGCTTTCGCTGTCGATCGACATATTGCCGCATCTGAATATCGTCCGCGAGCGCATCCAAAGCGGCGCGTCGGCGGATTACGCCGCCAGCCGCGGCGAATACATAAACGGCTTGCTCATGGCGAGCCTTTTGGGTTACGAATTCGTGGACGCGGCGGAGATCATCTTTTTCAACGAAAACGGCGCGTTCGACGCGGATAAAACGCAGGAAATCGCGTCCAAGCGACTTTCGGGAGTAAAAAACGCGGTCGTTCCGGGCTTCTACGGAGCGCTGCCGAGCGGCGAAATCAAGACGTTTTCGCGCGGCGGCTCGGATATCACGGGCGCGATCGTCGCGCGAGCGGTATACGCGGACGTATATGAAAACTGGACGGACGTTTCGGGCTTCCTGATGGCCGACCCGCGCATCGTCAGCAACCCGAAGACGATCGAGCGCGTCACGTACCGCGAGCTGCGCGAGCTGGCCTACATGGGCGCGACGGTGCTGCACGAGGCGAGCATATTCCCCGTGCGCCAGGCGTCGATCCCGATCCACGTCAAGAATACAAACGAGCCGGAATCGCCCGGGACGACGATCGTTCCCGATAAGGAGGCCCAGGGCGACGAGCGGCTCGTTACGGGCGTCGCCGGGAAGAAGGGCTTTACAGTCATCGCCGTCGAAAAGGACAATATGAACGCCGAAATCGGCTTCGCGCGCAAGGTTTTGAGCGCGGTCGAGGATATGGGCATCTCCATCGAGCATATGCCGACCGGCATCGATACGCTCTGCGTCGTCGTTTCGGACGCGCAGCTGAACGGGCGCGAAAGGGAAGTCGTGGACGCGATTATCGAGCGCAGCTGCCCGGATTCGGTCGAGGTATACGCGAATATGGCGCTCATCGCGACGGTCGGGCGCGGCATGGCTAAGCGCGTCGGCACGAGCGCGCGCCTGTTTTCGGCGCTCTCCAAGCAAAAGGTCAATATCCGCATGATCGACCAGGGCTCAAGCGAGATGAATATTATCATCGGTATCGAGAACGACGACTTTAACGCCGCCGTCAACGCGATCTATAAGGAATTCGCATGATACCGTCCGTTGTGCCGACAGTCGGAGCGGTTTTGATCCTGGTTGCGGTCGGATATATTCTATACCGCGTCAAATGGATTCAAAACGATCATATAAAGCTCCTGACGCGCATTGTGGTCTATATCGGCGCTCCGTGCCTCGCGGTTAATAATCTGTACGCCTACGTTACGCCCGAGCTTTTGGCGAATTCTGGGCTGGCTTTTTTAGCCGCGGCGTGCGGCGTGCTTTTGGGAGCGTTCGTCGGCTGGCTCGGCGGGCGCTTTGCGCGTGTTGCCGAAACGCGAAGGGGGCTCGTCATCTCGATGAGCGCGCATTCGAACGCCATGTTTGTCGGCCTGCCGATGGTGTCGGGCATCTTGGGCGATATCGCTATTCCGTATGTGATGTATTATTTTATCATTATTCGCCTGTTTGTGTGGTCGCTGGGACTCTATTTCATCAAGCGCGACGCGGCGGGAGGCAAAGCAAGGCTGCTTTCAATTGAGACGGTAAAAGGGCTCGTCAACGCGCCGAATATCTCGTTTATCGCCAGCCTTATTCTTGTGGCCGCGCATGTTAGCCTGCCAGAGGTCGTCCTAAAGGCGTCGGGCTATCTTGGCGATTTGGTTACGCCGCTTTCGCTGATACTAATAGGTGCGGTTATGGGACGCTGCGGTATAAAGAAGAGTCTGAAATTCGAGCGAGGCATGGAAACGATCCTACTCTCGCGCTTCGTATTTGTGCCGCTCATTACGTTCGCGCTCATGCGCCTTTTTGGCTTTGAGCCGATAGGCGTACAGGCGTATACGCTCCTTGCCGCGATGCCTGTTATGACGCAGGCGGTCGTCCAGACGCAGGCGGTCGTCCAATGCGAGCAATACGGCGCGGACGCCGATTTTGCCGCGAAGAACATCGTCGTTACGACGATCGTGTGCGCGGTTACGGTGCCTCTGACCTGTATGTTAATCTTGTAGGGGCGATTCGTAATCGCCCGCGGCTTACATAAGTATTGAGATATTCCCGGGCGATTGAGAATCGCCCCTACAAAAGATATTGGAGAAGAGCCATGCCCAACATTCACCGCCTGTTCGTCGAAAAAAAGCCGGGGTACGACATCCACGCCCGGCAGCTGGTAAGCGCCCTTGGCGAGGACCTGGGATTGGCGCTTACAAACGTGCGCGCGCTCAACCGCTACGATATTCAGGGGCTAACGGACGCGGAGTTCGAGCGCGCCGCGCGGGAGCTGCTCTGCGAGCCGCCGATGGACGAGATATTCATCGGCTCGGTTGAGCTTGCGGGGGAGGTGCTCGCGATCGAATATCTGCCCGGGCAGTACGACGTGCGGGCGGACTCGGCGGCGCAGTGCATCGCGATGCTGACCAAGGGCGCGCGCCCGCTCGTGCGCACGGCGCAGATTCTCGCGTTCGAGGGCGTGGCTTCGGAGGGCATGGAGCGGATCAAGCGCTATCTTATCAACCCTGTCGAAGCGCGTGAGGCGTCGCTCGCGCTGCCCGAAACGCTGGAGCTTAAAGCCGAGCGGCCGGAGGACGTGCCCGTCGTGAACGGGTTTATCTCGATGGGCGAGGGCGCTTTGCGCGAGTATCACCGCTCGATGGGCTTCGCGATGAGCTTGGCGGACTTGGCGTTCGTGCAAAAGCATTTCTTGAGCGAGGAGCGCGACCCGACGCACACGGAGCTGAAGGTCATCGACACGTATTGGTCGGATCACTGCCGCCACACGACGTTTCAGGCGGAGCTGACGGAGATCGACGTGCAGGATAGCGCATATAAGGCCGCGATAGACAGCGCGTTAGCCGAATATACGGCGGCGCGCGCGGAGCTGTATAAAGAACGCCCTGTGACGCTCATGGACATGGCGACGCTGCCCGTCAAGCTGCTAAAGCGTGCGGGCAAGCTCCCGGCGCTCGACGAATCCGAGGAGATCAACGCCTGCTCGATAAAGGTAAAGGCGCAGTATGCGGGCGAAGAGAAGGACATGCTCGTCATGTTCAAGAACGAGACGCATAACCACCCCACGGAGATCGAGCCGTTCGGCGGCGCGGCGACGTGCCTGGGCGGCGCGATACGCGACCCGCTTTCCGGCAGGGCGTACGTCTATCAGGCGATGCGCGTCTCCGGCAGCGGCGATCCGCGCAAGCCCCTCGCCGAGACGCGCGCGGGCAAGCTATCCCAGCGCAAGATCACGACGACGGCCGCGGCGGGCTACTCCTCCTACGGCAATCAGATAGGCCTCGCTACGGGGCAGGTGAAGGAATACTACCACGAGGGCTATGTCGCCAAGCGCATGGAGCTGGGCGCGGTCATCGCGGCTGCCCCGGCGGAAAACGTAGTGCGGGAAACGCCCGCAAAGGGCGATTGCGTGCTGCTGATCGGCGGGCGCACGGGGCGCGACGGCTGCGGCGGCGCGACGGGTTCCTCAAAGGCGCATACGGAGGACTCGCTTTCGAGCTGCGGCGCGGAGGTGCAAAAGGGCAACCCGATTACCGAGCGCAAGCTGCAAAGGCTGTTCCGCAACCCGGATTTTACAATAAAGATCAAGCGCTGCAACGATTTCGGCGCGGGCGGGGTATGCGTCGCGATCGGCGAACTGGCCGATTCGCTCGCGATAAATTTGGACGCCGTGCCGCTTAAATACGACGGGCTGGACGGCACGGAGCTGGCGATTTCCGAATCGCAGGAGCGCATGGCGGTGGTCGTCGCGCCGGAAAACGCGCAGGCCGTGCTTGCGCTCGCGGATGAAGAAAATCTCGAAGCCGTGCGCGTGGCCGAGGTCACGGACGACGGCTACATGACGATGAACTGGCGCGGCAACCAGGTCGTGCGCCTGTCCCGCGCGTTCTTGAATACCAACGGCGTGCGCCAAAGCGCGAAGGCGAGCGTCTTGCCGGTGGAGCGGGCACATGACCCGTTCCAAAACGCCGAAGACGCCGATTTACTAGAAACACTCGGCCAATTGAACGTCGCGGCGCAGCCGGGGCTAATCGATCGCTTCGACTCGACGATCGGCAGAGGCACGGTGCTGATGCCGTTCGGCGGCGCGCGCGCGAAGACGCCCGCGCAGGCGATGGCCGCGCTAATACCTAGCTTCACTGTTCAGCAGCAGACATCGCATTCGGGCGAAAAGACTTGTGAACTACTCAGTGATGCGCGAACATGCCACCCGCGCACGCGGGTTGGCGGCGGCGAGAGCGAAACCGCGACGATCATGGCGCACGGCTTCGACCCGGAGCTTTCCGCTTGGAGCCCGTTCCACGGCGGTCTGTACGCGGTCGTGGAATCCGTCGCGCGCGCCGTGGCCACGGGCGGCGATTATGAGGACTGCTACCTGACGATGCAGGAATACTTCGAGCGGCTGGGGGACAAGCCGGAGCGCTGGGGCAAGCCCGTTGCGGCGCTTTTGGGCGCTTATAAGGCGCAGATGGCGCTAGGCCGCGCCGCCATAGGCGGGAAGGACTCGATGTCCGGCAGCTTTGAGAATTTGGACGTTCCGCCGACGCTCGTATGCTTCGCGGTCTGTGCCGCGCCAGCCAAATATGTTTTGGGCAATGAATTCAAAAAAGCGGGCAGCCGCGTCGTATTGCTGGACGTTCCGCGCGATGCTAGCTCGATTCCCGATTTCGAAGCGCTTAAAGCGAATTTCAAGCTTGTGACAGAGGGCGTTCGCAACGATTCGATCCTCTCCGCGACAGCGCTGGGCCGCGGCGGATTTGCTGCGGCAATCGCGAAGGCGTGCTTAGGAAATGGATTGGGGTTCGAGCTGGTGGACGGCGGCCCGGCGCTGTACGTTCCGCGCTTCGGCGGCTTTATTTTGGAGCTCGCGGAAGGCGCGGAAGTGCCCGGTGGCGCGAAGCTGCTGGGACATACGAACGATTCCGATGCGCTTGCCGGCGTTTTTTGGGATAGAATATATCCTCTTGCAGAGGTAGAGCGTGCGCTGTATGAGCCGCTGGAAGCCGTCTTCCCGACGCAGCCTGAGGAAACAGCGCCTCTATTCGCCGGGGAATTATACACGAAGCGTTCAGGCGGCAAGGCTTCCGCCAAAATCGCGAGGCCGCGCGTGCTGATTCCCGTATTTCCCGGGACGAACTGCGAGTACGATTCCGCCCGCGCGTTTGAAGAGGCGGGGGCAATCGCCGAGACGTTCATCCTGCGCAACCTCACGAGCGCGCACATCGCCGAATCGCTGGAAGGGCTCGCGAAAGCCATCGCAAAGGCGAATATCGTGATGCTGCCCGGCGGCTTCTCCGCGGGCGACGAGCCGGACGGCTCCGGCAAGTTCATCGCCGCGACGCTGCGCTCCGGGCGCGTAGCGGACGCCATCGGCGAGATGCTGCGAAAGGACGGCCTGATGCTCGGCATCTGCAACGGCTTCCAGGCGCTGATAAAGACGGGCCTCGTGCCGTACGGCGAGGTGCGCCCGCAGATTGAATCGGACGCGACGCTCGCGTTCAATTCGCTGGGGCGGCATATCTCGCGCATCGTGAAGACGCGCGTAACGAGCACGCTTTCGCCGTGGCTTATGCTATGCGAGCCCGGCGAAGTCCACAGCGTCGCGCTTTCCCACGGCGAGGGGCGCATGGCGGCGTCGGAGGCGACGGTAAAGGCGTGGTTTGAGCGGGGCATGGTCGCGACGCAATACGTTGACGATTCGGGAGCGCCCAGCATGGATATCGATTTTAATCCCAACGGCGCGTTTGCCGCGATCGAGGGGATTTCGTCGGCGGATGGCCGGGTCTTCGGCAAGATGGGGCATACCGAGCGCTTCGGGGCGAATGTTTACAAAAACGTGCCGGGCAATTACGATCAAAAGCTGTTCCGCTCGGGTGTGAAATATTTTGAATAGTATGAAGAGTAATGCGGCTGCGCGCAACATCTTGTCTTCGTTGGCGGTCCTGCTTTGGGCCTCCTCGTTTGTCTTTACGCGGTTGGCGGTAACCTATTTCTCGCCGCTGTCGGTCGCCCCGCTGCGCTTTTGCTTCGCGTCGCTCGCGCTGATTCCATACGTCCTTATCAAGCGCGTCAAGCCGCCGAAGCTTCGCGACCTCGGTTGGTTTGTCGCCTCGGGCATATCGGGTTTCTCGCTGTATATGGTTCTGTTCAATATCGGCACGGCTACGGTTACGGCTGCCGTTTCCAGCCTTATTATCAGCTTGGGGCCGGTATTGGCGGCGGTTATGGCGATGTTTGTCTTTAAGGAGAGGATGGGCGGGTTTAAATGGTTCGCGTTCTTCGTCGCGTTTGCGGGCGTAGCCGTGATTTGCGTAGGCGAAGGCGGCTTTGTGGTGGAATTCGGTATAGTATGGCTGCTGATTGGCGCGTTCTGCATAGCCATATACACGCTTATCACGAAAGCGCTGCTGCGGCGCGGCTATGAGCCGCTTAGGGTAACCTCCTACAGCATCTTCATCGGAACGTTCTTCTTGTTTCCTTATTTGCCTGACGCAATGCCTGAACTGACGGCCGCCCCTTTGGGCCAAATTCTCTCGATCGCCTATCTCGGCGTATTTCCGGCGGCCGCGGCGTACGTCATCTGGACATACGCCTTGAGCAAATCCGAGCGGGTCGGAGACGTAACGAATTTTATGTTCATAACGCCCGTGCTCACATTCTTCATGGGCTACTTGGGCCTCGGCGAGACGCTGCCCGCTACGGCGCTTTTAGGCGGCGCGCTCGTCATGGCGGGCGTTATCATGATGAACCTGGCGAAGCCGCCCGCTGGTAAAGTAAAATAGGAGGCCGCTATGCTGCGCGCTGTCGGGCTTGTGGATGAGGAAGAGCGGTTTATGGGCGTTTTTCAGTTCTGCCGAGATTGACAACGCAGTTGTGGTTTGCTAGGATATACTCGTGTTATTTTGCGCGGGAGGATGGAATATGCCGAAAGTTGGCTGGCTATTAGGGAGCGACAGCGACCTTCCCAAGTGCAGGCCCGGGATCGAATTATTGAAGCGCTTTGGCATAGAGGTGAGCGCGCGCGTGATCAGCGCGCACCGTACGCCGGACGATGCGGCGGCCTATGCCGCTGACGCCGAGGGCGAGGGGCTCGAAGCCATCGTCTGCGCGGCGGGGATGGCGGCGCACCTTGCGGGCGTAATCGCCGCTCATACGGTGTTGCCTGTTATCGGCCTTCCGATGAACGCGTCCTCGCTCAACGGCATGGACGCCCTGCTCGCCACGGTGCAGATGCCGCCGGGCGTGCCCGTCGCGGCCGTGGGCGTGGACAATGCGCTCAACGCCGCGCTGCTGGCTGCGCAGATGCTTGCGGTGCGCTACCCCGAGCTTAGGGAGCGCCTGCGCGCGCATAAGCGCGAAATGGCGCGAAAGGTGAAGGATAAGGATATTAAGCTGCAAAGCGAAATCGCCTCCTGGTGATTCGCTTTCTTAAATTTAAACTGACAGTTTACAAGATATGACACGGAGGAAGCATGTTCGGATTATGGACGAGCGGTAAGGAAGCCGCGGTTTCGCAAGCCGCCTATTATGGTTTGTTCGCGCTGCAGCACCGAGGCCAGCAGGCGGCGGGCATCGCCGTAACGGACGGTAAGATCGTGGACTACCATAAGGGCAAGGGGCTTTTGAGCGACGTATTCGCCGTCAATACGCTGCCCAGCGGCGTCGGTGCGCTGGCGCACGTGCTCTATACGGGCGGACAGGTGCGCACGGCCAACGCGCAGCCCTTTGTCGTCCGCTACAAGTACGGCACGATCGCGGTCGCCGCGAACGGACGCCTTACGAACGCGGACAAATTGCGCGAGGAGCTGGCCGCGGATGGCGCGGTATTCTCCACGGGGGTGGACGCCGAGCTCATGGCGCTGCTGATCGCAAAGGCTAATGGCTGCGGGCTGGAAGGCTCGGTAAAATATATGGCCGAGCGGCTGGAGGGCGCGTACTCCGTCGCTATTCTGACGAATAAGGGACTCATTGCCGCGCGCGATCCGTACGGCCTGCGCCCATTGGCAATCGGGCGGACTGATGACGGCGGCTACGTCGTCGCGTCGGAGAGCTGCGCGTTTGACGCCGTGGGCGCCGTATTCGAGCGCGACGTGCAGCCCGGCGAGATCGTGATGATAAACAGCGACGGTCTGCGCAGCGTCAGTGTACGGCCTGCGCAAAAAAGCGCGCTCTGCGTATTCGAATTCGTGTATTTCGCGCGGGTGGATTCGGCGATCGACGGCCTAAGCGTCTATGAGGCGCGCTTCCAGGCGGGCAGGCGCCTTGCGCGGGTGCTGCCCGTGGAGGCCGATCTCGTCTGCGGCGTGCCGGACAGCGCGCTGGCGGCGGCGATAGGCTACGCCGAGGAATCGGGCATCGCGTACGGCGACGGCTTGGCCAAAAACCGCTACGTGGGCCGTACGTTCATCCAGCCCGACCAATCCCAGCGCGTGCGCAGCGTACATATGAAGCTTAACGCCCTGCAATCGAACGTCAAGGGCAAGCGCGTGGTGCTCGTGGACGATTCGATCGTGCGCGGGACGACGAGCGCCAATCTCGTCGAAATGCTGCGGGCCGCGGGCGCGAAGGAAGTGCATATGCGCATCTCGTCGCCTATCGTGCGCTTTGGCTGCCCGTACGGTATCGATACCTACGAGCCAAGCCAGCTTATCGCCAACCGAATGAGCGAGGACGCGTTCCGCAAGCAAATCGGCGCTGACTCGCTCGCGTTCCTCGGGCTCGAGGCGCTAAGGGAAGCGTGCGGCGCGGCGAATCTTTGCTTCTGCGAAGGGTGCTTTGACGGAAAGTATCCTACGGAATTATAACGAATAAAGTTATAGTTAATGCAATTATAGCGAATAGTGCTGCAACGCATTATATAGCGGACGGAATTATAACGACAGACAGATATTGGGAGATTGTGATGAATCCTTATAAAGAGGCCGGTGTGAACGTCGAAGAAGGCTATAGAGCCGTAAAGCTCATGGGAGAGCATGTTAAGCGGACGCAAAACGCGAATGTGCTGCAAGGCTTGGGCGGCTTTGGCGCGATGTACGCGCTCAGCGGATATAACGACCCGATTTTAGTCTCCGGCACGGACGGCGTGGGCACGAAGCTGAAGCTCGCGTTCGCGCTGCAAAGGCACGACACCATCGGCATCGACTGCGTGGCGATGTGCGTGAACGATATAGTCTGCCACGGAGCGAAGCCGCTCTTCTTTCTCGACTATATCGCGACCGGCAAGCTTAGCCCCGAGACGGTGGCGACGGTCGTTTCCGGCGTTGCGGAGGGCTGCGTGCGCGCGGGCTGCGCGCTCGTCGGCGGCGAAACGGCGGAGATGCCCGGCTTCTATAAGCGCGAGGAATACGACATCGCGGGCTTCGCCGTGGGCGTCGTGGAGCGGAGCCGCCTTATAGACAATTCCAGAGCCGCCGCGGGCGACGTTATAGTGGGCCTCGCGTCCTCGGGAGCGCATTCGAACGGCTATTCGCTGATCCGAAAGCTGTTCGGCGAGGACGCCGTTACGCTGAACACGCCCATCTACTTCTTGGATTCGACGCTGGCCAAGGTGCTTATCGAGCCGACGCGCATCTACGTCAAGCCGGTGCTGAGCTTATTGGAGGAATTCCCGATTCGCGGCATCGCGCATATAACGGGCGGCGGCTTCCATGAGAATTTGCCGAGGATGCTCCCCAAAGGCCTGGGCATCAGGATCGACCTGAAGAGCTGGCCAATGCCCAAGATATTCCAATATATTGCCATGACGGAAGGGTGCCCGGTAAACGCCCTGTTTGGCACGTTCAACATGGGTATCGGCATGGCGCTCGCCGTGCCCAAAAACGCCGCGAGTGAAGTGATACGGCGCGCGAACGAGCTCGGTGAGAGCGCGTACGCGATTGGCGAGGTCGTTCAGGGCGAAGGCGTGACGCTATGCGAATAGAGCGGCTGGCCGTCCTGGCTTCCGGCGGAGGGAGCAACCTCCAAGCGCTTCTCGATTCTAAGGATATTCCCGCGAAGATAACGCTGGTATTGACGGACCGGCCCGCGTACGCGCTGGAACGCGCGAAGGCGGGCGAGATCGAGGCCGTTTGCCTTGACCGGCGTTCGTTTGCGGACAAAGCGGAATTCAACCAAAGGCTGCTCGATAAGCTCATCGAAGCCCGCATAGACGCGATCGTGCTAGCGGGCTATCTTTCTATACTCGACGCGCGGCTGGTCGAGCGGTTCGCGGGGCGCATACTCAACGTGCATCCTTCCTTGATCCCGTCGTTTTGCGGGATGGGGTACTACGGCTTAAAGGTGCATCAGGCCGTGCTGGATTACGGCTGTAAGCTCACGGGCGCGACGGTGCATTTCGTAGACGCGGGCGCGGATACGGGGCCGATAATCTTCCAAAAAAGCGTGGAGGTGCTTCCTAACGATACGCCGGAGAGCCTGCAGGCGCGCGTGCTGAAATTCGAGCACGCGCTGTTGCCGCTGGCGGTGAAGCTGCTGGCGGAGGGCAGGCTGAAGGTTGAGGGGCGAAGGGTGACGGTGGTCGATTAATTTCCGATCGAGCCTTTGTTGCGCCAAGTGTGTTGCGAAAGGTGACGTTTTGGCGTACAATATGGATGAGGTGATTGACATGGCGAAGACGTCGAGGCTAAACGTTAGGATTGACCCGGAAACAAAATCCATAGCTGACGGCATTTTTTCTCGCTTTGGGATTACGGTTGCGGACGCGATTAATATTTTTCTCCGCAAGTCCATCATGGTGGGAGGTTTGCCATTTGATATGACGCTGCCTCAATATAACGACGAAACTATCGCCGCGATGCTGGAGGCGCGCGATATCGACAGCGGACGAATTCCTTCGAAAGGTTATCGTTCGCTTGCGGAACTCAATGCAGAATTAGATGCGGAATACGACGCGCAGTACAAATAGCAATGCTGATACTTCATACGACAAAGCAATATCGAAAAGACCAAAATCTATGCAAGAAGCGAGGTTTGGACTTGATATTGCTTGATGATGTAATTCTAGCGCTAATGAAGCAAAAGCGGCTTGATTCCAAATATCGCGACCACGAGCTAAGCGGAAGCCTTATCGGATTTCGTGAATGTCATATTGAGCCGGATTGGTTATTGATTTACAAAGTTAACGATCAGAAACTAATTTTGACTACTATGCGAACAGGGACCCATTCGGATCTGTTCAAAAAATGATTGAGAGAGGTTAACATGCGGGCATTTTTTTCTGTTTCAGACAAGGCGGGCGTCGTTGAGCTGGCGCGCGGTTTAAGCGAGCTGGGCTGGGAGCTGGTTTCCACCGGCGGGACGCAAAGGGCGCTCGAAGACGCGGGGCTCAGCGTTATGAACGTATCGGAGGTAACGGAGTTCCCCGAGTGCCTCGACGGGCGCGTGAAGACGCTGCACCCGAACGTACACGCCGGGATTCTGGCCATGCGCGATAATAAGGAGCATATGGCGCGCCTTGAGGAGCTGGACATCACGCCGATCGACCTCATATGCGTAAATTTATACCCGTTTAAACAGACGATTGCGAAGCCGGATTGCACGTTCGAGGACGCGATTGAGAATATCGACATCGGCGGGCCGAGTATGCTGCGCGCGGCGGCGAAGAACTACAGGGACGTGCTCGCGCTCGTAGACCCGCAGGATTATGCCGAAGCGCTGGAGGCCGTAAAGAGCGGCAATGTGCCCGATGCGCTGCGGCTGAAGCTTTGCGCGAAGGTATTCGAGCATACGGCGGCCTACGACGCGCTTATCGCGTCATATCTCGCGCCAAAGGCGGATCGTCCCGATTTTCCGGACAAGCTGACGCTTACATACGAGAAGGCGCAGGACATGCGCTACGGCGAAAACCCGCATCAGCAGGCCGCGTTTTACCGCGAGATCGGCGCGCGGCCAGGCACGCTCGCGGAGGCGGAGCAGCTTCAGGGCAAGGAGCTGTCCTTCAACAATATCCACGACGCGAACGGCGCGCTGGATTTGCTTGCTGAGCTCGACGGAATAGCTTGCGTGGCGGTGAAGCACGCGAACCCCTGCGGCGTCGCGCTGGGCAAAAGCTCGTTCGAGGCGTATTCCCGCGCGCACGATACGGACCCTGTTTCGATCTTTGGCGGCATCGTCGCGATAAACGCCGAGGTGGACGGCGCGTGCGCCGAAGCAATGGCGAAGACGTTTTTGGAGATAATCATAGCGCCCTCGTTTACTAAGGAAGCGCTCGACGTGTTTTCCGCGAAGAAGAATCTGCGCCTGCTGCGGCTGCCGAGCATGAAGGAGCGCTTTCTGGGCGGCTTCGACGCGAAGAAGGTCGCGGGCGGGCTGCTCATACAGTCGCGCGATTTGAGCGTGTTCGAGAGCGAGCCGAAGGTCGTTACGAAGCGCGCTCCGACGGAGCAAGAGATGGAAGACCTGCGTTTCGCGTTCGCGATTGTCAAGCACGTCAAGTCCAACGGCATCGCCGTCGCGAAGGACGGCTGCTCGCTGGGCATCGGGCCGGGGCAGGTGAACAGGGTTTGGGCCGTGGAGCATTCGATCTCGCGCAGCGGCGATAACGTCAAGGGCGCGGCGCTCGCCTCCGACGCGTACTTCCCGTTCGACGACAGCGTACGCGCGGCGGCCGCGGCGGGTATTACCTGCATCGTGCAGCCCGGCGGCTCGATCCGCGATGAGGATTCGATCAAGGCCTGCGACGAATTGGGCTTGGCGATGATATTTACGGGCGTAAGGCATTTTAAGCACTAAAGAAAGGTCAATAACCTTGAAAGTTTGCATAATCGGAAGCGGCGGACGGGAGCACGCCATCGCGCAGAAGCTGGCCGAAAGCCCCCACAGGCCCGAGCTTTGGGCCGTGCCCGGGAACGCGGGTATCGCGCAGATAGCCAAATGCGTCCCGCTGAAGGCGACGGACGTCGAGGGCGTCGTCGCGCTGGCTCTGGCCGAAAAGTTCGATCTGGTCGTCGTCACGCCGGACGATCCCCTCGCGAAGGGGATGGTGGACGCGCTGCAGGCCGCCGGTATACGCGCGTTCGGGCCGAACAGGGCCGCCGCCCGCATCGAGTCCAGTAAGGCGTTCGCTAAGGAATTGATGCGAAAATACGGCATCCCGACGGCTGGCTGCGAGATATTTTCAGACTACGAGGCGGCAAAGGCGTATGTAGAAACCTGCGCGCTGCCAGTCGTCGTAAAGGCCGACGGGCTGGCGCTGGGGAAGGGCGTCTTGATCTGCGAAACGACGGAACAGGCGCTTGGCGCGCTCGATCAGATCATGAAGGAGCGAGCGTTTGGGGACGCGGGCGATACGGTCGTTATCGAGGAATTCATGACGGGGCCGGAGGTCTCGGTGCTGGCGTTCGTGGATGGCGAAACGCTCAAGCCTATGGTCAGCGCGCAGGACCATAAGCGCGCGCTGGACGGAGACGGCGGGTTGAATACGGGCGGCATGGGCTGCTTTGCGCCCAGTCCGAAGTATACGAAGGAAATCGCGGATATCGTCGAAAAAACGATCATGCGCCCGACGCTGAGGGCGATGGTTCAGGAGGGCTGCCCGTTTTCCGGCGTGCTGTACTTCGGCCTGATGCTTACGGCGGACGGCCCGAAGGTGCTAGAATACAACGCGCGCTTTGGCGACCCGGAAACGCAGGTGATCCTGCCGCTGCTGAAGACCGACCTGCTGGACATCCTATTGGCGGTCGCGGACGGCAAGCTGGCCGAAACAACCGTCGAGTTCATGGACGCGAGCGCGGTGTGCGTGGTGCTGGCATCCGGCGGCTATCCTGGGAAATATGATACAGGCTTTCCCATCGGGGGGCTTTCCGGCGTACCCGAAGATGTTCGTGTCTATCACGCGGGGACGAAATTCGAGGACGGCGCGTTTAAAACGGCGGGCGGCCGCGTGCTGGGCGTGACGGGGCTGGGCGCGGATATCGCCGCCGCGCGGGAAATAGCGTATGCCGCGAGCGGAGGCGTTTATTTCGATAATATGCACTATCGCAAGGATATTGGAATTAAGTAATCGCGATTGTTCTCGGCGCGATACTGATGTATAATGGTTTGCGTAGGCGCGCTAAAAGCGGGCCGGTGGGAGGAGAGAAGCGGTGGAAGCGGTGCTGAACCAACTGCGCCCAGTCTATGACGCAATCGCCAACAGCTTTTCGCAGTTCGGCGTGCGCGACGCTATCGACATCCTTCTCGTCTGCTACATAATCTATAAGCTCCTGGCGCTGACAAAGGGCACGCGCGCGATTCAGGTGCTCAAGGGCCTGGGGCTTTTGATCGTCGCGGCGCAGGTCTCAAAGCTTTTAGGCTTTACGGTCGTGGGCTGGCTGCTCGACTACGCCGTCAGCGCCGGCGCAATCGCCCTGGTCGTCCTGTTCCAGCCGGAGCTGCGCCGCGCGCTCGAGCAGATCGGCCACGGCAGGTTTCTGGGAAAAAATATGCTGCGCCACGAAAACGACTACAGCCATGTCGTGGACGAAGTACAGTGCGCGCTGCTTGAAATGTCAAAGCGGCGCGTCGGAGCGTTGATCGTGGTGGAATGCCGTACGGGGCTGGAAGACCTAGTGGGGACGGGTACGCTCATCCACGGCCGGGTATCGAGCGCCTTGATCGAGAACATATTCGAGCCCAATACGCCCCTGCACGACGGCGCGATGATCGTGCGCAACGATTTGATCGTCGCGGCGGGCTGCTTTTTGCCGCTGTCCGAGAATACCGGCATCGCGCGGGAGCTCGGCACGCGGCACCGCGCGGCGATTGGCGTTTCTGAGGTGTCCGATTCGGTCACCTTCGTGGTTTCCGAGGAGACGGGCGTGATTTCAATGGCGAAGGAAGGCAAGATTATTCGCTACCTGGACGCGAAAGCGCTCAAGGACATGCTTGGCGCTTTGTTCATCCCATCCGAAAAAGACACGCGTAAGCGCGTGCGCAATCGGAAGGAGCGCGCGGATGCTTAAAAAGTTTTTTAAAGCGCTATTTGCGAACCCGGTTTATAAGATCATGGCGGCGCTGTTCGCCGTGGTGCTTTGGAGCTATGTGCTCGCGATAGAAGACCCGGAGACCCAAAAGCTTATCGAGGACGTGCCCGTAAGCTTCATGAACGAAAGCTCGCTAACGCAAAAGAACCTCGTCGTGCGCGGCGACCGCAGCCAGATTCTCACGAATTGCGACGTTTTGGTGACGACGCCGCGCAGCCTGTACAACAGCGTAACGCCCAGCGTCTTGACCGCGACTGCGAATCTAAGTTCGATTTCCTCAAAGGGCGAGTTCGACGTGCCGATAGTCGTTCCGCCGCCCAGCGCATTGAACGATGTTAGGATAGACAGCAGGGTTCCGGCGTCGATACATGTCGAGATCGACGAGCTAGCCCAAAAGCAGGCGGTGCCCGTGCGCGTTGAATTCGAGGGAGCGCTGCCGGACGGCTTCTACAATACCGTGCCGGAAACCATTCCTAGCGCGATTTCATTGAGCGGCCCAAAACAGGACGTTGACCTCGTGAGCCAAGCGGTGGTGAAGCTCGACCTATCCAAGGCGCGCGGCTATAACGATTCGATGATGGTCGAACTGCGCGACGCCGACGGCAACGTCATACCGGGCGCTGCGTTTTCGTCTACGCCCTCCGTCATCGTAAAGATGGACGTATATCCGAAGAAGACGGTTCCGATAAACCAAAATACGCTCATCGTCGGGTTTGACAAGATCGCGCAGGGCTACCAGCTCAACGCGAGCGGGCTGACCATTTCGCCGGAGGAAATTGAAATCGCGGGGCCCGCCGATATTCTTGATCAAATCACGTCGCTGGATATCAATGCCGTCGATGTGCAGGGCTGGCGCGAATCCCAGCAGCGGTCGGTTCAGCTGAGGCTGCCCGACGGCGTGATCATCACGCAGCCGCAGCCGATTGAGCTCTACGTCGATATCACGCTCGTCACCAGAACCGTACGCTTTGACGACCTTTTAGTCGAAGTTCGGGGCGCGCAGCACGACCAGAACGTCATCGTCGGGCCGGAGCGCATAACTGTGTCGATCACGGCGAGCGAAGCCACGGTGGACGCGATTTCGCGCGGGGATATAAAGCCGTTTGTGGACGTGACGGACTTGCCCCTCGGCGTTCACGAGAATTTCAGCGTCCAAACGTCGCTGACGCCGGAACAAAAACAGAACGCGCTGATCGACTTTTCGTCGTCCGTGACGGTTCTGATAGAGCCACAAGAGTAAAAAATTAATGCAAAAAAAATTTTTCGTATTCATAGGCAATTATGGCAGCGGCAAGACGGAGCTGTCCATAAACTTCGCGCTGGATTTCGCGAAGAAATACAAAACGGCGCTGGTCGATCTCGACATAGTGAATCCCTATTTCCGTTCGAGTGAAAAGCGCGGCATATTGGAGAGCGCGGGCATCAAGGTCATCGAGCCGGTCTTCGCGAATAAGACGATCGACAGCCCGTCGCTTCCGGCGGAGGTGGCGAGCGTCTTCGTTGACGGCTCCGAGCGCGTCGTGTTTGACGCGGGCGGCGACCCTGTAGGCGCGACGGCGCTGGGCCGTTATCACGGCGACTTCGCGAGGTTCATAGGCGACGTGGAGGCGCTGTACGTCGTCAACGCCCGAAGGCCGCTTTCCGGCACGGCGGACGATATCCTCGAAATGCTCGCTCAAATTCAGGGCCGCGCGCGCATGAGAATTTCCGGCCTGATCAATAATACTAATCTCTCAATAGAAACGACGGCGGACGACCTGCTCTTCGGGCAGGAGATTATCCGCGACGTTTCGGAGCGCTCCGGCCTGCCCGTGCGCTATACGACGGGCTGGAAGAGCGTGCTCGACAGCCTTGCGGAGCGTTCGGGAGTTTTGGGCGAGCCGTATCCGATCGAAACGAGGATGCGCCCCGAGTGGCTGGATTAACAAACTCATAAACCAGCCCGTCCGCAGCATACGCTGAATCATCCCGAATTATGGGAGAATGATGATGAAGCGTATCAATATATTTGCCCTGCTCCTGTGCGCGGCGCTCATCGCGCTGTTTGTTCTGGCGCCCGCGCTTGTCGAAACCGAGCTGACCACGGATTTCGCGCGGGAATGGCTTGAACCCAAGCGCGAGGAGTGGCTGGGCGTATTGCGCGTTTGGCATATCGGCCTCTGGCAGACGGGGAAGGGGAGCGGTTCGCATTTCCTCGCGGCGCGCGGAAAGGAATTCGAGCGCAAGTATCGCGGCGTGTTCATCGAGGTCGAGTCCATGACGCCGGACGGCGCGCTGGAGCGCTTTGCGCGCGGCGAAGCGCCGGACGTCGTCTCGTTTCCGTGCGGGTGGGGGCAGGCGGCGACGCTGTCGGCCTTGAAGGATACGGCGCGCATGGAAGGCGTTTACGGGCACCTGCTCGAATCCGGCAGGAGCGGCGAGGCGCAGCTCGCCTTGCCGTACATGCTTTCGTGCTATATGCTCATGTACGACGAGGATCTGTTTTCCGACGCGGATATCGAGCCGCCGATGGAGGCGGAGGCGGCCAACTTTACGCAGCTCTGCGCGATGCTCACGTATTCCAAGAAGCAGGGCCGCAAGACGCTTAGCGTTGTGGGGCTGGAGGTGCCGGAGGCAACAGGGAATCTGCCCGCGTCCGCGCTGCTAGTGCAAAGGCTCGTGCCCGGCGCGAACAGCCATGTCGCCGGAAGCGCCGCGTTTAAGGGGCGCGCGGCGGGTATGGCGGTGGGCGGCGTACGGGATTTGGCCGAACCCGAGCGTTATACCTTCAGCGCGAAGCTGGAGCCGCTGACGCGCTTTACCGACATGGTGCAGTACGCCGGGGTGTGGAAGAGCATCCGCAAAGAGGCGAAGCCCTACGCCGAGGCTTTTGTCTACAGCCTTTTGGAAGAGGGCGCGCAAAAGAAGCTCGAAAGCCTGTACGCGTTCCCCGTGCGGGAGCTTGAAAGTCTGTACGACGCCGACCCGCAGCTAAAGGAGATGGCGGCGGAAACGGCGCGCGCGGGCGTGCCGCGCGCGTTTTCCTACGCGAGAAGACTGGAGGAGCTCGCGCCGCTTTCTAAGGCCGCGATGGACGGCGACCCAAAGGCGCTGGACGCGTTTTTGCAGAGGCTGGAAAGGGCGTGCGTGTGGCCTGAAATCGAAGAAGAGTTGAGTGATTGATATATGTGCGGCGAAGCCGCACATATATCAAATAATAGAGGTATTCGTTTGAAATCAAACATAGGAGATATCCTGGGCGCAAAGCTGCGCGTATTGAAAGACGAGCCGATGGCGCGGCATACGACGATGAAGGTCGGCGGCCCGGCCGATTATTTTGCCATAGCGGAAACGGAGGATCAGGCGCGCTTCGCGCTTAAAGCGGCGTACGAAGCTGGCTCGCCGATTATGATCGTAGGCAACGGCTCGAATCTGATCGTGCGCGGCGGCGGTATACGGGGCGTCGTTTTGCGCCTCGCGCTTGCGGACATGCACTTTGACGGCAATGAGGCCGTTGCGGAAGCCGGATGCTCGCTGTCGGCGTTCGTGACGGCGGCGCTGGACGCGGGGCTTATGGGCCTGGAATTCGCTCATGGCATACCGGGCTCCGTCGGCGGGGCGGTGTGCATGAACGCGGGAGCGTACGGCGGCGAGATGAGCGAGCGCCTTGTGCGCATCGAGGGCATTTCGCGCTCGGGGGAGCCGTTTTCGCTCAGGTGCGATGAGGCGGGCTTTGGCTACCGCGAATCGGTTTTTCAAGGCGGCGATTTAGTAGTTTTGCGAGGGGTATGGCGCTTATTGCCGGACGACGGCTTGGCGCGCGGTCGTATCGACGATTACGCGAAGCGGCGGCAGGAGAAGCAGCCGCTGAACATGCCGAGCGCGGGCAGCGTCTTCAAACGCCCGCCGGGGCGTTTTGCCGGGGCGCTCATCGAAGGCGCGGGGCTGAAGGGCGCGCAAGTCGGCGGGGCGGTGGTTTCGGAAAAGCACGCGGGGTTCATCGTAAATACCGGCGGCGCGACGGCGGCGGACGTGCTCGGGCTGATTGAGCTGGTGCAAAAGCGCGTTTTTGAGCACGCGGGCGTTATGCTGCAAACGGAAGCGAAGCTCGTTGGGGAGGAGGGTTAGCGATGTATCTGCTTATAATTACGGGGATGTCCGGCGCGGGCAAATCACACGCGCTGCGCAAGCTGGAGGATATGAATTTCTTCTGTGTGGACAACCTGCCCGCGGCGCTGCTCATAGATTTTGTCGAGAGCTGTTCAAGGCCGACGCCCCCGATCGAGCGCGCGGCTGTCGTCATGGATGTGCGCGAACGCGGCTTCATGGGCATAATCGAAGAGGCGATCGAGGGTTTAAAGACGAAAACCGGCGTTACGGCGGAGGTGCTCTATCTCGACGCGCGCGACGAAGTCCTCATCACGCGCTATAAGGAGACGCGCAGGGTACACCCGTATTCGAAGGAGGGCTGGATAGAGGAGGGTATACGCAACGAGCGCAAGGCGCTCGCCGCGCTTTATGAGAGGGCGGACTATGTGATCGATACGAGCGACTACAAGCCCATGCAGTTCTATACAGCGATCGAGCGCGTGCTGAAGCAGGGCGAGGGCGTCAAATTCCTGATTTCGAGCTTCGGCTACAAGTACGGCATTCCGCTCGACGCGGATTGGGTACTCGATATGCGCTTCGTGCCCAATCCGTTTTATATCGACGAATTGCGCCCGCTTACAGGGCAGGATAAGGCCGTGCGCGAGTACGTGTTCGGCTTCGAGGAGTGCGGGCGGCTGCTCGAGGACGCGACGCGCATCGTAACGCGGATAACGCCGATGTACGACCGCGAGGACAAGCACACGCTCTCGGTCGCCATCGGCTGTACGGGAGGGCAGCACCGCTCGGTGGCGTTCGCTCAGGCGCTGTACGATTTCCTGCGCGAAAACGAATACGAGGCGTACCTCTATCATCGCGATATCTTTAAGGATCAGCGGAGATGACGTTTTCGGCGGCGGTAAAAGAAGAGATCGCGCGGCAAAGGCCGCGCGCGAAGGAGATAAGGCTCGCGGAGCTGGCCGCGATCTTGCATTCCGCCGGATTTTTACAGCTCGGCGGGGGAAAGCTGCGGCTGCGCCTGCAGATGGATTCCCACGCGGCGGCCGTGAAGTCGCAGTGGCTTATAAGCAGCTTGGGCTATGCGCTTTCGGGGGAGATGCAGGCGCTCGAAAAGGGGCGCGGCAAGGAACGGGTGCAGAGCTTCGACGTTTTCGTCTACGGCGAAGGGCTGCCCGGCTTGCTGGCGGACGCTGGATTTTTTGCGGGGGGCGAGCTGTCCGAAAGCGGGATACTGGCCGCGTTTAAGGCAAAGGACGCGGCGCGGCGCGCGTTTTTGCGCGGCGCATTTCTTGGCAGCGGCTACGCCGCCGATCCGAGCAGATCCTATCATATGGAGATCGTCATCCGAAGCGAACGGCTTGCGGAGGATATAATCGGGCTTCTTTCGGGATATGAAATACACGCAAAACACATATACAGAAAAGGAAATTATGTGATATACTTGAAGGGCAGCGAGGGTATCGCGGATTTTTTCGGCTTGATCGGCGCGAGCGCGTCTGTGTTGGATTATCAGAACGTCCGTATCCTGAAAGAGATCCGCAACAATACCAACAGAGCCGTTAACTGCGATTCCGCGAACCTGAATAAAGCCGTCGGCGCGGCGCTTCGCCAGCTCCGCGCGATCGATGTAATCGAGCGGGAGGCCGGGCTGGAGAGCCTGCCGCCATCGCTTTACGAGGCGGCGGAGCTGCGCAGGCAGTATCCCGAGGCGACGCTCAACGAACTCGTCGCGCTGGCGGGAGTGGGCAAATCGGGCCTATACCATCGTTTCAGCAAAATCGAAGCGCTTGCGAAAGATATTGAAGCCGAAAGGGGTAATGAGTAATGCAGCACAAGGTTCTGGAGATCAGGAATAAGGACGGATTGCGCGCACGCCCGGCGTCCATGTTTGTACAGGCCGCCAGCAAATTCAGTTCCCAGATTCTTATCGAGCGCGGCAACAAAAAGATCAACGCCAAGTCGATCATGGGTGTGCTGTCCTTGGGCGTTCAGTGCGGCGAGGCGATTCATCTTATTGCCAACGGCGAGGACGAGCGCGCCGCAATCGAAGCGATGTCCAAATTGGTGGACGGGGACTTCGGCGAGGAGCCGGACCGTTCATTCGAGCAATAATATTTATTCAGCGTCATAGCAATTGGTATATCAAATACGCAATGATTAACTAGCCCAATACTGTAGGGGCGCGCATTGCGCGTCCGCGAAAACGCGACGTTGTGCTATTTCTGCGCCGTCGCCGCGTTCGGGAAGCTATCCGGTTATGGTGGAAAATGTGTCGAAAGCCTATGGCGAGC
>QMCE01000436.1_pt1 | contig 23374 bp, 24 predicted proteins | sample 1821851 | NCBI WGS metagenome assembly QMCE01 (sample SAMN09453174, study PRJNA476694) | Termite gut metagenome, whole genome shotgun sequencing project. | isolation source: worker | host: Odontotermes sp. | place: South Africa:Pretoria | collected 2016-01-28 | reverse complement strand
ATATGGCAATTTTCCGGGGTACCGTACCGGCTTTCGCTGTTTTATCAATGCGCGCCCATCGCGATCCCGTCACAAAGGTTCACAGCCGTTCCCCGCATCGGGACGGTGGCTTACGAGGCGACAGAACCATGAAGACTGTTTCGGTTTCTTTTGTCGTCCGGTTGGACGATATAGCAACGGGCAGACCTGTCTGGCCGAACGACAATTCTCTTCGCGTAACTTCCTCAGTTGGTACGCCGATCGCGAAAAACGACGGATACTTCGTCTTTACCGGCGCGCGTCCTCAGTTTTTATCCGTCACTTCGGAGGTATATCATGACGTTTCACTGCCTGTTCCGGAAACAACGGACATTTTACGCGCCGCTCTGATTCCGCGGGTTTCACTGAAAGGGCGAACGTATGAATTGGACGGCGGCGCGTATATCGGATTCTGCGGAACGCGGAGCGGCTATATACTGACTGACTCCGCAGATACAGGAGAAATAACCGTTCATAAAGAGGATTACGCCGATCTGTCGGAACTATGCTGTATGATCTCAACCCCGGATGGGACGGAAACATTCGTAACCATTCGTGCCGGAAATGGGAAAGGGCGGTATATCCTTTCAGAACCGGTCAAGTTTCCGCCACGTTCCCGACTGCTGCCGTTATATTATGTACCGGGCGGACAGAATCTGCGGATTCCCGTTCCCGACGGAGCGCAATACATAACCGTTCTTCGCGGAGAAGCTCCGCAGAAAATACACTTACCTTAAGGAGGCAAAATAGATGGGATTTGGCGTCTGCGGCGGAGCGGTAATGAGTTGCCCGTTCGGCGCCGCGCCCTCGGTTCTTAATGTATTACCGCTAAACAAAGTGATTAATATGCTGCCGATGGCGAATATTATGGATCATAAACCTCTAATAAATATTATGCCATTCGTAATGTGCAATTGCCCCGCAAACCCTATGGTGGCGGCAGCCACAGCCGCCGCTCTTGGCGTGCCCACGCCGATGCCCTGCATTCCGAATGTCGTCGCGCCATGGACGCCCGGTTCCTCCACGGTAACCATCGGAGGCCAGCCCGCGCTGACAGATTCGTCACAATGCCAGTGCCTTTGGGGCGGCGTCATCACCTTCACCTTTGCCGGACAGGCCACGATCATGGTTGGGTGAGATGAAAACAAAAAAACTGTTTTCTTTCTCTTTTTTGACGATTTTGCTGGCTATTGCAATGATCATTCTTTCGTTTAACGTGTGGCTGCGCTGGGATACCCTGCGTCCCGTAGCCAATACGGTTGAGCGGTTGATAACAGAGCGAGGCGTTATCTATGACATCCTCGACGATAGAGAGGATGCGCTTTGGCTGCGAAAAATTTCCGCTGACGGAAGGCTTGAGAACGTGGTTCCCTTTTCCAAGCGGAGCGCGGGCAGGGACACAAAGCAAACAGTGCATCTAATAACCGAACAGGACGGGCTTGTATATCTCCGCATGAGCGAACTTCCATACAACTCACCGAACGATATTACCAATTATATTGCCGTTTGCGATGTACAAACGGGTGTCACGCACACATTGTGCGAAATGCAAACAAAGGAAGAGTGGTTGTCTATAGCGGAGACGGTATATGACGGCGGGATTTATTACGCGGAAGCGGATGAGTCGGGCGGTACGCTAAGCGTCCATCGCGCGGATGTGAAAAGCGGGGAGGTCCGGCTTTGGAAACGTGTGCGTTTTCCGCACACGCTGTCCTCGTTTACGATGACCGGCGACGGCTTATACGCGCTATCTCAGGATTCCCGCGTATACCGACTGGAGGACAAAGATTGGACGGAGTTATACCATCCGGAAGACGGGACGGCGGCGGTGCAGCTACTGACCGCCGGGAACGGCGAGTTGTATCTCTTTACCTCGAACCCCGAAACCGGGGATCGTCTGCTGTGGCTTGACCCCGGCGCGGATGCGTTCGGAGCGGTTCTGGACGAGAACCTGAACTGGCTCCGGGCAAGCGTCCAAACCGAAAGCACATGGGTCGCATTAACAAAAGCCCACGCCTATCAAACTTCCTCTTCGGGGCATACATATATGTTTTCGTCGCTTACAGTGCCGCTTCAATTTCTATTCCCCGCCGGGACGCTTATCATGGCGGCGCTGGAAGCGGCGATTGTCATCTTGATTCTGATCGCGGCGCGGTTTATTTGGCGGAGGAAAAGGATCAGCTTGTTTCTCAAACTGTCGCTCACCATTCTTCCCGTTTTTGCCGCCGGAGCTGTGATTATCATCATGGTATCGGTCAGCCGGGTTCAAAATTTAATGGTGGATACTGTCCGTTCATCGCTTACGTCCGACGCGCAGGAAGCCGCTTCCGATATCACAGTGCAAGACTTGGCTCAAATTGACTGGAGCGACCCCTTTTCAAGCGATGAGTACAATGGGATTCGCGATGTCCTGCTGGAACTGTCAGGTTCCTACGAATTTACGCTGTATGACGGATCAGTAGAACTGAAAACATCACGTTACATAAACTTTTGGCTGTACAGGGTGGAAGGAAGCAATATCTATACGGCGGCTTGCGACAACACCGTTGTCAATCTCGATTTGATATATTTTGATATTCTTTCTCAGGGAGAAGAACGAGAACATTTTCAAAAAAACATTACGGCTCCCTTTTTTGTACGGGAATATGATTTATTCGATGAAGACATATGGCTGTCCCTTTTATACCCAATCACAGACGGAGACACGGTGGTCGGCATTTTGGAAGTCAGCACCCCCGAATGGGAATTTTCCGCTGACATTGACAGTGTGAGAAACCAGATGATACGTATGTGTCTGTATATATTTTTAGCACTATCCGCCGTTTTAACCGCCGTGCTTGCCGTGACGCTGCGGGCTATGGGTAAACTGCGGCGCAGCGCAGCGGCCATTGCGGATGGTGAATATGACACGCGGGTTGCGGTGCAAAATTTGGACGAGACAGGAGAAATCGCTCAGGCGTTCAACAGTATGGCAGCCTCCGTGGGAAACGCCATGACAGAGATACGGGCGGTCAGCGACGGCTACAGCCGTTTCGTTCCGCACGAAATGCTCACTATATTAAATAAAACGTCAATCCGTGATGTACAGGCATCGGACTATGTTCAAGCAAAGGCCATGTTTTTGTTGCTGATGACCGAAAGTTTTGATCAGCACGCAGATCATTTAGACGCTTTGAACCGTTTTTACGCGCGTCTTCTGCCGGTTCTCTCAGAACATGGCGGTGTTGTGGAACGATTCACCAGCCGCGAATTGCGCGCGTTGATAGACCGGCCTCCCGACGAAGCGGCGGACGCGGCGCTTGCGATGCTTGCGGCGGTCAATCGCTTGAACGAAGAGTTGTATATACCGATAGAGTGCAGTATACTGCTCGCATACGCGGATTCCTTTTTAGGCGTAACAGGAGACGATTCCCGGTTAAACATGATGCTGTTCTCCCGCTTCTCCCATAAAACAGAAGAGATCCGTAAAGCCGGTTTACTTTTCGGATGCCGCTTGATGGTCGAGCAGGACGCGTTTGAGGCGATTGAAAACAAAGAGCGGTACCGAACCCGTCGGCTCGGACAAATCAATGACGGCGGAAGGTTACGCAATCTATATGATTTCTATGACGGCGACATCGCCGGGCAAATACAAAAAAAAGACGCCTCGCGGGAAATCTTCCGGCAGGCGGTAGATCATTACTGCAATGCGGAATATGAAGAAGCGCGCTCCGGATTTATGGAGATTCTGAAACGACGGCAGGACGACCCGTCCTCACGGGAATATCTCAAACTGAGCCACGCGCGGCAGAAATCAACCGCCCCGCCGGATGTATTGTTCACCGTATAGGTTTTAAAGGAGCCGGTATGATAAAAACCTTACTCGCGCAGTTACTGCCTTTGCGCTGGCCGCTTTACGCTTACGCGTTGAGCGGAGGGGACGCTTCCGCCGCCGCCGCCCTGCTGGAAATCAAGAACCCGCCGGACAGCGCCGGAGCGTGGGAAACATACGCAGCGGTTGCTCCCGACGAGGAAGCTGGGCCGCTGCACAATGTCCGTGAAAAGCTGCATTTGGATTCTTTTTTGATTTTTGCCGTGAAGCTGGCGCTGGCCGCGGAACTGCTCCCTGCCTACCGCGCCGTACTGGATATGATGGGGGGTCTGACGCAGGAATTGGCGATTCTGCTCTTTTCCGCCTCGCCGGAAGAAGCGGTTTCTTTGAAAATTCTTTGGCGGCGGCGGAAAAAAACTGTTCACCTGCTCTTCGGCGAACCGAACGGCGGCGCGCCGTTGCGGCTGCGCCCCGTTGTATTAGACTATCTGCTGGGCGAGATCCAGCTACCGGAGTTTTGCGAAATTCTCGCACCTAAAAGCTCCGCGCCGCTGGTACATTGTGAGATTCCTCGGCAAATCGCCCGCCAGCTTTCGATAAAACCGTCCGGGAATATTTTTTGCCTGTCCGGAGAAAAAGGATCTGGGCGAAAATACTGGCTTGCGCGCTATATAGAAGAGTACGGCGGCTCCTGTGTGCGTCTGCGCGATATATCCCGGGAAATGTTCGCGGATATTAAAGTGTATATTGCTCTCACGGACACCTTTTTGCTTATGGAGGACTTCACGCCGGAAAAACTGTCCGCGCTGATACGCGCAGTCTGTCCGGAAAATCTTTTTATTGCCTGTGAAGAGGATAACCTTCCAGCAACACAAGAGGGTTATTCCCTCATACGCCTCCAAACCCCCATACTCAGTTACGAAGACCGGCTTACGGTATGGAAATCGTGCCTGACAGAGACGCCGGAAATTATCGCCTCACAGTATCGCTTCACGATCGGGCAGATTCTGAACGCCAGCCGTATGGCAAAAGAATCAGCCGCGCGCGAGAGCGCCGAACCCGCCGCCGCTCTGCATACGGCTTGTCAAAGCCAGCTTGCGAATTCTATGAATCAGATGGCGCAAAAAGTCCGAACCGAATATACATGGGACGACTTGATCCTCCCGCCGCCGCAAATGGAACTGCTGCGGCATATCCGCGACCGCGTCCTGTACGGCGAAACGGTGCGCGGCGCTTGGGGGGTTGATTCCGCTGTCGGGAACGGCGTTCGCGCGCTTTTCTCCGGTCCGCCCGGCACGGGGAAAACCATGGCGGCGCAAATTATTTCGCGGGAATTGAAAATGGAGATGTATACGGTCAATCTTTCCGCGCTAGTCAGCAAATACATCGGCGAGACGGAGAAAAACTTGGAGTCTGTGTTTACCGAGGCGGCTAAAAGCGGGGGTGTTTTGTTTTTTGATGAAGCGGACGCCCTTTTCGGCAGACGCGGAGAGCAGAAAGACAGTCATGATAAATACGCCAATATGCAAACGGCCTTTTTATTGCAGCGTTTTGAGAGCTATGAAGGCGTTACCCTGCTTGCGACAAACCTGACTTCCAACCTAGACCCGGCGTTTCTGCGGCGTATTCAGGTGCGGGTGGAATTTCCCGCGCCGGACGCTGAAACGCGGCAAAGGCTCTGGGAGAGTTTCCTGAAAAGCCCGCGCGCGCCGTTGTCAGAAGACATTGATATTCCTTTTCTCGCCGAAACCTTTGAAATCACCGGCTCGGCGATCCGGAACATAACGCTGACCGCCGCATTTATCGCGGCGGCCGAAACAGGTGTGATTGGAATGAAGGAGCTACTGCGGGCGGTGGGGGTGGAGTACGCGAAGCTGGATAAGGTGCTTACTCCACGGGAGCTGGGGGAGTGGGGGGAGTAGAGGGAGTTGAGGACGAAGATGGTGCTTCTGCCGCACGGATAGAAGCCTCCCGAGCCTCAAACAACGGCACATCATTAAATCTCATACGCGATAATCGCTGCTCTTTATTTAACCCCGTTGTTTGCTCGCCAATTTTTGCAATATCTATACCATGACTTTCCCTCAAACTCTCAAAGTCTTTTGCAGCTACCTTGCCCTTAAATGGATTAGGCTCAATGTGAATACCGGGAGCGCCAATTGACACCAATTCTGTCAGACTGTTTTTTTCTATAGATATTTTACATTTACTTCCTCTTCCTAAAACACATTCTGTCTCCCAGAAATGTAAATCTCCAACAGCGGCAACCCAAACTATATATCCGTTTCTTTCCATCTCAGGAAATGCGCTTATGTCAATAGAGCATAGGTAATCTGAATTATCTATATATGTAAGAATATTTTCATCCGCATGTTTTGACATAGCCGTAGCAAGAAATGAATTTAGATTATGAGCAAATGATAACGGTTTACCAGTCGTTTTTGAAAGCATCTTTGCCTCTTGTGTTCCCGTAGCCTGATCTATTACATCTCCCGAACGCTCTACCCTCCCAATTTTTTCATCCGGATGACTTGTAAAACGCCAAATACGATCGTTGCTTTGATTATAATGTTTGGCATATAATCTTGGATACGTAGTCATGAATTCAGTTATCGGCATTACCAATCGTTGAATTACACTATTCGTATTGTTGCTCAACAATTGCGCCGGTTTCCCTGTATTGTAGTGCACCGGAATACGTTGAAGGGAGGCAGAATCGTCCTGTTGCTTCCTTTGCGCGAAAAGCCCATCGCTTTCCGGCGGTACAGGGTGTTTTTGGATATTGGATTTTTCTTTTATTTCTGCATACTGAACCATAACCTGACCTCGTTTCTTACTCGGTAACCCGACAACATTTTCTTATATTATACCTTATTTTTTATATTATTGCAAGCAAAAAACGAAACGTCAGCCCAAACGTTCCGTCTTGTTAGCGCGGGCGAACAGTTCGCCCCAACACGTCGCCCGCCGTAAAACTTGCCAAAATTTATCTTGACAAACCGTGCCGAATGTTGTAAAATACCCATGTACTTAGGGGCTGGTTCGCGTAAACGGCCCACGCAGCAGGCCACGGTGCGGTAACACCGTGACCCTGCGAAGGTGAAAGGTCCACCTTACGCAACCGTTTTACCGGCGCCGCATGAGCTTAGGTTAGTTTAGCACATTTCGCTAATCTTTGCAAGAGCGGTTTCGGGACGGCGGTCAAACGCTAGTACTCTGGCGCATGTCGTAAGGTTATATGGCAGAAATGCCGGTGCCTTCGGCGTGTGCTTTTTTGTGGGCTTATAGCGCGAACCGGCTCTTAGGTCATCTTCCCCTACTCGGTCACGAGCGCGTAAGCCGAGATTTTGCGGATCCGCCACGCAATCAGCATCGCGACGCCGTAAACCAGCAAACCCAGCGCGGCGCACGCTGCCGCAATCCATCCAATCGGTGCTGACAGATTCATCCGCGCGATTCCCATCCCGCCCATCAACGCGGTAAACATGGGGTTCATTCCGGCAATACCGCCAAACGCGCCGAGTGTAATGCCAATCAAAACAAGCGGGATGAAATTCACCGCGATTTGGTTCATGATTTGCCCGGTTGTGAAGCCTATGGATTTTTGGATCCCGAACTCCCGCTTCCGGCGGATAATGATGGTTTTAATCACAAGATACAGCGTCAGCGTCACAACGACCGCCGTGATGCCGAAGATTGCAGCGGCCAGTACGGCGAACAACCCCTTGAACGTTCCGAATGTTCCGTCAATCTGCTCCTTTGCGTCGACGGTCGCGGTGATCGTGTCTTCCTCGTCTTGAACCCGCTCCAGAAATGCCGATATATTCTCTCCCTCATGCAGATAGATAAATATCTGCCGGCATGTATAGTCGGGCATTAACATTCGCATAGAATCGCCGGTAATCAAGATGAAGTTTCCGTCGTTTTGCAGTGCCTGCACCAGCCCCGTGATGATGTACTCTCCCGGAACCGCGCCCTCTTGGCGGGTCGTGGCTTCGAGCGTCACGGTATCCCCTATTTCTTTACCCATGATTTTCAAGAAGTTCAATCCCGCCGCAATCTCATTCGCGTGCTTCGGGTATCGCCCTTCAACCAACATACTCCCTTCCAGCAGCGAACAGTCGCCGGTGACAAGCGCCGATGTGCTAACGCCGTCCGAGAGCAAATCATAGTGGCCTTGATCGTAATCAATTGCCTTGCGCACTTCACTCATTTCCCGCACGCGTCCAAGCACCCCTTCCGGGTCACTCATCAAAACCGCGCAGTCCGGAGCTTCCCCCTGCATCGCGGTAAAAAAGTCCATGGTATTCACACCGACGTTCTGGTACGCCGATACCCCGATTACCGAGGCGAATGATACCGCCGCAATGATGAAGGTAATCATCACACTCTGCCCCACGCTCCGGCGCAGTTGTTTGCGTGCCAGCAGGAAGGATAAACCGCCGTGCGAGGTATCCAGCGGCGCGGCGTTTTTGCTAAAACTGTGGGTCAGCAAGCCACCGCGCAGGGCGATGATCGGGTGCAGGCGGAAGATTCGCCTTGCCGCGAGAAACGCCGTAGCCAGCACCGCCGCGAGTACAAATCCGAATGTAATCATCGCAAACGACGCATTAAAGCCGGGATTCCAAACCATCGCCGATTGCGCCTCCAGCAAATTCGCTACTACCGGCATGATTAGGGTAGAAACAATGACACCCAGTATCGCGCCGACGAGCGTTACTCCGCCGAATTGCAGCAAGAACGAAAGCACAATTTGCCGGTTCCCGTATCCGACCGCTTTCAACGCCCCGATGTTCGTCATTCCCTCGTTGATACTGTTCACGATACCGAACCGCATGACAATCAGGCAAACAAACAGTAATATCAACGCCAAAGCCGTCACAATGGTTGCGATAATAGACGCCATGAAGGTTTTCGCGCCTTTTGCGCCAATGTAACTTCGGGAACCTAAATACACGGACGGATCGGCGTCTTGTCCGTAAAAGAATTCCTCCAGATACTCCGTCATGACATGCTCGGACTGTCCGACTTCGGTCATGCGGATTTGGATCATCCATACATCACGGGCTCCGATGTCAATCAGTTTTTGATAATCGGCATCGGAGACGTAATAACGGTATCGCTGGTTCATCATGTCGCCAAGCAAAATCTCCTCAGTGAAACCCGCAATCGTGAACGTTATCTCCCCTTCCGGCATTTTTAGCTTGATATCGTCGCCCAAGGCGTACCCGCCCGTCACGTTCATCATATACGGGATGTAAATACAACCCTCGTCCAGCGGACGGTATTCCCCGATGAAGGACGGCGGGTTCATCGTCTGTTCGTCGGTAATTCGGGTAAAAGACACATTGCCGATCGTAATACCGCCGTTCATTTCAATTTCCGCATCGGCGTTGACAGCTTGGAAACGCTCCGTTTCCGTCACGCGGGGATCATTATTGAGCCACGCGAACTGTTCGTCTGTGGTGATACTTTTACTTTGAATCAGCGCAAAATGCGGCGTGTTCAATTCTTCGGCGCGTTCGTCAAATGCGTTACCATAATCGAAGTACAGCACCAATCCGATTTGCAAGAACACCGCCGCGATCAGAACAAACGCCAACAGGCTTACCGTCTGACCTTTGTTTTTACGAATATTGGCCGCCGCCAGCATCATCAGCTTCCCCACACTCACCACCCCATTTCGCCGAGGAACGCGGAGAGCTTATCGTGACGAGACTTATCGCCGCTGACGTATGTGCCGAGATCGCAGGTTCCGCAGATGACGCCGTCGCGGATATACAGAACGCGGTTGCCGCGCCGCGCGGTTTTTAGGTCGTGCGTAACGGCGATTATGCTTTGCCCGTCTTTATTGACGCCGGTCAGGACATCCAGCACAGCCGTTCCGGCGGCGGAGTTCAACGCGCCGGTCGGCTCGTCGGCAAAGATCACCTTCGGGCGGTTAATCAGCGCGCGCACGATGGCCGCCCGCTGCGCTTCGCCGCCGGAGAGCTGCGCGGGGAATTTGCGCCAAATCTGTTCGGTCAGCCCCACCCGCGTGAGAAGCTCCTTTGCGCGCGCCGCAACGTCCTTTTTGTCTTTCGTAACCAGCAACCCGCTCGCCATGATATTGTCGAGAATGCTCATGTTGTCTAAGAGAAACATTTGTTGAAAGACAAACCCGCAGTTTTTGCGGCGGAACACCGCCAGCTGGTCGTTGCTGAGTTTGGAAATTTCCCGCCCGGCAAACGAAATCGAGCCGAGTGTGGGTTTATCCATGCCGGACAGCGCGTACAAAAGCGTGGACTTGCCCGCGCCGGACGAACCCATTACGACGGTGAAATCCCCCTCGTGGATTTCCATGTCCAGATTCTTCAGCACATGCTGCTGCGTCCCGCCGGACGAAAAGGTTTTGCAGAGCTTTTCCGTTTTAATCAATACCATAACAATCCCTCCAATTACTGTGCAGAGGGACGCCGACTCGGCGTCCTGTTTCTTCCCGCAACCAGGAATTTATCGGCGCGTCTCGGAAGCCACGCCCTACAACCCCCTCACAATCACGAGACAATTGCCAACGTCCCCTACCGATGGGATTATCATATCCTATATATCCTTAACTGTCTTTACCGGTTTCTTAACCGTTTCTTAAATCTTTAAGCGAATGGTGACGAACAGACCGCCGTTGCTTTCAAGCGTCAGTTCCCCGCCCATTTGCGAGACAAAATACTCCGCCAAATACAGTCCCAAGCCGGAACCATTCTTCCCTTCCGCATTCCCGCCGCGGAAAAACTTCCCGCTAATCAACGGCAGCTCTTCCGCCGGAACGCCGGAGCCGAAGTCCCGCAGGCACAGCGCGAGCGTTTTACCCTCGAAACGCGCGGACACCTCGATGTCCGTTCCGGCGTATTTGTAGGCGTTTCCCAAAATGTTGTCAATCACCTGACGCAGGCGCAGCCTGTCCGCTGTAACGACGCACTCCGGCAGCGAAAACGGGCGTACCTTCCGCTCGTAGTCGGAAGCGCGGATGATTTCGCCTACCTCTGCGCTCGCGATTTCCTCCGGCGATACTTTCAGTTGCTTCAATTCTTCCAACGTCGCGGAAAACATGTTGGAAATGAGCAGGTCTATTTGATCCGCCTTAGCGATGATGGCGGACATCTCTTCCGTCTCGCCGTGCCTCGCCTGATACAGCTCGGCGATAGCCTTGATTGAGGATACCGGCGTTTTGACGTCATGGCTCAGCGACGCCACCAGTTCTTTCTTGCTGATGTCGGCCAGCCGCTCGTTCTCGCGGGCTGCCGCCAACTGCTCTCGCATCAAATCAAAGCTCTCCGAAAAAGCGCCGAAGCGGTTCTGCCTGTCCATCTCCAGCGGGAAGTCCAAGTCACCCTGCGCCACCCGTGAGGCAAACCGCTCCAGTTTCCGAAACGGGCGCAGAACCGAGCGTTCACAGTAGATAAACAGCCAGCCGCAGGCTAAGAGAAGCACACCGATATACACGCATAAAATAAAAAGAACCCGGCGTTCCCTCCCCTCGCGGTCAGCGTCCAAGCGTTCCGCTTCCCGTGTAAGACGCTCCGTCAGCAGTTCCGTCGCTTCGGCTAGATCGTTTTCCTGCAAGGCGGTCACAACCGCGTCGTTAACGGCCACGCGATCGGCAACCGGCGTATCGCTTTTGAAAAGCGGCCACAGGACGGCGAAGGCTAACGCTAAAAGCAAGACAGCCGCAAACGATTTCTTCATGTCGCGTCTCCCCCGAGCAGATAACCGACTCCCCACACGGTTTTAATCAACTTCGGTTCATTCGGATCGGTTTCGATCTTCTCCCGCAAACGGCGGATATGCACGTTCAACGTGCCGTCGCCGACAAACCGGTCCTCCCAAACGTTTTCAAACAATTCCTCTTTAGCGACCACTTTTCCTTTGTTCTCCATCAGATATTTGAGCAGTTTATATTCTTTGTTCTTCAGTGGCAGCACGGCTCCGTCCAGATACGCAAGCCCCGCTTCTAAACGCAGCCGGCTCTCCGGCGTCTCTTTCGCGCCGTAACGTTTCAGCACCGCCTTTACCTTTGCCAGCAAAACCGAAAGTGAATATGGTTTCTGGATATAGTCGTCCCCGCCGATGTTCAGCGCCAGCAGCATATCTTCGTTGCTCGTCCGCGCGCTGATGAAAAGAATGGGAACGTCCAGCGTCTCCCGAAGCGTTTTGCAGAGCGCGAAACCGGAACCACTGCCAAGATTAATATCCAGTAGAATCAAGCTCACCGCATTCTCGCGCAGAAACGCGTATGTATCTTCCACGCTCAGAGCGTACGCCGCGCTCACTCCGAATAGGTTAAAATATTCGCAGGTGCTGAGCGCAAGCTCTTTCTCATCGTCCACAATCAGGCAATCGTAACGCATGGCAAAACTCCATTTCTTTAAATTTATACTATGAGCATAGCGTCGCCGAATGAATAAAACTTATATCTTTCCCGTACCGCTTCCTCATAAGACGCAAGAATCCCTTCTCGTGAATAAAAAGCCGATACCAGCATCAAAAGCGTGCTCTGCGGCAGATGGTAGTTGGTAATCAGCGCATCGGTCGCACGAAATGAATATCCGGGTGTTATAAAAATATCCGTCTCCCTCCGGCCGGGGTGAATAAATCCCCCGGAATCGGCTGCTGATTCCAACGCGCGGCAGGAAGTCGTTCCAACGGCAATAATTCTTCCCCGACCGGAACGAGTTTCGTTGATTATATTGGCGGCGGTATCAGAAATTTCATACCGTTCGGAGTGCATCTTGTGCCGGCTGACATCCTCAACCTTTACCGGTAGAAAGGTTCCCAGTCCGATATGAAGCGTAATTTCGGCTGTTCGGACCCCTCTTAATTTTAATAAATTCAACAATTCCGGCGTAAAATGCAAACCCGCCGTGGGTGCCGCCGCGGAACCGGGAGGTTTAGCGTATACTGTCTGATAGCGTTCGGCGTCCTCAGGCATGGCGCGGATGTAGTGCGGTAACGGCATAGCGCCCAATTCACCCAGCAGCGTATTCCATAGGCCTTCATATGTAAACCGAACAATGCGGCTGCCGCCTTCCCCAACATGTTCGATCTCCCCTGTCAGTCTTCCGTCCCCGAAAAATACACGCGCACCATCGCGCAGGCTTTTACCCGGTTTCACTAGGCATTCCCAGCGATCGCCGCCCAGATCGCGCAGCAAAAGAATCTCAGCGGAACCGCCGCTGGCGCGTGTACCTAATAACCGCGCCGGGATAACGCGCGAATTGTTAAGCACAAGACAGTCCCCAGCCTGTAAATACTCCGGCAAATCAAAAAAATGCCGGTGCCGCAGCCCGCCAGTTTTCCTGTCAATAACCATCATGCGGGAGTGATCGCGCCTTTCAGCCGGAGTTTGCGCGATCAATTCCGGCGGAAGGGTATATGAAAAATCACTGGTTTTCAATAGACGCTTCATCTCCTTTTACGCTTTAATACCCGTATGATGATACCATAAAAATGATGTGGTGTCGAGCTATGTTTCGGGCAATTCCCAGCATAATTCCGCCGGGAAAGAGAAATCCTATATCCTCCGGGGGGGATTGCTTTATGTCAAAACGTCGCGGAAAACAAACGGTCGCCTTGGCTTCCCCTGTCGCAATCGGCTCTTCGGCGTGCGTCTCCGGCAGTAAGGAAGGACGGGGGCCTCTTGGTAGCAGTATTGACAGCATCTACGAAGACAGTATGCTTGGCTTAAAAAGTTGGGAACAGGCTGAATCGGCCATGCAAAAAGACGCTCTTAATCTCGCGCTGAGCAAAGGAAATTATTCGGAAAGCTCTTTGCGTTTTGTGCTGGCCGGCGATCTGTTGGGACAATGTATCGGGAGCGCCTTTTCGGCTCGCGAATGCGACGTACCATTTATCGGTCTGTATGGCGCTTGTTCAACGATGGCCGAAAGTTTGGCGCTTGGCGCGTTGCTGGTTGACGGCGGTTTTGCCGACCGCGTTGCGGCGGTTACCTCCAGCCATTTTTGCGGCTCAGAGCGGTTATTCCGTCTTCCGTTGGAATATGGCGGGCAGCGCAGCCCAACGGCACAGTGGACGGTAACCGGCGCAGGCGCGGCGGTGCTGGAAAAGGCTGATCTTTGTTCCAAAACCGGCTGTCCGCGCATATCGCATGTGACATTCGGAAAAGTCGTCGACATGGGAATCAAAGAGGTGTCTTACATGGGCGCCGCAATGGCTCCGGCGGCGTTCTCCACCCTATTTGCGCATTTTGAAGACTGCAAGTTGGGGCCAAAAGACTATGACCTCATCGTGACCGGCGACCTTGGTTCGGTGGGCGCGGACATTTTGCGCGACCTATTCCTCAAAAAAGGTATATTGCTGGGAGAAGCGTATACCGATTGCGGCGTTATGATCTTCGATCTGCATGACACCGATGTCGGCTCCGGAGGTTCCGGCTGCGGATGCAGCGCCGTTACGCTGTGCGGGCATATCTTAAACGGAATACGGAAGAAGCAGTGGCGGCGCGTTCTCTTTTGCGGTACCGGGGCGCTCTTCTCCCCTGTCTCGGCGCAGCAGGGTGAAAGCATTCCCGCTATTTGCCACGCCGTTCGTATTATTGGAGGCGATTGATTTGCATTATATCAACGCGTTTCTGCTGGGCGGCTTACTTTGCGCCATCGGGCAGATATTGATTGACAGAACCATGCTCACGCCTTCCCGTATTTTGGTAGCTTACGTCGTTACAGGGGTTCTGTTGAGCGCCGTCGGGCTATATGAGCCTTTAACCAATTGGGCAGGAGCGGGCGCGACCGTACCTTTAACCGGTTTCGGTCATGCGCTGGCGAAGGGCGTCAGAACAGCCGTCCAAAAAGACGGCTGGTTCGGCATCTTTACCGGCGGCATTACCGCCACGGCAGGCGGCGTAACCGCCGTGGTTGTATTGGCGTTTGTGGCGGCGGTACTGTCACGACCGGGAGAAAGAAACTAATGTCTTATGGACAGCAGTGCAAACCCGAGCCGAAGAACATCAATCTTATAGCGCCCATAATACTCCCTTAAATACTGACCTCCCGGCTAAAACCGGGAGGTCGTTGAGTTCTACATTAATTTCGCCGTACTAACTTTAATTCCCGGACCCATCGTACTGCTGATGACGCAGGAACGGATATACTGCCCTTTCGCGGCGGACGGCTTGCTCTTGATGATGGCGCGGATCAATGTGTCAAAGTTCTCAACCAGTTTCTCTGTACCGAAGCTCTTTTTGCCAAGCGGACAGTGTATGATATTGGTTTTATCAAGGCGGTACTCGACTTTACCGGCTTTGATTTCCGCGATGGCACGCGCCACGTCGTTTGTGACTGTGCCCGCTTTCGGGTTCGGCATCAATCCCTTGGGCCCTAGAACCTTACCTAAGCGTCCTACTACACCCATCATGTCGGGAGTGGCAACGACTACATCGTAATCAAAGAAGTTTTCGTTTTGAATGCGAGTTACCATGTCCTCGGCACCCACAAATTCGGCGCCCGCCTCTTCGGCTGCTTTAGCGTTGTCACCTTTGGCAAAAACCAAAACGCGCATAGTTTTACCGGTTCCGTGCGGGAGGACGATATTGCCGCGCACCTGCTGGTCGGCATGGCGGGAGTCCACTCCCAACTTGACGTGCACTTCGACCGTTTCGTCAAACTTTGCCTTGGCGGTTTGGAGAACGAGGGTAAACGCCTCATTCATATCGTATTGCTTCTGACGATCTATCAATTTTTGCGAATCCACGTATTTCTTTCCACGAAACATCTCTCTGCCCTCCTTACTCTTCGACGGTAACGCCCATGCTGCGGGCGGTACCGGCTATCATGCTAATGGCCGTTTCCAAAGAAGCGGCGTTTAGGTCAGGCATTTTCTGTTCCGCTATCTTACGGACGTCTTCTTTGCTGATCTTCGACACCTTCGCCGAATTCGGCGTTGCCGAACCGCTCTCAATCTTGCAGGCTTTCTTGATTAACACCGCCGCCGGAGGCGTTTTTGTAATAAAAGAAAAACTGCGGTCGGCATAGACGGTGATAACAACGGGGATGATCAAGCCCGCGTCATTTTTTGTGCGCTCGTTAAACTCTTTGGTAAATGCCATGATGTTAACGCCATGCTGGCCGAGCGCCGGACCGACCGGCGGTGCGGGGGTGGCCTTTCCGGCCGGGATCTGAAGCTTAATGAGACCGACTACTTTCTGCGCCATGGGGATTCCTCCTAAATATAAAGTGGTGATGACGGAACGTTGAAAACGTTCCTCCCACGAAGGGACGAAGTTAAATCACAAAGTCTCCGTTTACAAAAACCGGGGTTTTGTTTCCGTCTTTTGTAACGCCGGTGATGGATAAGTCTGCGGTTCCCACCATAAAATCAACATGAATCGCCGAATCATTTGCGCCTAATGCCTGTTTTTGCTCTTCGGTTAACGTTCTGTCTGTAAAGGCGGGATATGCCTTGCCAAACGCGAAATGGCAAGAGGCGTTTTCATCAAATAGCGCGTTATAAAAAAGGATGTTCATTTCATTGATGGGCGAATGGAACGGTACAAGAGCTACTTCGCCAAGATAGCGCGCGCCCTCATCCAGATTCAACTCATTTTCCAAAACATCCAAACCGCTGGACGCTTCTGCTTTAATAATTCTTCCGTTTTGAAAGGTGAGTATAATATCATTGATTATGTTACCATTTAACGACAACGGCTTACTGGCGTATAAAACGCCGTTCGCGGAATCTCGTTTCGGAAGTGTAAAAATTTCCTCGGTTGGCATATTCGCGACAAATTCCGCACCGGTCGCTGCTTTTTCACCGCATGAGACCCACATATGCCCTTCAGGAAGACCAATGGTCAAATCGGTTCCTAAAGCATTATGGTAAATCAATTCCGTGAAATGATACTCTGTCAATATCTGAGCGCGGCGGGCCATCGAGCTTACTTTCTCCGTCCAAATATCTACCGCGCCATCTCCACCGACATGAACAGTCTTAAAGATGGCGTCCCAAAGGAATTGTACCGCTTCCTCATCCGATTTACCAGGAAAAACTTTTTTAGCCCACGAGACGGAAGGAACCGAGACGCCGCACCACTGAAACTCGTTGTTTATCTGTTGATCACTATATCTTTTCAGTTTAGCGTTTACCGCAACGGCACTTCTGCGGATACGGTCGGGATCAACGCCTTGCAGCAACTCCGGGTCGGATGAAATTACACCAACCAACGCGGCGCGTTCCTTTGCATAGCCATTAAATTGCGTAACTAGCCATTCCGGCACTTCATCAAAGACGGCGTCGTCGGCACGCAGATATTTCATTCGGGTTAAAAACTCGTCTTTCCAGCGAATTGCAACTTCCCGCGCCCCTGCGTCATACGCTTCCTCGGCCAACAGACGGGCAAAATAAGCGCAGTCCACCGGACAGTCAATCACCAATTTCTGTCCCTTTTGGATATTGACTCCGATACGGACAACCAACTTCGCGTATTCCTTGAGTTTCTTTTGCACTGCAACTACCCCTTTAGACCACCAACGGCTCAACCTGTTCCAATTCCAATTCGACAGGGGTTTCACGGCCAAACAGGCTGATAACGACGCGTACGCGATTCTTCTCCAACTCAATTTCCTCGACTGCGCCGATAAAGGTATTAAGCGGACCGTCGATGATTTTTACATTGTCGCCTATCGCGTACGGTACAATGATTTCGCGCTTCTCCACGCCGAGCGCCGCGACTTCGGACTCGGTAAGCGCTACGGGACGGCTTCCCGGACCGACAAAACCCGTCACTCCGCGCGTATTGCGTACAGCGTGCCAGCTCTCATCGTTCATAATCATCTTGACCAGCACATAACCGGGGAATATCTTGCGCTCGACCACCTTTTTCTTGTTGTCGGCGGTCAATTCGGTCACTTCCTCGGTTGGTACGCTGACTTCAAAGATCAAGTCGTGCAGTTTGCGGTTCTCCACCGTCTTTTCGATGGTGGCGGCGACTTTCTTTTCATAACCCGAATAGGTGTGAACTACGAACCATTTGGCGTTTTCCGACATCACTCAACTCCCGAAGACAAACGGCAGGAACCGGTGGATGACCTCTATGAACGCTCTGTCCAGTCCCGCTATCGCAATTCCGACCACCACCAGCGCAACCAAAACGATAGCCGTGTTGTTGGTCAATTGCTTACGGGTGGGCCATACGACTTTCTTCAGTTCGCTTTTTGTTTCACGAAACCAGCGGGTTATACGCGCGCCCATCCGGGCAAATACGCCGGGCTTCTTTTCGTTCATTACTTTGTCTCCTTATGAACGGTATGTTTGCGGCAAAAGCGGCAATACTTGTTCATTTCAAGGCGGTCGGGATCGTTCTTCTTGTTTTTGACGGTGTCATAATTTCTCTGCTTGCATTCGCTGCAAGAGAGGGTGATTCGGACGCGCATAGCTTTCGCACCTCACATTTTCTTTGCACAAAAAAATAAGCCCCTTGTTTGGCAAGGGGTATTATAACACAACACAAAATCATTGTCAAGCATTATTTTCTCCGTCTCACGCCGTGTTTATCGGAGTGGTGGCGCAAGTCTGAAATTTTGCTTTCGGAATCGGACATAAATGCTTTAAGTTTATCTTCAAAGGTAGGCGGGCCAACGGTAGCACGGCGCAGCCCCTCCCTCGGCGGCGGCGGGACAGCCTTCTTGATAGAAAGATTGATCCGTCCTTCGGGACTGACGCCAATAAGCTTTATTTTGACCTCCTGTCCCTCTGTCAAATGGTCGCGGATCTCATTGACATAGGTATGGGCGATTTCGGAGATGTGCACCATACCGGAGCGGCCATCCTCTAAAGCAATAAAAGCGCCAAATTTTGTGATTCCTGTGACCTTCCCGCTGAAGATAGTGTCGTTATCCATAATGTTCCGGTTTTCCCCCTGTTTGTATATCCTAAGTTTACGGGTTTTTGTTTACGATAATTATCTCGCCCGGCGCAACAAGGCCAAGACGCTCACGGGCGAGGCGAGCATACAGTTCCGCCTTTTCATCAGAACCGGTATCCTCCCGCAGAGTTTCGACGAGCAGTTTCTGTGCCTCCATCGTTTTCACGAGTTCGGCATTTTCGGTTTTTCTGGCGTTGATTCGCCCCTGAAGCATAATTAGTGTGACCGCCGACCATACGGCGAATACCAGAATGACCAGTTTGCCCAGCCAGCGCCGTTTCTTCCGTTTCATGTTTCCTCCGCTCCGCAATACGCTTTCTGCGTACTTCCTTTAGTATATGCCACTTTCGCACAAAAGGGAAGTGTTTTGTTAAAATTTTATGAATTTTTTTTTCGGCAATCCTGACAGGCCGAAAAAGTACGCGAATCAGCTCCGTTGCCCCGTCAATTAATGCGAACCCCGCCGCCCGGATAAATACGGATAATAACAGAAAATAAATAACGATCCCCAGCGCCATCGCGATCAGCGAGAATATCTGCAGTTCACCGCCCCCAAAAGTCATTGCGAACCAAAACGCCATCGCGGCACAGACAATCCAAAACAATATATCCAAAAGCGCCGTTACCACGCGCAACGGCAGGCGGCCGCGGATAATCCTCATACAGTCGTAGACAAACCCCATACCCGCACCGAGCAAAAGCGCGCCGGCAATCTCAATGAGCTGCCCATAGAGCGAAACTTCCATATCAGCGGAAGAGTCGGGAGAAGAATCCGCCCTGCTGCGGCGCTTCCTCGTAAACCATGCTGTCGACTTTGCCTTCCACTGCCAGTTCTCCGCCCTCAATGCTGAGCTTGTCTACCTTCAATCCCGTTCCGCGGATTACGAGTGTTCCCAATGAAGTTACGCAAACAACTCCTTTTTCATCAAAACTGTCAACATCGGAAACTCCCGAAACCGACAGCCGGTTCCGCGCGTCCAAAATTAAATGGTGCGGCTTCTTTATCTTTTCTTCCAAATGGCTCTCCCCCTTTGTACATGTGTATGCACAGAGAGGGACAAACATGTGCGGTTAACAGTAAACAGATAACAGTTAACAGTTAACAACCGAGAGTGTTGTTCGGTACTGGAAGGGGCTATAATTCTTTATACAAGCCGGCGGCGTTTTCTTTTGTGGCGTTTTCGGCTACGTTGAGGACTTCGATCCTGGTCAGGCGCGCGCCGAAACGGATTTCAACGGTATCGCCAACCTTGACCTCATACGCCGCTTTCGCGGGTTTACCGTTGACTGAAACGCGCTCGTTATCACAGGCTTCGTTCGCCACAGTACGTCGTTTAATTAAGCGAGAAACTTTAAGGTACTTATCTAAACGCATGGCGTTCTCCTTCAGACAGAGCGCGTCCCCGCGCCCGGTGCGGACGCAGGGACGCTTGTTTTTCCTTTACTTATTCACGGCTTCCTTCAACGCTTTGCCGGCTTTGAATACGGGGCTCTTGGACGCAGGAATGGAGATGCTCTCCCGTGTCTTCGGGTTACGTCCGACACGCGCTTCGCGCTGTTTTACCTCAAAAGAACCGAAGCCTACGAGTTGAACTTTGTCGCCCGTTGCCAGAGCGTTCCCGACGACATCAAACACAGCCGTTATGGCCGCGTCAGAGTCTTTCTTCGTGAGCCCGGTCTTTTCCGATACCGCGTTGGTGAGTTCCGCCTTGTTCATTGTTTTTCCTCCTCAAAATTCTCTTGTATGCTATAGGCTGCGCCTCAAGGCGCGTTGCCTTAGTAGCCTTAGTTTTTCTCTTTTTTCTTCGCCTCTATCCAGAACGACAAAGCCTCTTCCGAATTCTTCGCCTTGTGCTCGCCAAATACGTGCGGATGCCTTCTTATCAATTTATCGCACAGGGCGTCTATTATGCTGTTAATTGTAAAACGGTTTTCTTCTTCCGCAATACGGGCGTGGAAGACGACCTGCAATAGCACGTCGCCCAATTCCTCACACATCATAGTATCGCTTCCCGCGTCTATGGCTTCCAAAAGCTCCCCGCACTCTTCTTCCAGATTGCTCCGGATAGAAAGATGGGTTTGCTCCCGATCCCACGGGCAACCGTCCGGAGACCGCAGCCGCTCCATTAGCCAAAGGAGCCTGTCCCACCGTGAAAGTTGATCATACGTTGAATTTAACACACTTTTCTCCATTTCACAAGTGTTTTTTCAGTTTTTTTGAAGAATTATTTTATTTGTAATATTTTTGCCAGTTTTACGCCGCCCGGTAACAGTTCCAAATCCCGTTTCGGAAGACCACGAATAAGCAGTAATAACGCGAAATAGCACACCACACCGGCTCCCATAGCAAGAACTACGGCGATTCTTCCGCTTTTAAGCAGAAAATTGAAGAAATAATAACAACCCTGCGCGATAAATCCCATTCCCACCGCAGCAACGAGCGGCTTGAAGAGTTCTTTCAGCAGAGACAATCCCGCGCCGGTTACGCGCATGACGACAATCATATTGAGCGACGCGACGATGAAAAAACAAGCGAGCGTACCGATAGGAGCGCCATTGATTCGCCGCAGATCCGACAGCCATAGTGACAATTGGGATATACACCATCCCCATTGATTGCAGTACCGAGTTGGTTACAGTAACGATACAGACAAAGATAACGGCGACTCCCAGCACCCGAAGAAGGGGTGCTGCGATTTCAACACCGGCAGGATCGGTATAGAGAAGGCTCAAAATCGGTTTCGAAAGAAAAAGAAATCCCGCTCCGGCCGGCATTCCGAGCAAAGCAGTCACCCCAACGGCGGAACGGGTAGTGCGAACCACGCCCGCATTATCGCGTTGCACACGATAGGCCGCAATGGCCGGAAGCAGACTGACGGCCAGCGTAATCACAAAAGAACCGGGCAAATTAAAGAGCGTCAGCGCCCATGTATATGCGCCGTAATGATCATCGCGCAACGCCGCGTCAAACCCAGCACCACTGACCAGCAATCCGCGCGTCAAGCCGGAATCAATCAGATTGGTAACACTCAGAACAGCGGAACCGAGGGTAATGGGAATGGCGACGGAGACCATCTCGCGCAGAATGACCGAGCGTTTGCGCCCGCCGCCGCCCGTACGCCGAAGACCTTCTTTACGACTGCGGAGGATAAGATAGATTGCCGAAAACAAAATACCCGCGCTAACGCCCAGAATCGCTACCGACGAACCGGCGGAGTTGCGGAGGCGCACATTTTCGGCGGTGCTGTCCGCGGGTATTATAACCTTCAATACGACGAATGTCAACCCTGTTCCGAAAACCAACTTTCCAAAAGCCTCAATCACCTGCGAAACGGCGGTCGGCTTCATATTGCCGTGCCCCTGATAATACCCTCTGTACGGGCAGATAAATACGATCAAAAATACGCTGGGCGCGATGGCGCGAATCGCCCATGCGGCGTCCTCCGCATTCATCATCAAAGCCAGCCAGTCCGCTCCGATGAATACGAATATCGCTCCCGCCGTTCCGATGCACAGAAAAAGGGTAAACGCTACCGAAAAGATACGGTGTGCGTCGTTCCGTCCGGCGGTAACGCTCTCACTGACCATTTTTGAAATGGCGACCGGCAGGCCGGCCGTGGCCAGAACAAATAGCAGGGCGTATATATTATAGGCAACGTTATAAAGACCCGAGCCTTCCGTTCCGAGTAGATTTTGGATCGGCACTTTATATAGCGCGCCGATGATCTTGACCGCCGCCGTAGCGATGGATAAACTCAAAGCGCCACGTAAAAAGTTTTGGCTTTTACCCGCCATGCCAACCCCCCTTAATCAGTTATCAGTTAAGACGCTCTCGTCCCCTATATACACCTGTTAGGTACGACACATGGTTTACCCTAACAACGTTATGCGCCTCAACCTTAAAAAATACAAGCAGCCTTGCGGGCTTCGCGCAAGACGCGATCTTCGTCTATCGTCAGAAATTCGCCGTCACGGAAGAGGATTTTTCCGTTCACCATCGTGAGGCATACGTCCGAACCGCGCGCGCTATAGACAAGCGAACTGATCACATTGTGCAACGGCTGTAAATGAGGCTTATCAAAATCCAAGAGAATCAGGTCGGCATCAAACCCCTCGGCGATTTGTCCGGATTTACGGCCCTGTGACGCCGCGCCGTTGACAGTCGCGAGGCGAAAAGCTCCGGCGGCGGTAAGAGGGTTTTCCCCCGCCGCGAGGATGGCGGCGGTTTTCATTTCCTCAAACATATCGAGACTGTTGTTGGACGCCGCTCCGTCGGTTCCGAGCGCCACGTTTACCCCGCCTTTTTGCATGGCGCGTACCCGCGCGACGCCGCTGCTGAGTTTCAAGTTGCTGACAGGGTTATGCACCGCCGCCGCGCCCCGCTCCGCGAGGATATCAATGTCTTCGTCGGTGACGTGGACGCAGTGCGCCGCCGTAACCGGAACGGAAAACAAGCCGTGGCGGTCAAAGACCGCCGTCGGAGTCAAACCGTATTTCGCGACGCATTCTTCATGCTCCCGTACCGTCTCCGAGAGGTGGGTATGCAGGCGCAACCTGTTATCTTGCGCAAGTTTCGCCGCCGCTTCCCAGATCGGCGGGTTGGAGGTGTATTCGGCGTGAACCGACGCATCGAT
>QMCE01000327.1_pt1 | contig 23390 bp, 25 predicted proteins | sample 1821851 | NCBI WGS metagenome assembly QMCE01 (sample SAMN09453174, study PRJNA476694) | Termite gut metagenome, whole genome shotgun sequencing project. | isolation source: worker | host: Odontotermes sp. | place: South Africa:Pretoria | collected 2016-01-28 | reverse complement strand
CTCTTCCGGGGAGGCGTCGGGGAGGGAGTAGGGCGATTCGGCGTTGGCCGCCTTCGCTGCCGCTATCGCTTCCTCGGGAATCCTGCTCCAGGGCGCGACAGCCTCCTCCCCGGAAAAGCCGAGAATCGCCTCCTCGAACGCGGCAAGACGCGTCGCAAGACGCATGTCGACCTCGGCTTCGCGCGTCATCGCCGCGAGGCCGCCGCGCTCCATCGTCTCGTCCAGCTCAATCCGCAAGGCGCCCATGTCCGGAAACGCCTTCTGCAGCCCGGGGATGAAATCCCGCATCACCTCGAAATCCGCCGGATTCACCCGCGCCGTGATCGCCGTCCTGTCCGTGACCAGGCCGATGCATTCAGCCGCCAGCGGACGGATCGACTCCGGATCGACAGACAGCTCGTGATTGACAAGCCGCTTGGCGAGATCGAGCGCGAGCAGGAGGAGATCGCCCTCAGCCTGCGCGACAAGCTGCTGCCGGCTGGCGTCGAGAACGCCCACAAGCTGCTCAAGAACCGTCGTGACAGGCGCGGCGTTTTGACGGAGCGACTCCTTTTCCGATTCGATGGCTGCCTGTATCCTCTGCTCAGCCTGAGCCATCCCCTCTTTTTCGCCCTTCGCCACCCCCTCCTTCCGGGCTTTTTCCGACGCGTCGGCGTAGGCCTTGTCGTACGCGGCCTTTTCCATGGCCGCGACCTGCTTCTGCGCAGAGGCTATCGTGGCCTGGCCCTTTTCCGTCGCGCGCTTCAGTATCCGCTGCGCAAGCGCGCGGATGTCGGCGAATTCGAACGGAACCGCGTCGAGCCTGTCGTTCTCGCTCCGGGGGACAAGCTGATCCGGCGTGGGCATGGGCGTGAAATCCGCCCCCGCGTCCAGCACCGGGGACGGGGGCGGGGGAGCTCCCTGTCCCATGGGGACGAATTCGGCGTCGCTGTCGTTGATGACGGGAGACTTGTCCATCCCTTACACCACCATGTTGTCTTCGCCGCCGCGGCCGGAAATGATGACCTCGCCCGTCTCCTCCAGACGGCGGACAATGTCCACAATCCGCTGCTGCGCCTGCTCCACGTCCGCGAGGCGGACAGGCCCCATGAATTCCATGTTCTCCTTGATCATCTCCGCCGCGCGGGTGGACATGTTTTTGAAAATCTTCTCCTGCATCGCCTCCGAGGCGGTCTTGAGCGCCGTCGCCAGCTCGTCGTTCTCCACCTCCCGGAGCATCGACTGGATGCCCTTGTCGTTGACCAGGATGATGTCCTCGAAGACGAACATCAGCTTCCGGATTTGCTCGACCATGTCCGGATCGGCCTCCTCCAGATTCTCCAGAATGCCCTTTTCCGTCGTGCGGTCGCAGAGGTTGAGCATCTCCGCCACCGACTGCACGCCGCCGGCAGACTCCAGGTCCTGCGTGACGATGCTGGCAAGGCGCGACTCCAGACCCTGCTCCACAAGGCGGATGGCCTCGGGAGTGGTCTGCTCCATCCTGGCGATGCGCTTGACCACCTCAAGCTGCTTCTTCGGCGTCAGACCGCCCAGAATCTCCGCCGCCTGCTTCGGCGACAGATGCGCCATGATGAGCGAAATCGTCTGCGGGTGCTCGTCCTGGATGTACATGAGCAGGTGCTCGGAATCCGCCTGCTTGAGGAAATGGAACGGCGCCTGCTGGATCGTGTTCTCCAGCTGGGCGAGAATCTTCGACGCCTCCTCCGGAGACAGGCTCTTCTCCAGCAGCTGGCGGGCGTATTCTATGCCGCCCTGCTCCAGATACTTCGACGCCATGTGGGTCTGGTAGAACTCGCGGACGACGGCGTCGCGCACGTCGGGGGCTATCTCCTCCTCGATCCGCGCGATCTCCATCGACAGGCGCTCTATCTCGTCCGTGGAAAGATTCGCCATGATTTTCGAGCTCGAATCCATGTCCAGGGAAATCATCAGCACAGCCGCCTTCCGGAGACCGGTCAACCCTTCCGCCTTCGCAGCCTTCGCCATGGATCAATCCTTCCTCATCCAGCGCTTGAGCAGGTTCGCCGCGCGCTTCGGGTCCTCCTGAACCGCAGCCGTGACCTTGGAGCGGAGCTTGTCCCATTCCTCGTCCGCTATGTCCTCCTCGTCGTCGTCGCGGGTGGTCATGGCCAGCGACATCGTCTCCGGCTCGATGTATTCCTCTATTTCCGTCGGAATCGGGCGCGTCGCGTACTTGTAGACGATATACACAGCAAGCGAGAAGAACAGGAACGTGATGATCGACGTCATGTTCTGCGCCAGAAGGCGGAGGATCAGCGCCGTCGCCGCTTCGCCGCCCTGCGGCGCGAGAACAGGCGGCATCCAGGCCACCTGGCTCACCTCGATCTTCTCGGGTATCTCCGCGAGGGAAATCCCCGCCGCGTGGGCAATCTGGCGCTTCAATTCGTCGACCTTGTCCTGGGGAAGGGGATCGATCGACTCCTTGTCCCACATCGGAAGCCTGGTCTCAGGATCGATCAGCGACTCGCCCATCTCGTTCATCGCCTGGACAGGCTTGCCCTCGTCGTCGCGGCGGAGCCGGTAGGGAAGGTGGATGATGGCGGAGACGGTGAGGTTCCGGATCGCGGGAGAGAATTTGGTCGCTGTCTCGCGGAGCGAGTTCTGGTTGGTGATCTGCTTTTCCTTGGTGTTTTCCGTCGTCTCGCTGATCTGCCAGGCCGATCCGGGCCCGAACATGTTGGCTGTCCGGCGGGCGTTGGGCTGCACGCCCGGCTCCTCGAACGGCCTCTGCGTGGAGGAATACTGGCGCGAGATGTTGGTGGAGTTGGCCACCTCGCCCGGAAGGACTTCCCTGTGCGTCTGCTCCCTGTAGTCGAACGTCACCTCGTGCTTGGGGAAGGCGTTGACGTCGCCCTCGTACTGGATGTTGGGGACATACTGGCGCATCAGGTTTTCCAGCTTCCTGCGGAGCTCCTCGTCCAGGGCGAACTCCGTGTCCCATTTCTGCTTGGCCATCGCCGTCAGGCCGTTGTTCGACATGGTGTGGAACTTGTTCCCGAGCTGATCCGTGACGACGACGTCCCTCGGATCAAGCCCCGCCTTGGCCGAGGAGACGAGGGCGATGATCGTCTCCGCCTCGCTCTCGGTCAGGGCCTTTTTCAGGCGCGTCCGGACGCGGACAGACGCGGTTTTCTTGTGGGCGACGCCGAAAAGGCTCCGGCGGGCGTCGTCGGAGTAGATGACCTGCGCTTCCCTGATGTTGTCGATGCTTTCGACGAGGCGGGCCACCTCGTTCGCGCGGGCGAGGCGCATGGCTTCGTCCGATTTCCTGCTCGTGTCGGAGAAGGACCATTTGTCCAGCATCTCGACAAACCCGAATTCGTGCGCGTCCTTGAGCAAGCCTTCTTCAGCCATGGCGATGACGGCTTTTTTCTCCTCGTCGACGTTGACGAGGATGCGCGAACTGTCGAAATCGTATTCCGCCGAGGTGATGCCCTTGGCCTTGAGCTGGGCGAGGACTTCGTTGACGTCGGCGGGGGCGACTTCCACGGGGAGGGGGCGCCTGCCCGTCTCCCCCGGCGTCGTGCCCATCCACGCGGCGAAGGTGAGCCAGACAGCGACGGTGAGGATAAGAAACGTCACCGCCACCCTTTGGGTGACCGACATGTCCCTGAGGACGGACTGCGCGTCCTGCCAGAGCTGTTTCAGGATGTTCATGCGCGGATGTCTCCCCCCGGATTGTCCCCGTTGCGCCCGCTCCCGTCAATCGCGGCGTCCCCACGCCGTGAATCCGGGCTCTTCATCCCTCCCCGGTTTCCGAAGAAAGTTGAAACGCGAAGGCAAAAAAAATGCCGCAGACGATGCCGGCACGGCGGGATCGGGAACAGTTCAGGAAACCATTCCGCAGCGGCCGGGCGCGCCTCCCCAATCCTTCTCTCGGGGAAACAGGCCCGGTCCGGCTCTTATACCTTCATGCGGAGAATTTCCTGATACGACTCAACCAGCTTGTTCCGAACCGCCATCAGCGTGTCAAACGCCACGCTGGCCTTTTCCATCGCCGTCATCACCTTCGTGATGTCCTGTTCCCTCCCCATCACCATGTCGGTCACCATCTTGCCGGCGTCCTGCTGCATGGTGTTGACCTTGTTCAGGTTGTCAAGGAGGTATTTCTTGAAGTCCTCGCCGGTCGCCGGTTCGGTGTGCTGCGGCGCGCGCGTGTCGCCCGCCCGCCCTATGCCTTCCAACATGCCGGTGGTGGGATCGATTGGCATATCCCGTCCTCCCTTTGTCCGTCAACGGAAACGCACAGTCGCTTTCCGCTCTTCATACCCTTTATCGGTTGCGCGGGCGAAACGCTTGAGCGCGGCCCCGCGCGGGGAAACCGTCTCCGGACAGACAAGGCGTTGGCGTTCCTTATATACCATAGGAAAAACCATGTCCGGATTCAAGAGAAAATTTCCGCCCATGCGTGAAACTCACGCGATGATGCGAAGCGCCCCGCTGTGCAGCTGCTTCGCCGTGTCCATGGTGGTGAGGTTGGCCTCGTACGCGCGGGAAGCCATCATCATGTCCACCATCTCGACAGCCACCTGGACGTTTGGAAGCAGGACATAGCCCTCCTCGTTCGCGTCCGGGTGCGTCGGCTCGTACTTCATCTGGAACGCCGTGTCCATGTCCTTGTCCTCGTACGCGACAGACACGCCCCACTTGTTCGACCCCGTGACCTCAGGAGCGCCCTCCTTGAAAAACACCCTGCGGCGGCGGTACGGCTCGCCGTCCTCGCCCCGCGTCGTGTCGACGTTGGCGAGGTTGTTCGCGTGAACGTTCATCCGGGCGCGTTCGGCGCGGAGGCCGGAGGCGCTGATGTCGAACATGGTGAAAATCCCGCCGACCAGCATGCTCATTCTGTTTCCCTTCCCCAGTATGCCTGCGCGTTTTGCCGCCGCCCGAATCCCCCGATCCGGGTCTGCGCGCCTCGATGTCAGTTCAGGAGGCCGGAATAGTCCACGACGCCGGTGTTGGCTTCGAGAATGTCGCGTCCGGCCTCGTAGTAGGCCTCGACCTGCTCGATGTTGCAGAATTTGTTGACGTCGTTGCGCCTCGCAAGAAGCGTCATCGCGTACAAATCGCGCAAGAGGCGGATGGCGTGCTTCTTGAAGGCGGCGCGCGTCTCCCCGTCGAAACGGGCGTTGAACTCGTCGTCCCTGCAATAGCTCTCGGTATACTTGTACACCGAGCGGGCATGATCCAGAAGGCTTTCGGCGACGCTCTTCACAGTGTCTTCGTCACAGGCGTTCATTGCGGCTTCCTTTCCCTGAGTGGGTGCTTGTGCGTTCTCTTCGCATTCTCTGCCGTCAGGCGACGCGATCCCTGAGCGCGCCCTTGAGTCCGCTTGTCTTGTTCTTGAACAGCTGCTGCAGCGCCTCCATGTACAGCGAGTTCTTCGCGAGATCGGCCATTTCCTTTTCAATGACCACGTTGTTCTCGTCGTGGCGCTCGGGGCCGAATTCGCCCCCTTCGTGGTTCATCGCGTAGGGCAGGTGGTTCTGGTAAAAGCGCACGCCCATGGCGTCCCGCGGCGTGAACTCGTTCCAGTGCTCGCGATACCGCTCGTTCAGGGCGTCCTGCAGCGCGGCGTGGAATTTCTTCTCGGGCAGAACCTTCCTCTTGTAATACGGCGTCTCGACATTGGCGATGTTGTTCATGATGTTGAGGTGGCGCTGAAAGGCGAAGCCCATCGCCGCTTCGAACACCGGGACGCTTTCGCGTTGAATCAGCCCCTCAATCCAGACAGCCGCCATGCCGTTCTCCCTTGTTTTTCCGATTCCGTTCCCACACGCTGGAAAGAAAAGCAAAAGGATTGCCATAAAACACGGATCATGAGGAAATTTTGCAACCTCAATTGTTGAAAGATATTGGAGGATTGAAAAAAATTGACTGAAGACGGGGAGGGGAGGGCGGGGCGGGGCGGCGGCGGTTTTTACCGGCAGGATGTACCGGCGTCAAAAATTCAGAAAAAAATCTGGCAAAATATGTTTTATCGTGTATACTGCTGTTGTGTTATGATTCAAACATTATCAAATATCTTCAAACATAATCAGTCATAAACAAACAAGAGGCTCGACGTGCTGCCTGAGGAACGGTTTTCGCGCATTCTGGCGCTGCTCCGCGAACGCGGATTCGTCAAAGTGGAGGAGCTCGCAGCCTCCCTCAGCGTCAGCGACATGACGATACGCCGCGATCTGGAAAAATTCCAGGAAACCGGAATGCTCGTCCGATGCCACGGCGGCGCAATGCTGGCCGGCGTCAATCAGCGCGAAATCAGCTTCGACGACAAATGCGGCGCAAACGCCGAGGAAAAAAAACGCATCGCCTCGGTCTGCGCCACCCTCGTCGACAAGGGAATGTCGGTCTTCCTCGACGCAGGCACGACGACATACGGGATCGCGCAGGCCATCCGCGCCGTCCCCGCCCTGACAATCGTCACAAACGACATACGGATAGCCTATTCGCTGCTGAACTCGACAGCCGAACTCCTGCTTGTCGGCGGAACAATCCAGAAAACGACCGGCAGCGCAATCGGGGGCCTGGCCGATCGACTTGTCGAGGAAATGCGGTTCGACGTCTCGTTTCTGGGCGCGGCCGCCATAGACGACCGCTTCGACGTCATGACGCCGACACAGGAGAAAAAAAGCATCAAGCTCCGCGCGCTGGCCAACAGCGCGGCCGGCTACATCGTCGCCGACTCGTCCAAATTCCGCCGCCGCGCGCTCCACAGGATCAACAATCTCGCAGACTACGCCGGCGCAGTCACCGAATGCCTATTCACCGAAACAGAACGGCAGACGATTGCGGAACGGGACATCCGCATCTTTTCCGCGTCGGGTTCTGTCTGATCAGGGTCTGTTTGAGTTGTTTTAGAGGAGAACAATCATGCCGCAGTGCGTCGTCATCGCAGATGACCTGACCGGGGCGAACGCCACCGGGGTTCTTCTGAGCAAGATCGGCTACAGGGCGTTTACGATGATAGACCCCGATCATCCGCCCGCGGGCGATCAGGGCGGGCGCGATTTCGACTGCGTCATGATCCCCACCTCCAGCCGCTCGATTGAAGCGGAGGAAGCGGCCGGCCGGGTGCGGCGCGCGCTTGAGGCGCACCGCTCCCCGGACACGACCCTCTACACAAAGCGGATAGACACCACCCTCCGGGGCAATCTGGGCGCCGAGACAGACGCCATGCTCGACGTCCTCGGCCCCGATCGCGTCGCCATGATCGTGCCCTGCTTTCCCGGCTCCAGCCGCATCACCGTGGGCGGCTATCTCCTCGTCCACGGCATCCCGCTGCACAAGACCGAGGCCGCCTCCGATCCCAAAAACCCCATGGACACCCCGCTCTGCTCCGAACTCTACGCGAGACAGGGCAAATACCGCTCCGCCTCGCTGTTTGTGAAAGACCTCATGCGCGGAGCCGCCCACCTCGCAGAGCGCATCCGCGGCTTCGCGGCCGAAGGCGCGCGGTACATCATCTTCGACGCACTCTCGCAGGAAGACGTCGACCTCATCGCAGACGCGGTCATCGACAGCGGCGTTCCCTTCATCGCCGTCGATCCGGGCGTGTTCACCGCCACCCTGGCGCGAAAGCTCATCCCGCCCAGCCAAAGCAGGAAAAACGCGCGCATCCTGGCCGCCGTGGGCAGCGTCAACCCCGTCGCCGCGCGGCAGGCCGAGCTCTTCCTCGCCTCGCAGAACGTTCTCAACGTCTTCATGCGGACAGAGGAGTTTCTTGAGGGCGACAGCCGCCGGGACGCTGAAATCCGCCGCGTCGTCGACGCCGTCCTCGCAGCGTGCGATCGATACGACGTGTGCAGCGTGATCGGCATGGGCATCAAGTCCGAGTTCCGCATCCGCCTCGACGACTATGCGCGCGAACGGAACTGCACAACGGACGAGCTTTCGGAAATCATCAATTCCTCCATCGCCGACATCGTCTACCGCATCGTCATGGCGGACGGGAGCTTCCGGGGCGTCTACACGTCGGGCGGCGACATCACCGTCTCTGTCTGCAACTGCCTCAAGACGTCCGGCTTCCAGCTTCTGGACGAGGTCCTCCCCCTCGCGGCCTACGGCGAACTCATGGGCGGCGAGCGCGACGGGCTCAAGGTCGTCACCAAGGGCGGCATGGTGGGAGAGCCGGACGCCATGCTCGAATGCGTGCGCTATCTGAAGGAAAAACTGTCGATGTGAAGCATTCGCTTCTCCGCCCCTGCGGGCGTCCATGGCGTTGCAAACGCGCCGCTGGCGCATCATGACGTTGGGTTTCTTCTTTTTTGCACAGGAGACAGGAGCAATGAGCAAACCTCTGGTAGCCGTTCCCCTCGGGGACCCGGCGGGCATCGGACCTGAAATCGTCGTCAAGTCGATCGCCTCGCCCGAAGTCGCGGCAGCGGCCCGCGTCATCGTCGTGGGCGACAGGAACGTGGTCGAAAACGCCTGCCGCATCACCAAGACCGCCCTCAGCATCGCCACGCCCGCCCGCCCGGCCGACGGAGACTATTCGCAGGGCGTTCTCAACCTCTGCCCTGTCGACAACATCGACATGGCGAAGCTCAAAATCGGCGAAGTCAGCGGCATGTGCGGCAAGGCTGCCTACGAATACATCGCCAAATCAATCGAACTCGCAAACGCGCGCGAGGTCGACGCCGTCGCCACCACCCCCATCAACAAGGAATCCCTCAAGGCGGGCGGCGTGAACTTCATCGGCCACACCGAAATCTTCGGCGCGCTGACCAACACCCCCGATCCCCTCACCATGTTCGAGGTGCGCGGCATGCGCGTCTTCTTCCTCACCCGCCACGTCTCCCTCCGAAAGGCCTGCGACATGGTGACGAAGGAACGGATCATCGACTATGTCCACCGCTGCGTCGCGGCCCTGAAGAAGCTGGGCGTCGGCACGGGAACGATGGCCATTGCCGGGCTGAACCCGCACAGCGGCGAGCACGGCCTCTTCGGCGACGAGGAGATGACCGCGGTGTACCCCGCCATCGAGCAGCTGAAGGCCGAGGGCTACGACGTCGCCGGCCCCGTCGGGGCGGATTCGGTGTTCCACATGGCGCTCCAGGGGCGTTTCAACAGCGTGCTGTCGCTGTACCACGATCAGGGCCATATCGCGACAAAGACGCTGGACTTCGAACGAACCATCGCCATCACCGGCGGCATGCCCATTCTCCGGACATCGGTGGATCACGGCACCGCGCTGGACATCGCGGGGAAGAACATCGCCAGCCCCGTGAGCATGATCGAGGCGATCATCCTGGCGGCGAAATATTCGCCCAGCTTCGCGAAGTAACGGCAACATTGCAAAGCATTGTACGAAATTTTCAGGAGGAACATCCATGGAAGCGGCTGTGAGCGGCACGCAGTTGATCATGGCGCTGGTCGTCGGGCTGGCGTGTCTGATCTATCTGATTCTCAGGACAAAGGTGCACGCGTTTCTGGCGCTGATCATCGGCGCGGTCATTGTCGGCCTTCTGGCCGGCCTCGATTCCGAGCAGACCGTGTCCGCCATTTCCGCCGGCTTCGGCGGCACGCTGGGCAGCATCGGCATCATCATCGGCTTCGGCGTGATGATGGGCGAGATTTTCGAGATGTCGGGCGCGGCGAAACGGATGGCGCGCACCTTTCTCAAGCTCTTCGGCGCGGGAAGGGAGGAGGCCGCCCTGTCCCTGACCGGGTTCCTCGTGTCGATCCCGATCTTCTGCGACTCGGGCTTCGTCATCCTCTCCCCCATCGCCAAAGCGCTGTCGCGCCAGACGCGGAAGTCCGTGGTGAGCCTGGGCGTGGCGCTCGCCGCCGGCCTCGTCATCACCCATTCGCTGATTCCGCCCACGCCGGGGCCCCTCGGCGTCGCAGGCACCTTCGGGGTGGATGTCGGCCACTTCATCCTCCTCGGCATCGTCATCGCGATCCCCATGGCGATCATGACGATGATCTACGCGAAATGGCTGGGAAAGCGCATCTACCAGATCCCGGCCGAGGACGGCGAAAACTGGGAGCGGCCGCCGTACCGCGACCCGATCTATGATTTCGCCTCCGACGCGGAGGAGAAGAACCTCCCCGGCGCGGGGGTTTCGTTCCTGCCGCTGATCGTGCCCATCGTGCTGATTCTCCTCAACACGATTTCCAAGGCTCTTGGCTATACGGACGGGCCGTTTTTCCGGGCGATCATCTTCCTCGGCACCCCGATCATCGCGGTGGGCATCGGGCTGCTCCTCGCGATCTACGCGCTGGCGTCCCGCACGCCCCGCCAGGAACTTCTCGCGAAAATGGAGCAGGGCATCCGCTCCGCCGGCATCATCATCCTCGTGACTGGCGGCGGCGGCGCGCTGGGACGGGTTTTGCAGACAAGCGGGGTGGGCGATTTCATCGCGGCGAAGATTTCCGCCATGCCGATACCGGTCATCGTCCTGCCCTTCCTCATCGCGACCCTGCTCCGCTTCGCGCAGGGCTCGGGAACGGTGGCGATGATAACCTCCGCCGGCATCACCGCGCCGATCGTCCAGGCAGCCGGCGGCAATATGCTCCTGGGCGCATTCGCCGCCTGCGTCGGCTCGCTGTTCTTCTCGTACTTCAACGACAGCTTCTACTGGGTCACCAACCGCCTGATGGGCATCAGCGAAACCAGGGAGCAGATCCGCGTCTGGTCTGTGACGACGACCATCGCCTGGGCGACAGGCTTCGTCGCGCTCCTGATCCTCAACGTCATCATGTAACAGGTTGATGCGCCGAAGAGTCGCGGTTTTTTTTGAAAAACAGGGCGCCCGCATGTGCGGGCGCCCGTTTTGCGCGGGAGAAGGGATGCTTTGTCATGCACCCGGCCTTGAGGGCGATACGGCCGTATCCGCCTTCCCCGCGCCGCGGCGGCAAAGGCGAGACAATCGCCTGGCCGCCATGGTGTGATGCGAATTCTTACGCCGCTCCCGCGTGGCGGAAAAGGAAAAACAGGAGCATCAACAGCCAGAAAAGCAGCGGATACACGTACTTCGTCTGGTATTTGCCAAGCGTGAACATAGTCCGTTTTCCTCCTCCGTTTTCCTCCTCATAGATCGACTATCCTGCAATTCCCTTGCATACTTCGGCGAAAAGAAGGAAAATCGCGTCATAATTTCGCGAAATGACAACGGGACGGCATGCGCCGTCGTCCGTTTTGGCATTGGTGTGCATTGAAAACCTATTGAGAACCATTGGGGAGAGGGTATTTTGGCCCGAAAAAGACAGACCGGAAACGACGGGGAGGGCAAAGCTCCCGCCAAAACCACGGCACGAAACAGGCAGGCACGGGATGCGAAAACCAGAGCCGCAGCCGCATCGGCGGAAACGCGCGCCGCGCAGGCCGCGCCGGGAGGCAGACCGCCGCCCCTCAGGCGCGTGCTGATGAATGTGCTGGATTCGGAACAGATGCGCGTCGCCATAGCCGGCCCTTCCGGGCTGGAGGAACTCTATATAGAACGCTCCGCAAACGGCTTCGCGCACGGAAACATCTACAAGGGAAAAATCCAGAACATCGAGCCGACGCTGCAGGCCGCGTTTGTCGACATCGGAGGGGAGAAGAACGGCTTTCTCCACGCGTCCGACGTCATCGCCCCCTTCGGCGGCTACGACGATGTCCTGAAACGCCGCAAGCGGAAGGAAAAACGCTCCGGCGGCCGCCCCGCCATCGAGGACATGCTGTACAAGGGCCAGGAGGTGCTTGTGCAGATCACCCGCGAGCAGCTTGCCCACAAGGGGCCGAGCCTCACCACGTACATCTCCATCCCCGGCCGCTACCTTGTCCTCATGCCCGCCGTGGCCAAGCGCGGCGTCAGCAAGAAAATAACCGACGATCGCGAACGCCACAGCCTCAAGGCCATTCTCGAACAGCTTGAGCCGCCGAAGGACATGGGCTACATCATCCGCACGGCGGGAATGGGGCACGGGAAGGAGGAGCTCCAGAAAGACCTCGGCAGCCTCACCCGCCTCTGGGAAGCCATCCGGGAACAGGCGAAAAAGGCGAAACCCCCTGTCGCGCTCTATCAGGAATCCGACCTCGTCGTCCGCGCCATCCGCGATTTCGTCTACGACGACGTCGAGGAAATCGTCATCGACAGCAAAGAGCATTATGCGCAGGCAAAGACGTTTCTCGACGCCTTCATGCCCGAATTCACCGCCCGCCTCCGCCTCTACGGGGACGGAGAGCCGATTTTCGACAGGTACGGCGTCGAGAATTCCATCGAGCGGACGTTCGACCGCTCGGTCCGCCTGCCTTCGGGAGGGGAGCTCGTCATCGAGCAGACAGAGGCTCTGGTGGCGATCGACGTCAATACAGGCCGTTTCCGCAAGGGCGATTCGACGCGCGAGACGATTCTGGCCATGAACAAGGAAGCCGCCGCCGAGGCGGCGCGGCAGCTGCGCCTCCGCGATCTGGGCGGGCTGGTGATGCTGGACTTCATCGACATGGATTCGCCCCAGGATCGCCGCGCCGTGGAGGACGCGTTCAGGAACGCGGCCCGCCGCGACCGCGCGCGGACGACGATTCTGCCCATTTCGCAGCTGGGCGTGATGGAGATGACCCGCCAGCGCATCCGCCAGAGCGTGAAGAAAACCCTCTACATGCCCTGTCCCTGCTGCAACGGGACAGGCATCAGGAAATCCCTCGAAGTGCTGGGGCTGGAATTCCTGCGGAAGGTGCGCGGGTTTTTCGACGATCACGAGGGCAATCTGGCCGTGCGGATGCACCCCGAGGCCGCCCTGGGCATATCGAACGCCAAACGCGCCGCGATCGCCGCGATCGAGGCGGAGAAAAACGCTGTCGTGACCATTCAGGCCGATGCATCGCTCCGGTTCGACGACATCGAGCTCGACGGACGGGGGAAGGAAGAGAGGAAGGATCAGGCATGACGACGATCGCGCCCCGGAAGAAGACGCCCCGGAAGCCGCTGCGCATTCGTCCGGAGCTGCTTCCCGATTCCGCGAAGTACGCCACCATAGACAGTGAAGAGTATGTCATGATCCCGGTCAGGGATTTCGGAGAATGGTACGAGGATGTCGTGGACGGCGCTGTTGCGCAATACGCCTTCGACAATCCCGAGCCTCTTGTTCCGTCGGAACAGGTCAAGAAGGCCGCTGCGATGCTGGATCGCCGGAGCGATTTCGACAACGCCCTGAAAACGATCAAGGTTGCCGCGAGGCGACGACCGGCGGATCGCAAAAGATGACGTACAGCATCGGATACCGCGCCTCCGCGGAGCGCAATCTGCTTCGCCTTGACGCCGCTGTCCGGATTCGGGTGATTGCGGCCATAGACAAACTGGCCGACAACCCCCGTCCTCCGGGATGCAAAAAACTTCGGGGGATGCCTGGTTTTCGTATACGGGTGGGCGACTATCGGGTTGTGTACGCTATTCATGATCGAATCATCGCCATTGAGATTATCGATGTCGGCCATCGAGGCGACGTCTATCGCTGAAGGATACGGATACATTTGGATAACAGCATACGCATTCGCAGAGCCAGACTGCCGGACGTGGCCGCCATCGTCGGCCTGACAAAGGAATTCGGCCAGGAAGGGATCATGATTCCCCTTTCCATCGGGGACACGATTGAACGCCTCCGCGCGTTTCTCGTCGCCGTCCTCCCGGACGGAAGCCTCGCCGGCTGCGTGGCGGTGGACGCCACGTGGGACGCCCTCGTGGAAATCCGCTCCCTCGCCGTCCGACGCGACCTCCAGAAACAGGGCATAGGCAACATGCTCATGGACGCGGCCCTCGCCGACGCCGTGGACTTCGGGGCGAGGGAGGCGTTCACCCTCACGTATGTGCCGGAGTTCTTCGCCCGCTTCGGCTTCAGCCTGATCAGCCGCGACAGCCTGCCGCACAAGGTCTGGCTCGTCTGCGTCAAATGCCCACGCTTTCCCGATTGCGGCGAGGTGGCGATGAAAAAGACTTTCGAAGCCGAAGGTGCGCCATGCCGAACTTTGTCGTGACAGTGCGATACGGCCTGATGGCCGTCACAGAGAGGTTCGCGTCCGAATCCGGCGACTTCCGCGTCGGCGACGACGTCATCGTCCGGACAGCCAGGGGCATAGACGCGGGAACGGTCATGGCGCGCCCCGCGCCGAACAATCCCGGACAGGATCAGGAGCCGGAAACGCAGGGCGAGCTGCTGCGCCCGGCAAACGACGCCGACAGGAACATCCTCCTCCATATCCGCGAATCAAAGGAGCCCGAGGAATTCGCCACCTGCCAGGAATGCATCCGGGAACGCGACATGCCCATGCGCCTCGTCGGCGTCGAGCACCTGTTTTCCGGAGACAAGATCATCTTCTACTTTCTGGCGGAAAACCGCGTCGATTTCCGCGAACTGGTCAAGGAGCTCGCGCGCCGCTACCGCACGCGCATCGAGATGCGCCAGATCGGCGTCAGGGACGAGGCCCGCCTCCTCGCGGACTATGAGCACTGCGGACGGGAACTGTGCTGCCGCACATTCATACGCAATCTCGAACCCGTCACCATGCGCATGGCGAAAATGCAGAAGACGACCCTGGACCCCTCGAAAATATCGGGCCACTGCGGCAGGCTCATGTGCTGCCTCCGCTTCGAGGACGAGGTGTATTCCATCCTGCAGGCCGAGATGCCCGCGCGCGGGGCTGTGTGCGTGACGGAAGCCTTCACCGGGGAAGTGCTGTCCAGCGACATGTTCCGCCAGGAAATACTCCTGCTCCTTCCGGACGGGACGCAGGAGTCCATCCGCCTGAGCCAGGTAAAGGAAATACAGGGCCGGAGGGCGAAAGGCCCGACAACCGCCATTTTCCCCGGCTCCGGCCGGCAGGATTCGGGGCGGGGAACGAGCGGACGCTTCCGCTCGGGAGAGAGCGGGCGGCAGAGCGGACGGTTCGGGCGATCCGCCCCGCCGCCGCAGCAGTCGCCGGGCGCGGAGTAGCCCCCTGCGCCCTGCGGCATTTGACACATGTGCAGTGAAAAGCCTTCGCCATGGAAGAAACCATGACCCCCGATCAGGTTCGCGACAGGATAGTCTCTGTCGCGCAAACCGACGGCCGGTACGATCCGGCCGCCTTCTTCTTCGTGAACGAGGTGGTCGCCGCCGCCGTGAAATGGCTCAAGTCGGGCGAAATGAAACCCCGCGACACCGCGTCCTCGCGGGGCGACGGCGAAGGCGTGGATTTCCACATCAGCGGCTATGAGCTTCTTGAGGCGTTCAGGCGTCTCGCGCGGGAACGCTGGGGCCTTATGGCCCGGGCCGTTCTCGGGAGCTGGGGCATCTGCAGGACAGAGGACGTCGGGGAGATCGTCTTCCTCATGGTCGACGACGAAAAGCTGGAATGGAGGCGCAGGGAGTCGGACACCAAGGCGGAATTCGCCGGCGGGTATGATTTTCGGGAGGCGTTCGACGAGTGGGAGCGGGGGGAGTGAAACCGTGGCGGGCAATTTTTCCTACGTCATTCCCGGCCGCCTCGCCGGGTGCGCGCAGCCGGGGCGCTTTTCCGACCTGCGCTCCGACCTCGCCGGCCTGAGCCGGATGGGGATCGGCGCAGTCGTCTCCCTTACCGAGCAGCCCCTCGACGGCGCGGCGCTTTCGGACTTCGGATTCAGGGCGCTGCATCTGCCTGTGCCGGACTTCACCGCGCCGACGCGGGGACAGATGCGGGAATTCGTCGAGTTCGTCGATCTGTGCCTCGGGGAAGGGGTCGCCGTCGTCGTGCATTGCGGAGCCGGCGTCGGCCGCACAGGAACCATGCTCGCCTGCTATCTGGTGAGCCGGGGCGAATCCCCGGCGCAGGCCATCGGCAGGGTGCGCGAGGCGCGGCCCGGCTCCATAGAAACGCCGGAACAGGAACGGAGCATTGCGGAGTATCACAAAAGCGTCGCGTCGCGGGCGAAAAAGTCGAAGAAGCGAGACTGAAGAAAATTTCAGTTGAGAAAGAAAGGGCGTATTGTGGCCGACAACGCCGAACTTCCCGATATGGAAAAGGACCTGGACTTCGCCACCCTGGCGATAGCCCACCGCGTTCTCACACGGGAACAGCTTGAGGAAGCCGAACGCACCATCAACAAGGAGGCCGACGCGGGAAAGCCGCGGCGCCCTGTCGAGGACGTCCTGCTGGAATCCGGCGTTCTCAAGTCCGATCAGGTCTGGGCAGTGTACAAGGCGAAGGAACGGCTGATACGCGACGCCCGGTCGCGCGGGCAGCGGATCGGCGGCTACGAAATCATGGGCAAGCTGGGGGAGGGCGGCCTGGGCGTGGTGTACAAGGCGCGGCAGCTCTCCATGGGGCGGATCGTCGCGCTCAAGGTTCTGCACGAACGCTGGGTGACCGACGATGAATTCAGAAAGCGCTTTCTCGTCGAGGCGCGGCTGGTCGGACGCCTCTCCCACCCCAACCTCATCCAGGTCATCGACGTCGGCAGATACAAGTCGACCCTGTATTTTTCCATGGAATTCGTCGACGGCGAGCCTGTCGACGCCACGCTGGACAGGGACGGCAGGATGGATTTGCAGGCGACCGTCGCCATCGCCATCCAGGTGGCGAGCGCGCTCGAATACCTCCACCAGCGCCGCATCGTGCACCGCGACGTCAAGCCCGGCAACATCATGGTCACCAGGGGCGGCATCGCGAAGCTGGGCGATTTCGGCTTCGTCAAGTCGAGCCTCGAATCGGTTCTGTCCACAGAGGGCGAGGTTCTGGGAACGCCGGACTACATCTCCCCCGAGGCGGCGCGGGGCGAGAAAAACCTCGATTTCCGCTCCGACCTCTATTCCCTCGGCACAACCCTGTACCATATGCTGAGCGGCAATCCCCCGTTCGGGGGGAGCGTGTCAGACGTGATGGATCAGCATATCAAGTCCGAACCCAAGCCGCTGTCCTCCCTCGTCCGCGACCTTCCTCCCAGGATGGTGGAGGTCGTGGAGCGGCTGATGAAAAAGAAGCCCGGCGACCGGTACCAGAATTTCCCCGAACTGCTGAACGATCTCGACGAAGTGCGCCGCGCGGCCAGAACCGCCTCGTCGTCCGGAGACGCGCCCGGCGCGGCCGCCGCAGTCGGCATGGCGCGGGTCGAGCACGCCGCGTTCCCGCCTTCGGGCGCGGGGAACGCGCGGCTGGCGAGGACGGTGCGGAATCTCAAAATCGGATTGGGCGTCGCCTGCGCGCTCCTGGCCGCGGCGATTGCCGTGATTGCGTACCTTGTCATGCAGGGCGGAGGGGCGTGATTTTCATTCACTTCAAATAGCATAACAAGGAGACAGCGATGGACAGACGCGATTTTCTCAAGGGATGCGTTGCGGCCGGCGCGGGATTCGCCCTCGGGGGCTTTCCATTGCCTCTCCTCCGGAGCAAAAGCTCCTCCTCCGCGTTCGCGGCCGAAGGGGATGGCGCGCCGCCGGACATCGTCGCCGTCAGGAACGGCGAGCCGGAAGCCATGTTCGACAGGGGCATGGCGGCGATGGGCGGCATGGGACGCTTTGTCGGACGCGGCCAGACCGTGGCGATCAAGCCAAACGCCTCCTGGGACGTTCCTCCGGAAATGGCCGGAAACACCAATCCCGCCCTGCTCAACCGCGTCGTCAGGCATTGTTTCGAGGCGGGGGCGGCGCGGGTCGTCGTGTTCGACAACTGCATAGAGCACTGGCAGCGCTGCTACGAGACGAGCGGCATCAAGGCCGCGGCCGAACAGGCCGGAGCCGTCATCGCGCCCGCGCAGACGGAACGCTATTACGTCGGACAATCCGTCGGCGGCAAAAGACTGCGCGAGACCGCTGTCCACGAAGCCGTTCTTGAGGCGGACGTCCTGATCAGCCTGCCTGTCCTCAAGCACCACGGCGGGGCGGGCATGACGGCGGGGATCAAGAATTTCATGGGCGCGGTCTGGGACAGGCGGTTTTATCACGGCAACGGCCTGTCGCAGTGCATCGCCGATTTCCTTCTCGTCCGGAAGCCCGATCTCACCGTCATCGACGCCTACCGCGTTCTGACAGGCAACGGGCCGCGCAGCCGCTCTCCCCGCGACGTCAGCCTGGCGAAGATGCAGATACTCTCCACCGACGTCGTGGCTGCCGACGCCTCCGGCGCGCGCATCCTCGGCCGGGAACCGGACGAACACGTCCGGATCGCCCACGCCATGGGCTTTGGCGAGATCGATCCGGCAAAACTGCGAAGCCGCCGGATTTCGCTGTAATTTTTATGCGATACGCGCGATGGCGTTTTCCACTGGCGATGATCGTTCTGGCGCTGTTCACTGCTCTTTTCCTCCTCAAGGGAGGGGACTGGATCGATGTCCGCCGGGCGGCTCTGTCGACCCAGTTCACAACAGGCATAACGCATATCGGCGGCAGAATGCTCCTCGCCGCGATCCTCCTCGCCGCGACAGCGGCTCTCGGGAGATGGTATTGCTCCCTCCTCTGTCCCGCCGGGCTTATGCAGGATTTGTTCTCCCGCCTGGGGCGGAAACTGGGCGTCTCCCGCCTCGGCCACGCAAAGCCGCCGTTCGCCGTGAACCTTGTCTTCCTGTTTCTCGCGTCGCTCTTCGCCGGCGTCGCCCTGCTGGACCCGGCGGCCCTGTTCGGAACGCTTGCCTCGGGCGCGGGCGGCGCGCCCCTGTTCTTTCTGCCGCTCCTCGCTGCGGCGATTCTCCTCGCCGTCATTCCTCTTTTCCTGGGGAGGTTCTTCTGCGACGTCGTGTGCCCGGCGGGGACGCTGTTCCGTCTTATGGGGCGGCTGCCGGGGTTCCGGATGGGAATCGATCCGGACGCATGCGCCGCCTGCGGGAAATGCGAAGCAGTCTGTCCGGCGCGCTGCATCGACGCCGCCGCGAAGACGATTGACAGCGGGCGGTGCGTTTTGTGTTTCGACTGCGCCGCGTCATGCCGCCTGAACTCTGTGACATACCGGGCGCGCGGGGCGGGGGCGGGGGAGGGGCGGCGGCATTTTCTCGGCTCGGCCGGCGCCGCGATTCTGGGCGGAGGGTATGTCGTGTCGCGCGAGGCGAAGCGGCGTCTGGGCGTCGGCTATGCCGATCCCGCGCGGGTCGCGCCGCCGGGTTCGGGCGGGGGCGCGGCCCATGCGCAGAAGTGCGTCGGCTGCCAGGCATGCGTTCCTGCGTGTCCTGTGGGGATCATCCGGTCGGACGGGATGGATTCGCGGCCTGTTCTGGACTATCGGTACGGGTATTGCCAGTATTCCTGCATGGATTGTCTCCGCTCCTGTCCCGCAGGCGTGTTTGCCGACATGTCGCTGGAGGAAAAGCAGCGGACGCGGATTGCGCGGGTCGAACTGGACATGGGGCTGTGCGTCGTGGAGACGCTGGATCAGGATTGCGGCGCGTGCGCCGAAGTCTGCCCCACCCATGCTGTGACGATGGCGGAACGGGAGGGATGCAGGCACACGGTTCCCGATTTCGACGCGGCGCACTGCATCGGCTGCGGAGCGTGTTTTCATGTGTGTCCCGCGTCTCCGAGAGCGTTCGCCGTCGCGGGTCTGGCGAAGCACGAGCAGTCATCAGGCATCCGGGAGACAGGGCACGGCGGCGAAGGCGGGGCGCCCGGGGAATTGAGGAACGACGGGGGGATGACGGATTTTCCCTTTTGAACCTACGGCAGAGCGGATCGCGCAACGCGATCCGCTCTGTCACGTGTTCCTGCGTGGCGCCGTTGGCGCCGCAGACCCTACAGCGTCACCGTCTCGTTTCTGCCCTTCATGTCCGCCAGAACCGCCACAGCCTTGTCCGCGTAGAACATCGCCGCTTTCGGCCCGCCCGGCGCGCCGTAGATGTCCTTGAGCATCGGCATGACGCCAAACGCCTTCTCCACCAATTCCGGCCGCGTGTCGAAAACAGCCCTGCCGCTCAGGCGAAGCCATTCGCCCTTGTCGTTGGACACGCTGAGCTCGAAGCGCGGATTCGCCTTCAGCTGCGCGCACACCTTCTTCGCCTCGCCGGTGATGAAATACAGCTTCCCGTTCTCCACCATGTGAAACCCGAACGGCCTGCTGCGCGGCTGATCGCCCTCCACCGTGGCAAGTTGAAAAACAGGATTGGCCGCGAGAAAATCCAGGACTTTTTGCATGCGTTTCTCCCTTCATGAAAATTACAGAAGGCCGTTCGCCTTCGCGATTTCGCGGAAATTCTCCACAAGGCTCCGGTACAGGCCGCCGAACGGCTTGTAGATTTTGTCATACCGCTTGACGTTCGCCGAGGTCTTCCGGTAGCGTTTCACAACCTTCACCGTCGCCTCGCAGGCCTCGGGGACGGATTTCCAGACGCCCGCCCCGACGCCGCCCATGATCATCGCCCCGTACGCCGAACCGGCTGTCGAATTCGTCACGCAGGAATCGCAGCCGTAGATGTCGGCCTGCAGCTGGCTCCAGAACGGGCTCTTCGCGCCGCCGCCGGAGAGGCGGATTTCCTTCGCCGTCACGCCGAGGCCGCGCATGATGTCCAGGCTGTCCCGCATCCCGAACGTGATCCCCTCCACAACAGCCCGCGCTATCATCCCCTTGTCGTGGCGGGGCGTCAGGCCGATGAAGCACCCGCGCGCGAACGGGTCCGCGTGCGGCGTCCGCTCGCCCGTCAGGTACGGCAGGCAGTACAGCCCTTCGGCTCCGGCGGGAGCCTTTTCCGCCTGCTTCATGATGATTTCATACGGATCGACGCCGCGCTTTTTCGCTTCTGCCGTCTCTTCGGCGCAGAGGACGTTCCTGTACCACTGGAGCATGCCGCCTGCCGACAGCATGCAACTCATCATGTGCCACACGCCCGGCACGGCGTGGCAGAAGGTGTGGATGCGGCCGTTGGGCTCGGTCTCCATTTTGTCCGTGTAGGCGAACACGACCCCGCTCGTCCCCATCATCGCGGAGATCACGCCCTTCTTCACGATGCCGTTCCCGACAGCCCCCATCGCCTGATCGCCCCCGCCGCCCGCCACGGGCGTGCCCGCAGCCAGCCCCGTCTCCTTCGCGGCCGCGGACGAAATCACCCCCGAGACGACCTGCGATTCAAAAACGGGAGGCAGAAGCCCCGCGTCCAGATCAAGCTTCCGGAGAAGCGTTTTCGACCAGGCGCGTTTCGACACGTCCAGAAGCAGCGTCCCGCTCGCGTCCGAGACCTCTGTCGCGTATTCGCCTGTCAGGCGGTAGCGGATGTAATCCTTCGGGAGGAGGATTTGCCGCACTTTGTCGAAGTTCTTCTTTTCATTGTTCCTGAGCCAGAGGATTTTCGGCGCGGTGAAGCCGGTGAAGGCGGGGTTCGCCGTCATTTTGAGCAGCTTCGGCAGGCCGCCTGCGCGCTTCACGATTTCGCCGCATTCCTTTTCCGTGCGCTGGTCGTTCCACAGGAGCGCGCGGCGCACGACCTTTCCGTCCTTGTCGAGGAAAACCGACCCGTGCATCTGCCCCGACAGCCCCACGCCCTTCACATCGCTCCCCTTGACGCCCGCCTTGGCGAGAACGGCTTTCACCGACGCGACCGCGCCGCGCCACCAGTCCCCCGGCTCCTGCTCCGACCAGCCCGGTTTGGGGGAATGGACAGGGTATTCCGCGACAGCCTCGGCCGCCACGCGGCCCTTGTCGTCGCAGAGAATGCTTTTCGTGCCGCTGGTGCCGATGTCGATTCCCAAAAGCCAGGCCATGCGTTCTCCTTGTCGGAATGGAATTGAGCATTCTAAAAGATTGATTGTCGCCTCGTCATGGAGCGGCGACCCTGCGATGCCGTTTTCCGGAATCGCGGGCTGGCGCTTTGCCGGCGGCGACGCGTTTCCGGCTCATCTCAAAATAATATCGCGCATAGGCGGCGGGCGTGCCGCCGGCTTCCTTGCAGATGGCTTTGCGTATTTCGTGCAATTCCTCAACCGGATCGACTTCCTCCATTTCATTCCCTCCATAATTCTTCGGGCGTCGCCATGATGACTTCAGTATACCCCGGCTGCCATCGGGCGCTATCTCGTCCCGAAACGGTACACCGTCGTCTGCGCATATGTTTCGCCCGGCCGCAAAACAGGCGAGGCGAAATTCGCGTGGTTGATCCCGTCCGGATGCTTCTGCGCCTCAAGGCAGAAGGCATAACGCTTTTTGTACGTCTTCCCCCCGATGCCCACGTCGCTCCCGTCGAGGAAGTTCCCGATATACAGTTGCACGCACGGCTCTGTCGTGGCCATCGCCAGCGTCCGGCCCGTCGACGGATCGTGCGCGTCGACCAGCCATTCCTCCGCCCCTGCCTTTGTCCGGGAAAGGACGTAGTTGTGATCATAGCCTTCGGGAATGGCCGCGAGATCGCGGCCTATCGCCTTCGCCGCCGTGAAATCCATCGGCGTGCCCGCGACAGGGGCGATTTCCCCCGTGGGAAGAAGCGTTTCGTCGACAGGCGTGTAGGACAAGGCCTGGATGCGCAGCTCGTGCGAAAGAATGTCGCCGGCGCAGCCGTTCAGATTGAAGAATTCGTGATTTGTCAGGTTCACGAGGGTGGGGGCGTCTGTCACGGCTTCGTATTCGATGCTGAGGTCGCTCCCCCGCACTTCGTACCAGACCGTCGCCGTGAGCGCGCCGGGGTAGCTTTCCTCGCCGTCCGGCGATGTGTAGTCGAGCCGGAGTTTGTTTCCTTCGATTGTCGCATTCCAGAGTTTGACGTTGAAGCCCTCTTTGCCGCCGTGGAGGTGGATGCCCGCCGCGTCGGTGAACAGGCTGTGGGTCTTTCCGTCAAGAACGAATGCGCCGTTCCGGATGCGGTTCGCCACGCGCCCGATAAGCGCGCCGTAATAATTCGGCTTCGCGAGATAGCCTTCGAGCGTCTCGAAGCCGAGGCCGATCTCGCCCGGCCGCCCGTCCCTGTCCGGCGCGACGAGGGACTGGACAATCCCGCCGAAATCGCTTATCCGGGCGACGACGCCCGCGCCTCCGTCGAGGGTGAAGAGGTGGACCGGCCTGCCGTCCGGCAGCGCGCCCCAGTGTTTTTTCACAATTGACATGGCGTTCTCCTCAGAGGTTCGTCACAGGTGGTTGATGAAGAGTATAGCCGTGAAACACGCTGTTCAACAAGAAAAGAATAAAAAAATGCAACAAAGAGCGGAAAGAAAATTGCTTTTTTCAATTGATTCGGATACACTGCCTTCAACGATCACCGGAAATTCACGGCATCCGCTCCAAAAGCAAACGGCAAAAATCCCACGCGCGACTGAGAGTCTGTTGCTGAATTCGCTTTGCGCAAAAACGAGTCCCCAGTTTCTCCCCGAGGGATTTTCATCGGGGAGTGGTTTGAGAGCCTGTTGCTGAATTCCATTCGGGTCGCTTTTCCTCCCGTTTTGCGCTGTGCTTCGCCCGCTTTTCTTGACAATGTTGACACATTGCCTTCGAAAATCGGACTCGCCCAGCACAAAACGGGCGAAAAATCGAC
>QMCE01000326.1_pt1 | contig 23395 bp, 20 predicted proteins | sample 1821851 | NCBI WGS metagenome assembly QMCE01 (sample SAMN09453174, study PRJNA476694) | Termite gut metagenome, whole genome shotgun sequencing project. | isolation source: worker | host: Odontotermes sp. | place: South Africa:Pretoria | collected 2016-01-28 | reverse complement strand
TGAAACTTGCAGAGCGACAGAAAGAGTTGGTTGTCTTCAACGCCCGACAGGTTGCGAAAGCCATCCTGTGCATTGCCGAGCAGCAAGGTGCCGTTGGCCCCGCACATCCAGATTCGTTGCTCCGACTCGACGTAGATGTTGGTGAGGCGCTCAGCGGATTCGGGGAGTTGCAATTGACGCCACTGAACGCCATTCCAAAAATAACAGCGGGGGGGATAGCCAGAACATCCCAATGCGCCTAGTGTATAGATTGCATTCTCGTGCGCACCATTAATAGCAGATAACATCAAACGTTCTGTTACATCAGGGGATTGCAGAAGTCCTTCATCCATATGCATCCACTGATTCGGTCCTTTACGGATATACACTTGACCGCCATCGCCACAGGCATACAGATGGTCTCCAATCTGCTTGAGGGCGTTCATGTAACCCCGTTTCTCGGCATCCTCGCTCCAAACACCGGCACCGGGGATTTTTTCGCCCGCAGGCCTCTGGTCATCCATGAACCCGACTAGTCCTTCTTGGGTAATCGTTACAAAAACACGGAAGTTTTCGCTTGGATCTTTCCAGATCGAAATGTGGCTGACAATATCTTCCTCTTCGTGAAAACTCCACAAATATTGATCGGTCTCGTCGTAGGTATTCACTCGCGTGTAGGGTTCGAAAATAGGAAGCAAATCCATCGCCCCTGACAAGCAAACAAAATCACCCGTCATTGCTTTTGCGGTCCTAAATGTTGTTAGTGGATTCATGTTTTCCTCTCGTTATGGACGACGTTTGCGGCCACGGTCGCTACGTTGATGATTCTCCCCACGCTCCATAGTCCCGCGAGCCTCCGAGCCTTTCTTAGGAGGCTGCGGCGTGGTTCTGCCGTACTTGTTCCGATCTACACCCTTGAAGGCATCATCGGTTTTTTTCTTGATCTCATCCGCGCAATGCGGTTTGATCTTGGAGACCTCTTCGACGGCTATTTCGATGATTTCGCCAATCGGGGCAAGCCCTTTTCCACCGTTATCCGTGCGACCTCCGGCTGTGGCAATGCGCGGGTCGGTGCCGCGATGCGCCAACTCATGCTCGGTATCCTTAATTTTCGCCTGCCCGCCCAAGCAAATCGATGGCCCGTCATCCAGACTCGGCTTTGGCCTGCGTTGCTCCCATACCGCCTTTGCGCAGACTCTTCCGTATGCTTTTTTGAACATCCTTAGCGAACTCCCGTCGATAACTCGCCTGCGCCCCTTCCTCGGCTTTCCTCGCGGCTTGCACAATATTTGACAGTCAAAAGATGGATTGACGCAACATGAAGCAAAATTCACGTTTTTTACCTATGAAAAAAGCTTTCCATGAGACTTCATGGGACGGCTTGATTTTGCTGCTTGGTGGAGGTGGCGGGAGTCGAACCCGCGTCCGAAAGCTCTCTACAGTCGGGACTACATGCTTATTGCTTCATTTATTTTCGCCTAACAGACGCCGAAGCACAGGCTGCTGATAGGATAGTCACCTTGATTTAACGCCTTCTTCAAGTGACCCAAAGAGGCGCGATCGCTTTAATTGTCCTTGCCGTCTCTTGCGAGACCCGGGTCAAGCGCTACCCGGTGCAAGGTCCGGCGGGATTAAGCCGCCAGAGCGTAAGTTTCTTCGTTCGCAGTTAAATTTGCGATTGCTCGTGATTAACGAGGTCAAGCGCCTCGGCATGCCCCGCGCTGCGTCAATACCCCCGTCGAAACCGGTACACCCCCATTGTTCGATGAGTTGCTGCGCGACGGAGCATTCTAACATATGCGCCAACTTCGCTCGGAATAGGGGGCAGAGGTAGTTAACCGCCGGATAAAACGCTTTCGACGCCTCGATTGGCGAGCGCATCGGCGCATTCGTTGCCGGGATTGCCCGCATGGCCTTTTACCCAATGCCATTCGATGGTATGGCGGGCGGTTTGCTCGTCGAGCGTTTGCCAGAGTTCGATATTTTTCACGGGCTTTTTGTTAGCGGTTTTCCAGCCATTATTTTTCCAGCCGTGTATCCAGGATTCGATGCCATTTTTAACATAGCCGGAGTCGGTATAAAGCCGCACTTCGCATGGCCGTTTTAAAGCTTTGAGCGCTTCGATGACGGCGGTGAGCTCCATGCGGTTGTTGGTGGTTTCAACGTCGCCGCCGAAAAGTTCGCGTTGCTTGTCGCCACAGATAAGCAGCGCGCCCCAGCCACCTGGGCCGGGGTTTCCTTTGCAAGCGCCGTCGGTATAAATTTCAACGATCATGACGAGTTTTCTGATGTGATTCGCAATGAGCTGCTGCCCAATGGCGCCGTCGCGCGTCGCGTTTCCAGACCGGGGTAACGATACGCATGCCGGCGACTTTTTTTACGGCGTGCAAAAAATAAAGGGCGCCGGCGATCGGCCACCAGCGATCGCCCGCCTTCTCCAGCCATGCGGCGCTGTTCAACCAGCGCTCGGTGGTGAAAGGAGGCGCATATGCAGTGAAGGCGCCGCCGACAATATCAAATCCGAGCAGAGAAAGCCAGTCTTTCACGCGGTAAGGGCTGATGAACTGCCCGATCCACGGTGGCGTTTTATGGTGCCCGAAGCGACGGCGCAGGCCGAACAGGGAATAAGGATTCAGACCGCTGATCAGAAGATGCCCTTCGGCGCGTAGTGTACGCGATACCTCGCGCAGAATCTGATGCGGGTCATCGGTAAATTCGAGTGTGTGCGGAAGGGCAACAAGGTCGAGCGAATCCTCGGGAAAAGGAAGCGCATGCGGATCGGCAATAATCTGCGCGGGCGTTTCGAAATCAAGCGTCCAACAATTGGAGACGCGCGCTTGCCGAAGCATCGGGTGTTGCGGGAGACCGATTTGTAGGGCATAAAATCCGAAGATATCGGGAGCGAGCTTGTCAAAATATTCGTACTCACGGATAAACAGGTAACGGACGAGCGGAGAATCCCAACCATCGGCTGCGGAGTCGTTGCTTGACAGCGGCAGTTCGCGAGAAGATGATTCGTTCATAATCAAAGAGAGGCAGAGGCGACAATGAATTGTGCGGCGCATGCGCAACCGGCATATGAGATTACACCGATTCCGGTTTTTGAGGACAATTATATTTGGATGATTGATGACGGACGGCGCGCCGCGGTGGTTGACCCCGGTGATGCCATGCCGGTGATCGAGCGGCTTGAAACGCGGGATTTGGTACTGGAAACTATTTTGAGTACGCATCATCATCACGATCATGTGGGCGGTAATGAAATGTTGGCGGCGCGTTATCGACCTATCGTGTATGGCCCGGCGCAGGAAACGATTCCGGCATGCACGCATCCGTTGCGTGGCGGCGAGCAGCTTTATTTGTTGCAGGATCGTGTGCGTTGCGCTGTCATCGCGGTGCCCGGACATACTCCGGGCCATCTTGCTTTTGTGCTTGAGTGCGAGCGTGATCGGCGCGAGGAAGCGGTTGTTCTTTTTTCCGGAGATACGCTTTTTGCGGGCGGTTGCGGCCGTATTGTTGAGGGAGCGGCCGCGATGATGTACCGCTCACTGCAGAAGCTTGCTGCGCTCCCCCCCGCGACACGTATTTATTGCGGCCATGAATACACGCTTGCCAATCTGGGTTTTGCCCGTGTGGTAGAACCGGCTAACCTTGCGTTGGCCGAGCGTGAGAAGCGTGTGGCGCAAGCGTTGGAAAGCGGTTTGCCGAGTGTGCCGTCGCTGCTCTATGAGGAGTTACAAACCAACCCGTTTTTGCGCACGCATGAGCCGGCTGTGCGTCAGGCCGCGCAGGCGCACAGCGGCGCATTGTGTGAGACGGAAGAGGAGGTTTTTGCGGCGTTGCGACAATGGAAATCGGATTTCAGGAAATAACCGCGACTCTTTGCGAGCGCCAATATAATCGTCTTGGTGAGAAGGGAACGGCGGTAAAAAGATTGACGTTGCCGTCAAGTCGTCCTACTATCGCTTGGTCGCCAATCATATGAAATTACGAGGGCGTTGTTTTGTCTGATCTGCATCGTTTAATTTATCATTTCGGGCTGCGCGTTGGGGTGTTGTGCGCAGCGGCCTTTCTTCTTTCTTCTTGTGCGCAAAAACCGACTGTTCTCGAAAACGAAAATTCAGGGAACGGGAATACGGTGGCGCAAATCGACGAAAAATCTTACGACGAATACGAAACCACCATAGATACGCGGCTGGCAATGGCGCGTGATCTCACGATGTTTTCAGAAGCGTCGCGCGCCGAATTGATGGAGTTGCCGCCGCCGGAAACGGATCTCTGGGAAGTTATCGTCGATGGTTACGCGATGCCTGATCTCGAAGGGCCATTGGTGGAAAAATGGGAGCGCTGGTATGCGGAGCGTCCCGATTACGTCGAGCGGATGATTGAAAGAAGCCGCTTTTTTCTGTACCACATTGTGCATGAAGTCGAAGCGCGTGGCATGCCCATGGAAATCGCCTTATTGCCGATGATCGAAAGCGCTTATAACCCAAATGCATTGTCGCGCAGCCGTGCCGCGGGCATCTGGCAATTTATTCCGTCCACGGGTAAACACTATGGCTTAAAACAAAACTGGTGGATGGACGAGCGCCGCGATGTTTTATCGGCGACCGATTCGGCGTTGGATTATCTGCAAAAATTGCATGGCGATTTTAACGACTGGCACTTGGCGTTGGCGGCGTATAACTGGGGCGAGGGCAGTGTTTCGCGCGCGTTGGCCAAAAATCGTACCGGCAAAAAACCGGAAACATACACCGCATTGAAAATGCCGAACGAGACGAAAAACTATGTTCCAAAATTGCAGGCGGTTAAAAATATTATTCGCGATCCCGATAAATACGGTTTAACGCTGGCGGATATTCCCGATGCTCCTTATTTCACCGTAGTGAAAATGGCGCGCAAAATGGATGTGGATATGGCGGCGTCGCTGGCAGAAATGTCGAAAGAAGAGTTTCTGGCGTTAAACCCGCAACACAATCGGCCGGTAATTGCCGGTGCCGATGAATTTACTTTATTGCTGCCGATTGATAAGGCCGGTATTTTTGCGTCAAAGTTCGATCTGGTCGATCAGCCGCTGGTGACTTGGCAGGCATATAAAATGCAGAAGAACGAATCATTTGCGCAGGTTGCCGATAAATTCAATATGACACTTGAAGCGCTGCGTGCCGTCAACGGTCTGGGTAGTCGGGCACAGGCGCGCGCAGGCATTATGTTGCTGGTACCGGCCGAACAACCTTCGGTGACGACGGAGGCGTCGCTGGCGAGCGCGGTGTTTACCACGGTGCCGTCAACGCGTATCACGTATTACAAGGTGAAAAAAGGCGATACATTAAGCGGTATTGCCAAGCGTCATCGTGTGAGCGTAAAAGAACTGATGCGAATAAACGGCATCAAGAAAGCGACATCGCTGCGTGCCGGGAAAAATATTCGCGTTATGAGCGATGCGCCGGTTTATGTATCGGCGGCCGATACCGGGAAACCCATCGGCAACAAGGTGGCGACTGCAGTCTCTTCCTATACAGTACAGAAAGGAGACACACTGAGCGCGATTGCGACAAAGTATGGCGTTACCGTACAGCAGTTGTTGGCATGGAATCACATTCAAAAAGCGTCGTCACTGCGTGCTGGGCAGACTATTCGGATAGCTGCAGGCGATAGCGCCGAGGTAGCCGCTGCTGCAAATACGGAAATGGCGGCATCTTCCGTACCGGATAACACGGCAGAAAATGCTGCCGCACATATTGTGCGCCAGGGAGATACTTTAGGGGCGATTGCCGCGCATTATCAGGTATCGGTCAACGACTTGTTGCGCTGGAATCGTTTAAGTAAGCGCTCATTATTGAAAATCGGGCAAAAAATTATTGTTGACAACGATAACGATCTAGGACGGGCGCTGGCGATGCAATCCGGCAAGGGCGTGGCCGCAGAAGAAGTAACGCTTTCGGATTACAAAGTGCAAAAAGGCGATACGCTCGGAGAAATTGCGCGTGCGCATGGGGCAACTGTGGAGGAATTGATGCGCTGGAACAGCATTGAAGAATCAGGCACATTGCGTGCCGGGCAGATGATTCGCGTTTCCTATAATAACAATAAGGCAGTCCAGGGCGCGGAAAACCGGGATGACTGAATTTTCGAACGACGAAGAAACGCTTTTGCGGTTTCCCTGTGATTTCCCGATCAAGATTATGGGTAAAGCGCATGATGGGTTTGCGCAAGCGGTCGCGGAAGTGGTTATCGAGCATTTCCCCGATTACGATCCGGCAACTATGGAAATGCGTGTTTCCGGCGCCAGTAATTATTTGTCGCTGACGGTAACGATTTTGGCAGAGAATAAAGCGCAGATCGACGGCCTTTATCGGGCGTTGACAGCGCATCCGATGGTAAGCTTGGTAATTTGAAAATGCCGTTGGTGGAAAGTATTGCCGTGGGTGTTGCCGATATTCCGTTTTTGGTGCGGTACATGGGACGCACCGATTATCAGACGTGCTGGCAGGCGATGCGTGATTTTACCGAAGCGCGCAACGAAACGACGCTCGATGAAATTTGGGCGACAGAACATGATCCGGTATTTACGTTGGGCCTAGCGGGGAAAAACGAACATTTATTGCGTAACCGCCATGGGATTCCCGTGGTGAAAACCGATCGGGGCGGACAGATTACCTATCATGGGCCGGGGCAATTGGTGCTTTATATTTTGGCCGATATCCGGCGCATGAAACTTGGCGTGCGCAGCATGGTGCGCCGCATTGAAAATGCCGTGAGCCAATGGCTGGCGCAATACGGTATCGAGGCTTACGGTAAAAAAGACGCGCCGGGTGTTTACGTGCGCGATATCCTTGGTGAGCGCAAGATCAGCTCTTTAGGTTTAAAAGTGCGCAACGGGCGAACATATCACGGGTTGAGCGTGAACATTGCCATGGATCTTACGCCGTTTAACGACATCAACCCGTGCGGTTATCCCGGATTGCGTGTTGCGCAAATGAGCGATTATGGCGCCGTGCCGGAAATGAAAGAAGCCGCGCAACAATTAGCGCAGCTGGTTGCAGAAAACCTGATCATGGAGACATAGCTTTATGCCTGAATCAACCGGTGACCCGAAGCGTATGCGGCCTGTTATAAAACAAAAAGGCGAAGCGAAAACGGCAAAAATTCCGATTAAGATAACGCCGCAGCCGATGTTGAAAAAACCATCGTGGATTCGCGTGCGTGCCGCCAGCTCGCAACGCTATCAGGAAATTAAGAACACATTGCGCGCTCATGCGTTGCATACCGTTTGCGAGGAGGCGTCGTGCCCGAATATTGGTGAATGCTTTGGCAAAGGTACGGCGACGTTCATGATCATGGGCGATATTTGCACGCGGCGCTGTCCGTTTTGTGATGTTGGGCACGGCCGCCCTTTGCCGCTTGATGAAGGCGAACCGAAGAAGCTGGCAGAAACGGTAGCGGCGATGGCGCTCAAGTATGTCGTGATTACCAGTGTTGATCGCGATGATTTGCGCGATGGCGGCGCGGCGCATTTTGCCGCATGTATCAAGGCGCTTCGGGAGAAAGCGCCGGAAACGCGTATTGAAATATTGGTGCCGGATTTTCGCGGCAGGCTGGAGAGGGCGCTGGAGATTTTGCGGCAAACGCCGCCGGATGTGATGAACCATAATCTTGAGACGGTTCCGCGTTTATACAAACAATCGCGCCCAGGCGCGGATTATCATCACTCTCTGAAATTGCTTAATGAATATAAACAAATAGCCCCACAGGTGATTACCAAGTCCGGATTGATGGTTGGCTTAGGAGAGGCGGATGAAGAAATTATCGAAGTGATGCGCGATATGCGGGCGCACAACATCGATATGCTGACGATTGGCCAATATTTACAACCATCCACCGGCCATCTCCCTGTGCTCCGCTATGTGACGCCGGAGACCTTCAAAAGGTTTGAGCGCGAAGCTTACGCGATGGGCTTTAAGCACGCGGCGGTCGGCGCGTTGGTGCGTTCGTCGTATCACGCCGATCAGCAGGCGGCGGAAATAATCTAATAATTAATAGAAAATAGAACTTTCATACGGCTCATCCGGAGTTGCCTTTTACGGCGGAGAATAGTGAAGCTCCCTGTTTTTTTACAGGGAGCTTCGATAGCATAGCTTTTTATCGGGAACGGCGAACGCGCGGTTATTTATTTGGTAAAAGATTTCATTCGGCAACTACCGGTATTTTCCCGATTTTCTTCTGCCATTCGAGCGGGCCTGTTTTATGCAACGATTGACCGCTGCTGTCGACGGCAACGGTAACCGGCATGTCTTTTAGTTCAAATTCGTAGATCGCTTCCATACCGAGGTCTTCGAAAGCCAGCACCTTGGACTTTTTGATTGCCTTGGCAATAAGATAGGCGGCGCCGCCGACGGCAATCAAATAGGCCGCCTTGTGCTTTTTAATTGCTTCGATAGCGGCCGGGCCACGTTCGCTTTTGCCGACCATGGCAATCAGCCCTGTTTGCGCCAGCATGGCTTCGGTGAATTTGTCCATGCGCGTTGCGGTCGTGGGGCCTGCTGGGCCAACCACTTCGTCACCAATCGGATCGACCGGCCCAACGTAATAGATCGCGCGGTTTTTAAACGATACCGGCAAGGTTTCTCCGCGCGTCAGCATGTCGGCGATACGCTTGTGCGCGGCATCGCGGCCGGTGAGTATTTTTCCGCTTAGCAGTAACCGTTCGCCCGGTTTCCAGCGAGCAACCTCTTCAGGCGTCAAAGTATCGAGATTGACACGGGTTGCCTCTGAAGACGGCTTCCAAGTGACTTTTGGCCAGTGCGATAAATCGGGGGGTGTTAAATTTGCCGGGCCATTGCCGTCGAGTGTGAAGTGAACATGGCGAGTTGCCGCACAGTTTGGGATCATGCCGACAGGCAGGTTCGCCGCATGGGTCGGGTAATCGAGAATCTTGACGTCAAGTACAGTGAACAGACCGCCCAGGCTTTGCGCACCGATGCCCAGTGCGTTTACCTTATCGTAGATTTCCAGACGCAGCTCTTCAATACGATTGCTGGGGCCGCGTTTGATCAGCGCACCGATATCGACAGGTTCCATCAGAGCTTCTTTTGCCATCAGTAGTGCCTTATCCGCGGTACCGCCGATGCCGATACCAAGAATGCCCGGCGGACACCAGCCGCCGCCCATGGTCGGTACGGTTTTCACAACCCAATCGACGATGGAGTCGGACGGATTGAGCATGGCCAACTTGGATTTGGCTTCGGAACCGCCGCCTTTTGCCGCGATCTTGATATCTACCGTGTTGCCGGGCACAAAATCGTAGTACACCACAGCCGGAGTATTGTCGCGCGTATTTCTGCGGGCTCCGGCGGGATCGGCGAGAACAGAATATCGTAACGTATTGTTGGGGTCGGTATATGCGCGGGCGACGCCTTCGTTGATAAGATCAAGTATTGAGCGGTTATTGTCTTCGAAGCGCACGTCCATACCGATTTTGACGAAAACATTGACAATACCGGTATCCTGACATATCGGACGGTGGCCTTCGGCGCTCATGCGCGAATTGGTCAGGATTTGTGCGATCGCGTCTTTGGCTGCGGGAGATTGCTCATTTTCATAGGCGTAACCCAGCGCTTCAATGTAATCGTGCGGATGGTAGTAAGAGATATATTGCAGCGCGTCGGCAATGCTTGTTATGAAATCTTCGGAGCGGATTAAAGTAATGGGCATATTTCCCCCTTGAAGTTATTTAAGAAAGAAATCACACGCCCGGTATTGGGCAGACATTTAAAAAAACGTTTACGGTGATTTTAGGAATTTTCATTATACGAGAAGCCATGCAAAAGGCAACGATACGGCAACGACTTATTGGTTGTTGAGAGCGGTTTTTCCGTATGGTTCTCATGCAGGAGGATCCGCTTTCAACGAGTAAGAATATTTTCTGGGGCATGTCACAGCGATCGTTGCCGTATGGCAGCTGTAGAGAGCGGGCTGGAAAAATGAAGAAATCGTCGTACCGTGATTGTAAAAATGGTTTTGCGGCTTTGCTGATATTAAGTTCGACAGAACCAGGAAACACTATGGCAGCATGTCTTGCTACGGGAGAGGCCTGTTTTAACCGTAAAAAAAATATTGTTTTGTGACTATAAAAATTGAAGTATGATTTTGTTTCAATCGCGCTTTTGCTACAAAAGCAATATGCAAACTGTTTACCAAGGAGCAGCTTTATGAGTACATTTTTGGAGTCGATTAAAGAGAAGGCAGCCAAAGTTGATAAGACGATTGTTTTCCCTGAAGGCGGAGACGAAAGAGTCGTGAAAGCGGCGGAGATCGTGACCAAACAGAAGATAGCGAAAATTATATTGCTTGGGAACGAGGTTGAGATTAAAAAAATGTGTCCTGATGCTCATCTGGACGGCATCAGAATCGTCGATCCGAAAACGGTTGATATCAAACCTTACGCCGATACTTTGTATGAGCTGAGAAAAAACAAAGGAATGACTCAGGAAAAAGCCGAAATGCAGGCGCGTGACGAAATGAGTCTCGGTGTGTTGATGGTGCAAATGGGTGAGGCGGATGGTATGGTCGGCGGTGCGGCGCATCCGACGAGCGATATGCTGCGCCCGGGCATGCAGATCATCAAGACGGCGCCGGGGATCAGTACGGTGAGCAGCTGTTTTGTGATGGTGATGCCCGACGGCTGTCCGTATGGCGAGGGCGGTATATTGATTTTTGGCGATTGCGCGGTAAACCCGAATCCGGATGCGGAGCAACTCGCGGCGATTGCGATTGCCTCGGCGGAGTCAGCCAGAAAAATTGCCGGCATGAAAGAACCACGTGTCGCAATGTTGTCTTTTTCTACCAAAGGTTCGGCCAAGCATGAGCTCGTCGATAAAGTGGTGCAGGCGACGGAACTTGTCAAAAAACAGGAACCCGGTCTGGCGATTGACGGCGAACTTCAGTTTGATGCGGCGGTGGTGGAGCGGGTGGCAAAATCCAAAGCGCCGGGCAGCTCGGTTGCCGGTAAAGCCAACGTTTTTATTTTCCCGGATTTGCAGGCGGGTAACATTGGCTACAAAATGGTTGAGCGCCTGGCCGGCGCGGAAGCGATTGGCCCGATTTGCCAGGGATTCAATAAACCGCTGAATGATTTATCGCGCGGTTGCACTATCGACGATATCGTCAACGTGACGGCGATTACTGCCATGCAGGCAGCGGGCTGAGTATTTACGCCGCCCGGCTTTGTCGTCGGGTGGCATCTTGTTTTTTTGGCCGGTGGCACATGACTTTCATGTGTACAGGCATTAAGCGCTGTTGTTTTCTGATGAAAGGATCGATATGAAAATATTGGTGATCAATGCTGGAAGCTCTTCCTTAAAGTACCAGTTGTTCGAAATGGATAATGAGTCCGTGCTTGCCAAAGGCCTCTGCGAACGTATTGGGCAAGAAAGATCAATGCTGACGCACAGCGGTAAAAAAGAATTACGTGTTGAGCACGCGATGCCGACACATGTTCAGGCGATGGAATTTGTGCTGGAAAAACTGGTTGATCCCGATGTCGGCGTGATCAAGGATATGTCTGAAATCAAGGCAATCGGGCATCGTGTTCTGTTAAGCGGCGAGGAGTACGATTCAAGCGTTTTGATCGACGATAAAGTCATTGAAGTCATCAAAAGCAATATTGGTCTTGGCCCATTGCATATGCCGGCAAACCTGATGGGTATTGAGGCGTGCCGTGCCATTATGCCGAATGAGCCGATGGTGGCCGTGTTCGATAATACCTTTCATTCAACAATGCCGGACTACGCGTATATGTACGCGATCCCTTATGATGATTATAAAAAATACGGCGTCCGTAAATACGGTTTCCATGGCACCAGTCATCTGTACATTACCGGTGAAGCCACCAAAATCATGGGCAGGAAAGATTTTAAACTGGTGGTTTGCCATCTTGGTAACGGCGCAAGTATTTCAGCGGTGAAAGATGGGAAATGTATTGACACATCAATGGGCCTGACGCCGCTGGAAGGTTTGGTGATGGGGACGCGCAGCGGAGACATTGATGCGGCGGCGGTTGAATACCTGATGGGTAAAACCGGTATGGACGTCCATGAAACCATCAACTATTTGAACAAAAAAAGCGGCCTCTTGGGCGTAAGCGGCGTCGGCTCCGATGTGCGTGATTTGATTGAAGCGATGAACCAAGGCAATGATCGGGCGCGTTTGGCGATTGATATGTTTGCCTATCGTGTCAAGAAGTACATAGGCGCTTATGCGGCATTCCTGAACGGAATCGATTTTCTGGCATTCACCGGCGGAATTGGCGAGCACGCTACAATTTTGCGTGAGAAAATCTTGAGCAACATGGATTATCTCGGTATCAGTTTTGATCCCGAAGTCAACAAAAATATCGAGCACGGCAAGGCTGTACAGATATCCAACGGCAAGACCAAAGTGTATGTTATCCCGACCAATGAAGAACTGGTTATTGCCAGAGAGACATTACGCTTGAAGTAATTGCCTGCAGTATTTCGATAAAAGGCTTTCTTTATCATGAGGAAAGCCTTTTTATTGGCGTTTTTATATGTTGATGATATCGTGTGCCGTATCTGGTTTTAGAGGGGAGGCTATGGTGTTTAAACAAATACGGCATTGGCTAAAGCCTAAACAGAAAGAAGATGATTGCTGGCGGTTGGACGGCGAGGCGCCCAGTGTTATTGAAATTGATGGGCGCTCTGCCTTTGAATTTCAAAAACATATTGCCCTTCATGAAGGGTATCCTATCGTGGATTGGGGAGCTGTGTACGACGTTGAAAATAGCGTTGAGCCAGGCCAATTCGATAAATTTTGGGAGGCATGCGAGTTGGGCTGGCTGTTGCATTTTCGTGATGCACTGGGAGAGGTTTTTCATTTGACACTTTCTGAACATGTCGCGGTTTTGTCTTCCTTTTCTTTTAAAGAGGCTTGTGCAACGGTACGTTATATTGAGCGAACATTTGGCCGGATTCTTCGGCAATTGGACGGGATTGCGCAAAGGTCAAGCGGCGGCAGGGATATTCTGATTATTTTTGATGACAGTGACGCCTATTATCGCTATGTAATTCACACGTATCCAGAACACTCTGAATTTGCTTTTAGTAGCGGTATGTTCTTGGGACGGGGATGTCCGCATTTTGTCCTGATTAAATCCGAACTTGCCCATATTGAGCCGACAATTGTTCATGAGATGACGCATAGTTGTCTTTCCCATCTTCCTTTGCCGGCTTGGCTGAACGAAGGCATTGCCGTTAATACAGAGCAAGTTTTATGCAGAAGAAAACACGATGATCGGTTTACCCCTTTCGAAATGCATCGGCGTCATCAGGAATTTTGGAATTCAGAAAATATTCAGGATTTTTGGTCAGGCGAAGCTTTTCACCGCAATGATCAGCAGGAATACGCATACAGCCTCGCACAAATTATGGTGGAGCAGATGGGGAGGAATTGGCGGCAATTTATATCTTTTGTACTGGAATCGGATTGGCAGGATGCTGGCGTAAATGCGGCGCAAAAACACCTCGATATCGATCTGGGTGTTTATGTTTGTGCATTACTTGAAAAAACGTATTCGACAAATTGGTCGCCATCGCTCCATTAGTGATTGAACGGTGTCCTTCTTAAAAGGTTGTTGTGTGCTGCACTAAAGAATAGTATGACCTTGTCTTTGTTTCAGCGAAAAAAGGTGCAAAGTTGCGGGCGACAGGCGATAATCCACACTTGGTGTAAAAAGGCGACAAGTTTCATTTGAGACCCTAAAATCGCGCCTTGATCAAAATTTCCGGCGCGCCGGTTGAGCGCCAGTGATTAACGCAATGTTGAAAAGCCATGGTTACTAAAAACTCCAGCGTATTTCGTGCACACAAAATAGCAGTTTTCGTCGCGCTTGCCGTAGGAATGGCGCTCCCTGTTTTCGGGCAGAAGTACCTCGGCCCCGATCAGCCGTATATCGTGACCACACCGAATCTCAACCCGGCGGTCACTTCGACTATTGAGGTTGGTTCCGGCGCGACGACGGTGGTCGGCAATACGACGGTAAGTGTCGGAGGCAGCTCTTTGGCGGCGCGGGTTACCGGCGGGACGCTGACCTTTGATACACAGGCGGGCGCAAAACCCGGGCCGATCACGGTCAATACGATTAACGGTACGGCATTGAGTGCGACGGGCGGCGCCATCGACGTCAAAGGGGCGGCGATTTATTCGGGGCGTCACGGCGCCATTGCGGATCATGGTGGAACAATTACCTTTGGCGCAGGCTCGTCGGTCACGACTTCCGGCACCTCGAATGCGGTTGCGTTAGGCGCGGATCGTGGCGGGCAGATTACCGTTGTTGCACCGACGCCGGTCGTTACATTGGGTGCGGGGGCAACAGGCGTTTATGCGCGCGATAAAGGAAAAATTTCCCTGCTGCCGGATGCGATGTTGCAGATTCTTGGTTCGCGCAGTGTCGGTTTGGTCGTTGACAGCGCCGACCTTGGCCGCAATGAAATCGGTTCGGGGCTTTCGATTCACCTCGGTGGTAACGATGTTTCCGCGGCATCAAGTACCGGCGTAGTTGTTACCAATAACGGTACGTTGACGCTGGGAAATCTGAAGATTAACGGTCAGGGCGCTGGCGCCGGTCTTTGGGCAGGGCCGGGAAGCCGGGCAACGTTGTACGGTCATAACAACATCCAGATTGCGCCGGTGCCGCTGGGTCCCAATTTTTATGTGGCGTCGTCCTCCGAGCAATCGCAGGCGCCTTTCCATATGTTCACAACGACGGCGTTTTCGCAAGGCGTCGGCTTGATGGCTCAGGGCGGAACAATTTCCGCGTCCGGGGCAACGGTGCAGGCAACATCAATGCCGGGCGTCGGCTTTGGGGCATACGGTGTCAACGCAAGTCAAGGCGGTATGGTCAGTCTGACCGACAGTACGATTGCAACGCAAGGTGCGTCAACCATCGGCATGGCTGCGACCAACGCGTATATTGCGGCACAAAACAGCCGGATTACCACAACTTGGACGAGCGGCGGCACGAGTACGCCGACAGCGCTTTCGGTGCAGAACGCGGGAGGCCCCGGTGTTATGGAGCTAACCAATACCACCGTTCAGGCAAGCGGGCCGGACGCTTACGGCTTGCTGTCCTTTAATTTTGACGGTTCCGAACCGAACCGCGTCAATATGTTCAACAGCCACTTGACCAGCGCCGGCGCAGTGATCGGCGCGATGGGACGTTTGGATCTCGTATTGTCGAATGCGTCGTCGCTGACGGCGGGCAGCCAATCGCTACTTGCAACGTACGACAACGCCAACAGCGAAATTCCTACCTGGGTGCGGGTGGTGGCTTATGGCGGCAGCTTTCTGACGGGCGATGCTGAAATACAGCCGGGAGCGAAAGCGGCCCGTGCCGACATCAGCTTGTACGATGGCTCGCGCTGGGTCGGCGCGGCGTTGCCGGTGAACAACGTTATCATTGACCCGAGCAGCGTCTGGTCGGTGAACGCCGTTTCGACGCTTTCCGAACAGCTGACCAATGCCGGACGTGTGGAATTTGCCGCGCCCGCGCTGGGCAGTTTCAAATTGCTGAAAGTACTGAATTATTTGGGGCAGGGCGGCACCGTCGATCTGAATGTGTTTCTTGGCGAAAATGGTGCGGGTGATCGTCTTGTGATCGATGGTGGCCGTGCTTCCGGCGGAACATTACTCAATATCCGCAATATTGGCGGCTTGGGTGCGCCGACACAAGGCAACGGTATTCTGGTGGTTGAAGCCGTCAACGGCGGACGCATTGATCCGGGCAGTTTTGCACTGACACATCCTGGCGGCATCGTGACCGCGGGTGCTTACGAATACGAGCTTTATCAAGGCACAGATGCCAATCTTTATCTGCGTTCTCGTCCAGTGGCGCCGAAGGGAACACCGATTCCAATGCTTAACATGAGAACCGTGGAGTCGGGTATGTCGGGCGCGCGCCATCGTCCGGCACCTATTCCGGCGCAAATGCCTTAGCCGGAGAATCGCGCTGATGGTAGGAGCGCGTCAGCGCGCGATTATGGTGAGGAACGTCGCTGTTTGGTCAAAAACTGGATTATCTTATGGCCGGAAACTTGCATTATGTTGAGTTTCCGGCTGTTTTTTTTAGAGAAATAAGGATTGCTCATGCCACATAATAATACTAATACGATTGCAGCTCATCCGGTTGCCCGTTGGCTGATTATTCTTATTTTGCTGGCGGGGGTTTATTTCTTTTACAGTTTTCTTGTTTCCGTTCTTGGCGCGTTGATCATTGCCTTTGCTTCGTGGGACGTTTACAAAAAACAGGTAGCGCATTGCGGCGGCCGGACTTGGCTTGCCGCATCCGTTTCCACCTTTCTGGTTGTGCTTCTGATCGTAATTCCGTTGACGGCCATCGTTCTTTATGGTCTGCGCGAATTGCAGGCGGCGGCTCATTGGCTGGTCAATGCCAATCGTACCGGCATCGCCGTGCCAATGTGGATTGAGCAATTGCCTTGGATTGGTGTGACGATTGCGCAGTGGTGGCGGGAAAACTTCGCGCATCCGCAGGCGATCAGTGAAATAATGCAACTTATCGGTTTGGGACAGGTGGCGAATATTTCGCGCATGGTGATCAGTTTCGGCGGGCAGCTTTTCTCGGGGGCGCTGGCACTGCTGTTCATGGTCATCACTCTGTTCTTTCTTTATAAAGACGGACATGCTCTGGCGCAGCAGCTCGATAAAGTGGGCGAACGCATTTTGCCTGAGCGTTGGTACCGCGTTTCGCGCGTAGCGCCGACTATGGTCAGTGCCACCATTACCGGCATGACAGTCATTGCCATTGGCGAGGGCATAGTGCTGGGATGCGCGTACTGGATTGCCGGCGCACCGTCGCCACTGACGCTCGGTGTGTTAACTGGTTTTATGGCATTGATCCCCGGCGGTGCGCCGTTGTCAATGTCGCTGGTGTCGCTTTATCTCGTAGGCAGTGGGCACCCTACTGCGGGAACGCTTTTATTTATGTGGGGCGCACTAGAGTTGTTTGTGGTCGACAAAACAATTCGTCCGAAACTGGTCGGAGGTCCGGCCAAGCTGCCTTTTTTACCGACACTTTTTGGTCTGGTGGGCGGCGTTAAAACAATGGGCTTGCTTGGTTTGTTTATCGGGCCGGTGGTTATGGCTCTTCTGGTGGCGCTGTGGCGCGAATGGGTTATGGAGGAAGATGCTCCGGCGGTGACCAAGCAGTAGCATTTGGCGTTGCCGTAGCGCGGATCGCGCATCGGTACTTTTCCGCAAGTCAACGCGATTTCATCGGCGGTTTTGTCGGCGCAACCTTCATGATGGCGATTCAGTTTGGTGCGGGCGGTGTATTTTCCAACGAGGTCGGCCTTGGCAGTGCGGCAATTGCGGTGGCTGTGGCAAAAACATAGATCCTACGTATCGTATTATTTGCATTGTGTGCGTGGTGTTCGGCACACTTTTTCATCTCGATACGATCTGGACGCTTGCCGATATTGTCAATGCTTTGATAGTCATCCCGAGCCTGATCGATTTAATAGGTTTGTGCCATGCTGTCCGGCGGAAATAAAACTTTATGTTGCGTCGCTCAATGAGCTGTTGGCGAGATCGACGTGGCAATGGCGGTCATCGGGTGAATTTGTTTTAGCTGTGCACGCGCTTTTTTGAATGCAGTGAACGCAGGCAACAATATATCAGGCCGATTTTTTTCTCTGTTTTTTCCTTGGTACGGCCAAGGGTGGGCGATGTTCCGGACGCATCATACCGATTAAATGCAGCGAATCACAGCGTGCCTGATTGCGCGCGTGTTTGATAATAACGAGCAGCATGGCGCCAGTTAGGAAACTGCCGAAAATAATAATAGCGGTGTTGATGGATAAGCCGGAATGACGCATCAACGAATAAAGGGCGAGCATGATCATGATGCCGATGTTTTCATTGAAATTTTGTACGGCGATGGAATGCCCGGCGCCCATCAGGATATAGCCGCGATGTTGCAGCAATGCGTTCATCGGCACGACGAAAATACCCGCCAAGATACCGATAATCACGAGTAGCGTAACGGCGACTTCAATACCGTTGACCAGCACCATCAGCATGGCAAGAATGCCCATTGCAGCACCCAACGGCAGTACTTTGACGGAGTTGCGCAATGAAATCATTTTGGCGGCGAGTATGGCGCCGACGGCAATACCGATGGCGACGACGCCCTGCAAGCGCGTCGCTTGCGATAGCGAGTAGCCGAGAGCATTGGCTGCCCAGTCGAGCACAACAAATTGGAGCGTTGCGCTGGCGCCCCAGAAAATCGTGGTCGTTGCCAGTGAAATTTGGCCAAGTCGGTCTTTCCACAGCAGCAGGCAGCAACGACTGAATTCTTTGATGAAAAAAGAGGGTTTCTTGCTGGGCATCCGGTGGTCGACGCCGGTATTGGGGATAAAGAGGTTGATCGTTGCGGCGATGAAGTAACCGATCATGATGACGAGCATGGCCGCTTCCGATGCGGTATTGATGAAATGGGGCGCCTTGCCGATCAAGATAAGCGCGGCGCGGCCGTCCACGAGTACGCCGCCGAGCAATACGCCGAAGATGATGGAGAGTATGGTGGCCGCCTCCATCCAGCTGTTTCCGATCACCAGCTGCTCCGGTGGCAAGAGCTCGGTCATGATTCCATATTTGGCGGGCGAATATGCAGCGGCGCCGAGGCCGACAACAGCGTAGGCCGCGATTGGATGGGTGCCGACGATCAGCAAGACGCAGCCGAGCATTTTGATGCCGTTGGTGATGAGCATGACACGGCCTTTGGGCAACGCGTCAGCAAAAGCGCCGACGAAAGCGGCAAAGAGCACGTAAGAGAGGGTAAATGTCCACTTTAAAAGCGGCGACATCCATGAAGCTTCGTTCGGAACCGTTTCGAACAACAGCGCAATGGCGGCGATTAATAACGCATTATCGGCAAGCGATGAAAAGAATTGAGCGGCGATAATGGTATAAAAGCCAGGCTTCATGCGGAACCAGATGGTGGGAAACGACGTACCAGTTTATTATCGGTAGAACTTGAACGGAATGAGTATAATGGAACACCGATAAATAATGTTTTTTTAAGGTAAAAATTCGGTCTGTTACGCGTTAGGCAATTCCGAAAGGTGTGTGGGTAATTTTATCGTTTCAGGAAACAATAACCATGCCGGAAGCATCAAGACAACTTGTCGCTCAAATCAACCTTTCTGCGTTGCGTCAGAATTTAAAAAGAGTACGTGACTATGTCTCGGCGGCGCAGATTTTTGCGGTGGTCAAGGCGGATGCTTACGGGCATGGCTTAAAGCGGATACTTCCGGCGCTTGATGAGGTCGATGGTTTGGCGCTGATGGAATTGCCCGCGGCAATTGAGTTGCGCGAAGCCAATTACACGCGGCGCATTCTTCTTTTGGAAGGTTTCTTTCGCGTCGGAGAGTTGAAGGAGTTTTCCCAGTACCGCATTGCGACCGTGGTGCATAATCACGAACAGTTGCAGATGCTGGAAAAAACGAAACTTGAGAAACCGCTAGAGGTTTTTTTGTCTGTCAATACCGGCATGAATCGTTTGGGGATCAAACCGCACGAAACCAAGGCGTTTTGCGAACGGCTTTCGGCATTGCCGGCAGTTGCCGCTTTGCGCCTGATGACGCATCTTGCCCGTGCGGAAACCAAAGAAGGTTCTGCCGAAGCGCTGGCACGATTCGAATCGGCTTGTGCGGGGTTGTCGTATCCGCGGAGTATTGCTAATTCCGCGGGCGTGTTGCGGTTTCGAACGGTTGGCGGCGATATCGTTCGCCCGGGGTTGATGATTTACGGTGCTTCGCCGATCATCGACAGGCCGGCGCGTTTGTTTGGTTTGCAGCCGGTCATGTCGCTGCGCTCGGAATTAATCGCGGTGCAGGACGTGCCCGAAGGCGAATACGTCGGCTATGGCGAGGTATATCGGACGACACGGCCGACACGCATCGGTGTGGTTGCGTGTGGATACGCCGATGGTTATCCGATTACGGCTAGGCCCGGCACGCCGGTACAGGTCGCCGGAAAGAGGGCGACGATTGCGGGGCGGGTATCGATGGACATGCTGACCGTGGACATTACCGATATTCCCGAAGCGCATCCGGGCAGCCCGGTGTTATTATGGGGCGATGGCTTGCCGGTGGATGATGTCGCACGCTGGTCCGGGCTGATCCCATATCAATTATTATGCGCGATCGCACCGCGGGTGAAATTTGTAACCACAGAAATAGGTCGTGTGCATTTCGACCTCTAAAAATAAGGAGAGCTTCCGTGTACATTGTGGTGACAGGCGCTGCCGGATTTATCGGCGCTAATCTGGTAAAAGCGCTCAATGGGCGTGGCGAATGCAATATTATCGCGGTGGATCATTTATCGCGCGCCGATAAATTCAGGAATCTGGTGGATTGCGATATCGCGGATTATCTTGATCGTGACGACTTCTTAAGTGAAATTGAGGCCGGTACGTTTGATGACGATATCGGCGCAATTTTTCATCAGGGCGCATGTTCCGACACTATGGAGGAGGATGGGCGCTATATGATGAAAAACAATTATCGCTATTCGGTCAGGCTGCTTGAACATTGCCAGAATAACGATATCCCGCTGATTTACGCGTCAAGTGCCGCTGTATATGGCGCGGGCAAAACGTTTGTTGAAGACCGCGCCAACGAAGCGCCTCTTAATATTTACGGCTATTCAAAATTTATGTTTGACCAGGTGGTGCGCCGCGTACTGCCGGAGCAGACAGCGCCGATTGTCGGACTTCGTTATTTCAATGTTTATGGCCCGCGCGAACAACACAAAGGGCGCATGGCGTCCGTTGCCTGGCATTTTTATCAGCAATATAAAAAAGACGGAAAGATTCGTTTGTTTGGCGGCAGTGACGGTTATGCGCCGGGCGAACAACGCCGCGATTTTATTTCGGTCGAAGATGTCGTCAAAGTCAATTTACACTTTCTTGATCATCCTCGTCATTCCGGTATTTTCAATTTGGGTACAGGCCGAGCCGAGCCGTTTAACGCGATGGCGGCGGCAACGCTGAACGCGTTGGCGCGCCTGGACGGAAAGCCAGAACAAACGCTGGCGCAATGGGCGGCGCAAGGTGCCGTGGAGTACATTCCATTTCCGGAAGCTTTGGTCGGCAAGTATCAGAGCTTCACGCAAGCCGATATTCGCTGTTTGCGTGAAGCGGGGTACGACGCGCCGATGTTGGATGTTAAAAACGGCGTGACGCGTTATGTGGAGGAGTTGGTAAAGCAAAACGTGGCAGAGTTGGTGAAGCAAAACATGGCGGCAGGCTATTGAATAAAACACAATGATTCCAATACTGGCATTTGATATCGAAACAATTACCGATGTTGCCGGAATCAGACGCGTTCATCGTTTGCCCGACGAATTGACCGATAACGACGCGCTGGATTGGTATTCTCATCAGCGCCGCGTCGCGACCGGCGGCGAGTTTGCCCACCACTATTTCCAGCAAGTGGTTGCCATTGCCTGCGTCTTGCGCAATGAAAAAGGATTGCAAATCTGGTCACTGGGGCAAGCCGACGACTCTGAGGATGAATTGATTCGCCGTTTTTTTGAAGGCGTTGAACGCTTTTCGCCACAGCTGGTATCTTGGAACGGCGGAGGGTTCGATCTGCCCGTGTTGCATTACCGCTCAATGCTGCATGGTATTACCGCGCAGCGCTATTGGGAATGGGGCGATGAAGATCGCGATTTCAAATACAATAATTACCTGAACCGCTACCATACCCGCCATATCGATTTGATGGATGTGTTGGCGCAATATCAGCCGCGCGCCAATGCGGGTCTTGATGCGATGGCGCGGTTATGCGGTTTCCCCGGGAAACTGCTGATGGACGGCGGCAATGTCGGCGAAGCGGTGGCGCAGGGGCGTATTGAAGAAGTGCGTAACTACTGCGAATGCGACACGCTCAATACTTATTTACTGTTTTTGCGTTTTCAATTGCTGCGCGGCGTTTATCTTCGGGAAGAATACGAGCGGGAAATTGAACTGGTGCGCGAGAAATTGCGTTTCGGGGATGCGCCGTCGCATTGGCGGGAGTTTTTAGTAGCGTGGACATCCTCATAATCGGGAATAAGAAGGATTTGCGGAATTCCAGGCGGTTAGCTTGGTAGATATTGTTTGATTTTTCGCAAGCGGAAGAATGGACGCAATATGAATCTTCCAATTCAGCCGCTTATTCTTTACCGAGACAACGCCTCGGCAAATATTTTTCGGGAACGTTCGTTTTATCTATGCCTTGCGCTTCCATGCCGTCCGGCGCGGGAGCGTGGCCGCATACCCAGGAAATCGGAACAACGGGTTCGTCGGGGACGGTTGCCGGGCGTAGCGTTAGAATTTTATCTTTGAGCGCCGGGGGCGCTGCGATGTTGCCGAAAGTCATATGAATCGCACCGTTTTCGACGGCGACGGATTTGATCAGTTCATTGACGATTTTATCGGGCACGGGCAGACCGGCGTCGGCATTGTCTTTGGGTAAAGTACCGATAATTTTCCACGCGTCTTCAATCGGTTTTTTAATCACATCCGCCAGCGGAATGGCGCTATCGACTTTCTTGCGGATGACCGAATCGCCGGTGCTGGGTACCGCAATCAGGAGCAGAATGGACAGGATGGCAAGCGCAACCATTATTTCCATCAAAGTAAAGCCGGATAATTTTTGGGCGAATGGTTTCATGGCTGGCGTGTTTCCCGGTCAAGGCATTGTGCGCAAGCCCATAGGGTTAAAAATAATAAAAGCATCGGGACAGCATACGCGATGAAAATATCAGCATATGAAAAGACGTCGCCCCGTAAAGCATGCGACAGCATCGAATAATGTCCGGCAATGGGTACGACGACAATCCATTCGGGTTCGCGTTGCTGCATGAACATCTGCATGACGGGAAGCAGTGAAAAAAGCAATAAAAGAATAGAGGTGCTTGCCTGCGCTTCGCGCACCGAGCGACCGCGGATGCCGACGTAAAAATGCAACGCGGGCAGCAAGAGCGTCAACGGCAAAAGTACGCAGCAGAAGCGCAGTAATTCGTTCATGCTGAAAAGGAAAGGGAGACCGACTGCCGGCAGCGGCGCAAAACGCAGTGTGAGATAAAAGCCGATAAGCGTTAACAGGACAACGATCATGTTGACCATGCCGGCGGTTAACCATTTGCCGATGACTATTTCGAGCGGGCGTGCCGGTGTAATAAGAAGCGGTTGCAACGATTGCCGTTCGCGTTCGCCAGCGCTGGTGTCAAGCGCTAAAGCCATGCCTCCGGTTAATGTTGCAAATAACGCGTAGAAAGCGACCAACGACAAAAGCAACGCGCCGGATTGTTGCGGTGTTGCCAAGTTAATGGC
>QMCE01769496.1_pt1 | contig 23398 bp, 13 predicted proteins | sample 1821851 | NCBI WGS metagenome assembly QMCE01 (sample SAMN09453174, study PRJNA476694) | Termite gut metagenome, whole genome shotgun sequencing project. | isolation source: worker | host: Odontotermes sp. | place: South Africa:Pretoria | collected 2016-01-28 | reverse complement strand
CCACATCTGCCGCCGTTACCGCCCTTGCCGCCTTTGCCGCCGTTACCGCCGGCACCTGATTGGGTCGAAAAAGCAACGCTTGTTACAGAAGGATCTATTTTTTCGAAACTGAGAATGGCCGTCTGTGAAGCATAGCCGTCATGGCCGTCATAACCGTTTCCGCCGTTATCGCCGTTGGCACCGGCGGCACCATTGGTAGCCTTGTTGACAATCACACTGCCGCTGTTTACTTTTGCGTCCCGGCCGTTAGCGCCGTTAGCAGCATCAGACCTATCGGCACCGGCCTTACCGTCTGCTCCTTTAGTGCCGAATATGCCGAATCGGTAAGATACTCTAGTTTTTTGGGGATCTGACTCAATCGAGCCGTTGGTAATACCGGAACTTTTGCTGTAACTGCCATAGACCAGATTACTTACGCTCAGGGTAAAAACGCTGTTTTCCACCTTGACGGAGGCCCCGTTCCCTAACTGCAGAGTATTGATTGCCAGTGAAACATTGACTCCCTTATCAATGACCCATTGCTGGTTGTCACCTACCGTGACCGTATCGGCAGCACCTAAAGTCACCTCGGCAGCCATCCCTTGCGGAAACTCGGCAATATCACCGGTGAATATCCCTCTGGTCAGGGACACTCCTTGGCTTTGTGACGGTGCCGAATCCCGGATGATCTCCGATATCTCAGGGGTGATGTGAAACAATTCCCGCAGTTCGGCGGGACTGGATATCCTGGTGGCAATGGCACCGGAAGCTCCGTCGTTATTCAGTTTTTGGACAATTTTGTCGTAGATAGACATTTTTTGGTCTCCTTTTTTTATTTTCAGTTGCGGATGGGTCTGGACTCATCCGCAAAACTGAATTCATATATATTGGGGCGATCGGAATAATTAATGCCGTATATTGACGCACCGCCTACACAATAACCATTTTATTATAGAGAAGCAGAAAATATTCTAAACGTAAATGAGACAAAAAAACTGTCAAATAGACAAGTTATATTGTAGTATGGAGATTTAAAATATAAAATAAAAATGTAAATATCAATGAACTGACCTAGGAGGTAAAGAATGTCGATATGAAGAAAATGAAAAAATCCATCGTTATTATTTCAACCGCATTTCTGTCCCTTTTTATTCTGCTTTGGCCGGCCAGTTCTCAGGCGACCGCCTCGGAAATCTATGTCACCACATCACAGGAATTGTTTACGGCACTTAGAAATGCCCAACCCGGCGATGAAATCGTCATTGCGGAAGGCTCCTATGAAGGCAAGCTGGGAAGCAGCGCCAGCGGCGACGGCTCTTCTTTTTTCTTTTCCGACCGGAGCGGTACCGCCGATGAGCCGATTATCCTGAGAAGTGAAAATCCTGACAATAAATCAGTCTTAAGCGGTTCCCGCATATCTGGCCAAGTTTTGCGGATTACCGGAGATTACTGGATCATCCGTGACCTGAAACTCACCTATGCACAAAAGGGGATTGTCCTTGACAATTCCAACTACTCCCAGATCATTAACTGCGCGGTTTATCATACCGGAAATGAAGCAATCCACCTGCGGGATAACAGCAGTTATAATCTGGTTGACGGCTGTACCGTGACGGACTCTGGCTACCAGACTGCCGGATACGGAGAAGGGATTTATATCGGTTCCGCCAAGAGCTCATGGGCAACCTACGGTGAAAAGTGTGATGACAATATCATCCAGAACTGTATCATCGGGCCGCATGTCACCGCCGAGCATGTCGATATCAAAGAAGGAACCACCGGAACCATTGTTCGGAACTGCACGATGTACGGACAGGGCATGAGCGGCCAGAATTATGCCGACAGCTTCATTGATGTCAAAGGTAATGAAGTTCTGCTGGAAAACAATACCGGCTACCGGAACAACAACCCGGCGATTGCCGACGCTTTTCAGATTCACAGCCAGCTGACCGGCTGGGGGCTTGACAACGAAATATCCGGTAATACCGTTTATATGGACACTGCTTCCGGTTATGTCATCTATGCTGCTAACAATACCGATGCTGCCACCAGCGGCAATACCCGCATCCCGTCCGGCAGCATGTACTATGGAAACGTTACCGACAATTCAGGTAATCCTGGCGATCCCAGCGATCCTGACGATCCCAGCAATCCTGACGATCCCAGCGATCCTGACGATCCTAGCGATCCTAGCGATCCTGACGATCCCAGTGATCCTGACGATCCCGGGACAGATGTTCCGGCAGACACTTACAGCAATACCGCTACCTATGTCGCTGGCGATATTGTGGTTTACCAAGGGCTTACCTATCGGGCTAAGTGGTGGACCCTTGGCGTTGCACCCAATCCCGACGACCAATGGGGAGCATGGGAATTAATTTAAGGTATCACTTTCGCATCTGTGTTTCCTTAATTCGACACATATTTACCCGCAATATATATTACCCAACATATCTTGAAAACATAGGAGGAAAGCTTATGGAGCAAAAAAGAATCCGTACCTTGGCACGTCTTATGACGCTGCTGCTCACCTTGTACCTTGCGGTACCACAGATGCCGACAGCATATGCTGCGGCCGCAAAGATTACACCTTTATCCATCATAGGAAAAAGCACGTCCGGGTACCCCGCGACAAACGCCATTGACGGTAACAATGCCACTTATTGGACGGCACCGGCCAGCAATACCATGCAGGATCATAACCGCAGTATTGATATAAAACTGGATGGCTTGTATGATTTATCGTCAATCACCGTTAAAAACCCGACGACGCCTGCCGGCGTGTATTACCATTATCAGATATACGCCAGCGAAAACGGCGAAAGCTTTACTAAGATAGCCTATAAATCAGATAATACGGCGGCAACATCGGGCGGAAATACCTTTGATTTGTCCGAGAATGCCGGTGCCAAGGAAGTCAGTATTGTCCGTATCAACCTCTCCTACGCCTCAGACACCTTCGCGGGCCGGATTTCCGAAGTTGAACTGTACGGTGAAAAGAAATCTTCCACAATACCGGCTAAACCGGCCATATCCGTCACCGATTTTGAAGACACGGAGTGGGCGACGGAGTATGCCCGGTTCGAATCAGACGCAAACTATGCCGAAGCAAAAACCCTTGAGGAAATGAGCGCCTTGGTAGGCAGAGTACTGGGAGATACCTGGCAGAGCTCTTTTGAGTTTGAGATCAAGGATGTCATGGGCAACGGTCAGGATGCCTTTGAGATTGAAGGAGCTTCCGGAGGTATAACCATCCGAGGGCGCAACGGCATATCGATGGCATCCGGCTTTAATTACTACTTGAAAAACTATGCCCACGTCAACTATAACCCGCTCTTTGTCAGCAACCTAGATATGCCGGCCACGCTGCCGATGCCCGATGGGGTCATTATGCGTAAGACGGATTACGATGAACGCTATGCCCTGAACTTCTGTACCCTGTCATACACAATGGCCTTTTGGGGCTGGGATGAATACGAGGCCTATCTGGACTGGGCGGCCATGAACGGCATTAACCTGATCCTAGATATCGCGGGCCAGGAAGAAGTATTGCGCCGGGTCTTGCTGCAATACGGATATTCAGAAATAGAGATCCGCGACTACATAAGCGGCCCGGCTTATTTCGCCTGGTTCTATATGAGAACATGACCAGCTTTGGCGGGCCTCTGCCGGATAACTGGTTCTCGCAGCGTGTGGAATTGGGACGCCGGATGCATGACCGGATGCAAACCTATGGAATCCGCCCCGTATTGCAAGGCTATTCCGGCATGGTGCCGACAGATTTTGCTGCCAAAAATTCAGGCGCCCAGGTGATTTCACAGGGAACCTGGTGCGGTTTTACTCGTCCTTCCATGCTACGCACCCTGATTTCAAGCGGCCGGGATTATTTCTCTGAAGTCGCTGACGCTTTTTATGAGGCACAGCTTGATCTGTTCGGAGATGTTACAGATTACTACGCCGTGGATCCCTTTCATGAGGGCGGCAACATGGGCGGTATGAATGCCACCTCTGTGTATGCACGGATCCAGCAAAAGATGATGGCGACCGATCCAGATGCAATCTGGGTCGTACAGCAATGGCTGAATAACATTACCACGGCTAAACTGAATGGGTTAAACAAAAACCATGTTGTTGTTCTAGATCTTTTTTCGGAAATGCGCCCACAACACAGCGCAATGGAAAGTACCGGTGTGAAGTGGATCTGGAATATGCTTCACAGTTTTGGCGGCCGTATGGGACTGTTTGGCGATTTGCCGGTCATCACGCAAGGGCCGCCCACAGACTTTGCAAACAACAATTATATGGTTGGTATCGGCGTGACGCCGGAGGCTTATTCCAACTCAGGCATTATGTATGATTTGATGGGGGATATGACTTGGGTCAGTACCCCGATTTCTTATCAGGATTATTTGGAAAGTTATGTGACCAGCCGTTATGGGGTGTTAAATCAAGATGCTTTGGACGGATGGAACATCCTTGCGGAAACGGCGTATGCATCAAAAACCGCTGTCGTCCAAGGACCTCCCGAATCAGTCATCAATGCCCGCCCCAGCATGAATTTTACGACAGCTTCTACATGGGGGAATGGCACCTATATGTATGAAAAAGAAGAACTGGAAGCGGCGCTGCCATACTTTATTGCCGCCTATGACGAATTGAGCGACAATCCTGCCTTTATATACGATTTCGTCGAAGTAACTGCTCAGGTACTGTCCACCGCAACGCTGGAGTATTACCGCAGTATGACGGCGGCCTACAATGCTAATAATGAAACCGACTTTTTGCTATACTCGGAAAAATTCTTGGGTGGAATCCGGCTTATGGAAGATGTCCTCGCCGTCAGCCCGGAATTTGGCGTCGGCCAATGGATCAACGGCGCACGAACGATGATGGACGACATGGATGACTGGACTAAAGACCTGTTTGAGTTTAATGCGCGTGCGCTGATTACCACTTGGGGCGGCCAGAAAAATGTCAGCGGCGGGCTGGGGGACTATTCTAACCGCCAATGGTCCGGTTTGACCGAGGGTTTATATCGTCAGCGCTGGGAACGGTTTATTACCGCGCTGAGAAACGGCACGGCCACGCCGAATAGCAACACCTACTTTCAAATGGAGTGGGAATGGGCCAACAAAAAATCAGACGAGGGTCACGGCTATACCACCGTCAGCTCAGGCGAAAACCTAAAATCCTTAGCATCTTCAGTGTATGAAGACTATACCCTGACCAATATGGAAGAATCCTTGGCGAAGGAGCGGGTAAATATCGCCCTGAGCAAGACCGTCACCGCCAATCCGGCGGGCGGCACCACTGCCAACCTGACTAATGGTGACCTCGGCGGCACCCCATGGTCGGCGGCTTCCGCCGATGTGGACAGTGTGACGCTGACTCTGGATCTCGGCGAGACAAAAGATATCGACGGGGTCGCCTTCGTCATGGAACAGGCAGCGGGTGGTTATATCATCACCTATACCGTTGAGGCGCTTCTAGGAAGCCAGACGACGCTGATTGCTGAAAAAACCGATGCCACCCCCGTCAGCGGCACCACTGAACTGGAATTTACGGGCCAGGCTGACAAGATACGTTATACTTTCAGCAAACACAGTGAGGCTCCGGCGGAATATATCCTGACCCTGACACAGTTGATGATCTACGGTGGGCAAAGCACGGAATCAACTGCCCAGAATCTGGCCGCCGGCAAAACCGCATCGTATTACGCCGGTAGCCTTAATCTTACTAATGACGAGACCCTGAAGGCCTCTCTTAAGACTGTGACCTTTGGCAATTCCAGTGGCAATCTGACCAACGGCGATTTAAACGGCACAGCATGGGGGCCGCAGAGCAGCTATCCGGTCGCCTTTAAGATCGATCTAGGACAAGAATACCCTATCGACCAAATAAAAACTGCCTTTGAGCGGCTGGAAACGGGCAATACTAACCCCAGCATCACCAATCCGGACCCTGACAACAATCCGCTCAAATCTTATAAGTTTAAAATCATTACGGAAGATGCCGCCGGAAATATGACCGTGGTTCTGGACAAAACAAACCATACCGGCAACCTCGACAGCCGGTTCTATACGGCCGACGTTCAAGATGATGTGAAAGCGATCTATGCGGTAATCTTAGACCGTAACACCCCGAACAATGAAATCGGCGCAGGTAACGGCTGGCCGGCCTTTACGCAGATCCAGGCATTCGAGTGGATACGCCCGGCGGCGGAAAATGTATCGGCAGGCAAAACCGCGACTGTCGCCGGCAGCGGCATCGACATTACCAATGACAATAACCTGAAGGCCTCCCTCAAGACGGCGACGTTCAGCGGTTCCAGCCCGAACCTGACAAACGGTGACCTAAACGGCACGGCATGGGGGCCGCAAAGCAATTATCCGGTCGCGTTTAAGATTGACTTAGGAAAAGAATATCTGATCAGTGAAATTAAAACTGCTTTTGAACGGTTAGAAACAGGCAATACAAACCCTAATATCACCAATCCAGATCCAGATAATATTCCGCTTAAATCCTATAAGTTTAAGATCATTACGGAAGATGCCGCCGGGAACATGACCGTGATCATGGATAAAACAAACCATACCGGCAACCTCGACAACCGGTTCTATACGGCGAGGGTCGACAGTGGCGTTAAGGTTATCTATGCGGTAATATTAGGCCACAACGGACAGACCAATGAGATAGGCGCAGGCAATGGCTGGCCGGCCTTTACGCAGATTCAGGCGTTTGGGACAGATGTAAACTAAAGTACAAGGAAAAATACTATACGGAGATTGACTGGCTTCTAAGTCACCTGAGAATCATGCGATTCTCAGGTGACTTTATAAGGTTGACAAAATAAGAATAGTTGCATATAATTAATTGAGAAGTTGATCAATCATATCGGTAAGGAGCAAAGGATGTCTAATTTATCTGTTTGTGACTGTGAAGTTATTCATGCACATATCGTCAGGGAAGTACAGGAAATGATGCCCGTACCCGATGATTTTAACGAACTGGCCACCTTATACAAAATGTTTTCTGACAGCACCCGTCTCAAAATCCTTTGGGCGCTACACTGCCATGAAATGTGTGTATGCGACTTGGCATGCCTCCTGAACATGACCAAGTCCGCTATTTCGCATCAGCTTAAGTCGCTTCGGCTCACTAACCTAGTTAAGACCAGGAAAGAGGCACAGATTGTCTATTATTCGCTTGCCGACGCACATGTAAACGATATCTTTGAAAAGGGATTCGAGCATATCCATGAATAACAGGATATAACCCCTTGTTAAAATACATAGCACCGATAAAAGGAGAATCATTATGGCACAGGATTCTGAATACAGTTACGGTCAACGCATGAAGCCGGACAATAATCATAATCACATCCCACATAGACTTGGTCATGACCATGTTCACAGCTACAATCATGACCATAGTCACAGCCACAATCACAGCCGCAATCACAGCCACAGTCATAGCCACGAAGCTGGCGGCAATATCAGGGTAGCTTTTTTCCTGAATCTGATATTTACAGTTATTGAGCTTATCGGCGGTGTTTTTACCAACAGCATCGCCATTGTTTCCGATGCCGTCCATGATCTTGGGGACTGCTTATCACTTGGTCTGGCGTGGTATTTTCAGCATCTGTCGAAGAAAGGCAGCACCCAAGAGTATAGCTACGGTTATAAAAGATTTTCGCTGCTGGGGGCGATCATAAATGCCATCGTGCTGGTGACAGGAAGCATGTACATTCTTTCCGAAGCTATTCCCCGGTTATTTAGTCCCCAAGAAACAGATGCCGCCGGCATGCTTGTGCTTGCAGTAATCGGGATCATTATGAACGGAGCCGCCGTGCTGCGGACTAGGAAAGCAAGTTCGCTCAATGAAAGGGTGGTTTCCCTGCATTTGCTGGAAGATGTGCTGGGCTGGGTAGCGGTTTTAGCCGGTTCCATTGTCATACATTTTACCGGGCTTACGTGGATTGATCCGCTCCTCTCTATTGTTATTGCTGGTTTCGTACTGATTAATGTATTTAAAAATATCCGTGAGGTTCTTCCCATTTTACTACAGTGTACTCCCTCAGACATAAGCTGTGAGCACATCGTTGCCGCGCTTAAGGAAATCGAACCGGTCAGCAGCCTCCATGACCTACATATCTGGTCGCTGGATGAGGAATATAAGGTTCTTACCGCTCATGTGATTCTGGATCAGCCCTTGGCGATGACTGATTTAGCCCTCCTGAAAAATAAAATCCGCCATACGCTAAGCAAAGACGATATCCATCATGCCACCATAGAATTTGAAATGCCGGACGAGGCTTGTGAATTTGCCGACTGCACCGATCTCATTTAGTAAAAATAGTTGTTTTCAGAATTTTCTTATGATAAAATAGTCTTAAGTGAATTGTCCATGAAATCATCTTTATTTTCTAAGAAACGGAGCGTACCCAATGAAAAGCAATGTGTTATGGATAACCCGTACAGCTGTTTTTGTAGCCCTGTTAATTGTCTTTCAGTTTGCAACCGCTTTTTTGAACAATACTCTGATAACCGGCTCGCTGGTCAATCTCATGCTGATTATCCCTACGGTCACCTGTGGCTTGGCATCCGGCCTTACAGTCGCCCTGCTGTCGCCAATACTGGCCAAATTCTTTGGTATCGGGCCGCTATGGGAGCTCATCCCCTTTATCATATTAGGAAATATTTCTCTGGTAACCGTCTGGTTTATGGCCGGCATCAATAAAAGGTTCCAACATATCGGCAAACCGCCGCTTCGTATGCTTATCACGGCCATTGCCGCCGCTTTCGTTAAATTCGCCGTCCTTTATGTCTTCATCGTCAAACTCGCCGTACCGGTACTGCTGAAGCTGCCGGACAAGCAGGCAACGGCCATTTCGGCCATGTTTTCATTCCCGCAGCTTGTTACCGCGCTGGTTGGCGGCGGACTGACCATGCTCATCCTGCCTGACCTGCGGAAAGCGATAACTAAACCTAGCTCATGATATGAGCGGCCCGGTACTCGGAAGGCGACACCCCTTTGAGCTTCTTAAAGACGCGGGAAAAGTATTTTTCGTCCTTAAAGCCGACCTTATAAGCAATCTCATAATTTTTCAAAAAGTTCTGATGTAAATACGTACAGGCATATTCGATCCGGATCTCATTCAGACAGTCCACGAAACCGCAGCCTAGGTGCTGTGTAAACAAGGTGGACAGATAGCCGGCTGTGATTCCTGCGCTGTCGGCTACCTGCTGGGCGGTCAGGTTCTCATCATAATGCTCCCGCATATATTCCACGGCCTTATGTACCGCCGGATTGCGGATAGCTGTCTTTTCCTCCGGCTTACCGGTCAGCTTATTGATCGGCATACCGGGCGGTAAGCTGTCCAGTTCATCGGCCAGCTCGTTCAGTTTGCTTAAGATATCTGAGGAGCGGCACGGTTTCAGCAGATAATCCTTGACGCCGTAGCGGACAGCCTGCTGGGCGTACTTAAAGTCGTCATGGCCGCTTAAGATGACCGTAACCGGGTTGACACCGGCTTCTTTAGCTTCCTTCATCACTTCGAGACCGTTTTTAAGCGGCATCTGGATGTCCAAGAGCAGGAGCTCAGGACGGTAACGCAAGATAAAGTCAAGCGCCGTCTGGCCGTTCTCCGCTAGGTATATCTTGTCAAAACGGTCTGTATGCAATTCAATATATTTAGCTATTCCGTTGCGGATCATATCCTCGTCGTCCGCTATCAATAATTTAACCGACATACCTATCCCCTTTACCTATTCCCTTCCCGCTTTTCATGTAGCCGGCGCGTTTCCGCCGTTCCGGCCCCCGGCGCGCTTTTCACCTCTCGGTATCCGTATCGTTACTGTCGTCCCAGCTCCCGGTGCACTTTTAACGGTCAGGTTAAAGTCATCATTAAAACGCAGCTGCAGTCGTTCCCTGACATTTTTGATCGCGTAACGGCCGATCTTCTGGCCTGATTTTTCTTTGTCCGTCTCCTCCCGCCAGATGGCTCCGATCTGCTCTTTGGTCATGCCGATGCCAGAGTCTTCAATGACGAACTCCATCATATCCCCAGCCGGGTAACCCTTTACCGTTAGATAACAGGCCTTGCCGGCATTTTCAAAACCATGCACCACGGCATTTTCTACGAAGGGCTGTAAGATAAGCTTGGGAATCTCCTCATGTTCCAGCTGCCCGTCGATCTCGATCCGGTAGTCCAGCAGTCTCGTAAAGCGCATTTTCTGGATCTGGAGGTACTGTGTGATCAGAGCCTTTTCATCGGCCACTGTGATGATCCCCTTGCCCTGCCCTAGCACTAGCCGGAAGAGATTGGAGAGAGCCAAGATATCTTCGGCAATCTCTTCATTGCCGGTATTCTGAGCCTGCCAGTATAAAGAATCTAAAGTATTGTACAGGAAATGCGGATTGATCTGCGCCTGTAAGGCAATCAGCTCGCTTTCTTTTTCCCGCAAGGCCATGACATAGTTATTGTCGATCAGGGCTTTAATATCCCTGACCATCCGGTTAAAGCCCGCGGCCACCTCACCTACCTCATCTTGGGTGGCTACTTCCACCTGCTGGCTGAAATCCCCGCTCTTAAACTGATCCATAGCAACACAGATCTTCCTGAGCGGATTGGAGATGACGTGGGACACGAACATAAACACCGGCAGCAAGCCGCCCAGGAAGCCCAGCAGCAATAACAGCGGCTGAACCGCAATTGCCTGCCAGTAACTGGCAAAACTGTCCTTAGGCACGATCTTGCAGATTATAAAGCCGTTCCGGCTTTTCTGTCTGGTATAAACATGATAGGAACCATGTTCCATATGGATATCCCGCTGCCGGTAATCCGTCGCCACCAGCTCCGGCGACTTAAGCCATGACACCGTATCCTCATCCACCACGCCGTAGCGGATCAGCTCCTCGCCTTCCGGGTTCAGGATTACGATGCCTTCTCGCGCATGTACGGCGTTCTCACAGATATTGATATACCTCCCCACCTCGACGCCGATGACCAGAAACCCCAGTGGCTTCGTCAGGGATAGGTCGTAGATCTCCCGGTAAAGGATCAGCTTGTCGCTGCGGTTGGTCTGGAAGATGCCTAGGTCGTTGCGGGGGATGCGCTTCCAGAATACCTTGCCCTTGCCCTCCGCGGCTTCTTTATAGATATCCATATTCCTGATCGCATCCATATCGTCTTCATAAGCGCTGCCGTCACTGCATCGTGTAAAAATCCTCACGCCGTTTTCCGGGAAAATAGCCAAGGTCTTGATATATCCCTTTAAAGCCATGGTATCCCGCAGGAAAACGGTAGGTGCCTGATTCTGCCACAGCTGGCTGTCCGCATTGACGGCTTCCGGACGGCTGCTCGCCAATATCCGGGTGATCTCATAATTGACATATATGCTGGTAGAAAAATCGGTCACATCATTCTGCAGCACCTCGATACTGTCAGCCACGCTGGTGACCTGCATGGCCTGGTTATTGATCTGTTCAGCCAATACATTACGGTAATTGTTAAAAAAAATCACTAGGCTAATGATCAGCAATATCGGCGTAATCACGAGATAACTGTAGAATATTATCTTTTTTCTTATCGTAAACCGGTTGATATAGTCCCTGATCCTCTTCAATATGTAACCCGCCCACGTCCTTCTTGTCCCGTATCATAGGAACTCATGCTTCCTTTTCGATTATCCGTTCTCAGATACTTATGCTACATCTTCATCTTACCCTTTGACTGCCCCCATTGCAACCCCTTTTGTTATATGCTTATTAAGGATCACATAGACAAGCAGCGCCGGCGCCGCCGTCAGCGCCATGACGGCAAACTGAATCGCATAGTTGGAACGGTACTGACCGGTAAAGTCTAATAAGGAAAAAGGCAGGGTCTTCCAGGTAGGCGTACTCAGATAAGTTCTAGCCATCATAAATTCGTTCCAGTTATTTAAGAATGTCATTATCGACACGGTGGCAATCGACGGCTTCAGCATCGGGGTCACGATCCGGAAGATAACCCGGTAGATCCCGCAGCCGTCCATGACCGCGGCCTCCTCCATTTCCCGCGGCACCGATTCTAGGAAGCCGATCATCAGGAACAGCCCCTGCGGCAGGGAAAACGCAACATAAGGAATCAGCAGGGCCCAGATGGTATCCTTGATATGAAGCTGGCTGTATATCATATAGTTGGGCAACAAGGTCGCATGGATTGGGATCATCATCCCTAAAAGCAGCAAGGTCTTCACAAAGCCGCTTAATTTCCATTTCATCCGGCGGATGGCAAAAGCCGAAACGATCGATATAATAACCACGGACACGACCGCCAGGCTGTTGATGAGAACACTGTTAAACAAATACCGCAGCACATGGCCATGCTCAAATGCCGTTACATAATTACTCCATTTTATCTCCTCGGGTATCACCAGTATTCCGCTGGTAAACATCTCAGTACTGCTGACAAGCGAGAAGTTGAACAGCCAGATCAAGGGAAACAGCTGAATCACCGCCACAAAAATCAAAACGATCCAAAGGACCGGTTTCCCGATATGAAATCTCCTAGTATCTGCTTGTTTTGTCATAGCTAACTCCTTTCACCTATGCTTCCGTCTCGGCAAATACTCTGTTTAAAAAGACCGTCACCATCAGGCAGATAACAATAAAGATCACGCCGATGGCATTGCCGTAGCCATAGCGGAACGACTCAAAAGCCTGCTGATACAGATAGTTGGCCGTAAACTGGGTGCTGTCTCCCGGCCCGCCGCCGGTCAGCAGGTAAACGGTTTCCATCTGCTTCAAGGCTGAGATGATCGCCATCGTAACATTGACCTGGATTACCGGCTTCATCAGCGGCAAGGTAATCCGCAGAAAAGTATTTTTTTGATCCGCGCCGTCGATGGAAGCCGCCTCATAGAGCACTGGGTCGATATTTTTGATCCCGGTATAATAGATCAGCATGCCCCAGCCAAACCCATGCCAGATCAAGACTACCAGCACCGACCAGATGGCGTTATCCTGGCTGAGCCAGTTGATCTGCCCCGGAAACCCTAGAAAAGCCAGTACCTTGTTCAGGAAGCCAAAATCCGGGTTATACACTGATTTCCACAGAAAGGCAATAACGGCCACTGAAATAACATTAGGGATGAAATAAATACAGCGAAAGATACCTTCCGCCCGGCCCTGCAGCCGGTCCAGCACTACCGCGACAAGGATGGCAATCGGATGCTGGATCAAGATGAAACCGATCGCCAACAGCAAGGAATTGCGGAGTGCCAAGCCGAATTTATCATCTTTAAACAGATTGGCAAAGTTCTCAAAGCCGATCATGTCGTAGCTTCCCATGCCCGAATAGTTAGTAAATCCATAAAAAACACTGAGGATGACCGGCCCGAGGATGGCAAACAGAAAAAGCAGCAAACCAGGCAGGATCAAGGTTAAAATGACAACTTTATTCCTATATAACTTATCCATATCTGTCCTATGCTCCTTTACTTTTGTATGCGTGACGTGGTTACCGATGAACAGTAACCAAATAGCCGCTGCCTACTATGAAAGCTCTGCTTTCACAGTAGGCAGCTATTTGCCGTAAAGATTATTTTAAGGGGCGCACGCTTCCGCCAGTGTCGCTAGGAAAGCTTCGATGCTCATACTGCCATTGGATACGCTCTGAATATTGGATTCAATAGTTGTCTTAAGCAGCGAGGAACCGTTATCATTTATCGGTGTTCCGGAAGTATTGGTCGCTTGATTGATAATATCAATAAAGATCTTCTGCAGTTCAGTCTCCGTCCCGGTCATAAATTCCGACTGATCCTGGGCCGACATGCCGACCCCGTTTTCCCAGCCGTACTTCGAGAGTTTTTCCGGCAGATACATGTAGTTCAGGAACTTGATGGCTTCTTCCTTCACTTCCGAGCTGGCCGAAACGCCATAGCCACCGCCGTTCCATGCGGCAATATCGGTTGCCTGGCCCTGGCCGCCTTCCACTACCGGCATAAAGAAGGCCCGGATATTGGTGCGTACTTCCTCGGGAATATCCTGATTCAGTGCCATAGAGGCTTCCCAGCTGCCCATATAGAACATCGCCGCCTGGCCGTTCGTAAAGAGGCTCATCGCCGTGCCGTAATCCTGGGAATCATAGCCGGTCTGGAACAAGCCGGCATCATCCGCATCAATCAGCAGCTGTACCGCTTCCGCAAATACCGGGTTGGAGAAGTCGGCATTGTTAATGGCTTCCTTGGAAGTATTGGCAACATCGCCATTCAGCTTTAAGACAAGGTCGGTGAGATAAATCGCCATCGGCCAGCCTTCGCCGCCGTCCATCGCCACCGGTACAAACCCGGCATCCTGGATGGTTCCGGCCAGTTCCAGGAGCTCCGCATAAGTAGCGGGAACCGTCCAGCCATTATCATTGAACATCTTTTCATTGTAGTAAAAGGCCATGATATCTGTATTTCTCGGTAGCCCATACAGCTTGCCGTCCTTTTTGAAGCCTTCCATGGAACCCGGAATAAAGCCGTAATCCGCATAGTCCGCTTCGTTCAGCTCCGCTAGGACGCCGGCATCCAGTACTTCGTCAAGGAACGAAGGCTGGCCCCAGATATTGACTACATCCGGCATGCCGTCCATGGCATAAGCTTTGAACTTGGTCTTATAGGACTCGTCATCCAAGGCTTCAACTTCAATCGTGATGTGGGGATTTGCCGCCATATATTCGTCGATGATCATCTGTTCAATCAACCCCTGGCCGTTCTGCCGGTCCGGCAGGTTGCTAAAAAGCCGCAGGGTGATCGGTTCTGCATCGGCATCATCGCCGCCGTCATCAGCCGGTTCTTGCGGTTCGGCAGGCTCCGCCGGTTCTGTCGGTTCTGTCGGTTCCGAGACAGATGTGTCGGGCGCCGTTGTCGTGGTTTCCGTAGCGCCGCAGCCGGCCAGCATTACGGCAGACATAGCTACGGTAATCAGTAATGCAATTATTTTTGTTTTCATTGTCTTCCTCCCTATGTTCGTGTTTAATTATGAATGCTGCTACTATATTCGCATTGTAACATTTTGTCGGGAGGGAAAGTAGATAATAATTTTTGAAAATGGTGGAGTATTTTTTAAACTTTTGTCTTAAAGGCCGCTTGTGCAATGCTGCTGTTATATACTATAGTATAATGATGTCGGGGTCAAAAAGTAATGGCGCCCGCTATTCGGACATGGTCAATTACCTGACTGCCCTGACATCACTAAAGCTCCAGACATAAATATTCAGCTCGACTACCGGGGTCCCGCAATACTCGCATACCTTACTCCCTAGGCTGCTGATCGGCGCCCCGCAGTTAGGGCAGTTAATACCTACCGCTTCCTCATATTTACCTTTGCTTTTCTCACGGTCCTGTATGTAAATGACATCAACATTATATTTCGACTGCGTAAGCAGCTCTGCATTTCCGGCAATAACCCCTTTTGCTGCTTCGGTCAGATAATAATAATACTCCAAAGCCGACTGGAAGGTAATAATACAGCGACCGTCGCGTTTACGGTATTCTAGGATCTCGGTCCGGTGCAGCTTGATCTTTTCAAAATGCTCGGTCTGCCTCTTATCCTGCAGCATGCCAAGATGCATCTTTAATTTCTGCCGCAGTTCAGCGCCCCCTTCTTTTAATTCTTGCGGGTCGTTCCTGTCGATTGCCAGCAAGAAGGAGCACAGGACAGTTTCCGCTCGTTGTTTCATTTCATCGTATTGAAATTCAGGAAAATCAGCTTTAATCTTTGGCAGATATAAACTGGTCATGGCAGAAACGGATTTGGGAGTTACGGAATACTCTTGCCGCATAAGACTGATGCCTTTAGACAGTGATTCGGTTCCCAGTATCTCCCGGGTAAAGCCGCGGACTTTCCGGCGTATCTGACTGATAACTATGGCGGCAATCAGCACTAAGATCAAAATCAATACCAGAATTAAAATGGGAACGATTGCTATCGAAATTAAAGGCATGCTCATAATATATCTCCTTTTATTATGGCACCGTTCTGCCACCGGCAGCCAGTTCAGGTAACTGCCATATTTTTGACTGATCTTAGCGCTTTATTAACAGGGGGAATCATGACCACTATAACGGTGAGCAGAGCCTCCAATCCCAGATATGCACCGTTATAGATAAAGGAATATGCCGGCGCGATCATATTGTAAGCCGCCGCATAACTTCCAAAGAAAATCATGCCGGACAAAAAGCTGAAAACAAACCTTCCCGCCACCCCGGCCAGATAGCCGATCAGCAGGCCATGCTTCTTATTTGAGAACAGACCGGACAGTCCCAAGGCTCCAAAGGCTAGGATATAATCTGTCAGCAGCTGGGGAATACTGATAATATACGGTTCCGTAACCAGCTGCAGACACCCGTAGGCAACGGCTACCAGCAAACCGGCCTTAAAACCATACCAATAACCCGCCAGACAGATGAAAAACATGCTGAGTAAGGTGACCGAACCGCCCATCGGCATATCGACCAGCTTGATATAGGACGTTACATAAGCCAAGGCCATGGCTGCCGCTGAAAATATCAGCCTTTTGGTATGGAACCGGCCAGTCCGCGCCGATGCTCCGTCTGTCTTTCCGGAACCTTTTAACCGGCTGGCAAACAACAGTGCCGCTATCATCACCAAGATGATAAGTACATAACCGGCCGGTTTCAGTTCAAAATAGTTTCCCCATTCGGGATCAATCACTTTCTCGGCAAATACTGACATAAAAGACCTCCTAAAATTAATATGTAATCACAGGAGGCCGCCAATCTGCTAAGATGCAAACTGTCAGAACATGCTTTCCTACGCCGGTACTAACCGGTTCAGGTATGAGGGTCCGGATTCTTATGATAATGCTGCGGTAATTCTGAAAATCCCATCTCAGCGCCGGCTTTAACCGTTGCGCACCCCTAGCGATTATTATGATATTGTGTAACAACTATTACTATAATTGCAATACTGTGCTTTGTCAACAAGAAAAAACCATTGCATGTGCCTACAAATGCATCATACAATGGTTTTCTTTTTACCGCTTATAAAGATATCTTAATAAATAATCATACGACGGCTAATTGACTAATTCCCATACGCTGCTGCTGCCTGGGGTATCGCCTTGGGTCCACCATTTGGCCTGATAAACCTGACCGCCATAAGTAACCTTGTCACCAGCCACATATACTGTGGCAGGATTGTATTCTCCTAACGGTTCATCATCTTGAACGACTCTTTCCCATGCCTGGTTTACATCCGGTGTCGCGCCGCCCTGGGTCCACCATTTGGCTCTGTAGAGGATGCCGTTGTATATCACGATATCACCTGCTGTATAGACTTGATTGGGATCATAGGGATCGCCGCCGATTGCCTGAACCGTGATTACGCAGCTTTTCGCATCCGATGCCTGAACGGAATCTTTTACGGAATATTGCAGCGTATATGTTCCTGCCACCGCTGTATTGACAGTACCGGTAACGACGATACTGCTCGTAAGATCGCCGTCTTCCGCGTCACTGGCGCTTACTCCCTGCATCGGATCAAAAGGATCGCCGACATTGATAGTCTTATTCGCAACGCCAGAGATTACCGGGGGCGTATTTCCCGGAGCGGCAACCGTAACCTCGCGTTCTACTTCTGTGGTCTGATTGTCTGAATCGGTTACTGCATAAGTCAGTACATATACGCCCGGCGTGTTGGTATCTACCGTGCCGCTGACTGATATCTCAGAAGTAAGGTCGCCGTCTTCTGCGTCACTGGCGCTTACTCCCTGCATCGGATCAAATACAGACCCTTGCGCTATTGTCACATCATCAGCGCCGGTTATTACAGGTGCTGCATCCACTGTGCTGCCACAGTTACCGTAAATTAGCTGCTTGCTGATTTCCGGCGCATCGGTGGCGATGCGCTGGGACAGCTTAATGCACTCGATATCTGCCACATTAGCCGGTCCGTCGGTCATGACTTGGAAGCTGACAGATTGATCATGACTGATCATCCGATTGTTATAGATAGCCGCCAGGTTTACCACCCCGCATCCGTCCACGTTGGAAACAGGCGGTGAGGCACTGGCACTGGAGGCAGAAAATGTCGCGCCGCTGGCTGATTTAATATATATTTGCGGCAGCTTCACGGTCTCTGCTTGCAACTCCACCGATTCTAGGACAATGCCACTTTCATCTATTGTTGCCAGATTGGTTATGGTAATGTCAAATCCGTTTTGATTATTAGCGGTAAACGGTGTTATTTCAACCGCTACGTTAATATTACGATTGACCTTACAGAGTATATGATCAGGCAGATCCTCATCGCCATATAAGCCATCTTTTATCGCGTTGGTGAGTTCATCCCTGACGCCGCTTCCGATCACCGTTTCCTTGTCGTCCGACTGCTGCCAGCTGAACATGCCACCCAGCTCATACTGCTTGACATAATTGGCCTTTTCGGTTATGGAACGAACATCGTCAAAAGTATAGAATTTGTTTGCGCTTGCACTAAATAAATAAGGCGCTTTTGCCACATCGTCCCAGCCATACTCTAAATTGACAAAATCTAAATCTTTATAACTAACATTATCCAAAGCTCCGCTGTGCGGCTGGAACAATCCAGGCGCTTTAAAGCCTCGGGAATAAAAAGCGCTTCCGACATTGGTCTTTGCCGCAATGGCCTGATTGGCCAGCAAATATCTGATGCTGCTATCTACGGAAATCCCGCTGGCACCCCAAGGCCCCAGAGGATTGGTATAAAGCGCGGTATGATGTCCGGAAATCGGATCCCATGACCCGGACATATCGTAAGTCATGATATTGGCAAAGTCAACGATGTCATATAATGCCGGTATATTAATTGATGTGCTGAGCTGATTAGGAGATGCTGGAAGTGCCACCGACAGTTCATAATACCGGCAGGTTCCTTCTGCCAGTACATCCAATGCCGCTCGCAGGTCACTAAGCAATGTAATAAAATTAGCTTTGTCAGCCGCCGAAGCATTGGGAGTGCCTTCATCACCGCCGCCTTCCGAAGCCCGGACCGAACCCGGATATTCCCAGTCAACGTCTATGAAGTCCATATCGGTATACTTGACAAACTTAACCAGGTTCTCAACCAGCTTGGCCCGCAGCACCGGATCAGCGGCAACTACGGAAAAATCACCCGACTTAGTCCATCCGCCGACGGAAATACCGATCCGGAGATTAGGATTCTTTGCCCTTATCACCTGCAGGCCGGATAAGATACCGGCATTGGGTTCGCCCCAGGTTACCCCTTGCATGCCGACTGCTGCGTCTATTGCCGCGTCCTTATCGGTAAATACCAGATTGGCATTGGCATCAAAATCCATAAATGCGTAATTCAGATGCGTGATTTTGTCGGCTGGGATATGTTGTGGATATAGACCTCCCCACATCGTCCAGTCACCATAATACATAACATTGTAGTATGCACCGGTTTCCGGTGAATAAGTAACTTTTTCGCCAGTGGCCCCTACTGAAACCACTGTTGATGACAGCATCAATATCATTGCAATAAGTAATGATGCGAATCTTGCTGTCAATTTCCTTGTTTTACTTTTTGTTCTCATTTCTTTCCTCCTTTGTATGTTGATAGCCTTAATACCCTGTAATTATATTTTAGTTTATCAACAGAACAAAACAAGTGCCTTTGCTCATTTGACAGTTTTTTTGTCTATTCTACAGTTATTATCATATTGCTATAATATTTCTATTGTTATATAAAAAAGCGAGCAAGCTCGCTTGGAAGAACACAGAGCGTTCTTCCCGAATAATTCACTCTTGCAGGAGCACTTTCCTATAGAATAAAAAATGCCAGACATGTTGGATCAGCATGTCCGGCATATGCCTTATAATGTTAATTTGCTCGTCAATCAGCTCTTATAACCGTATTTCCTTATTCAAGGCAAAGGAATAAATCACTTTTTCTTTTACCTTCTTACCGGTCAGCTGCTCCAGTGCTTCCCCGTAATACTCCAGCTGCTTCCGGTAACGTGCGCTCAGCTCTTCCGCCTCTTCCACCTTATCGGTTTTATAATCCATCACCACCAGCTGTCCGTCCTCCTCAAAAAAAACGTCAATAATACCTTGGATCAATATGGTTTCCTGCGGCGAAAACACCTTGTCCAGACGCTCGGCACTGAGTCCTATTACAAAAGGCTGCTCCTTATGCAGTCTTCCATTCCGGTCGGCATGGATCATCCGTTGAGCCAGCGGCGTTTCCAGAAAATCCACTATCTTAGCATAGCGTACCGCATCCCGGTATTCTTCAGAGAGCCTGCCTTCTTCATATGCCTGCTTCATCTGCCGTTCTACCTGCTGAAGCAACTGCTGCTGTATCTGCTGTGCCTGCTGCTGTATCTGCTGTATATGCGCCTTCGGCAGCGGCTCCGCCCGTTCAATACCGACAGGCAGCTCCTGAAAACGGAGCAGTTCCATCACTTTATGGTAGGCACTTCCCCTGACTGTCCCTGTCATGTCTTCTTCCCCCTTCATGAATAGAGGGATATAAGGTATGACCTCAGGCTCTTCAAACAGACGCAAGGCAAACACATCCCCGCGGCTTTCTTCCGGGGAAGCATAGCCCTTTTGCTCAGCCTTTTTTAACTCTGACACGGTAGTCTTGGTATAAAGCCCCGCCAGATCCTTTCTGGAATACTGGCGCGCCAATCTTGCTGACACAGCCGTCATCTTTTTCTCATCAAGACGGATTTCGTCCTTAAAAGCCGCCGTCAGCAGCCCCTTTTGCCGCACCTGACGTTCCGTGCTCTCCTTGATCTCTTCGTAATACAGCTGCTCCCGTGTCCAGACCCGGACGGTAAAATAAGTTTTTCCGTCCCCGCCCATGACGACTGGCAGCAGCAGATCCAGATAACTCCCGGCACTGACCAGCTTCAGAAAAGACAGTGGACCTGCCCTTTCGCCGGCCACAGCCGCCTCCGGCTCTTTGACCACACCGGATAAGATCAGCTTTTCTTTTGCCCGGGTCATGGCTACGTAAAGAACCCGCAGTTCTTCCCCGAGGCTGTCCAGCTTCATTTTCCGGCTGACGATATTTTTTCGCCGGCTTTTGCATTGCACTCGCAGATCGGCATCGACATAGTCCACACCGATCCCTAAATCCGCGTCGATCACCAGACCACTGCGGCTATCCTGCATATTAAAGGCCTTAGAAAGGCCAGCGACAAAACATACTGGGAACTCCAGCCCCTTGCTTCTGTGAATGCTCATCAGACGGACTATATCGTCCTGTTCGTCCATGATGTTCACTTCTCCATAATCAACATCGTATTTTTCCAGCTGTTCAATATAGCGGACAAAATGGAACAGTCCATAATAACTGGTCTTGGCAAAAGACTCCGCCTTGGCCATAAGCATCTCCAGATTGGCGATCCGCTGCTCGCCCGCCGGCAAAACGGCAATGCTATGATAATATCCGCTGTCGATAATCAGTTCCTTTAACAGGTTCTGAATCGGCATGTAAACGGCTTTACGGCGAAAGGCTTCTGTCCATTGGAGAAATTTGTCTATTTTTATAACGGCATCATTTTGCTCGCCTTGCTCTTCATTCATTATATCATGGTACATAAGAAGCTTTTGATACAAGGAAAATTTACCCTTACATTCAGCCCTTATCCCGGCAATCTCCTCGTCATCAAACCCGCCGAAACGGGATTTTAACACGCCAAAAAGAGGGATATCCTGAAGCGGGTTATCCAGCACCCGGATGACCTGCAGAATGGTACGTATTTCCGTCGTCTCAAAATATCCCCTTTTGGATGCTGTATGCGAAGGAATACCTTCCTCCTCCAATACTTTCCGGAACACTTCGTCCCAGCCGACGTTTGTCCGCAGCAAAATTACGATGTCCCGGAATAATACTGGGCGCAGTTCGCCCGTCTCCTTGTCTGTCACTTTAAAACCGGCTTTCAGTTCCTTTATCCGGCGGGCAATCATCCGTGCCTCCATTTCCTTGGGCGACTCATCTTCAAACAGCACCTTTGCCCCTTCGCCGGCCGGATCAAACAGTAGCAGTTCCGATGCTACGCCGGCCTGCTCCGGATAGACTGCGCCGGGATAGAGAGCCGCCCGCCGGTCATATTCTACGCCGCCTAAGGCCTTCCTCATGATTTTCGAAAAGACATAGTTTACGCTGTCAAGAACCTCTGTCCGGCTGCGAAAATTCTGGCTCAGGTCAATCCGGCGGCATGTTCCGCCGTCCTGGCCGCCGGTGCCAAAGCCCATAGCCGGAACACCTGCCGCTTCCAAGGGATAAAGGTCATATTTCTCCATGAATATTTCCGGCCGCGCTAGGCGGAATTTGTAGATGCTCTGCTTCACGTCACCGACCATAAACCGGTTAAACCGTCCTTCCGTCTCTCCGGAAATACTCTCAAGCAACAGTTCCTGCACCATATTGCTGTCCTGATACTCGTCAATCAGGATCTCTGTAAAATACTCCCGCAATTCCCTTGCCGCCGCTGTCGGCACCATGCCCTGGGCGGTCTTTTCCAGAAGGATCATCAGGGCAAAGTGCTCCATGTCGCCAAAGTCAATAATGTTCTTTTCGCGCTTGGCCGCATCCAGCCGTTTCTTAAAGTCCAAGGCCAGCTCCAGCAGCATTGACGCCGCTCCCTCGATCCGTCCCATCTGGACCGCCGCCTGGGCCGGCGTGAGTCTGAAAAACTGCTCCTTGGTTTCTTGCAAAGCCTTTTTCACCCGATTGCGGATGCCCTGCACCAGCTCTCTTTTCTCCGCCGATACCGTCGCATCCTTTTGGGACGGCAGTCGGCTGAACTCCGCTTTTTCCACAAGTAACGCATAGTCTTCCAGACCGGCCGCCTTTTTCAGCTCCCGCACCATGTTAAGTTCCTGATCCAGTACTTCTCCGTACATATAAGGACCATCCGGCTCTTCACATATCTTGGCCGCTTTTTCCAGTTCCTCCACACAGCCGTCACCCAGTTCCCGCAGATAACTAAGCAAAAACTGTTCCCCCGCTTCCCCTTCTGCCACACCGTCGGCCGCATAATCTGCCTTCCTTTCCTGTAGCCAGTCTTCCGGCCATGGAAAGCTCATGGCAAATGAGTACAGCCGGGTAATGTATTCCTCCAGCTGCTTGTCCCGGCTGCCGGTCGTAAAATACTCTACGCACTCCAAGAACTCCGGGCTTCCTTCCCGATATTTATCTTCCAGCAGCTCTGCCAGCACATCCTTGCCTAACAGCTTCAGCTCGCCCTCATCCGCCACCCGGAAGCCAGGATCCAGCCCGATGAGATGAAAATGATTGCGGAGGATGAATAGGCAAAAACTGTCGATCGTCGTGATCTGAGCATTGTGAATCAAGGTCATCTGCCGCTCCAGATGCCCGTTCTCCGGCTCTGCCTCCAGGCGCTTGCCGATCGCCATGGCAATCCGCT
>QMCE01001015.1_pt1 | contig 23406 bp, 25 predicted proteins | sample 1821851 | NCBI WGS metagenome assembly QMCE01 (sample SAMN09453174, study PRJNA476694) | Termite gut metagenome, whole genome shotgun sequencing project. | isolation source: worker | host: Odontotermes sp. | place: South Africa:Pretoria | collected 2016-01-28 | reverse complement strand
AGTATTTTCCAAATCCGATTTTGACATAGAAAATATATCTCATATTCGTATTGTTATAAAATGTATTATATATAACTAATCTATGGTTTCAATAATAAAAGAACAAAATTCACTATTTGGAACAATTGTGCAGTTTAATTGTTAATCATTTTCATTCTATAATGTATGAATACACACTACGAACTCTTAAAAGCCGATATACAGGCTTTATATCCGGATGAAATCTTTACTGATTCCGAATTAAATCAAATGACGGATAATCTTATCAAATTCTTTGCCATTGCCGCCAAATCATTACAAGAACAGAAACGGCGTGAAGAACTAATGAAATTACCAAATCAAACCCAGTTTCATAATAAAAACTGAGTTAAATTACATCTCTGCCACAATCCTTTTCCATTCGTTAAAGTGTGGTTGTAAGGAATCATAGCCAAACTTATCAACTTCGGTTTTTATCTGACCCAAAGTGTGATTTGAATACGACTGTTCCATTGTGCTTTTGCCTTCCCACCCGATAATGTCATTTATATACGATGTCGGTATTCTGGCGTCCTGCATAGCCAAACTTGCATTTTTACGAAACGAATGAAAATCCAACTTGCCACCGTCTTTGGTTTTAATGTTAATGCTTCTTAAAAAATCAAAGAAAATACGGGGATACTTCTGATAATAAACATTACCGGTCGTTATACATCGTGGAAATATAAAATCAGTGCCAGATGCCTTTAATCTGTCCTGTTTTCTCCGTATATATTCAATAAAGCCGATGTCCAATAATTGACGATGTATTGGGACTATTCTTTCTGATGCGTCTGTTTTTAATGATTTGATTGGGTGATTGTCTATGAATTCAATACAATTTATACCTTCTGACACCTTTATATCGTCATATTGCAAAGTGGCCGCGGCGTTAATCCTGGCACCTGTGAATAATCCAATTAAACAAGTGAAAAGCATATCGGGATTATTGTGAAAAAAATCGTGTTTAGGGTCAAAGATTTCCAATAGTTGAGCCGAAGTATATGGTAGATGTGGTTTCAGGTTGGCCTTTTTCGTTGGTGCAATCTTTGGCAGATTCTTAATCACATTCAATTTGTAATTATCGGGGTCTATGTTATGTCCGCACTCAATCAGGTTTTTCATATAACGCTGGTATCTGATTTTTATATCGCCATAAATATCAGTGCGCGCAATCAGTTTTCGGGATATGGATTCAATAATTTTAATGTTGTGCAGGTCTGAATAGTCATTATCCAGGCTTAATCCAACATCTGACAACATTCGGACTATACCATTATGTTTGCGTATTCGGGTGCTTTCAATGTTCTGGGATTTATGTAGCCAGGAGTCTAAAACTTCTGATATTTTTAACGATTTAATTTGGCGCGCGATTGGCTTGTTTGCGATATTGGGTGGCTGATTTGTATTAAGCAATCTCTTTACCTGTTCGCGCGCTTCGTAATAATTATCAGTATGCAGGGATAGTCGTTTATATCTGCGCTTTCCATTTACTCTTGGCATCTCTGAAATAAAGTAAAAAACACCATTACGAAGCCATAAATGTTTTCCACTTGCATCACATTTTTGCATCACATCGTCCCTTTTGATGGTGATAGAAGTGTGATGAAAATGTCTGAAATGCTTGGAAACAAAAGAAAAATCCAGCATAAACTGGACTTTCAATATACTAAATGGTGGGTCGGCAGGGACTCGAACCCCGGACCAAAGCGTTATGAGCGCTCCGCTCTAACCAACTGAGCTACCGACCCAACGAGACGCATTATACATACTTTAACTGTAATTTCAAGCACAAAATACATACTTTACAAAGAATTATCCTATTGTACTAGTATACTAGTACAATAGGATAATTATGATTCCGGAAAACAGAGAATTTTTTTAAAGAAGTAAATTAAACAATATAAAACTTCTTGATTTGGGGGGCCTTTTGGTTTATATATGCCTCTATCGGAGTGTAGCTCAGCCTGGTAGAGTACTTGCATGGGGTGCAAGGGGCCGCAAGTTCGAATCTTGTCACTCCGACCATATGTTACAAATTGCAATCAAATCGGCGGAAATCCGCCAGTTTTTTTGTTAAATTCAGAGTTCTAAAATTTTAACCGTGTCTATATCAACGAAATACAAGCAAACGCTATATTTCAAAATCACCACAGTATTTTCGCCACTTCCAGTGAGTTCGAATTCTGTCAGGTCTATTTATATTTTTCAAATTGCGTTAAATGTAATTTCAGCGATTTTTTGTAAATAATCAAAATGTTTTGGCAGACAAGCAATATACATATTATTAGAACGCAATTTTTCATTAAATGTATTTGGTGTAAATAAATCAAATTCTGATTTCGTTTTTATATTCAATACTTTAATTCCTAATTTGTCAAATATCGCCAAGCTGCCAGCAATGTCCCACAGATAAATACAGTAATAATACCCAAGCCCTTGACCCATCGCAACATACATAAAATGCAAAACACCACTGTACATATTCATTGGAAACGCCTTGCGATTTTTATTCCAGTATTCTGTTAATTTCATTCCCGTTGGATGTTCAAAAAATATTGGCGCAATATCTCCATTATCTAAATCTGGAATTTTTATTTTATTTTCTGTTGAGGAAAATGGATTATTAACTAAGTAAACATCCGTATCATCACAGTATATCAATTGATTAAGTTCTGGTGCATATAAAAATCCATATAATGGTTTCCCATATTTAAATACACCAATAGACAAGGCATAATAAGGCAGTCCAGATGCATAAGGTAATGTTCCATCAACAGGATCAATAATGAAAGTATATTCAGAATTCTTTAATTTTGAAATTGGGTCTTTTAATTCAGAAACAATTTCTTCATCGATTATAAAATAATCAAGATTTGAAAAATTGTCCGTTATGAATTCTTTAAATAAACTGCTGACCTCAAAATCCGTCTTTGTTACAATATCGGTTATTTTTTCTGTTTTGAATTTAGATGAATAAACGTCAACCAATGATTGATTTTGAATCATAAGTTCACCAGCTTTTTGCACAAAAGATAAAAATTTATCTATCATTTTATAAAACTCCTTCACGCAATAGAATATCATGCAGATATTAACCAGGTCTCATCATAATTTTATTATGTTTTGATTTAACAACTGTCGCCATTTTTACCTCTTTTTTATCAAGTCACATACTACAACACAAATATTCGAAAATCTATATAAATAGTTTTCGATAGCGATAGCTCTAGCACTGCAAGTGGTTCGTAGCGCTGCCTTACTTTCAACTGCTATTTTAATTTTATGGCAGGTATTTTTCTTTTATGGAGTTTCACATATGGCCTATTAAATTCAGCCAAGGCAAATTTGACAACCGATTACTTTTTACCCAGGCCGACATGTGACCTATTCAAAAGTCTTGAGCTTCGCTTCTTCGTTCTTCAGCCATGTTTGGGTCCAGGAAAGGACTTCTTTAATCTTTACCAGACCTTTCTCGCCCGTTGCACGGTTTTTCCACTCTACAGAGTCCATTTCTATTGTTTTGGGACTCAGAACCAGTTGAAGCGGGACCCCAAGCAAGTCTATATCTGCGAATTTTTCCCCAGCACTTATTTTTCGGTCATCAAACAATATTTCTATACCGGCATTTTTTATATCTGTGTACAAATCATTTGATATTTTTTCATTGTTATCATCACCTGTTTTGGAATAAATAACCGTAAGCGATACAGGCCACGGTGCAATTGACACAGGCCAAATTGGGCCACGCTCATCGTTACGGGCTTCTATCACACTGGCGACAAGGCGACCAATTCCGATTCCATAGCAGCCCATTAACGGAGTTTTTATTTCGCCATTTTCATCTGTATATGTCATTCCCATTGCTTTTGTATATTTCTCGCCAAGCTGAAAAATGTTACCAACCTCTATCCCACGGCTGATTTTAATATTTCCACCACACTGCTTACATATATCCCCGGACGCAACTGATACGACATCAAATATCTCTGCGTTCGGCAAATCCCGGGAAATGTTAAAGTTACAAAGGTGAATTCCTTTTTCATTCGCACCGGTAACCATATTTCTTTCATGGGTCAGCATTTTATCAACTATGACACGTACATTGCGTGCACCAAGTCCGGACGCGTATCCGGGGACCATTCCTGTATTTTCAAATACTGTGTCATCCGCGAACTCGGGCTCTGCCCTTAGTACTTTGGAAAGCTTTGCCTCGTTGACCTCCCTATCGCCACGAACCATAACAACGACCACGCGGTCGTCCCCGGGCACTGGTTTATAGACCACGGTTTTTATCATACGTATTGGCGACATTTTCAAGAAATGAGCAACCTCTTCTATTGTCTTTGCGTTTGGGGTTTCAATTTTTTCCAACGCAGCCATTTCCTCTTCTGGGTTTTCTGGCACGACTCTGGACTCGGCAACCTCCCGGTTTGCACGATAGTCGCATTTATCACAGGTAATTATTGTATCTTCGCCGTCATCGCATAGCAACATATACTCGTGTGCAATTTTTCCACCCATCATACCGCTATCAGACTTTACAGAAACGACTTGGGGAATTCCAACTTGGGCAAAAATTCGGTGGTATGCCTTGGCGTATTCTTCGTATATTTCATCAACACTTTCTTGGCTTGTATGAAAGGAATATGCATCTTTCATGGTAAATTCCCGTGCACGAATTTGGCCACCACGTGGGCGAGCCTCGTCCCGGAATTTTTTTCCAAACTGGTAAATAGAAAAAGGGTACTCTCGGTAACTGCTTGTTTCCGCACGTGCGACAGCAGTCACGGTTTCTTCATGAGTCATAGCGAGCAGCATTTCATGAGAATTACGGTCTTTGAATTTCAGCAGCTCCCCATTAATCACATCATAACGTCCTGTTTCGCGCCACAACTGGGCAGGCGTAACAAGAGGCATTGCAACTTCGTTTGCCCCAAGGTCATTCATTTCGTTGCGTATGATATTTTCTATGTTTCTGGCAACGCGAAGTCCAGGCAAGAGTTCGACGAATATACCGCTGGCGACAGAGCGCACATAGCCACCACGAATAAGGAACTCGTGGCTTTTGAGTTTTGTTTCACTGGGTTTTTCTTTGAAACGTTTTCCGATAAGTTCTGTTATTTTCATATTGGCTCTCGTTTAAACATGATGCTCGAGTATATCACAAAAGGGCCGAAAGTAAAGAACTATTACAGTCAGTTTTACAACTCTATTGGAGTTTTTATGCTGTGGAAATTTTTATCTATGGTCACGTTCATAAAGTACGTTTTGCTCTCGTTAGTTATGACCATTACATATTCACCATAAGGGATTCCGTCTAATATAAACGAGCCATCACTTTCTGCCACAGTTTCCGCAATCGTTTCACCAACTTCGTTACGTATCATAACGCTGTACGTTTCATTTGGATTTGTTTTACTCAATTGACCCTCAAGACCACCGCGTCGTGTAAACAAAATATTGACGGGTCTTGCAACGCCGGGACGCAGCACGAGTTTTTTTGATTCAAACTCTGGCGTCAAGGCCAAGTCGTCCAGATTCGCAGTATCCACATTAATCATTACTTTCTGATATGGCGAAATATCCGTAATTATTGCACTGCCGTATTCGTCTGTAGTTATCGGTTGCGCTTTTCCAGACACTATAATATCTGCCCCGTTCACTGGATTTCCATACTGGTCATGCGCGTTCACGGCAATCGTACCGTAATTAGTCATCTGGGTTTCTGCGTTAAGGAAAGCATCATATCTGTCTGGTACTTTTCCAAGGCTGATATTCCAGCGCAAACCAAAAGACATATTCCGGTCCGTATCTGTTGCTGCAGACACCGTTATTCCCCCAAACTTGAAAAGGCGCCCCATTCCAACCGAGAACACATCAAGGTCCCCCATACCGTTCATATAATCAGACCGGAAATCATGAGTATATCCCGCACGGACAAAAGTATTTTTATCCCACCTGTATTCTCCGGTCATGTTATATTGTCTGGGGCCGAATTCCGGATAGACCCTTACCGCCGCGTTCATGTTAAGGCGCAGTCTGCCCCATACAAACGCTTGAGCCAAAACGTTCAAATCATCGGCGGTATAATCTCCGCGTCTGTTCAAAATATTTTCAACAGTAAAGTTATAGCGGCGAAAGAAATTAGGCGACAAACGTGCGCGAAACTCCTTGTACTCAGGATTATCGTAATCACTTACTTGCATATATGACAGAAAGTACGGAGTATTTATCCAAGGCAAAACACCCGTAAGGCGGCTTTCAAACAGGTCTCGCATATTACGACCACCGTAACGAGCCAGCGGAGAATCCGTATGTCCGTAATATTCATAACGCGCAAAAACATCACCAATATATATGTTACCTTGGGCTTCGGCATGGTGCCCTATTTCCCCGCTGTTTAAATTAAAGTTCGTATTATATTGAAGCGATACTCCGTTCAAGGCCATTTGCAAACCGGCAGTTCCAAACTGGGATATTTCCCCCGGGTCGGTCGGATTCTCGGTACTCGTCAGGCCAGATATTAATGTAACATGGTCATTAATACCGTAATAAAACAAAGAGTCCGCGGTAATTACGTCACTTATTGAATGAAAAGGCTCGTTCGTTTCTATGACGAATCTGTTGGCTTGGTATGCGTTTATACTGTATCCGAACTCGCCCGATTTTACCGGTGAAGTTCCAGAATAGTATCGACGCGGTATGCGCGTAACTTCTCCAAATGGACCGTACAAAACAACCTCGAAATCATTAAGACCATAATTAACCGGGACGTTTTTGAACTCATAGTTTCCGTCTTCACCTCCTTGGCGGAACCCTATCAATTGGTTGTTCAAATATAATTCGGCCTGCCAGCCTGCTGCCATGGGACCCGTGATGTCTATGGTTTTTCCCGCGGATATTACAAGGTCTTTAAAGGAACTCGCACTGAGCCCGCGACCTTGAGTTCCCTGCACAAACATACTGTTACTTATTCCAAGGACATCCCCTGCCCGGAACTGAACAAGGTTCAACATATTATGCGGCTCGTTCAAAAATGTCTGACCAAGTTGCACACGCGCACGAGCATTAGCAAGCTTGTTATCCCCATAATCATCCCCGAATATCGTAGCGTGCGCGTCAAGTCCCAGCATAAGCATTGAAACATTGGCTTGGTAATAATTACCGAAAAAGCTTTGGCGTTCTGGCCTGCCAAGATTCATTGTGCTGTGATTAAAACCGTATATTAAGTCCATTTGGGGGAATGAAAAGTATCGGTCATCAAATTCGTAGTTAGCAAAGGAATCATACGGGTCTGGGCCGCGGATTTTCTTTGCTCGCATAAGGTTTTTCATCTTTTGGGTTGTCGGAAGAACTTTGTCAGAACCAACATTCAAAAGCATCTCTCCGGTGTCGACTTCCAAGTCTATCGGCATTACCGATTCCAAGGCAGCAATGTCGTAATAGCGGCGGCCGGATATATCAAGCGCTTTTACTCCGTCAAGAGAAAAGCCTTTTTCCAAAAACTCTCCACGCGTTGACACTGTGTTAAACTTGAATTTTAACGAATCTGCCAAATCATTTATATCAAGAAAATATTTCCCGCCCACCATGACAGCTTGGACAGTATCACCAGAGTATGTGCCTTGAATATTAGGTTCCAACAACAAGACTTCCGCGGATTGGGCAGATTGCATGGACAGACAGAATATCAACACGGCTTTAGAGGTCGCTGCTTTTTTCGTCCTCATCGGCGTCCTCGTCTATCAAAGTGATTGAAACCGAACCAGACGGAGTCCGATTTAGCGGAACTTTCAAGACTCGCTCTGGGGTGTCGGTAAAAATCCTGAACTTAGAAACCTTGCCGATTTCTTTACCGTGCTCCTTTACAATTACTGTGCCAAAGAAAGAACGGTCACCAGTCCTGGTTACCACTACCTCTTGAACATTTCCAAGCGTTTTGTGCGACTCTATTGCGCCGGCAGAGTTCAGATTACCCTTATCTATTATTACCGGAATCGTTATACCGTACAGCGGTTTTATATCTACACTTATGCCTGATGCTTTCTTTGTAGATTTTGCCTTTTTGCCCTCAAGCTCGCGCACCATCAGATGTGATACGTACTCGCCGTCGGACGCGGCCGCCATTCCTTTACGCTTTAATCGCACTACTTGGGACTTACCTGGGTCAAGTGTCACGCTGTGCGGAGAATAGTCAAGATATTTATCTGCAAACAGCCCGTCTTTTTGTTGAACATAATTAACAAGTTCAACAACGTATGACTTCTTCTCGGTCGACGTGTTGGTAAAACGCATTTGGGCAGACCTTTTAGAGGAATCTGCGTCAAAGCTTAGATAAAACGGATATAACGAAATGTTACAAAACGCCATGCCCGGAAAAAACGTCAGAAAAATAAATGTTATCACTCGTTTCATAATCTGTAACCTTGTATTAATAATTCACAGTGACTGTATAATTTCCATTGTACGTCCCTGCTGTCTGGTTCGCGCCAACGTGAAGGTCTCCACCAACAGCAAAAATTTGATGTCCCGTAATGCCAATCGTTATACTTCCAGTACAAACAGGGGTGGGAAGACAGCGAAATGTGTCCACGGTCATACTGTTATTTGAACTGCTAAGCTGTATTGAAGACTGCGAAATTTGAACCGATACAGGCGTGTTTGGTTCACCAGTTATATCAAATATCCCAGATGCTCCTGGCCGAGAAACCACAAGGTCAACACCCTCTGAACCAGATACCACGCTGCGCGTCCCAGATATGGGCGCTATGCGAACGACCGAGTTTCCACCGGTAACAGCAATTGTGCCAAAGTTTAATGCGGTCGTTTCCTCTATCCCAAGCTGGGCCAACAGTTTCAAAGTTATCTGCATTGTCATTGTTGCACTGCCGCTTAGTAAAACGGAGCCCTGTATGTCAACATATCCAACATAATCCCCGGGAGTGGATGCTGCAGTTATATGTGCAGTGCCCCCCACTGAAACATCAGTACTGGGGTCAAGCAAACTAAGCAGAGTGTCACCAGTCGCATCAATATTATCAACGGTTATGGTGCCACCATTGCCGTTCGTCAGAATTACAGGTGAAGTCAAAACGGTTGTGCTCATTGCAACGCCCAAAAGCCCACCAACACCTGTCGGACTATAAACGCCGGTACCTTTGTAACCGGCACTTGTCGGAATGATTGTCATGTTACTTACGCTCAACAGACCGCCAGTAGACATGGTTGCCGTCCCATTAGCAGCCGTAGGCGCCAATGTTCCAAACGACAACGGTTGAGTCTGGACAAAGGTTGATGCGACAGCTCCCATTGGGACGGCAACGAACAAAAGTAAAATCAAAAGCCACGATTTCAATAGTTAACCATTACAGTATATGTACCGTTATATGTACCTGGGGCTTGGTTGGCGCCTACGTGCAAGCTGGCGCCAACGCGCAAGGCCAGATTACCAGACGCATCCGTGGTGTTTGACGCCGGGGTTGAATCCATTGTAAAGGTGTCCAAGGTCATAGAGTTAACATCGCTGGTCAACGTACCATTACCGAACGTTATGTTCATCGCAGTTGACGGAGCCGCAGTAATTGCGAACAGCCCAGCCGCCGGTGAGCCCGAAAAAGTCATAGCTGCTCCCTCGCCGTTCGAAACTGCACCGGCAGGGCTGATTATTGCCGTACCAGTACTGGTTTTGTCAGGAATTATATTACCAAAGAACATTGGTACATCTTCTTCAGCTGTTATTGCTTGTTGTATAACAGCGCTTGCGTTAGCAACTACATCAACTGCCTTCACAGAAGTAGTGACCAGCGCAACGGCAAACGCGGACAATATTATTTTTTTATTCATTCTCTCTTCCTTTTGATTGTGGTTTATTTTGTGGTCAGACATTCTACCGCGTCCGCCAAGTTCATATGCAATGATATCAGTTAGTAAACCTGAATCATACATGACACTATTCCCAAATAAACATCCTATTGTACTAGTATACTAGTACAATAGGATAATAGACAAAATATCACTTGTATTATATTGCCAAAGTTATATACTTGGGACACCGTATGTCACTTGGTAAACAAATTTTTAAAATTGGTTTTCTTACCGCCGTTTCGCGGGTTTTTGGTTTCATTCGCGACTTGCTTATCGCCCGGGTTCTTGGCGCAGGACGTTTATCTGACATCTTTCTTGCCGCATTCAAATTACCAAACCTTTTCCGCGACTTGTTGGGAGAAGGCGCAATGTCTTCCGTATTTGTGCCAATGTTCGCAGAAAGCAAGCACGACAAAAATTTTGCAAAAAATGCCTTTTCTTGGCTTATGCTCATACTGTTACTTATAACAATCATAGGGCAGATTCTTATGCCGTTTATTGTTTGGGGACTTGCGCCGGGTTTCGCAGATGACCCCGGAAAAATGGATATGACCGTTATTATAAGTCGTATCATGTTTTTCTATTTGATTTTCATTTGCGGGTCAGCTTTCCTGTCTGCGGTTTTAAATGCTTTTTCAAAGTTTGCACTTGTCGCGGCAATGCCCGTATTGATGAATATATTTATGATTGGCGGCCTGCTTGTTGCGGCAAAGCATTCCAGTTTAGCCCTTTATATCATGGCTTTCATGGTGGTTCTTAGTGGTGTGGTCCAGATGTGGATTTTGGCAAGCAGATTACGTCATGGTCACTTTGGACTGCGTCTTATTCGCCCAAGGTGGAACCCACAAATGAAAACCATGCTTAAAAGAATGGGAATAAACATTCTGGGAAGCGGGTTTTATCAGGTAAATATCATCGTTGGGGCTTTGGTGGCAAGCTTTCAGAGTGGGGCTGTTTCATGGCTTTATTATACCGACAGGATAATACAACTTCCGTTTGCTATTGTTGGCCTCGCGGCGGGAACGGTGCTGCTTACCAGTGTGGCAGAGGCTTTATGCCGCAACGACAAAAAATGCGCATGGGACCACCAGAACTCTGCAATGCGCCAGTCTTTAATGTTTACTGTGCCGTGCGTCGCAGGCTTGTTTGCACTTGCACACCCGATAATAAAATATCTTTTCGAATACGGGGCATGGAACCCGGAATCAACAAGCGCTGTCGCAATCGCAATAATGATTCAAGTATGGGTGCTGCCCGCAATGGTGACAAGCCAAATATATTCAAAAACTTTGTACGCCGCACAAGATGTAAAAACTCCAGTGGTGTCAAGCGCGATTGCTATCGGAATTTCTACAGCAATATACATTGGCGTCTTTCCTTTTATCGGATATTTGGCGGTACCAATTGGAACTGTATTCAGCGGATATATAAAAAATTACCTTTTGCGTCGCGCGTGCAAAAAACAAAACTTGTTCAAGATAGAATCCCGAACCATAAAAACAACAACGATGTTTTGGATTTTGGCGGGTGCATTAGGGGTCGGCTTGTGGTTTGTTCCTGTTGGCGGAATTTTCACTCTCGGCGCCGCGATTGCTGGATTCGGTGTTATATACCTTCCGACCGCATGGCTTATAAATAAAAAGGTCAAGTAAGTTTCACCAAGGATTAATTTCCAATGCAAAAAAATCTTCCCATTGTGTTAAAATGCAAAAAAAAAGGAAGTTTTTATGGCAAATCTTACGATAATTGACGGACACAGTTATATTTATGGCGCTTTTTATGGGGTGCCAGACAAGGCTTCTGATGGAAAGATTCGTACTGATGCTATTTATGGATTTTTTGCCTTGTTACGCGTAATTATAAATGCTTTTCCAAAAAATAAAATTATTATTGTTTTTGACTCTAAGAAATGGTTCGCCCGTCATAAAAAAGACAGCGACCTTGAATCCTTGCTGGACCAGCAAGCTGTTATCCAGAAGATACTGAACAAAATCGGAATCCGGTGGGTACAAGACAAAGAAATCAAAGCAGACAACATCATTGCAAGTATCGCAGACACTTGGGCCAAGAACTATGGAAAAGTTCAAATATCTTCTGGTGATTTTGACTTCGTCCAGTTGATTTCCACGAACATTTCTTTGGCACGAAATCTGCACGGACTTGTGACAAAGCGCGACGCAACTTTTATCAAAGAAAAATTCGGCATATCACCACAACAATACATAGATTTTCAATCCATAGTCGGCGATAAAAACGACGGATTTGTGGGAGTACCCGGACTGGGGCCAAAACGTACCGCCGCACTTTTGAACGAATACCGAGACATTGCCGGAATATATAAAAACATAGAAAAATTACCGGCAAGTATTTCTGAAAAGTTACGTTCAAACGAAACTCTTGTTTTGAAAAACCAAAAGAATATTCCAATGAATCGCAAAGTTCCAGTTGCGGGATATTTAAAAAATCTGCCCGACTTTGACAAGAAGAAAGCCCTTGAAAATGTGAACACCCTGCTGTCTGAATTACATTGACTCTGGCACGCGGAGCCCCATTAAGTCTATCACGGTTGACAATGTTTCAAGCGACTTTTTGACTATGGCCAACCTGTGCGACCTTGTATCGGCGTTAACGTCTTCGCGCAAAATCGGGCAATTGTGATAGAAAGTATTTATTAACTGGGCCAAATCATAAGTATAATTCGCAAGCAACGAAGTATCTCGCTTATCAAACGCCGTGTTTATAACTCGCTCTGCATCCAACAAAGTCAAAAGCAGTGCTCGTTCATCAGAGTTCAACTGAGAACCCTCTGAAAGCTTGACCGCGTCAGTTCCCGCACGATTCAAGATTGAATTTAATCGCACCGCAGTATACAAAATATATGGTCCAGTTTTGCCTTCAAACTGAGTAATACTTTCTGGCTCAAAAACATAATTAGCATGAACGTCATGCACAAGGTCATTAAACTTAAGCGCCGCCAAAGCAATCACCTCTGCCGTTTCGGTTGGCAAGCTTTTTCCGCTTTCACTTATACGTTTTTCCACAGCTTCATTAACGAGGTTCATGACATCAACCAAGCCTGCCGCGTTACCGTCCCTTGTTTTAAATGGTTTTCCGTCTTTTCCGTTTATCGTACCGTATCCTATATGTTCCATTCTTTCGGCCGGAAAAATTCCAGACAATTCAGACACTCGAAAAAGTTGTTGAAAATGAAGGCTCTGACGAAGGTCGGTAAAATAAATCATTCTGTCCGGATTATCGGTAATTTTACGGCAATAAACGGCCGCCAAATCCGTAGAGTCATACGTATCTGCCCCACGCGAGTCACGCCACATATAAGGCGGCATAGGTGCTTTATCCGTATCCGTTTTTAATACAATTATCTCTGCCCCGTCATCTTTTTGTATAAGATTTTTGGCATTCAAAATTTCTTCCACTTTATCCAAGTACTGCGCCGCGTTACGTTCACCAAGGTCATAATCAAATGGCAATATATTCATCTTCTTTATGGCGTCATTCATCATATCCAATGATATGGACAAAAATTTTTCATAAAGAGCAGTATAAGCCGGCTGCCCGTCTTGGAAGTCTGCCTTTATAGTATGTGCCAAAGCTTGAAAATCTGGGTCTGATTTGGCAAGTGCACTAGCCAAAGGATAATAATCGTTTAATTCGCTCGCATTAACTTCAAAGTCCGGTTTATCCCAATCATTTGGAAAATGTTTGATTATCCAAGCAATAACCAAAGCCATTGGTTTCCCCCAATCGCCCATGTGATTCCACGAAAGCATTCTGTGACCTAAAAAGCGTCCGATACGGTTCAAAGTATCACCCACAATTGATGTACGCAGGTGACCAATATGAAGAGCCTTGGCAACGTTATAAGCACCATAGTCCAAATCTATAGTCAAAGAATTAGACACCACATCACGCGGCATTAATAATGCACGCAAAATAAATTCGTCTTTAAGTTTTATATTGATAAATCCGGGACCTGCGACAGACGTTTCCGCAACAAAATCAAGCCCATTAATCTTGCCAACTATGTCATTTGCAACATCACGCGGGGGCAGCCCGACCTTTCTTGCCAAAATCATCGCAGCATTAGTTGCAAAATCACCAAATTCGGGATTCTTGGGAACTTCCAGTGTAACGCTTTCCCCCAAAGATTCATTGATTTTTTCGGAAACATACTTGTAAAGATTCATGGTTTCATCCTTGGTGGGGAAAATTACTGGCGGACAGAGAGGGATTCGAACCCCCGGAGGACTTGCATCCTCAACGGTTTTCAAGACCGCCGCATTAAACCACTCTGCCATCTGTCCACTTTATACTCACGGTCTTTCAACCGCAACGGTTTTCGCTCGCTATGCTGCGTGTATCCTCCTAGTTGCTCGAACTTCGTGTTTGCGATAAAAGCACTACTCTTGTTCTCGCATACTCGGCTTCAAGACCGCCGCATTAAACCACTCTGCCATCTGTCGAACCTGCCAACTATACAACATCAAAAAACAAAAATCAACCCTAATAAAATAGTGCATAGCGGTTGCGCACGGGTGACAGAGACCAACAACCGCGGGACGAATAAAAAAGGCGGGAAAATCCCGCCTTTTTTATTCGTTTGCAAATTCGCAGAAACCTTCGGAAGTGTCACAACGTTTTGCAATGCCTTCCGACACGAAGTATCCGCGCGCGTGAAGGCATGCCGGGCACACAATCGGGGCTTCTTTTCCAATTTCCCAATTACCACAATTTGTACAACGCCACATAACATCTACGTCTTGTTTGTACAAAGTATCGTTTTCAATTGCGTCAATCAAAGTACGATAGCGAGCTTCATGATAGCGTTCCGCGTGACCTATATTTTTCAACACCGAAGCAATTGCGTCAAATCCCTCTTCTGCGGCAATTTGAGCAAATTTTGGGTACAGAACAGTATTTTCTTCATGTTCTCCGAAAGCAGCTGCCTGGAGATTTTCAAGCGTAGTTCCAATTTTTCCGGCGGGAAAGTAAGCCGATATTTCAATATCTCCACCTTCAAGATACTTGAACAAACGTTCCGCGTGTTCTTTTTCTTGGTCTGCAGTTTCGGCAAAGATTTTACCAATAGCTTCAAAACCTTCGGACTTTGCGGCCGATGCGAAGAATGTGTACCGGTTCCGAGCCTGTGATTCATTAGCAAAAGCTATAAGCAGATTTTTTTCGGTCTGAGACCCTTTGAGGGATGACATAATTTTTCTCCTTGGTTTATGACGAAAGGAATTTTATCATTTATAAAAAGGTAACGCAATGTGATAAAAATCTTTTTTTTTTGAGATTAGGACTCGGATACGGCTCCAACTCTGAAACCCAATTTACTTGCTTGCAAAAGATATTTAAATGCTGCTATAGTATCAAACATGAAAAAAATTATCGCTTTGTTTTCTTGTTCGTTAATTGTTGCTTGCGGGGGCTCTGATATTGTGCCCGTGCGGCCTTTGCCCGAAATGTATGACGCCGGATACAAGGCCCTTGATAAAAAAGACTATACCAAAGCCGCAGACGAATTTGTCGCCGTGGAAACCAATTATCCAACAAGCGCTTGGGCGCCTGACGCTTTGATTATGGCGGCTTATTCGCGCTATTTGGACCGGGACTTTGCGGGCGCCTTGCTCGCAACAGACCGATTTATGCGCTTTCACCCTGGACATGCCGACGTGCCCTATGTTTTGTATCTTCGTGGAATGTGCTATTACAGACAAGTTTCCGATGTAAGACGGGAACCCGGGATGTCGGCCTATGCCCTTAATACGTTTGAACAATTGGTTGAAAGATTCCCTCGGTCAGAGTATGCCAAGAATGCAAAAAACAAAATAATGATACTAAAAAATTATTTGGCGGGGAAAGTAATGTATTCGGCTCGGCGTGATATGGCGCGGAAAAATTGGACAAGCGCCGCAAATAGATTGCAACAGATAATCGAAGGCGCTCAAGAAACAGTAATGACCGAGGAAGCGCTGTTCCGGCTGACAGAAGTATATACGGCATTGGGACTTGAGGAACAAGTACATGGCTATAAAGAAATGTTGCGCAAGAACTTCCCCGACGGAGAATGGGCCAAGAAGATTAAGTAGTATTGGCGGGTTATCCCGCCCTTTTTTACATCATCCGTAATCAGTGATTTGTCATTCCCGCGGCCCCAGCTGGGTCATTGACAGTAACGACTTCCCAGAAGGGGAATTAGATTTGCGTCTCACTTTACTCAGGGGCGCTACACTATGTACACTGAAAAAAACGCCCCTTTCGGGGCGTTCTTTTTATTTAGCATCCGCCTGTTGCGTTGCCGATGAGTTTCGAGATAGAAATATCTTTGTGGAACAAGAATTCATACTCGCAATTACCTGATTTATAGAAACCGCCACAGCCGCCCAATCCAAGAACAACCACACCTGCCAATGCCAACATTAATTTTTTCATAATTTTCTCCTTTGCTTGTGAAAAAACTCAGACCGATTATAACAACATATTATTATGATTTCAACACTAAATATAAAGGAATTTATTTCTATGTGGCAGAATCCGAGTTTGCTGGTAATCCACAAGCTTAAATCCCAGAATCTTGTATCTATCACATTCTTCGTATAGTTCCGGTTCTGCGAACGCTTGACGCACGTGACGGCATCGCGCCACTTTTCCCAGAAACAGATGCGCACACATACTCGCCGTTTTGCATAACAGCGACCTGGCCTTTGGCACAGCTTGGTTTGTCAAGCGACCATGCCCAACAATCCCCTTTACGATTTGATTTATATGTACGGCTCTCGCCACCCTGGGTATAGATTCCAAGCCCAGGATTCCATACCCCGGCTTTTTCTGTTGCGCACCACTTGCGGTCGCCAAAGCATTGTATGCAATTATTCTCGGCATCACACAATTTCATTGGTGTATTAGTAGTTTTGTATCCGCTGTTTGCCCTGTCACCACTTCCCATTGGTTTCCCTGTTTCCAAATCTTCGCACCAAAGTTTTTGGCATTCAAACAGATTTATTCCGTCTGTTTTTCCCGCGGGGACAAGTATATATCCGGGACCACAAGATATAAACTTTTCATCCGCGCCGTATGTCAGGGTACAGAACAAAGCAAAGAAAACTGGAATTAATTTTTTCATACTTTCATTATTGCTTAAAAGACAGGTTCGTCGCAAGAGTTATTTTTTCTCAAACACGCCAACAAGTTCCCAGTGCGTCGAGCCAAGGAACTGGTCAATCGCGGCAAGGCTTACCAAAGAATAGCCTTTTAAAATTTCCATATCACGCATAAAAGTAGACGGATTGCACGATACGTATACAACAGTATTATTTGTGGTTGTTTTCGCAAGCTCTTGACATTGTCGCGATGCCCCGATACGCGGTGGGTCTATTATTATACGGTTGTACTTGGCAAGTTCCCCAGCAGAGAGTGGATTTTTGAAAAGGTCACGAGTAAAGGCCCGTGGGTGAACCTTGGCAAGTTCGGTTATGCTGGGGCCAAAACAATCGAATCCGTCGGCATCAAATGGAAAAGTAAATGCACCAAGGCCGCAAAATAAGTCCACTGTTTTTCCCGGCGAGTCACCGAGTCCGGTGGAGATAAGATTACACAAGGCGGCCTCTCCGTCAACGCTTGGTTGCAAGAACGCACCAGACGGAAATTCCACATTGTGACCCGAAAAATTTACGGTTGGATTTTTCCTTTGAAATATCGTTTTATCATTCCATGTTGCACGAATTATACCCGGAATTTGACCCAAAGACTTTTTAAACTCTGGTGACCAGAAAGGAACATGGCTTGATATTCCAACGTCGATTCCATTTTTGCACACAGTGATTAAAACATTACCCGCACCGACCCAAGGCAAATCGGCGAGTGGTTGTAATATCTGGTTTATTTCAGGCGCAAGTCCGGGACATTCTTTTATTTGTATAACGTCCTTGGACTTTTCCGAGAAGAAACCAAAGTGTCCGTTTACAAAGGAAAAGTTTGCACGTCGACGAGAACCAGGCTCGGTCCAAACCAAAGGCTGAGTTACTGGAATGTTTTGTAATAACTCTTGCTTTTGCTCGCGGTAATCTTCAGCACAAAAATCGAATTTGCAACCACCGCATTTGCCAAAAAGAGCACATTTTTTCATCATTTATTATCAGATACTATAGGGACTCGGATACAGGTACAGTCTAAAAACTTACCCTTATGCCACCACGAAACTGATGCGCACCAAGTCCTGTATCAAATTCCCCGGACTCAAACACGTACATATATCTATATCCAACATCAAATGCAACTCGGTCACCAAGCTCTATCCCAAGACCCGCAAGAACTGATGCGACCGGGCTCGTCCAATCTTCAAGACCGGTGGCCTCGTTCATCGAAAAGCCGGCACCAACTCCAACGTATGGCACAAGTTTTTGCGTTTTAAACATTCTATAAATACTGTCCATACGCGCGTCAAAGATTGCATTCAGCATAAATGTATTTCCAGACATTTCAAAGCCAGAATCCCATGCGGCTTCAAGGTTGTAATAGTTCGCCTCTAGCCTGAAAGTATCATACACTCGCACACCGGCCACTGCTTCAAGACCGCCTTTGTTTTCCCCCTTGAATTTTACCGTTCCGTTACCAAGGTCTGACCATGTAGAGAAATTATAAAATCCGCCAACATAAAATCGGCGTACTCGTGCGAGCGCTTCGCTATCATTTTTGCCTGACTGCGCTGCCATCGATTCGCCGGTGGCTTCGACTCTGTACGGAACGGCCTCTGCATACGCAGCCCCAGACATTAACAATCCAATTATTAGTATTTTTTTCATTAGAAACTTGCCCTTATTGATGCAGAAATATCACTTACGCTGCCAAGCGGACTTCCGATTGCTATTTTATAACGGTACATCACATCAAGGCCAATGAACTCGGAAAAAGCAAAATTCAGCCCAAGTGCGAATCGCGGCGCCGTATAAACACCGTCTCTGCCGCCTGCACCTGTAAAGTCATAGTGCCCAAGTCCCCAGCCAACGCCCATAAATGGAACAAAGCTGCGTCGTTTGGTTATGTCACCGCTGCGCACCCAACGTCTTGCGAAGTCAAAATACACGTTTGCCCCAAGCTCTTTCACATCGCCAAAGGCCTCATCTTTTTTCTCGAACACAAAGTTTTGCGCACCGAAATCAAACTCTGTCCGCACGTACGAAGACATTTCGAACCCAAGGCCTACAAGAGCCCCAAGTCCACCGTCAATTCCCATTTTATGAACATCACTTGATAAAAATCCAAGATTATAAACCGCCCCCCCACGAACATACATAGACGTAGGTATAAAGAGTGCATTATCCGCGGTATCGCTATTGACCCCATCGTATACCGAGCCCCCAAGTTCACCATGTGCGGGCTCATGCCCCGCCCGAATAGTTGCGATGTCAAGCCCGTCTATAACTTCCTGCTTGAACAAGCCGCGTGCCGAATGGGCTTCAAAGCAGGACAAGATAATAAATAATAAAGCAAAATATTTTTTCATACGCTGAATAATATCATAATATTCTCGCCTTCACAATCGTTATATTTTTGAATACATACCCGAAATTAAAACACTTGAAATTTGTGACAAGAAAAGATACGCTTTTATTCCAAGGAACCTTTTTATGCTTTTTAAGAAAAAATTTAAAAAATTTCAACCTGATGATACTCCGGCTCATGTCGCTTTTATCTGCGACGGAAACCGCCGTTGGGCTCGCACACGGGGCTTGCCCACAACCGCTGGGCACGAGCGGGGCGCAAAAACACTTGATGATGCCGTGGAATACTTTATAAACCACGGCGTTTCAACCGTAAGCTTTTTTCTGTTTTCAAGCGAGAATTTTGACCGCGACCCAAAGGAAGTTAAATTTCTAATGGACCTTATGGCGGCAGAATTGATGAATCACGTCGAGAGGGCCCACCAGAAAAACATACGGGTTAAAATAATCGGACGCCGTGATAGGTTCAGTGCAAAACTTGTAAAAATATTTGAACGTTCTGAAAAATTGACTGACGAGAATACTGCCGGAACACTGGTCCTTGCGTTGGATTACGGTGGCCGGGACGAGATTTTGCGCGCCGTTAATGACGCAGTCACCGCGGGCGAAGTAATAGATATTGATACGTTTGAAACTTTTCTAGATTCAGGGGAACTGCCGCCGATTGACTTTGTCGTGCGAACAAGTGGCGAACAAAGAATATCAAACTTTATGCTGTGGAAAATGGCATACGCAGAATTAATGTGGTATCCAAAACATTGGCCTGCACTTGGTAATAAAGACTTTGCGGAAATGCTTGGCGAGTACGGTAAGCGCAAACGCAGATATGGAAAATAGGGGAATAAAATGAAAGACACAACAAAAAGAATTTTGACCAGTGCCGGAATGCTTGCGATTGGGGGCGGGGCTGTGGTGGCCGAATACTTTGGCTTTGGCGCAATTCGCTGGCTTGCGGTTTTTGTTGCGGGTCTTATGACGCTTGAAGTACTTATGATAAAGAAATGGAATTGGATAAAACTGGCGTTTCTGGCATTGGTTGTTTTGTTTGGTTTTTCGGGCTGGTTTGTTGGGGCTCAGCCTTGGATAATGTTCTTGATGTTGATAATCATCGCGGCTGCAGATACGGGGGCATGGTTTTTTGGTCGTCTGCTTGGCGGCGATAAGATGTGGGAACGGCTGAGCCCAAACAAAACATGGTCTGGCCAAATCGCAGGAATCATTTGCGGTACAGTCGCGGCAATAATGTACGGCCTTTTGGGTGCAGATGTGTTCATGCCACAGCTTATGTGGATAGGAATCGGCGTATCACTTATGTCCCAGTATGGGGACCTTACGGCCAGCTGGGTAAAAAGAAAACTTGGACTGAAAGACTTTGGGAAACTGCTGCCGGGACACGGTGGACTACTTGATAGATTTGACGGTTGGCTTTATGTGCTTCCGATAATATGGCTTGTAATGTTGTAAAAAAAAGGAAATTTTATGGAAAAAACTATGGGTGAAATCAAAGATTCTCCGTTCAATTATACAAGATTTTCGAACAAAGATGAAATTCGTGAAGTAATAAATGAGCCTCTTTGGCCGGTAATAGAATTTTTATATGACAATAACATTCAGACAATTGACAGTGCGGCTAATAATGGGCGCGCGTATATTACCATAAACCGCAATACGTTATCAGATGAAAATAAAAAAATCATAGACAAGCTTGTCGCCCAAGGCATATTTAATATTTCTAAGCCGTGGCAAGGCATGCACGGGGTTAGTACTCATTTGTTTGCAGACGATGGTACGCCGATAAGCAAAGTAACTAATCATTTTATGAATATTGTTCGTGAATTTAAAATGCAAGATATTTTGTTTGACCGTGGAGATATTGAATTTATAAAAAACTATATGTATGGTGATAAAGAACCAGAAGAATATACGATAGATGAAATTGAACAAGAGTTTGGTTTCAAATATGATGCCAAGGATAAGATGTGGTATCTTTTTCCAGACGGACTTCGCAGACATAAAAAATTCCTTGGCCACGCTCTTCACAAAGGTAAGTCAAAAATAAAAACACCAAGAAATCTGGTATTGTCCGTGCAAAAAGAGTATGCATAAAAATATTACACTGCGTTTTTAAACCAGTGAATTTTCCAACCGCATACTGCGATTACATCAAATCTTGCATTGCCAAGCCAACCTTTTTGTGCAAGCCATGTTTCGGCGGCCCGGCGAAGACGCAGGCCTTGTTTATATGTCACAGCTTCAAGGGCACATTCGGTTGTTGGACGTTTTTTTACCTCTACAAAAATTACAAGGTTTCCACGCTGTGCAATTATATCAATCTCTGCCCTTCCTGTATACCGCCCGGTCACGTACCGAGATTTTATAATCCGAAATCCACGCAGTCTCAGATATACCCGAGCCATAAATTCTGAAAAAATACCAGTCTGATAACTTGTCATAAAATCAAAACGCATACGGTTTAGCCATAAAGTTTTCACGCGACTGCTGAACATTGCGCGCCGCATCCGCCGCATTAAGGCCAGAGTCAGACAAATCAAGAACTCCGTAAAAAGCCGTCATCATCGGGTCATACGAATTCCCGCTTGTTATCCATTTATCATTCCCACTGTTCGGGGCACCATATTTATCAAGAACCTCTTGCCAAAACGCCAATATTTTCTTTTGGCGCTGGTCTTCAAATTTGGGATTTGCGCCCGGCAATTCATTCACATCATTTCTGTATATAACGCGCCAGACCACGTTATCTGTCGCATTACTCGTAAAGAAAACTTCGATTGTTTCGCCTGTTTCCTGGCGTTCAAGATGAAGTTCACTTGCGTACAAAAGTCCACGAGACAAGGCCAATGTTCGAACGCAATTTTCAAGTTTTTCCGGTTGGTATATTTTTTGCTGTCTGCACTCGTAATCAAGATTATTTTTCCAGTCTGGGAATATGCTGTACACTATGGAGTTTTTTTCACGCGGCATATACAGCGACCCATTGCGAAAGAATATACTGTGAACATCATCGAAAGTCATTCCCAAAAGCACTCCTGCGATGTCAAAGTCTGAAACATTAACGCCGTCTGCGCCAGCATTGAAAGTAACAGCGGCGACGTCCATTTCCAGCGGAGTACTTTCCGTGATGAGAGGTCCTTCATCAAACAGAGCAAAAGGGTCATCTTGAGCAAAAGAATCCAAGGGAAGGAATAAAGTAAGAGCGAGCAAAAACTTTTTCATTAACTGCATTCTAGCAACAGCGCCAAATCCAGTCAACAGCAAAGGTGACATATTTTTCACTTGACCGCTTCGGTTTTAAGGCTTTTAAGACTCAGTTCAAGTAATTGTTTTTGCAAATCTGCGATTTCGTTTTCTGTGCGTTCTATATCTTGCTCTGCTTCTTTGACTTCTTCGCGGTCGCTCGTGTGGTCGTTAACAACCCGCTCGCAGGCGATTAAACTAGCTTCGAGAGCACGTATACGCGTTTTCAGCTTTTCAGTCTGAGTATGAAAATCAATCATAGCCATACCTCTTTTGTATAGAACTTAGCACAAAAAAACAAAAAAATCAATAATTCCTTATAAAAACAAAAAACGCCCGGGTTGGGCGTCTTTTTTTTTAGAATCCGAACACCATTCTTTGTTTAGATTGGCGCTTTTTTTCGTTTCGAACGGCTTCTTCCTTCAACCGCTTACGTTTCGTAGTAGGTTTTTCAAAGCGTTGACGTTCTTTCATCTCGCGATACAAGCCTTCTTTCTGAGATTTGCGTTTTGCGACGCGCAAAGCCTGTTCTACGTTATTGTCACGAACAAGAACTTTAACCATGTGTACTCACCCCCTTTTGGGACATTTGTATTTATTTCCGGGCCATGATAGCTCTATTTCAACCAAATTGCAAGCAGAAAAACGGTAATAATATATCGGTTGTCCCAAATGTATAAAGATGATTAAAATTACTGGGTCGCAAGCTTACTTTAACACAGATTTTATATTTATTCAAAATGCA
>QMCE01001667.1_pt1 | contig 23416 bp, 23 predicted proteins | sample 1821851 | NCBI WGS metagenome assembly QMCE01 (sample SAMN09453174, study PRJNA476694) | Termite gut metagenome, whole genome shotgun sequencing project. | isolation source: worker | host: Odontotermes sp. | place: South Africa:Pretoria | collected 2016-01-28 | reverse complement strand
TTTTCTCGACAATGTTGTCCCATTGCCTTCGAAAAACGGACTCGCCCAGCACAAAACGGACGAAAAATCGACCCAAAGCGAATTGAGCAACAGGCTCTCAAAAAAGCGGTTGTGGTTCTCTCGGTTGCGGTGTGGTTCTCTGTGCCTCTGTGCCTCTGTGGCAATCGGTTTTAAAAGCGGTAAAAAGCGCCTCACTTCGGCGCGGGGAGGGCTTTCATTTCTTTTTTGGCCGCCGCGGGGCGCCTGGCGGGGGCGGGAGCGCCGCCCTTGTTCCCCACGATGTTCCGGAGGACGCCGCCGAGGGAATCGATCTGGCTCATCAGGTTGGTCGAGCGATCGTTCAGGGTCACGCTCGCCTGCGCGTTCTTCTCCGCGTGGCTCGCATTCTCCTGGTTGATGTGATCGATCTGCGAGACAGCCTGGTTGATCTGCTCCAGCCCCTGCGTCTGTTCGCCCGTCGCGACGTCGATTTCCGCAATCATCCGCGTGATCTCGCCCGTCGTCCCCGCGAGCGCTTCGAAATGGTGCTCGATCTCCTTCGTAATCGACACGCCGTTCCGCACCCTGTCCACCGTGCCCGTGATGAGGGTGGAGGTGTCCTTCACCGCCTGGGCGGAGCGCTGGGCGAGGTTCCGCACCTCGTCCGCGACGACGGCGAAGCCTTTCCCCGCCTCCCCGGCGCGCGCGGCCTCGACGGCGGCGTTCAGGGCGAGCAGGTTTGTCTGGAAGGCGATGTCCTCGATGGTCTTCAGGATCTTCCCGATTTCCTCGGACGAGTGCTGGATCTCCCCCATCGCGCCCGTCATCCGGTTCACCGCCTGCGTGGACTCGTCGATCTGTTTCGCATTCACCTGCGCCTGGTCGTTGGCGGTTTTCGCGTTCTCAAGATTCTTCCGCGCCATGGAGGTGATCTGCTCCAGCGCGGCCGAGGTCTCCTGCAGCGCGGCGGACTGGCTGCTCGCGCCCTCCGACAGGGAGTGCGAACTGTCCGCGACGCCCTCCGCCTCGTGGGAGACGTCCCCGGCGTTCGAGGCGAGCTGCGCGATGACCTGGGTGAGGGGGCCGGTGAGGCGCTTGCGGATGCTGAGGTACAGCAGGATCATCACGATGACGCCCAGGCCGAGCGCGGCCAGGGACGCGGTCTGCATGAGGCGGACGCCCTCCTCCCCGTCCTTGACGGCGAGGGCGAGGTTGTGATCCATCGTCGACGCGTTGAGCGCCAGGAGATCCTCCAGCGCCGCGCCCGCCTTTGTCCGCGCCTCGTTCAGGCCGCCCATCGTGTACGCCTCCGCATCCGAGAACAGGCCGCGCGCGCGCTCCGCCTCGCCCGCAATCATCGAGAAGGTGTCCACCACGCGCTGCGCCGCCGCCAGGTGCTCCCGGTAGCGCTGCGTGATGACTTCCGGAGAGGCGTTTTCCTTGATCAGGGTGTACACCTCCGCCGCGCTCCGGTGGAAATCCCGGTGCGGCTGGGTCATGATCTCCATCGCCTTGACGAGGGCGGGGTTTTTGCTGAACGCCTCCTCGCCCGCCTCGAAGCGCTTCCGCCAGCGGCCGAACGCGCAGACGTCGTCCGCCGGCCCGACTTCCGCGCCGGAGACGGCGTCCTCCGCAATCATCATCCCGAGGCGGGCGGCAAGCTGGAAATGGTCGCCCCTGTACTGCATCGTGTCCCGGAGAAGCGAGTCCGGGGTGAGGATGGTCGTTTCCTCCCAGGCGAGGAGCTTGGCGAGCCCTTCGGCGGCGGCTTTCTCCCACTCGGCGAAGACGGGCTGGATTTCGTTCCATTTCGCGCGCACCTGCGTCCAGCCGGAGACGAGGGATTCGCCCCGGGCGAGCACATCGGCCGTTTCGGAAAGGAGTTTCGTCAATTCCGCCTGCCGCTGGGCGAGGCGGGACTTCTGATCGGCGCGGGTTTCGGGGAGAAGGCTGTTGTTGAGGAGGGTGCGCTGGTTGACGGTGGTTGTTTCCAGATTCGTTTCAAGGGAGGCGATCTTCTTTTCGGCGACAAGTTCGTAGTCGACGATGCGCTTCAGCGTTTCGTCGATGTCTGTCACCGTGCGCCAACCCAGAACGCCGGTGACGACGGCAAGAGCAACGACGGCGGTGAAGGCGGCGAAAATTTTGAAAATCAGGTTCATGCGCGTGTTCCCTTTCCTTTGGGCAGGGTTGCTGTGGAGAAAACATTGTCAAAAGCTCTCTCCGCGCGCATGCGCCATGCGCGGGTTCATTAGTATGGATACATTTTACTATATAGTCCGTGAACGCTGTTTGCGGAGGAAATTTGCAAACAATTTTTGATTAATCCACTAATTTCTCCGGTAAATCAATGAAACCAGCGCCCTGCCGGGGCAACGCGAACCGGAAAGTTTGCCCCGCCTTCCCGCCGGAGCGCCTTTACCCTTGACTTCCCCCGGGACGCGGACAGAATAGACTGTCTTTTTCAGTATGATTGAATCTGTCTGAACGGGAAATACCGGCGTTGCGGACGTTGACGAAATCCGAGCGGTTGCGCGGCGGCGATCGAATCAGCCGGCTGTTCAGCCAGGGCGCGCGGGGCGCTGCGCGGACGATCCTCGCTCTCGCGCTTCCGGCCGAGGGCGCGCGGGGTCGTGTCGCCTTTATCGCGGGGAAAAAGCTCGGCGGCGCCGTCGTGCGGAACCGCCTGCGCCGGCGGCTCCGCGCCGCGTACAGGACGCGGACGGACGCCTTTCCCCAGGGACTTGATCTCGCACTGATGGCGAAGCGGGAATTGCTGGAGGCAACGTGGCCGGACGTGATGCGGGACCTGGCGATCGCGGCGGCGAAGGCGGCGAAGGCGCTTGGCGCGGGAGAATGTGGCCCCCGCCCGCCCGGGCGAAGCCGCTGATTTTTTGGCGGAGGCCGCTTTCCTGGCTTGCCGTCGCGGCTGTCCGCTGTTACCAGCGCAGCCTCAGCAGGCTGTGGCCGAATGTGTGCAAGTACCATCCGAGTTGCAGCAATTACACCATCCACGCCATCGTGAACCGGGGGCTCGTCGTCGGCTGCGTTCTCGGAGGCTGGAGAATTTTGCGCTGCAACCCGTTCTCCCGGGGAGGCTACGACCCGCCGCCGGGGTACGAGGAGGCGGTGCGGGAAGAGCAGGAATATGGCAAGCAGGGGAAAAATCCGTGATGCACTGCGAATCGTCCGGAAGGACGGCTGGATCATGATTAGGAGTTCGGGAGGATCGCACCGCCAGTTCAAGCATCCGGTCAAGCCGGGGCGCGTCACCATAAACGGCCACGAAGGCGATGACGCCGACGCATGGCTTTGGGACAGTATCATGACGCAGGCCGGCCTGAAATAGGAGGCAAAGCATGGAGCGCAAAATCCTGATTGAAATCGTGAAAACCGAGAACGGCTACGGAGCCCACGCGCCGCATTATCCCGGCTGCGTCGCCACAGGCCGAACGCTCGACGAAGCGAGAGACAGAATAATCGAGGCGCTCGACTGGCACCTCCGGGGAATCGTTGAAGACGGGGATGCATTGCAACAGGACAGCGAGTATTGCGAAATTGTCGGCGTTTTGATCCCCGAAGGAGCGCCGGTGGCGTAATGCCGCACTCCCGCGGCACAGGCAACAACAATAAAGAAGGCAGGTACCCTCTGTGAACAGTGACGCGAAATCACGATTTTTTCTGATGCTGGCCATCGGCCTCACCCTGATGCTCGTCGTGCAGTACATGTTTCCGCCCCCCCCGCCGCCCAAGGCGGCGCCAAGCGCGCCGGCGGAGGCCATTCCCGCAGCGCAACAGACCCTCCCCCAGGCCGCCCCCGGCACGGCGGCGGCGCGGAACTTCTCCGTCGAGCGCGACCACACCGTCACCGTCCGCGTCGGCGGAGACGGCAAGAACCAACACGGATACGAAGCCGCCTTCTCCACCGTCGGCGGCGCCCTCACAAACTACCGCCTCCTCGGCTACTACCGCGTGCCGGGAAACGAGGAAGACGAAAACCGCGTCATCCTCCTCGGCCACCTCGCCAACGGCAAAGACTCCCTCCGCCTCGACAGGATCGTCTCCGGCGCCAACCGCCAGACCCTCACCGCCCTCTCCACGGCGCAGGCGCGGTTCGAACTGGTCGAAATCCCCGCCAACGCGGTCGTCACCCCCGAACCCGCCGGCGTCAGAGTCGGCGACAACCTCGTCATGCGCTCCGTCGCCGGCGACTGGGAGATTGTCCGCACCTACCGCTTCCCCAAGGCCGGCGCGCCCGACTTCACCCTCGACTTCGACGTGCAGCTCCGGAACATCGCGGACAACGGGCGGCTCCTCAACTACAACCTCGCCGGCCCGGCCGGCCTTGTCCCGGATGACGAATCGGCCAATTTCGGCATCATCAACTTCCTGAGCGCCCGCCAGCCCGACCCCGCCTCCGACGCGACCGAGGTGGAACGCACCGCCCTCCCCTCCGTCCGGAGCGAAGAGCGCATGACCTCCACGGACAACCGCGCCGGCCTCGCCTGGATCGGCGCGAAAAACCGCTTCTTCACCGCCATCATGACCGCCTCCCGCGCCGCGCTGACCGACTCCAGCGGCGCGACGCGCGCGCTGTTCGCGGGCGACCCGGCCGACCTGCCGCCGGCGGCGGATCTCCGGACGAACATGGCGGCGCAGCCGCAGGTGACGGTGCAGCGGGAAGGCCGCGATCCCGTGACCGTCCCCGCCTTCGGCGAGACCAGCCTCACGGTCGAGCCCGGACTCGTCGACGCGGGAGGCGTCTACACGGGGAGCTACCGCCTCTACGCCGGACCCGCCGTGGACGAATGGATGGAAGAGGCGGATCCGCGCGTGCGGGGCGTCGTCTCCTACACCATCAGCTACCTCGACTTCATCAGCCGGTGGCTCGTCCGGCTCCTGAACCTGCTGAACGGGATTGTCCACAACTACGGCGTGGCGATCATCGTCATGACGATCATCATCAAGCTGATTCTGCACCCGCTGAACCGGAAGAGCTTCGTCTCCATGAACAAGATGACGAAGCTCGCCCCGAAGATGAAGGAAATCCAGGCGAAGTACGCGAACGACCGGGTGAAGATGCAGCAGGAAATGGGGAAATTCTACAAGGAGAACGGCGTCAGCATGGCGGGGGGGTGCCTGCCGATGTTCCTGCAGCTGCCGATTTTCTTCGCCCTCTACGGGGCGTTTTCCCAGGGATTCTCCATGCGGCACGCGGCGTTCCTGTCGCCGTGGATTCAGGATTTGTCGAAGCCGGATTCGGTGTATGATCTGGGGTGGCAGATTCCCCTGCTCCAGTCGAGTTCCGTCAGCCTGCTCCCCGTCGTGTACCTGGCGGCGCAGTTCTTCCAGATGAGTTTGCAGCCGAAGCCGGCGGATCCGCAGCAGGCGCAGCAGCAGAAAATGATGAAATTCATGCCGCTGCTGTTTGTGTTTTTCTTCTACGCGATGCCGGCGGGGCTGGTGCTGTACTTCACCGTGAGCGCGCTCGTGAGCATTGTGGAGAGCCTGTACATGCGGAAGGTGGTGCTGCCGGGCCTCGGCCTCGACGCGACCCCGGCGCAGGCCGCCGCGACCGCGCAGGCGGGCGCGGGCGCCGCCGCGGTGCCGTCGGCGGAAAAGAAGAAGAAGCGGCGCAGGTAGCGGGCAGCCATGCAGCCATCCCTCGACATTTGCGAGATATTCCATTCGATTCAGGGCGAATCCTCCTGGGCGGGGACGCCCTGTTCGTTCATACGGCTGCACGGGTGCAACCTGTCCTGCGCCTGGTGCGACACGCGGTACGCCATGACGGAGGCGCCGCGCACCGTGCCCGTTCCCCTCATCGTCGAGGCGATTCGGCCCCACGGCGCGCCCGTCGCGGAAATCACCGGCGGCGAGCCGCTCCTCCAGCCCCATACCCCCGACCTCGCCGCCGCCCTCCTCGCCGAAGGCTACACCGTCCTCGTCGAAACGAACGGCAGCCTCGACATTTCCGTTCTCCCCTCCCCCGCAATCCGGATACTGGATCTCAAGCCGCCGTCCTCCGGCATGTGCGCGAAGAACCGCTTCGAAAATTTCGCCCACCTCCGATCCGGCGACGAAGTGAAGATCGTCATTGCCGACCGAATGGACTACGAATGGGCGGCGACAATACTCAGGGGAAGCGACTTTCCCCGCGGCCGCGTGCCGGCGCTGCTCTCGCCCGCCCGGGGGAGAGTGGAGCCGGCCGAGCTCGCGGGCTGGATCCTCGCGGACAGGCTGCCGGCGCGGCTCAACCTGCAACTGCACAGATACATTTGGCCGGACATTGATCGCGGAGCGTGAAGACAATGACTGACGCGGAGGAAAACAGGGAAAACCTCTGCCGCCGCTGCGGGATGTGCTGCCACCACAAAGTGCGGTTCGGGAATGTCGTCGTCATCACGGACGTGCCCTGCGAATTCCTCGACGCAACAACAACCCTGTGCGCCGTCTACCCCGAACGTTTCGCGCGGCAGCCGCTCTGCTCCTCCGCCGAGGCGTCGGTCAAATCCGGCGCGCTGCCGGAGGACTGTCCCTACGTGGGCGGACGCGCCGGATACGCGGCGCCGATCCTCCTCCGGGATCACCCGGAGTACGAGGAGGCGGTGAACGAACTGTTCCCGGAACGCCGGGGAAGGAAGCACGCCGGACCATGAGAAAAATCCATATCGTCACTTTCGGCTGCCAGATGAACAAGCTGGACTCCGAGCTCGCGGCAGAGGCGCTCGCGGACGCGGGGCACACCGTTGTGGACAGGGAACAGGACGCCGACACCGTTGTCTTCAACACCTGTTCCGTGCGCGATCACGCGGAGCAGCGGGTGCTGTCGCGGCTGGCGCAGCTCAGGCCGCGGCGGGAAGCGGACGCCGATTTCCGGCTGGGCATCATGGGCTGCTTCGCGGAGCGCGACGGCGCGGAACTGCTCCAAAAACTTCCGTACCTCGACTTTGCGCTGGGGACGCGGCAGTTCCCGCGTTTGCCCGAAGTGCTTGCCGGACTCGACGCGGGCGCGCCGGCGGAGCCGAGGAAAAAAACGCGGCGGCAGGCAGGGCTGTTCGGGGCGGCGGACGCGGACGCGCCCGGCATCGGGAACCGCCACCCGCGCGCGCGGCACGAGGGGATGCAGGGCTTCGTCTCTGTCATGCGCGGCTGCGACAACCGGTGTTCCTATTGCATCGTCCCTGACGTGCGGGGCGGCGAAATCTCCCGCGCCCCCGCTGAAATCGCCGCCGAAGTCCGTTCCCTCGCCCTCGCGGGCGCGCGGGAAATCACCCTCCTCGGCCAGAACATCGACGCCTACGGCAAGCGCGACGGCTCCAGCCTCGCCGCGCTCCTCCGCCTCATCGACAGGGAAGCGCCGCCGGAGACGGGGCTCCTCCGCATCCGGTTTGTGACAAGCCACCCCCGGGACATCACCCGGGAACTGGTCGAAACCGTCGCCGCCCTGCCGCGCGTGTGCCGGCACTTCCACATGCCCGCCCAGTCCGGCGCCGACCCCGTCCTCGCCGCCATGCGGCGCGGGTACACGCGCGCGGACTATGACGGGAAGCTCGCGATGATCCGGGACATCCTCCCGGACGCGGACATCGCGTCCGACTTCATTGTCGGCTTCCCCGGAGAGACCGAGGCGGACTATCTCGCGACGCGCGCGCTTGTCGCGGCGGCGGATTTCCAGAACAGCTTCATTTTCAAGTACTCGCCCCGCCCCGGCACGCCCTCCGCCGAGACCATGGAGGACACCGTGCCCCCGGAGGAGAAGAAGCGGCGGAACAACGATCTCCTGGCTGTCCAGAACGGGGTCAGCCGGCGGCGCGGCGCGGCCATGCCGGGGAAGCGGGTGGAGGTGCTGGTCGAGGGGCCGTCCCCCCGCGATCCGAGGCGGTGGACGGGGCGGACGGCGGGCAACATGATCTGCGTCTTTCCCGAGCCTCCTGATGGATCCGACTGGGCGGGGAAGCTGGTGCGGTGCACCGTGACTTCGGCGACGCCCCTGGCCCTGTATTGCGACGCCGCACCGGAAGCGGTTGGGTGAAGCGGGGCGCGGCGGATTTCGCTGAAAAAAATCTTTCATGGATTAATTTGCCTTTGAGAACGGATTTTGTCCCGCTTTGCGTGCAACGGCAAGTATATGGCTTTTTTTTGACCTACCATTTCAAGTATCAAAGTTTACTCCATCCGACAATTATTAATCCCCTTTTGCAAGCAAAATAATACGTTAAAACACCCCTGCCCGGCATTTTTTTCTATTGCAACGCGTAGGAAAAACGTACAATTTGTTTCCAGTGTCGGGAGCATTAATTTATCCGATTATCTCTTTTTAACCTACTACTCGATGTTCTGAAGGCCATAAGACGGCTGCCGGAGAATCGGAGTGCGCCGAAAACCGGGGCGCACGCAGCGCAATGCAAGCGGTATGGGCGTGTTTTGCCGGCCTGGTGTGCGGAGCGGCAAGACCGCGCTGCCGCTCGCTGTGCCGGCATACGGGAGCGCTCCGATTGTTTCCTGGAAAGCCTCGTCTACCACGAGACTCAACCATGAATACAAAACAGCAAATCAAAACCGAAACCGCATTCTCCGACGCAACACTCCCCATCGGAGACGCAGCCCTCCTCCTCGGCGTCTCCACCGCAACCGTACGCAACTGGACACGCGCCGGACACCTCGCCCCAACCGCCTCCAGGCCCCTTGTCTTCCTCACGGAGGATGTGGAAAAACTCAAAGACCGCATTCTCAACAACCGCTTCAGCAAACTGCGCAAGCGCGCCAACAAGACAGCCTCCGAAAAACGCCGCCGGCCCGATCTCATCAGCGCGAAAATCGCCGCCGACATCGCCGTTTTCGTCAGCATCCTCGAAAAGAACAACCTCGACGCCTCCCGCGCCGTCTACACCGCCGCCCTCCACTATCTCGAAACCCTGGGCGAGGCGGAGCTGCGCTACGCGAACGGCGCCCTCAGCTTCGAAAACATCATCTGGAAACGCCGCTCCATGGGCGACATCATGCGCGCCTGGCTGGAACGGAACGGCGGCATCATCCACGCGCCCGTCACGGACGCGCTCGCCGCCTTCCTCGCCTGGGAAGACTGCGACGATCCCCTGGGCGTGCTGTACCAGGGGCTCTGCTCCGTCGGGAGGAAAGCCCTCACCGGCGCCTACTTCACCCCCGGGCACATCATCGACAAATGTCTGGACGATCTCGGCGGGAGCCCGGAATCCTTCCTCGACCCCTGCTGCGGAACGGGACGCTATCTCAAGCGCGCCGCCGGCCGCTTCGGCATCCGCCCGGATCGGCTCCACGGCTTCGACGCCGACCCCGTCGCCGTCGACATCGCGAAGCTGAACATCCTCCTGCACTACGGCGACCTCGACTTCATGCCCGGCATCCACTGCCTGGACTCCCTCGACAGCCTCGCGAACGGGAAGCCGGACTGCCCCACGAACCACCTCCTCGGCGCCGTCGACGCCGTCGCGACAAACCCGCCCTGGGGCGGCTGCAAAAACCTCAAGCGCTGCAAAAACCTCGGCGCCGTCATCCAGTCCGGCGAGTCCTTCTCCCTCTTCCTGGAAAAGGCGCTCACCCTGCTCCGGCCCGGCGGCAGCCTGTCCTTCCTCCTCCCCGAGGCGGCCCTCCGCATCAAGGCGCACGCGGACATCCGGCGGCTCATTCTCGATGAGACCACCATCGTCCGCATCGCGCTCCTCGGGCGGGTCTTCCCCGACGTCTTCACCGACGTCATCCGGCTCAACCTCACGAAAACGCCGGCGGACGGCGGCTGGATGACGACCATCGACGCCATGGGGGCGGTTCACGCCGTTCCGCAGAAGCGCTTCGAATCCAACCTGAACCTCGCCTTCGACATCGCCGTCACGCAGCCGGACGAGGCGCTCCTCGCGAAAATCCATGCCGTCCCCCACCAGACGCTCCGGGGGAACGCGGAGTGGGCGCTGGGGATCGTGACGGGGGACAACGCGCAGTGCGTGACGGACGCCCCGAAACCGGGGACGGAACCGGTGCTGCGGGGGAGGGACGTGTTCCGCTTCGCCGCGCGCGCCCCCCGGCGGCACATCCGGTTCAGGCCGGAGACATTCCAGCAAATGGCGCCGGAGCGCCTGTACCGCGCGCCGGAAAAGCTCATCTACCGCTTCATCTCGAACCGCCTCGTCTTCGCGTACGACAACAGGGGAATACTGACCCTGAACAGCGCGAACGTGGTGATACCGGCCATTCCGGGAATGCCGATGAAGGCGGCGCTGGCGTTTTTGAACTCGCGGGTGTTTCACTATATTTTCACGAAAAAATTCCAGACGCAGAAGGTGCTGCGGGGCGATCTGGAGACGCTGCCGTTCCCCGTGGTTGACGCGGAGACCTGCCGGCGGCTGGAAAAGCAGGTCGATGCCTGCATGTGCGGCGACTACCGCCCGGCGGAGGAGCTGGACAGGATGGTGCAGGCGATTTTCGGCCTGTCGGACGAAGACGCCGCGCAGATGGCCGCGTGCGTGGAGCAGGAGACGGGGAGGTCGGGGTAGGCGGCAAAGCCGCGCATGCCGTTGACACTATGCCTGTTTCGGTATAATATACCTTTATGAGCATAAAGCCCGTTCATTGGATTGGAAGCAGCCTGCGCGATTTGAAAGCAATGCCCGAAACAATCCGGGACGATTTCGGGTATGCGCTGTATCTGGCGCAACAAGGCAGGAAAGACGCCAGGGCAAAGGTGTTGGCCGGGTTCGGTTCGGCCGGCGTGCTGGAGGCGGTGGAAAGCCGCTCGGGGGGAACCTACCGGGCGGTGTATACGGTGCGTTTTGCCGATGCGGTGTATGTCCTGCATTGTTTCCAGAAAAAATCCACGACCGGAATCGCCACGCCGAAGGCGGATATGGAGTGCATCCGCGAGCGCCTGAAACAGGCGGAAGCGCACGCAAAAGGGAAATGACATGGAAGAACAGATCACGGAAGGGACAGGGAATGTGTACGCCGATCTGGGACTTCCCGATTCTGAAACAATGCTGGTGAAGGCGCAACTGGCGACCGCCATCGCGGACAGCATCGCGGTCAGAAAACTGACGCAGAAACAAGCGGCCGAAATTCTGGGCATGGCGCAGCCGAAACTGTCGCATTTGCTCAACGGCAGGTTCCGCGGCACAAGCGTCGCCCGGCTGATGGAATGCCTCGCCCGCCTCGGAAGGGATGTGCGGATCATTATTGGCCAGGAACGCCCGCGCCGGAGAAAACCGGGCAAAATAGAGGTGCTGCAGGAAGCGTAATTACCGCAATCGTTTCGTCACCGCGCGGTCGAGCGCGTTGGCGAAGCGTTGGGCGTCTCTTTTGTCCATTTCCTTCGGGCCGCCGGAGGCGAGGCCGGCGCCGCGCAGCTCTTCCATCAGGTTCCGCATCGCGAGGCGGTCGCCGATGGTCGCCGCCGTCATTTCCTCGCCCCGCGGATCCAGCACGTACACGCCCTTCTCCACGAGGCGCGCCGCCAGCGGGATGTCCGCCGTCACGGCAATGTCCTCCCCCGACGCGTGTTCCACAATGTAATCGTCCGCCTTGTCCGCGCCCTGCGGGACAAGCTGGAATTGAATGTATTCCGACGCGAAAACGCTCCTGTGCGCGTTCGCGACAAAAACCGCGCGCACCTTTTTCCGCATCGCCGTCAGTTCAAGCAGATCGTGCATCTCGCGCGGGCACGCGTCCGCGTCCACCCAGAGTGTGAATTCCATTCCGTCGCTTTTCTCTATTCCACGGCGGCGTAGCCCAGCGACAGCAGACGGTCGCGCTCCTCGCGCATCAGCCGCACCAGCGGCTCGTCCACCGCGCGGCCGCGCACCCGCCGGAACGTCTCCCGCGCCTCGCCCTCGACGCCGAAGCCGTACATCGCCGTGTCGCCGAACTCCTTCGCCACGTCGCGCGCCTGCCGCTCAAACGAAAACAGCACCTTCCCCAGCCACTTCTCCGCGAACGCCCCCACTTCCTCCCGCGTTCCCTTCCGCCCGAAACCCCGCTTCCACCGGCTGACAACCCAGCGCAGCTCGTCCCGCGCATACGCGTCCCGCAGGCGGGAAAAGGCCCGCCAGCATCCCCCCCCAGTCGCGCCACCCCTCGCACGACTCGCCCCCCGGCGCGGCCAGCACCTCCTCCACCAGCGCCAGCACCTCCCCCGGGCCGCTCCGGCCAAACCGCTCCGCGGCGCGCTCAAACAGCACCCGGCCCGTGTAGTACATCAGCGCCGCCTCGTACAGCGCCACCCCCACGTCAATCCGCGACGCGGGGACGACCGCCCCGTTGTGCGCGAGATCGCTCCCGCCCGCTTCCCGCTGCCGCAGGAGCAGCTCCAGCCCGCGCTCCGCCGCCTCCATCGTGTACGGCGACAGGATCGCCGTCTCGCACAGGTCGCGCGGCTGCGCAATGCCCTCCCGCCCGTCCCGCTCCCGCCATTTCCCCTCGTCCCGGAACAGGCCGGCGGAAAACAGGTTCACCCCCGGCACCAGAATCGTCCGCTCCCCCGTCGCCGTCACCAGTGAAAACGGAAACGCCGACGTATCCAGATTCCGCGCGTGCTTCCCCACGACCGTGCTGAACGCGCCTATGTCCGAGGGCCAGAAAAGATACGACCCGGATCCGCAGCGCGCGCCCCGCCGGAGCACGCCGCCGTGCCGGGGGCCGAGCTTGAAGTGGTGGTTCGACGAATTCGCGCCCGAACCGAAGGTGCAGAAGGAGGTCTGGCAGGTCAGAACCAGCGTCGCCCTGTGGTGCGAGACGGCGAAGGGCCCGGCCATCACGCAGGCGGCTTCGCCCAGGGTGAATTCGGAATTGGCGAAAAACAGGCTGTGTTTCGCGAAAAATGCGTTGTCGAGCGTCACGCCTTCCCCGACAAGGCAGCGGACAAGCCGCACGCCGCCGAGCACGCGCGCGTTCTGCTGGAGGACGCAGTCCTCCGCCGCCACGCCTTCGCCGATGAGGACGGGGGCGGCTTCGGTGGAGACGGCGTGGACGTTCGCGAGCCTGGCCGCGCGTTCGATGCGGGTTCCCCGGCCGAGGCGGATGTTTTCCAGCAGCCCCGCGAACTGGATGCGGCTGCCGGCGCCGATGCGCGACCGGGCGGAGGCGAGGGCTTCCGCCTCGTGGCGGATGGCCGTCTCCAGCGCGTCGCCGGCGGGAGAGCCCTTGCAGTGCAGGATCACGTGCGCCCACTGGGCGGAAAGACCGTGCCAGAGGGGGACGCTCCGCGCGCCGTCCTCCGCGACGCAGTGGACGGGGGAGCCGTTCCCGAAGGAGGAGGGGGCGGTCTGCCCGATGAAGTCGGCTTCCTGGACGAGGACGTTGTCTTCAATGTCCGTGTTCGCGATGGTGGCGCTCGCGATGTGGGAGTTGGATCCGACCGTGACGTTGTGGAGGCGGCAATGGCGGATGCCGGCGCGGAGGAAGGGCATGTTTTTGAGGGCGATTTCGCCCGTGTAGTCGCCGAGGATGATGTGCCCCGAGAAGGCGGTGTGGCTGACGGAGTCGGGGGAGAAGCCGGGGGCGACGCGGATGTTCCGCCAGTTGTCGGCCTGACAGCCGCTGGCGTAGAGCATTTCTATTTCCGCGTTCCGGAGGTAGCGGAGTTCCATGGTTTTCCCCCTCACTCTCCCCGGCGGAACGGGTTCCGCAGCCATCGGGGGCGGCCGCCGGCGCCGTCCTCTTCGTCCCCGCCCCCGTCCTCCTCCTCTTCCTCCGCCATGAACTCGGCGTATTCCTCGCCTTCCTCGATGTAGGTTCGCCTGCCGCCGGGGCCGTCCTTCGGCTCGCCGCGGATTTCGTCGATGCGATCCATCACGCGGCCTATCAGCAGCTCGCCCCGCGCGTACCCGTCCGGACGCGCGGCGATGATGATCGCGTTCCCGTACCGCGTCAGCACCACGCGGCCCTGCCCCGGATCCACCGCCTTCACATACTGCTGCCCGTCGATGTCGTACTCCTCGATGTACTTCGCGTACATCTTCAAATACGCCAGGTAATCCTCGAACACCGTCCGCGCGTCTCCGTCCCGCGTCCGCGTGACGATAAACAAATCCGACGCCTGCGTCCCCGCGCCGGGCGCGCTCGCCCAGACGGACGGGGGCAATGCGTTATTGTCGAACGTGAACCCCGGCGTCACCGCTATCGTGTCTTCGTCCACGCCCTCGATGCGGATATACTCCACGCCCGCCGGCTTGTCGTCGTCGTTCGCGGGAAGCTTGTCGTCGATGAACTTTCCGATGGGCAGCAGTTCGGGAACCGGATTCTTCCCCGAATAGACGATTTTGATGAACATGTTGGCGCGGTAGAAATAGAGGTTCCGCCCCTCGCGCCCCGTGTCCAGAACGCCCTCCGCCCCCACGTCCACCATCTCGCCCGGCGTGCGCAGCACCTTGCCCCGGTGGTAATAGAACAGCCCCGACGCCTGAATCGGATCGTCCAGCGTGACGATTTCAATGGAAAGCCGGCCGACGAAGTACGTGTAGTCCATGGAAAGGAGCGAGGTCATGCCGAACTGCACGTAGCGCTCCCCCGCCGTGCCGTAGAGCTGCTTGAACGAATCCCCCCGGTACGTCAGGATTTTGCCGGCCGGCACGAGATCGGGAATGTCGCCCTTCTTCGGGAACAGATTCCCCGTGATGCGGAACGCGCCGGCGATGCGGCTGCCGCCGCGCCGGAACGGCATTCCGGCTTCCGCCTCCGGAGGCAGCCCGGCGACGGCGACAATGAAGAGAAGGGAAGTCAGAACAGCGAAGGGGGATTTTCCCGGCATGGTTTTCCTTTTGCGGCGCCGGCGCCCTTCTCCGCCAGTTTGCGCTGGCGCAGGACGGCGGCAAGGTTCTTCTCCGCCGCGTGGCCGGCCGGGTCGATCGAGAGCGCCTGGCGGAAATAGCCCTCCGCCTCCGCCCAATCGCCCGACGCCATGCGGATAATGCCCATGTTGTTCGCCGCGCTCGCGTCCCGGGGATTCAGCGACAGCGCCTTCCGGAAGGCGGCGATCGCCTCCTCCCCGCGCGAGGCGCGCCAGAGGGCCGCGCCCATGTTGTTGTAGAGGACGGGAGAGTCCGGGTTCAGCTCCACCGCCCTGCCGTAAAACGCCAGCGCCTGATCCGCGCGGCCGAGGCGGTCGAGCGCTATCCCCGTGTTCACCATCGCCTCGAAATCCCCGGGGGCGAGGGAAAGCGCTTTTTCGAACTTCTCCAGCGCCCGCTCCATCTCCCCCCTCGTCAGGAGAAGGTAGCCCCAGTTGTTCCAGACCCGGTTGTCGCGGGGGCAGTCGTCGGCGAGCGACGCGAACAGCTCCTCCGCCTCGCGCGCCCTGCCCGTCTGCGCCAGCGTCGACGCGTAGGAAACGGCCATGTCCAGATTGTCCGGCTCGTCCGTCCACGCGCGGAACAGAAGGGCCAGCGCGTCCTCCCCCCTGCCTTCAAGAAGGAGGCGGGCCGCCGAGGCAAGTCTGGGATCGTCCGGGGTCTCGCGCATGGCTAAAGAATACGCCATTCCCCCCCGCCCTGTCAAAAAACAAAACCGGGCGGCTCCCTCCCGTCCCGTCTTGCATTCGGCTCCGCTTTCCCCTTTAATATACCTGTCCGTCCTTACCCCGCTACGACAGGCGCAAAGGGGCCGCGAATGTCCGTGTTGTCCACGCTCTCCACACGCTACGCCAACCTCCCCCTGGGCGTTCTCTCGCCCGTGGCGGAGATACTCATCTTCAGCGCCATGGCGTACATGCTCATGACCTTCATGTACGGCACGCGCGGGGCGGGCGTCATGCGCGGCCTCGCCATGCTCGGGGGCGGCCTCATGCTCGCGCTCTTCGTCACGGCGCAGTGGCTGCACCTGGACAACGTGAGCTGGATGATCGAGAACCTTGTCAACATCTCCCTCATCGGCGTCATCGTCATCTTCCAGCCGGAAATCCGGCACGTTCTCGTCAAGCTCGGCGAAACCGTCAAACTCTGGAACGTCAAGGAAACCGCCCTCGACAAGGAAATCGCAGACGCCGCCATGTGGATAGCCAAAAAGGGCGGCGTGGGCGGCCTCATCGTCATCGAACGCGACATGCAGATCAACGCCTACATCGAAAGCGGCATCCGGATCGACGCCCTCTGCAACGCGCCCATCCTCCGCACCATCTTCACGAAAAACACCCCCCTCCACGACGGCGCCGCCATCGTCCGGCAGGGAAGAATCATCGCCGCCAACTGCCTCCTCCCCCTCTCGGAAAACATCGACCTGACGCGCGGCATGGGCACGCGCCACCGCGCCGCCCTCGGCCTCGCCGAGGAGTCCGACGCCCTGACCGTCGTCATCTCCGAGGAAACAGGACAGATATCCGTGACGATGAACGGCGAATTCATCCGCGATCTCGACTACGAACGCCTGCGCGCGCTCCTGCGGAAGAGCGTCTACCGGTCGACCGGAGACGAGGAAGAGGAACCGGAAGCCGCGCCCCTGGCCGGCGCCGGACGAGGGTAGGAAAAACCATGCCGGACACACCCGTCGCAACCAGCCAGATGCGCCCCGTCAAACGCCCCGCCCCGCCGGCCGGCGGCGGCGGACGCCGGAGAAAGCTGAACTGGCCCTACGCCCTCGTCTCCCTCCTCTTCGGCACGATGCTCTGGTTCGGCGTCGATCTGAAACGCATGGGCGAGACGGTCATCGATGTCGATGTGCGCTACGAAAACCAGCTCCCCGCCGACTGGAAATTCCTCTCGCCCCCCATGCGCACGGTGCGGGTCGCCCTCCGGGGACCGAACCAGGAAATAGCGAACCTCCGGAAGGAGGAAATCCACATCGAGCCCGAATACCCGAAAACCATGCTCGACGGCGACGCCTACGAGGGAGGACTCACCTTTCTCCCCCAGCAGGTGAAGGAGCTGCCCTCCGGCGTGGAGGTGCTGTCCGTCCAGCCGAACATCCTGTCCGTGCGCCTGGCGAAGATGATCACCCGCTACCTGACGGTGGAGCCGGGGGAGATTACGGGGACGCCGGAGGAAGGGTATGTCGTGGGGCGGGTGCGGCAGATTGACCCGCCGGCCATGCCCATCTCCGCCAGCCGGGAGTTCCTCTCCAAACTGACCTCGACGGACGTGCTCCGCACAAAGGCGTTCAGCATCGACGGCGGCAAGGGGCTGGTGGGCGCGAATGTCGGGCTGGAGCCGCTTTCGAAGGACGGCGAGTCGGTGGCTGTGCCGGGGATTGTGTACATGATGGTCGATCTGGAGGAGGTGCCGGCGGAGCGCGAGTTCGAGCAGCCGCTGGAGGTGCGGGCGCTGATCAACTCCCCCTTCGACCAGTACGCGCGGCTGACCCTCGATCCGCCCAGCGTGAAGGTGGCTGTCGCGGGGCCGAAGTCGGTGGTGGACAGGCTGGGCGCGGGGGAAGTGCTGATCTACGCCGATCTGCGGGATCGCATCCCCGCGGCGGCCGGCGAGTTCAACATCAAGCTGAAGGCGGTCGCGCCCGCGCGGGTGCGCGTGGCGCGCATCGAGCCGGATACGGTGAAGTGGATTTTCCGCTCCGAAGACGCCGAAAGTGCCGCGCCGGCCGCGCCCGCAGCCGCGCCTGCGCCGGCGCGGGAAGGCGGAGCGGCGAACAACTGAGAAAGGGTACGCAATGGAATTTTCCGGAAGCTATGTCGCCATCGTCACGCCGTGGACGAAGGATTTGTCCGGCATCGACTACGGCGCGCTCCGCAGCCTGATCGACTGGCAGGTGGAGGCGGGGACGACCGGCATCCTGCCCGCCGGCACGACGGGCGAAAGCCCCACCCTCTCCCACAAGGAACACCGGGAACTGGTCGAACAGACGGTGAAGCTGGTCGCCGGACGCTGCAAGGTCATGGCGGGCGCGTGCTCCAACTCCACCGGCGAGTCCATCGCCCTGGCGCGCGACGCGAAGGCGGCGGGCGCGGATTCCATCCTTGTCATCACCCCCTATTACAACCGCCCCACTCCGGAGGGCCAGTACCGGCACTTCGCCGCCATCGCGGACGCCTGCGATCTGCCCGCGATGATCTACAACATCCCCGGCCGCACCGGGACAAACACGTCTCCCGAGACAATCACCCGCGTCTTCCGCGCCTGCCCGCACATGCGCGGGGTGAAGGAGGCATCGGGGTCGGTCGATCAGTCGAGCCAGATCCTCGCGCAGTCGGGCATGGGGATGGACGTCCTCTCCGGCGACGATTCCCTCGCGTTGCCCGTCATGGCCGTGGGGGGGAAGGGCGTGGTGTCCGTCATCGCGAACATTCTCCCGAAGGAAACGGCGGAACTCTGCCGCCTGGCCCTCGCCGGCGACTTCGCCCGCGCGCGCGACCTGCACCACAAGCTGCTGCCGATTATGAAGGCGTGTTTTGTCGAAACAAATCCGGCACCGGTGAAAACCGCCCTGCAAATGATGGGCAAATGCTTCGGCGGCATGCGTCTGCCAATGGTGGATGTGAAGCCGGAGAGCGGGAAAGTGTTGGAAGAGGCGATGCGGAAGGTGGGGTGTTTGTAGAGAGTCTGCCCGGGAAAACCGAACGACGCGCATTACGGAACGAGTTTGCCGTATTTCGCCCAATATTTCAGCTTTTCTTCAAGCGCGTACCAGAGGTGCGAACTCCAAAAGAAGCTGATGTCATGCGAGAATTCCCCGCCAGTATGACAAAACGTGTTCACTAACAGCCGGTTGTAGCATGAGTAGAACGGCCCGGCACACTCGATGAATCCTTGCGCCCTGTTTTCGAGACGATTCCATGTGCAGAGGATATCGACACCCAAAGAGAACGCGAACGCAGCATTGAGCAGCATGGTTTCTACAAAGGGAGCCTCAAACGGGGGGAGCGTTGCCGGATGGAACAATTCGCCCTGTCCGCGTGTCTGACGCCATTCGGAAAGACTGTCATCGGTGACGGCCGGGTATTTTTTGATGCGTAAAGGCGAAAGCGCCATTATCGCGGCTTGTTTACCCGCAATGATTTTATGCCGATCGATAAAGCGGTTGTTTTCCCCATGAACAACCAGATCCTTGATGCGATGTCGGAATTTCAGATAGGAACCCAGTATTTTCTGAGGAGCGGCAATATAGTGAGGATGCGTCTCATCTATCACGTATTCTGAAGCCGGATTGCCTCTGCAAGCCTGAAAATTCAAACAGGCTGTGAATTTCATGAGCGCACGTTGAATAAATATACCACGCCTCAATGCTTTGATGCGTGGCATATCCATAAAGTCATTGTCAAAATCCTCGCCGTCTTCCGGTTTCATTGAAGAACCCGGCGGAAAGAACCCAAAGGAAGATCGGCGAACAACACCTTGCCATCGTTCTCGGAAAGCGGAGGCATGGCATAGTGATCAAGGCGGTCATCGGCATCATCATCCTCGTTTTCATACAGAAGGACGCCGGGAGTCGGAGCAAAATGGGCAACCAGTTGATCTATGCGCTGCCACTCCTTCGCGGGTATGCTGTTCCAGACGCGCTCAAACTCATGGATCTCCCGCGCGGAGAACGCAGCTTGATTTTTCGCGTCAATCGACATTTTCTGACACCCTCTCTATAAGAAAGTGTTGCTAAATTCCATTTGGGCCGCTTTTCCGCCCGTTTTGCGCTGTGCTTCGCCCGTCTTTCTCACGAATTCGCTTCGAAAGCCGGACTCGCCCAGCACAAAACGGACGAAAAATCGACCCAAAGCGAATTGAGCAACACTTTCTAATTGCTGTCAATCCTTGAACATCATCTTCCGCACCACCTTCCCCGCCGCCTGGCGGATTTTCGGGATGTAGGCCTGCTGGACGACGGTGAGGCCCTTGTAGAGGTGCAGCGTGTCCTTGTCGATCACGTCCACGGCGCCGAGTTCCCGCGCCTTTGCCGCGACCTGGCTCTGATCCTTCGCGATGGTCGAGCAGATCACCACCGGCTTCGGGTAATGCTGGCTGAGACTCTTCAGGAATTTCAACCCGTCCAGCTTCGGCATGATGATGTCCAGGCTGATGACGTCCGGATCCAGCTCCAGAATCTTGTCCCGCGCCTCGAACGCGTCCCCCGCCTCCGCGCAGACTTCCATATCCTTCGTGCCGCTGATCGCCTGCACGAGAATCTTCCGGACAAGCGGGCTGTCGTCCACGACAAGCACGCGGGTTTTGCGCGACGCAATCTCCCGGCGCTTCGCCTCCAGACGCTCGCCCTCCTCCGTCTTCTGGATGATCTTCACGACGACATTGTTCGCCGCCGTGTCGAAGTAAATGCGCCGGCCGTGGGTGCCCGCGACATTTTCCTCCACAATCGGAATGCCGTGCTTTTTCAGGACCGTCCGCGCCATCAGGATGTTCTTCCCCCCGATGTCGGACGTCGTGCCCAAGTGGCCGACGACGGCGCCGCCGCCGTAAATCTTGGCGTTCAGCTTGCCGTGCTCGTCCAGCTTTTTCATGAGCCAGATGATTGTCTCGATGGACGAGTCGCCGTAGCGGCCCTTGTCGGGATCCGCTCCGCCGGGGTTGGTCGCGAGCAGGTAATGGTTCATGGCGGCGTAGGGTTTCGTCTCGTGCCGCAGACAGACGGCGACGCAACTGCCAAGGAGCGTGGCCATATGACAGGGTGTGCGCGCCACGTGATACTCACCGGGCAACAGAAAGACGCGTTCGGCGCTGGCGGACATAGGTGTCTCCTCGCAAGAAAATACGGAATGCAGCGATTTAACCACAAACCATACCGGCCGTCCACTCCAATTTACAATTCTAATTTACAATACCGTGTGCCTATTCGCGGTTCAGCCCTCGCCGCCCGTTCCGGCCAACTCCGGGTTTACCCTGATCTCGCCCTTGTAAAACCTGTCCAGCAGCCCGCCCCACAGGGACGGCCCGGGATTGATGAAGGCGGTCGGGCCGGTCGCCCCGTAGGTGACGCCGTAGCTGCCGCGGTAGTTCGACAGGGCAATCGAGCGGTACCTGTCCTGCGTCTCGGCGGACTCGGCCGCGAACGCCTCCCGGCTCGGAACCCGCCTGTCCACCATCACAATCAGCTCCTGCCCGCGTTCCCCGGACTGATCCGTATACGGATGCGGCCCGAGCACGTCGCCGATGGGGAGCGTCCCCATCGCGTAATTGGCGTCCGCGATGTTCAGGTAGCTTACCGTGTCTGTCGGCATGGCGTCGAATTCGGCGGCGAACTCCGCGTCCGGGGCGGGCTGGCCGCTTTCCCGCGCAAGCATGAGTTCCCGCACCTTCGCCTCCGTCGCCTCCGCCTGTTCCCGCGCCATTTCTCCGGCGCGCTCGCCCACCATGTCCGCGAGGGCGGTTTCAAAGAGTTCCTCGTTCATTTTCCCGTCCGCGCCGTCCAGCGGAGCGGGGGTGGAGGGGACATAGTCAAGCAGGCGGACGCGGAAGAAGCCCTTGTCCGAACGGTAGGGCCGGCCGGAAAGGTTGAACCCCGCCTTCAGGTCGGCGATGATGCTGTCCCGCATATCCGCGGGGCTGGTGTCGATCGCCTCAAGCCCCAGGGCGAACTCGGGCTCCACGCCCTCGGGGAAATGCGCCGCCACCTCGCGGGAGGGGAGCGGCTCCGCGCCGGTGTCGCCGAAGAGGACGCCGTATTTCGCGAGTTGGGTCAGCTTCACCAGTTCTTCCGGGGGGAGTTCCTGCTGGCTGCGGATCTGCGGGTCGACGTCGACGGAGAAGTTGCGGAGGGTCTGGCGTTCGGTTTCTTCCCTGATCATGTTCTGCAGGACGGTGGCGCGGACTTCGTCCAGCGGCTTGTTTTCATACAGGATTGCCTTCCCCGCGTCGTAGGCTGCCTGGATTTCCGCGTCGTCGGGCTGGCGGACGGAGGCTTCCGGGACGAACGGCACGAGCAGCCAGGAAAAACGCCATTGGGCGGGCGTCCGGTAGCGGGGGTCGGTTGTTTTCCCCGCCGCGTAGTTCCGGGCTTCCGTTTGGAGGTCTTCCGCCGGCTTCTCCATGATTTCCGCCTTCGCGATGTCGCGGAGCGCCTCGTTCTCGACGACGCGGAGGCGTTTTATCACGACTTCCGCCTTGTTCAGGGAGTAGAAGGCGTAGACGGTTTCGTTGTTGACGTTGGCGAGGCGGCCGTCGGCGTCGACGTAGTTGCCGATGGTCTGCCAGTCGCGGATGCCCTGGAAGAGATCGGCGCGGGTGATGTTCATGGAGCGGCAGAAATCGTCCACCGCCCTTTCGCGGGACTGGGGGTTGTTTTTGTCCATCGCGAAGGAAATGACGGGGTGGCTGTTGTCGAGATAGGTGCCGACCTGCAGGTCGGAGGCGGCGAGGCCGGCCGCCTTGGCGTTTTCGAGAAGGGAGAGGGTGAAGAGGAATTTGCTCGCCTCTTCCGTGCGGGATCCCGCGTCGGGGAGGCCGGTCACGGTGAGGGGGAGCCCCCCCAGCGCGCCCCGCATGCGGCGCTGGAAGGATTCAAATTCGGCATAGCCGATTTGCTTGCCGTTGGCCGTGCCGATGGCGAAGTCGCCCTGCGCCTGGCCGGGGGAGGCGAAGCGGTCGACGCCCCAGACGAGGACGAAGGAGGGGATGATGATGAGCGCGACGATCCAGAAGATGAGTTTCTGTTTCCTGCGGAAAAGATCCATGGACACGGTGAAGCCCCCGTTTCTGCGAAAATAACGAAAACCGCCGACCGGGCGCCCGCCCGGCGGGTGGTTGGGTGATGACAGTATTCCTGTGGGGAGAGTGTACCGGGTTTCCGCGATTGTTTCAATGTTTTTCCTTCCGCCGGGTCGGGGAGTTTCCGTCTTGCGGGACGGCGGCGAGAAAAAGAGAAAAAAACATTGACACCGCCCCCGGAAACCCGTCTAATGAGACAATCCCTCCCCCGCGAAAACGGGTGGGTATTTTTTTTGCTTGTTGTTTTCGCGCAGAAGCGCCGCTGCTGTAGCTCAGTAGGTAGAGCACTTCCTTGGTAAGGAAGAGGTCTCGAGTTCGAATCTCGACAGCAGCTTTTTTTTTCAATCCTCGCAGGCGCCCGGAATGGCGGTTCCTTTTCCGGAGGTTTTGCCGATAACGGGTGTTTGGGCGTTTTGCGTACTTTGAATTTGCCGATAACGGGCGTTTGGGCGTTTTGCGCACTTTGAATTTGCCGATACCAGATGTTTGGGCGTTTTGCGTACTTTGCAGTTGCCTACTGAAATGTGCTGTATATATTGATCGCGTCTGTTGCGCAGAGTGATATGAAATCACGGAAGCAACGGCTGGCGGCGGAAGAGTTTGGCGGCATGGCGCAATTCCCCCGCACCGTTTCCTGACGTGTTTCACTGCGGGCGGAAGCGATTTTTTTTTGATAAAACCGCTTTTTTACGGTTTTTTTGAGGAGATTCAGTCATGGCCAAGGAAAATTTCGTTCGCAAGAAACCCCACATCAACGTCGGCACCATCGGCCACGTCGACCACGGCAAGACCACGCTGACAGCGGCGATCACCGCCGTCTC
>QMCE01000324.1_pt1 | contig 23485 bp, 19 predicted proteins | sample 1821851 | NCBI WGS metagenome assembly QMCE01 (sample SAMN09453174, study PRJNA476694) | Termite gut metagenome, whole genome shotgun sequencing project. | isolation source: worker | host: Odontotermes sp. | place: South Africa:Pretoria | collected 2016-01-28 | reverse complement strand
CCTCGTCCAGCTCCTCGCGGTAGCTGACGGCGGGTGCGGCGGGGGGCGGCTCCTCCGGCTGCGGTTCCGGTTCGGGCTGCGGCGCGGGCGTTTCGGCGGCGGGTGCGGCGGGCGCGGCCGGAGCGGCAGGCTCGGCAGCGGGCGCTGCGGGGGCGGGGGCGGGAGTGGCCGGCGCGCAGGCCGCCGCTCCGACTAGCATGACGATCGCTAGAAACAGGGCTATTTTTTTCATCGTAAGTCTCCTCCTATAGATGTTATCTTACCCGGCTTGCGCCGTGTAAAGCGTTATAACCTAACGGAATCCCTGGCAATGAGCCTGGAGCCGATCACGATCTGCTGCACGGGCTCGTTTTCGCTGTTTAGCTTCCTAAGCAGCATGTCGAAGCAGCTTTTGCCCAGCTGCTCTATATTCTGCGCCACCGTAGTCAGCGCGGGGCGCGTGTACGCCGCCAGCGTGATATCGTCGAAACCGACGACCCCGACGTCCCTCGGGACGCTGTACCCCGCCTCCGCGAGCGCCGCCAGCACCCCGACGGCGATAAGATCGCTGGAACAGGCGTAGACCTCGGCGAGCTGCGCCTTCTTCGCGAGCTTCGCCTTAAACAGCTGGTATGATGTGGCGATCTTCTCGAACCGAAGGAACTCGCTGCATATTATCTCCTTTTCATAGGAGGGCAAGTCATTTTCCTCGAGGCCCATCTTGAAGCCCATGTACCGATCCTGAACGTTGGACATGTGCAGGTCCTGCGAAATATAGCCTATGCGCCGGTATCCCGCGTTTTTAAGCCTGCGCACGAGCTGGCGCATTGCGCCGCCGTTGTCCGTGATCACGCTCGATACGGGGAAGTTGAGCAGGTGATAATCCCCCAGCACGACGGGAACCCGCTCGGAGGCGGCGATGACGTGCTTTTCCTCGATGGAGCTTCCTATCACGATAAACCCCGCGACGCCGCCGCGAATCAGCTCTTTTATATATCGCGAGCCCACCTGCCTGTCGTGGCGGGTGCCGCACATCAGCGCGGTATAGCCGTTGTCCCACGAGGCGTTGTAAATCGCCTGGACGAAGCGGGAGTAAAATTCGTTCGATATGTCCGGCACGAAGATGCCGATAGTCCGGCTTTCGCCTTTCAGCTTGGAGGCAAGGCGTACGGGCGGGTTATACCGCGTCTGGCTGACGGCCTCCATGACCTTATCCGCGGTCTCTTTGGAGATGGGCGCCGTGCGGTTGAGCACATGCGACACGGTGGTGATGGATACGCCGGCTTTTGAGGCCACGTCCGACATGGTCACGGCTTTTCTTCTTCCGCGCTCCGTATCGCCACCCCCCTCCTCGTAAAACTCATAATAGTGACCGATGATAATATTATCAACCGAAAGCAAAAAATGAAGCAATTTTCATGAATTTTCATGAAAATTATTTTGGTTCGCGCAAGCGCACGCGCTAAATCGTTGATTTATTCATGACGCGTTCGTTGCTATAAAAAATGTGCAACCCAAAAAGGCATTCGGTGGAATGCCTTTGCAAAATGCTCTATTCTGTTTCGCTATTTGATTGAATGTGGTCTAATGTTTCTCTTTTCCAGAACTAAGAGGCCTACAGCAGGAAATTGAACAGCTGCCCGCTATACATGGCGGCGTTGTTGAAGTTGAAGGCGTTGTTTTGGTTGTACGTCGTCATCAGCGAGCCCGCGTTTGAAAACGCCATCGGGTTGCGCTCGATCGAGTTGGCCGTGTTTTGGAGCCGCCCGCCGATGCCGTAGCTGCCGCCGGAGCGGAACGCGTCTTCGAGGCGGCCGTTTCGGATCGAGGCGTCGAGCCTGTCGGAATTTATAGAAAGCCGCCCGGAAGCGTCGGATTCGATCCCGAGATTTGAAAGCGTGCCGCGGTACGTATTGGAGATCCCGTTGAGCGCCGATGAGAGCCTGGGCATATTATTGCTGCTCGCGGAGGACAGCATGGAGTTAAAGTTGTTTACAAAATCTTCAACGCCGCCGCGAATCGCTTCGGCGTCCTGCCCGTAGGCGACGCGTACGGATTCACTGGTAGCTTCTCTTAATGTCGCCCTAACGCCGCTGCCCAGCTCGACACTGTTGGACTGGGAGGTTCTCTCTTCGCCGTTCACGCTGTACTCGGCGTTCTGCGCCTCCTGCGTCGCGTCGTCAACATTCATCAGGGAAGCGAGGCCCTCGCGGCCATTGGGCGCATTGGTGTCGCGCACGGCGAAGGCTTCGTCTGTGCCCGTATCCTCGGCTTCGAATACGAGCCGGGAGGAGCGGGAATCGCTGCCCTGCTCGACGGCGGCGTTTATGCCGATGCCGCGCCTATTGACGGCGTCCGCCATCCGCTGCTGGATCGTCCTGTTGGTATCGCCCGCGTTGACCTTGATCGAGAAATCGTGGCTCTTGCCGCCGATGTCGATGGAGAAGCCATAGTTGCCCCGCTCGGCGTTCCTGCCGGAAGCGAGCATGGAAGAGCCTTCGTTGCGCTGCGCCGTCGCGACCTGGTTGATTTCAACGTCCATCGGGCGAAAGTTATTGAAGCCGAAGGAGTTGTTTTTGGAAGTGACCGTCAGCGCGTCGGTATCCGCGGACTGCGCGCCCCTTTTGCTGAAGACGCCGTTTGAGCCGAAGGCCGTCAGCGAGCTTACGGAGGAGCTGAACTCGGAGGATTGTTCTTTAAGGCTCGTCAGGAAGGACAGCGGCGAAGAAGCCTGATTCTGATAGGAGTTTAGGAATTTATTGGCCTCGCGCTGCAGAGTCGTCGAATTGATCGCGCTCTTTTGGCCCACGCCGCTGATATTGAACATACTCGCGCTGTTTTTGTAATTCGAGTAGATCGAATAGTTGTTCATATAAAACGGGCTGATCGATGCCATACAAAAACCTTCTTTACGCTTTTATAAACCTACCCACTAATACTGTACAGCATGAATAAGGAAAATGCAACCATTTAAATTGTAAAATATTTTGCGCATTTTGTGTTTGCCCCTACAACCATCCCGCAATTTCTCTAATTCAGCGCGATCTCCCCCAAGCGGCTCTGGTAATACGCCTTCGCTAGGGCGACTATCGCCTCGCGCTCATCCGCGTCCGCGCCGTCTTTAAACAGGGCGTTCGCCGCGTCCTGCGCGCGCTTGATCGTATCCATGCCCGCGCCGCTTAATAGCTTATACTCGCTCACGCCGTGCTGCTTCGTGCCCAGGAATTCGCCGGGGCCGCGCAGCTCAAGGTCGCGCTGGGCGATCTCGAAGCCGTCGTTGGTTTCGGTGAGGTAGGAGATGCGCTCGATGACGGAGTCCGATTCGGAGCGGCTTAAAAGGAAACAGCCGGACGGCTTCGCGCCCCGGCCGACGCGCCCGCGCAGCTGGTGCAGCTGCGCGAGGCCAAAGCGGTCCGCGTCCTCGACGATCATTATCGTCGCGTTCGGGACGTTTACGCCCACTTCAACTACGCTCGTGCTTACTAACGCCTTGCATTCGCCTCTCGAAAACGCGTCCAGCACGGCCTGCTTGTCCGCCGCCTTTTGCCGCCCGTGCAGGAGCGCGATATCGCAGCCGCGAAGTGGGCCGCTCGAAAGCTCGTCGAACAGCTCTTTGGCGGAAACGGCCGGAATCTCGTCGGACTGCTCCACAAGCGGGCACACGATATAGGCCTGCTCGCCCGCCTTTAGCCGCTTCGCGAGAAACGCGTACATGTCGGCGCGCTTGTTTGTGGGGACGAAATACGTCCTCACCCTCTGGCGGCCCGGCGGCATACCGTTTAGCACGGATACGTCCAGGTCGCCGTAGAGCACGAGCGAGAGCGTGCGCGGAATCGGCGTCGCCGACATGATCAAAACGTCGGTATTGCGCCCCTTTTGGGCGATGGCCGCGCGCTGGCGCACGCCGAAGCGGTGCTGCTCGTCCGCGACGACCGCGCCGAGGTTTTCGAACTCGATATCCTTTTGCAGGAGCGAATGCGTGCCGACGATTATGCGCTTTTCGCCGCACGCGATCTTAGAGAGTGCCTCGGCGCGCGCCTTATTCGGCAGTCCTCCGCGCAGCAGCAGCACGTCGTCCTCCTTAAAGAATTCCAGCACCGATTTTTCATGCTGCAGCGCCAGAATCTCCGTCGGAGCCATGAGCGCGGCCTGGTAGCCGTTGAGCTTGGCCACATAGAGGACGAATAAAGCCAGAACCGTCTTGCCGGAGCCGACGTCGCCCTGCAGGATGCGATTCATGGGCTTGCCATCTCTCATATCGGCGGCGATTTCATCCAGAGCCGTTTTTTGCGGCGCCGTCAGCGCGAAGGGCATCCGCGCGATAAATCTTGCGATCTGCGCGTCGCTTACTTCGAAGGCTATGCCCGCTTCGGCCTCGCGTTCGAGTCTTTTGAGTTTGAGCGAGAGCGTGAACATCAGCGCCTCCTCAAAGAACAGGCGTTCGCGGGCGCGCTCCCTGGAAGGCTCGTCCTCCGGGAAATGCGCGTTGTTCAAGGCGAAATTGATCTCCGCTAGGGAGTGTTCGCGCCGAAAGCGCTCGGGCAGCGTCTCCTTCAGCTGCCCGCACGCCGCGAGCGCAGCCTTCGCCGCGAGGCGCATAACGCGCTGATTGAGCCCCGCCGTGAGCGGATAGAGCGGCAGTATGCCGGGCGGTTCGGGCGACGTGCTGAGCTCAGGGTTTATAAAGCGCAGGCCCTTTTCGCGGTCCACCCGGCCCATGACGAGGAGCGTCTGGCCGTTTTTTAGCGAATTTTTGCGATAGGGCTGGTTGTACCAGACGAGCTGGACATTACCCGTTTCGTCCATCGCGTTGCACGTGACAAGGGAAAACCCTCTGCGCGGATACGCGCTCTTCGGCTCGGAGGAGAGCGTTACGCGCGCGGCGGCGGTCTGGCCGTGTTCTAGGGCCATTACGGGCGTAAGCCTGGAGTAATCGCAATACGCGCGCGGCAAGAACCAGAGCATATCAAAAAGCGAGCAAAGGTCAAGCTTTTCAAACAGCTTTGCCCTTTGCTCGCCTATGCCCTTTACGCTCGAAAGAGGCGCGTTCATCATTCTACGGAGAAGATATAGTGGTATAAGGGCTGCCCGCCCGACTGCACGATGCAATCGCACTCGGGCCGCTTTTCGAGCACGCCATGAACGAGTTCGTTAGCTTGATCCTCGGTCGCCTCCGCGCCGAAGAAGAGCGTGACCAGCTCGCCGTCGTCTCCCAGCATTTTGTCCAGCAGCTCCGCCGCGACGCCCTGGCATTCCTTGCCGCAGCAGACGATATCGTCCCCAAGCAGCCCGATGAAGTCGTCCTTCTTTATGAAGAAGCCGTTGAAGCGCGTATCGCGTACGGCGCGTGTAACGGAGCCGGATTTAACCTGCTTCAGCGCCTGATTCATGCGCAGCTCGTTCTCCTCGCGCGACGCGTCGGGATGATACGCCAATATGCCCGCGACACCCTCCGGCAGCGAGCGCGTCGGAATGACGATCACGTTTTTCGTGGAGAACTCGCGCGCCTGCCGCGCCGCCAATATGATATTCTTATTATTCGGGAAGACGTACACCGTGCGCGCGTGAACCTTTTTGATGGCCTCGGCTATATCCTCGGCGCTCGGGTTCATCGTCTGCCCGCCGGATATCACTTCGTCCACCATCAAGTCCTTGAAAACGCGCTCGAAGCCTTCCCCGGCGGAGACGGCCACGATGCCGAATTCCTTTTCGGAGGCCTTGCGCCGCGCGACCATCTCGCGCTGCTGCTCCAGCATGTTGTCGATCTTGATCGTGCCCAGCTCGCCGAGCTCCAGTGCGGCCTGCAAGACCGTGCCAGGCTCGTTGGTGTGTACGTGCACCTTGATAAGGTCGTCGTCGAAGATCGCTACGACCGAATCGCCGATCGACTCCATCTTTTCGCGGAACGCGCCCGTCACGCTGTCGTCAACGTTGTCCTTCAGGCGCTGTATGAACAGCTCCGTGCAATACGCGAAATCCAGGTCCTTGTTCTCTTCGAAAAGGGCGCTGTCGTCGAAGAGGGGCGCGTCGGAAGCTTCCTCGTCGGTAAAGTCCTCGGGGATCGCCTCGCCGTGGAACGCCATATTAAAACCGATATAAATATAGAAAAGTCCTTTGCCGCCGGCGTCCACGACGCCCGCTTCTTTAAGCACGGGCAGCTGCGACGGCGTTTTGGCGACCGCGTCCGACGCGCTTTTGACCATGAGGTTGAGTATCTCGGTTAGATGCGCGCCGTCCTCCACGGCCTTCGTCACGCTCTCGGCGACGACGCGCGCGACGGTTAGCAGCGTCCCCTCCTTAGGCTTCGTGACGGCCTTGTAGGCGGCGTCCACGCCCGCGCCGAGCGCCTTCGCGAACGTTTCGAGGTTAAGTATGGGGGCGTCCTTGCAGGCGCGGGCAAACCCGCGGAAGAGCTGCGAGAGTATGACGCCCGAATTGCCGCGCGCGCCGCGCAGCGCTCCGGCCGCCGCCGCCGCCGCGATGTCGCAGGCGTTCGCGCTGGTCGAGGCGCGCAGCTCCTTCACGGCGAAAGAGAGCGTCATGGACATATTGGTCCCGGTATCGCCGTCCGGGACGGGGAACACGTTTAAGGCGTCGATCGCCGCTTTTTGTTTTTCGAGCAGCGCCGCGCCCGTGATAAACATTCGGCGGAGCAACGCTCCGTCTATATGCGTTTCAGTCAAAGCCGGCTCCTTCAGATCGGGACGATCTTAATTTTCGTTGACGCGCACGCCGTCCACCGCGACGTTAACGCTGTTTACCGGCAAGCCGGTCATCTCTGATACTTTAAAATGAACGTTTTCCAGCGCGGAATTCGCGACGGCGATGATCGAGACGCCGTATTCCACGACGACATGCAGGTCGATATCGACCGCGCCCTCGTTCGTCGTCACCTTGACGCCCTTTTTGATATTATCGATACCGAAAAGGTTTTGAATGCCGTCGGTTGCGGTCTTTGCCGTCATACCGACTATGCCGTAGGTTTCGACAGCCGCGCAGCCCGCGATCGTTGCGACGACGTCGTCCACGATGTGTATCTTCCCGAGCGGGTTAATGATCATTGATGGCATAGTTTGCTCCTCCTAATTATTGGTACCTTATAATCATATCTGTTTTTATGCGTTATTATACCCTAATCAAGCTTTTATCGCAACAAATAGAGAAAAAAAGGGCGTAAACACAATGTTTTCCTGCGCAGGGCGCGCCGTATGCCGCGCAAAGCTTTTGTCCGCGTGCAGGGGAGCCGTGTGCAATTCAATTAATAAACGCGAATTATCGTATATTTTGTGTAGACGTGTGCGTACAAGCATATTATACTTATTTAGGATATATGGCTTTATCATATCCAAAGCCATGACGAACATTTTATAACGGCATTGCCGCGTCGAACATGGAGGTAGTATTATGGCAGTTCTTGGCGTTGAATTTGGAAGCACGCGCATAAAAGGCGTCTTGATCGACCGCACTGGGAGCGTATCGGCCTCGGGCGCGTACGACTGGGAAAACCGATTTGAGGACGGCGTTTGGACGTATCACCTGGAAGACGTATGGACGGGGCTGGCGAGCGTCGTCGCGCAGGTGAAGGATCTGGCCCCGGATGAGATAATTGAGGCCGTCGGCATATCGGCGATGATGCACGGCTACTTGGCCTTCGATAAGGACGACAAGCTGCTCGCGCCGTTTAGGACGTGGCGCAATACGATGACGGGGGAAGCCGCCGCCGCGCTGTCGGAGGCGTTTTCCTTCAATGTTCCGCAGCGCTGGTGCGCCGCGCATCTCTATCAGGCTATTCTAAATGATGAAGCGCATGTGCCGCATATCGCGCATATTACGACGCTGGCCGGATATGTACACTACATGCTCACAGGCGAAAGATGCCTCGGCATAGGGGACGCTTCCGGCGCATTCCCGCTGAGCGGCGAGAGCTACGACGCGAAGATGATGGCCACGTTCGAGGCTATGGCCGCCAAAAAGGGCGCCGCTTTGCGGCTGAACGAGCTGCTGCCGCGCGTAGCCGTCGCGGGAGAAGAGGCGGGGCGGCTGACGGAAAAGGGCGCGGCGCTGCTCGACCCGTCGGGCTGGATTAAGCCCGGAACGCCGCTGTGCCCGCCCGAGGGCGACGCGGGGACGGGGATGGTCGCGACGAACAGCATCACGCCGCTGACGGGGAATATATCGGCGGGGACGTCGATCTTCTCGATGACGGTGCTCGAAAAGCCGCTTGCGGGCGTCTACCCCGAGCTGGACATAGTCGCTACCCCCGCGGGCAATCCCGTCGCGATGGTGCACTGCAACAACTGTACAGCCGATCTGGACGCGTGGATCGGGCTCTTCGGAGAATTATTGGAGGCTGCTGGCTCAAAGATGGATAGAACCCAGCTCTACGCCACGCTCTACGGGATGGCGCTTGACGCGCAGCCGGACGCGGGCGGGCTGCTAAGCTACAACTATCTTTCGGGCGAGCATATAACAAGGCTCGAAGCCGGTGTTCCGCTGTTTATACGGCCATCGGAAAGCTCGCTGACGCTGGGCAATTTCATGCGGAGCCTGCTGTTCTCATCCGTCGCGACCCTCAAGCTCGGCATGGATATCCTCACGGGCAAGGAGCACGTAAAGCTGAACTACATGAACGGGCACGGCGGCCTCTTTAAAACCAAGCGCGTCGGGCAGAAGATTCTCGTGAACGCGCTGGGCATCCCAATTAAGGTTTCCGAGACGGCGGGCGAAGGCGGAGCGTGGGGCGTCGCGGTCTTGGCCGGCTACCTCATGTGGCGCGCGGAGGGCGAGAGCCTATCGGAGTACCTGGACGCGCGGATATTCGCCGATCAGGTTTCGAGCAGCGAGGCGCCGGACGAAACGGGTTCGGAGGGCTTCGCGGCCTACATCGAAAACTACGTTAAGGGTCTGAACGCCGAGCGCATCGCGGCGAAATTATTCTCGTAGCAAGGGATTGTAGGGGCGGCCTTTGGCCGTCCGCGATAGAATTATTGATATGCGGCGGACGGCCAAAGGCCGCCCCTACAGCAATAATATCGCTTTAACAGAGTCTTGGAGGATTGCATGTTAAACGAACTCAAGCAAAGCGTACTGCGCGCGAATCTGCTGCTGCCCAAGCTCAATCTGGTCACATTTACTTGGGGGAACGTTTCCGGGATCGACCGCGAAAAGGGGCTGGTCGTGATCAAGCCCTCCGGCGTCGAATACGACGCGATGACCGCGCACGATATGGTCGTGGTGGATTTGGCGAGCGGCGAGCGCGTGGAGGGGAAGCTGTCCCCGTCGTCCGACACCGCTACGCATCTGGTACTGTACAGGGCGTTTCCGAATATCGGCGGCGTCGTACATACGCACAGCCGCTGGGCGACGGTCTTTTCCCAAGCCGGACTGGGTATTCCCGCGCTGGGCACGACGCACGCGGACTATTTCTACGGCGAGATCCCCTGCACGCGCAAGATGACGCCCGAGGAGATACGGGGCGAGTACGAATTGGAGACGGGTAACGTCATAGTCGAGCGCTTAAAAGGCCAGAATGCGGACGATATGCCCGCCGCGCTCGTATACAGCCACGGGCCGTTTACATGGGGCAAGGACGCGCACGACGCCGTGCACAACGCGGCGGTGCTGGAAGAAGTCGCGTTTATGGCGTGGCAGAATCTTTCGCGCGACGGCGTGGAGCCGATGCAGCAGGAGCTGCTCGACCGGCATTATCTGCGCAAGCACGGCGCGAACGCCTATTACGGGCAGAAATAGGCGGGTTTGATGTTTAATTAATAATTTCAAATTATATTTGGAAGGAGCAATAATATGAAGAACATACCCGATGTAAAGCTTGGACTCATTTCCGTTTCCCGGGATTGCTTCCCGATCCAGCTCTCGCAGGCGCGCCGCTCGGCTTTGGCCAAAGCGTACGGCGACGGCATCTACGAGAGCAAGGTCACCGTTGAAAACGAGCTCGATATGCTAAAGGCCGTCGAGGACGTGACCGTTGCGGGCGTAAACGCTCTCGTGGTCTTCCTGGGGAACTTTGGCCCGGAGACGCCGGAGGTCATGCTGGCGCAGCGCTTCAGCGGCCCGACGATGTTCATCGCAGCCGCCGAGGACGCCGCCGACAAGCTGATCGACGGGCGCGGCGACGCGTACTGCGGTATGCTCAACTGCTCCTATAATCTGGGCCTGCGCAATATAAAGGCGTTCATCCCCGAATACCCCGTCGGCACGCCGGAGGAGCTCGCGAAGCTGATTGCGGAATTCGTCCCCGTGGCGCGGGCGCTCATCGGCGTCTCGAAGCTGAAGCTGTTTACGTTCGGGCCGCGCCCGTACGATTTCCTCGCCTGCAACGCGCCGATCAAAAAGCTGTTCGACCTCGGCGTTGAGATTCAGGAGAACTCCGAGCTCGATCTGCTAGTAGCCTTCAACCAGCACGCGGGCGACGAGCGCATTCCCTCGGTCATCGCCGATATGGAAAAGGAGCTGGGCGACGGCAACAAGATGCCGGGCATACTGCCCAAGCTCGCGCAGTACGAGCTTACGCTGCTCGACTGGGCGGAAGCGAATAAGGGCAGCCGCGAGTATGTCGCGTTCGCGAATAAATGCTGGCCCGCGTTCCAGACGGAATTCGGCTTCGTGCCCTGCTATGTAAACAGCCGCCTGAACTCGATGGGCATACCCGTCGCCTGCGAGACGGACATCTACGGCGCGCTTTCGGAGTACATCGGAACAGCGGTAAGCGGCGAGAGCGTGACGCTGCTCGACGTCAACAACTCCGTGCCGGCGGATATGTATAAGGGCGAAATCATGGGCAAGTTCGGCTGCGCGCATACCGATACGTTCATGGGCTTCCACTGCGGCAATACGCCCGCCTGCCGTTTGAGCAAGGGCGAGATGAAATACCAGCTCATCATGAAGCGTTCGCTGGAGCCTGACACTGAGCCGAACATCACGCGCGGCACGCTGGACGGCGACATAATGCCCGGCAAAATCACGTTCTACCGCTTGCAGGGCACGGCTGAGGGCGGCCTGAAGTCCTACATCGCGCAGGGCGAGGTGCTCCCCGTCGCGACGCGCTCGTTCGGAGGCATCGGCGTATTCGCCATCCCCGAGATGGGCCGCTTCTACAGGCACGTGCTGATCGCGGATCGTTACCCGCACCACGGCGCGGTCGCGTTCGGACATATCGGCAAGGCGCTCTTCGACGTATTCACCTATCTGGGCGTACCGAAGATTTCGTACAACCAGCCGAAGAGCCTGCCGTATCCGACGGAGAATCCGTTCGCGTAGGGCGGGCGCTATATATGTGCTGATAATTGTAGGGCAGGGGCTTTGCTCCTGCCGCGCAATGAATGTTTTCCGAAAACGGCAGGAGCAGAGCCCCTGCCCTACAGGTTTTGATACGCAAGAGCGGCCGCTTGGCGCGCTCTTGCGCTTTTTACATTGTACGGCTAAAATGAAGGTGTTGTAAAAAAATGCTGAAAATTGCGGGGGCGGCAAGCGGCCGCCCGCCGGACATCTCGGTATAGGAGCATTTGATGTTATTTGACGTCTGTATCATCGGCTGCGGCATAACGGGGGCCGCGTGCGCTTACGAGCTGGCGCGGTACGACCTTGCCGCCGTGATTCTCGAAAAGGAAAACGACGTTTCTCAGGGGGCCACGAAGGCGAACAGCGCGATCATCCACGCGGGCTACGACCCGGAGCCGGGCACGCTCATGGCAAAGCTCAACGTGGAAGGCGCTAGGCTCGCGAAGGAGCTGTTTGACAGGCTGGACGTGCCGCACCGCGCCTGCGGGTCGATGGTCGTGGCCTTTTCGGAGGGCGAGCTGCAAACGCTCGCGGAGCTATTCGAGCGGGGCCAAAAGAACGGCGTTATTGGGCTGAGGCTGCTAACGGGCGAAGAGGCCCGCGCTATGGAGCCAAACCTTAACGATACGGTCGTTGGCGCGCTGCTCGCGCCGACGGCGATGATTTGCAGCCCGTGGGAATACGCGCTCGCCCTGGCGGAGACGGCTGTGCGCAACGGCGCAAAGCTGTGCCTGAACCATGAGGTTACGGGCATAACGCCATTGGATGGCGCGTGGCAAATCGAAACGAACGCGGGGCCTGTCAGGGCGCGGTTCATACTCAACGCGGCGGGCGTACACGCCGATAAAATCCATAACATGGCCGCGCCGAAGGCGTTTACGATCATTCCCGACAGAGGCGCATACTATCTGTTCGACAAGAGCGAGGGCAAGCGCGTATCCCGCGTCATCTTCCCATGCCCGACGAAGGTGGGAAAGGGCACGCTCGTCACGCCGACCGTGCACGGGAACCTCATGGCGGGGCCGAACAACGAGCCTCCACAGGACGGCGAGGACGTGGCTACGACGGGCGGCGGCCTCGCGCAGATTCGCGAGCGGGCGCAAAAGAGCGTGCCGGGTGTCGATTTCCGCGCGAGCACCCGCAACTTTTCCGGCATAAGGGCGGCTTCCGACCGCGACGACTTTATTATCGAAGCGGCGGAGGGCGTGAGCGGGTTTATCGACCTTGCGGGCATCAAATCCCCCGGGCTGTCGGCCGCCCCCGCAATCGCGAGAATGGCCGTGGAGCTTTTGCGCGAACAAGGGCTTGAATGCGTTCCGAAGCGTGACTTTACAGACTCCCGCAAGCGCGTGCGCTTCGCGGAGCTGCCGCTAAACGAAAAGCGGGCGCTCATCGCGAAAAATCCGGCGTATGGCCGCGTCGTCTGCCGCTGCGAAACCATAACAGAGGGCGAGATATTAGACGCGCTGGATACGCCTATTCCGCCGCGCACGCTCGACGGCGTAAAGCGCCGCTGCAACGCGGGCATGGGGCGCTGCCAGGGCGGGTTTTGCGCGCCGCGCGTGCTGGAGCTGCTATCGGATAAGCTCGGCGTCGATCCTGCGGATATCTTGCAGGATAAGGCGGGGACGTATATTTTGACGGGTGACAGATGATGTATGACCTAATCGTAATCGGCGGCGGCCCGGCGGGGCTTGCGGCGGCTGAAAGCGCCTGGCGCGGCGGCCTTAAGGAGATTTTGATCGTCGAGCGGGACAAGGAGCTCGGCGGCATTTTGAACCAGTGCGTCCATAACGGCTTCGGGCTGCACCGTTTCAAGGAAGACCTTACGGGGCCGGAATACGCGGGGCGCTGCGTCCGTATGCTGAACGCGACGGGCGTGAGCGTTAGCCTTAATACGATGGCGCTTGACATTACGAACGGGCGCGAGATACACGTCGTCAGCAAGGCGGAGGGCTACCGCGTGCTTAAAACTAAGAGCCTCGTGCTCGCGATGGGCTGCCGCGAGCGTACGCGCGGGGCGATCGGCATTCCCGGGACGCGGCCCTCGGGCGTGTTTACGGCGGGCGCGGCGCAGCGCTACGTGAACATGGAGGGCTATCTGCCCGGCAAGCGCGTCGTAATCCTGGGCAGCGGCGATATAGGGCTGATAATGGCCCGGCGTATGACGCTCGAAGGCGCGAAGGTGCTCGCGTGCGTCGAGCTGATGCCGTATTCGAGCGGGCTTACGCGCAATATCGTGCAATGCCTCAACGATTACGATATTCCGCTGCGGCTCTCGCATACGATTACGGAAATCCACGGGCGCGGGCGCGTCGAGGGTGTGACGATCGCCAAAGTTGACGACAAGCTCTTGCCTATCGCCGGAACGGAAACGATGCTTAAATGCGATACGGTGCTGCTGTCCGTGGGGCTGATCCCCGAAAACGAGCTGAGTCGCCAGGCGGGGATCGAGATCGACCCAAGAACGGGCGGGGCCGTCGTGTACGAGAATATGGAAACGTCGCTGCCGGGCGTATTCGCCTGCGGCAACGCCGTACATGTACACGACTTGGTGGACTTCGTTTCGGCTGAGAGCGAACGCGCGGGCGCGAGCGCGGCGGCGTATGTTCAGGCTGCCCGGGCCGAAGAGGGCGAGACGCTGACGCTTTCGGGAAACATCGCGTATACCGCGCCGCAGCGCATCCGCCCGAACCGCGTAGAGAAATTCGCCGAGATATTCTTCCGCGTGACGCGCGTCTTCGGCGAGAGCCGCGTTCGGGTGCTGTCCGGCGGCAAGCAGATCGCGGGCTTTAAGCGCGAGCACATGGTTCCGGGGGAGATGCAGCGAATCACATTGCCCAAGGCGCTGCTGGATAAGGCGACGGGCGAGCTGACGCTGATCGCGGAGGAGCGATAGATGGCTGAAATTATTTGCATCATGTGCCCAAAAGGATGCCGCCTTTCGGTGGACGAAGAGAGCTTTGCCGTAAAAGGGGCGCAGTGCGCGCGCGGCGTGGAATACGGCGCGGCGGAGCTGAAGAACCCTACGCGCGTGCTGACCTCGACCGTAAAAATCACCGGCGCGGCGCACCGCCGCTGCCCTGTGCGGACGCGGGCGGCGATTCCAAAGGCGAAGCTCTTCGAGGTCATGCGCGTTCTGGACGCGATTGAGCTTACGGCGCCCGTGCGTGAGGGGCAGGTTGTTATAAACGACGTGTGCGGTACGGGCGTCGCGCTTATCGCGGCGCGGGATATGTAGGAGGCCACAGATGAAGCGTTACCTATTGGCGCTGGATCAGGGGACGACCAGCTCGCGCGCTATAATATTCGACGAGGAGCAGGCGATCATAGCGCAGGCGCAGAAGGAGTTTACGCAGATATACCCGCGCGAGGGCTGGGTCGAGCACGATCCGGCTGAGATATACTCGTCGCAGTCCGTCGTGATGATGGAGGCGATAGCGAAGAGCGGCGTTTCCGCGGAGGACATCGTGGCGATAGGCATCGCGAACCAGCGCGAGACGGCGATTTTATGGGATAAGCGCACGGGGCGGCCGCTCTGCAACGCGATCGTATGGCAGTGCAGGCGTACGAGCGCGATCATTGACGATTTGATCGCGGCGGGGCACGGCGATTATATCCGCAAGGCGACGGGGCTGGTGCCGGACGCGTATTTCTCGGCCAGCAAAATCAAATGGATGCTCGACAGCGTCGAGGGCGCGCGCGAACGGGCGAAGCGCGGGGAGATTCTCTTCGGTACGGTGGATACGTGGCTCGTCTGGAACTTGACGGGCGGCGCGGTGCATGTCACGGACTATACGAACGCCTCGCGCACGATGCTGTACAACATAAAAGAGCTCTGCTGGGATCAAAGGCTGCTGGATATGCTGGATATTCCCCGCGAAATATTGCCGGAGGTAAAAAGCTCCAGCGAAATTTACGGCTACGCGAAGATTCAGGGCGCAAAAGTGCCGATCGCGGGCATCGCGGGAGATCAGCAGGCCGCGCTGTTCGGGCAGCGCTGCTTCGAAGAATTCGAGGCGAAGAATACGTACGGCACCGGCTGCTTTTTACTGATGAACACGGGCGAAAAGCTGTGCCGCAGCGAAAACGGACTGCTGACTACGATCGCCATCGGCTTGGGCGGCAAGGTGCAGTACGCGCTTGAGGGCAGCGTATTCGCGGGCGGCGCGGTAATCCAGTGGCTGCGCGACGAGCTGCGCTTCTTCTCCGAAAGCCCCGACGCGGAGTATTTCGCAGGCAAGGTGGGGGATACGGGCGGCGTCTATCTCGTCCCGGCGTTTACGGGGCTGGGCGCGCCGTATTGGGATATGTACGCCAGAGGTTGTATCGTCGGGATTACGCGGGGGACGAAGCGTGAGCATATCATCCGGGCGGCGCAGGAATCCATCGCGTATCAAAGCTATGATCTGGTCAAGGCGATGGAGAAGGACGCGAAAATGAGCCTCAAGGCGCTGAAGGCGGACGGAGGCGCGGCGCGGGATGGCTTCCTCATGCAGTTTCAGGCGGATATTCTGGATATGCCCGTTATACGCCCCGCTGTCCGCGAGACTACGGCGCTGGGCGCGGCCTATCTCGCGGGGCTCGCTGTGGGCGTTTGGGCCGGTAAAGACGAGCTGAAGCGCGCGACGCTCGATACGGAGTTTACGCCCAATATGGACGCTCAAAAGCGCGGGAAGCTGCTGGCCGGATGGCACAAGGCCGTAGGCCGCAGCCTGGACTGGGAGGAGCGTTAATAAAATTTAACTTTTCAATTGATCAATAAGGCTTGAAAGCCGCGTTTGCTGCTCTTTCGTCAGCATCGGAGAGATATTGCGCGCGAAGGCGTCGAGCCTTTCGTCGTTTAATGCGCCATTTTTACGCTCCGCGTCGGCCATCCTCGTCAATTCGCGCATGAGCTCGGCTTCCGTCTTTCCTTCGTATTTATGCAGCATTTGTTCTATCGTGTTTATTTCGCGCTGAGCGCTGTCATCCAGCTGATCGAAAATGTCGGCGGCTTTTTCATTATTGAGCCGCTCCTTCTCTGATTTGAACGAGCGAATGTCCTTTTTCATTGCGCGCCATCTCCGATCGTTACGATATTCACTCCATTATATTCAAGAGGCGGCTCGGAAGTGCACATGGGCGCGCGTCGGGCATAGAATGAAGGGAAAGACAAAAATGGAGGCGCCTAAAATTGAGAAAACTCCCAAGAACATACGGCGAGGCGCGCGCTTCCAATATATGTCCGCGCTGCGGGGAAATACATAGCTATGACGACGACTGCTGCCGGAGCGATGAGCGCTATTATCCGCCTGCTGAAAGAACGGTGCGAGGTATTCGCGACGTGCGCCACGACGAGCGCCGCGAGCAATATCGCGACCGCTACGAGCAATACCGCAAGGAACGCCATGATCAGCGGCATGAGCATTATCATGAGCCGTATGATGAAGAATACTGTGATCAGCGGCACGAGCATTACCGAGAGCCGTATTGTGAGGAGTACCGCGCTCCGAGGCGGGAGCATTACCGCAAGCCATATGGCGAGGCGTATTACGCGCCGCGCCGCGAGGAACGCTGCGAGCCGCAACATGAGCATTGCCGCGAGCCGTATTATGAGGAATACCGCGCTCCACGGCGGGAGGAATACTGTGAACCGCGCTGTGATGAGTGCTGTGAGCCGCAATATGAGCATTGCCGTGAGCCGCATTGCGAGGAGTATCACTACGAGCATTGCCATGAACCGCAGCATGAGGAATGCTGTGAACCGCACGAGCATTGCCGCGAACCGCGCCCGCGCCATAAAAAGGCGCACGCCAGGCGTCCCTGCGCTTCGCCGAAAGCCGCGTTTGAACCGAAGTCATGTCAGCGGCCGCCCGAGTGCGGCGCACGCTTGTTTGGCGACAACGCTATGATGGGCGTGCTTATATTGATGCTTTTAGGCGGCGGAACAGGCGGCATATCGGAGATGCGGCAGCTTTTTATGCATCCAATGTTTAAGGTTGTTGAGCTGATGAACAGCGTGAAGGGGGGCGGAAGCACTTATGACGCCTTTGGATCGGGCGGTATGGATATGGATGCGCTCGGCAGCATTTTAGCGGGGCTTAGAAAAGACAATGACTGTGAATGATTATAAATAATCATTCACAGTCATAGTTATGCGCTTATGCTTATACGCAAACGCGCTTCGCGATTTCGTTCGCCTCGAATTTGATCTTCTCGATATCGAGCGTCTTATATTCGCCCTTATAGTAGAGTACCTTTCCGTCCGTCATGTTCAGCGCCACGTCGCCCATGCCCGCTGAGTACACGACGATTTTCAGCGCGTCGTTCAGGGGGTTCATATGCGGGTGTTCGAGCGAAATCGCGGCGAGGTCGGCGGGTTCGCCCGCTTCGAGCGCCTTGCAGCCTAATCTTAGCGCTTTCGCGCCGTTGACCGTCGCCATCTTCAGCGCCGTTTCAGCCGCGACCGCGACGGGATCGCGGGTGTAGCCCTTGTGCAGCGTCGCGGCGAGGCGCATCTCCTCGAACATGTCGAGGTTGTTGTTGCTCGCGGCCCCGTCCGTGCCCAGCGCGACGTTTACGCCCGCTTGCAGCAGCTTCGGCACGGGCGCGATCCCGCTGCCCAGCTTCAGGTTGCTCTGCGGGTTGTGCAGCACCGTCGCGCCGCGCGCCGCGATTATGGCGATGTCCTCATCCGTAATCTGAACGCAGTGCGCCAGCAGCGTGCGCTCTGAGAGCAGCCCCAGCTCATCGAACCACGCGACCGGCGTCTTGCCGTGCCGCTCGATGCACTGCGCGTGCTCCTCCTGGCTCTCGGAGCAATGAATGTGCAGCAGCGCGTTGCGCTTATTTGCCTCGTCGCGCGTACGCAGGAGCGTCTCCCGCGAGCAGGTGTATTCGGCGTGCGGCCCGAAGCTGACGGAGATTCTGCCGTTTTCAGCGCCGTGCCATTTGTCGTGCAGCGAGATGGCCTCGTCCACGCGGAAATCGTCCCCGCCGGAGGTGATCGCCCGGCACAGCGCCCCGCGCAGCCCGCTCTCGCTGACGGCCTCGATGAACGTATCCGTAAAGAAATACATATCGTTGAACGCCGAAACGCCGCTGCGTATCAGCTCCGCGCAAGCGAGGCGCGCGGCTGCAAGGGCGTCGCTTGCAGAGAGCCGGTCCTCCACAGGCCAGATGCGCGTTTCGAGCCACGTGAGCAACGGCATATCGTCCGCCGCGCCCCGGAACAGCGTCATCGGCAGGTGCGTGTGCGCGTTGACGAACGCGGGCATCAGCAGGCAGTTATCGAGCGAGATGACTTCGTCCGCGATAAAGCCCGCGCAGTCCCCGACGAGCGCGATTTTGCCGTTTTCGACGGCGACGTCCGCGCGAATGAATTCAGTGCCCTCGGGATTGAGCGCCATAGCCCCTTTTAAAAGCGTTTTCATACTGCGAATCCCCATTTTTACATTTTATAGTTGGCAGCGATGATTAAGCCGCCTACATGTAGGGACGCCATATATGGCGTCCGTGACCCCAAAACACGACATTCATTTGTAGGGGCGCGCATTGCGCGTCCGTAACCCCAAACGTCGCGGCCATCGCCTGCGGGCGGGGTGGTTGACCCCAGAGGCGTGACCCGAAATCGCGCCCGACGTTCTGTGGTCAGGGGCGATTCATGAATCGCCCCTACGGTTTGGGGTCATATTTTGGGTCGCGGGCGGGGATGGAACCCCGCCCCTACAGTTTTTGGTCACGGGCGAACACAGTTCGCCCCTACAGCGAAGAAGTATTAATCATCGTATTCTAGTTCAGTCGTTCGCTCCTTCGAGATATTCCTTCTGCTCGGGCGTAAGCGCGTCGATCGAAAGCCCCAGCGTTTGAAGCTTCAAGTTCGCGACGAAGCTGTCCGCCTGCTTTGAGACGTCGTAGACCTTCGGCGTGCGGCGCGCCTGCTCCGTCGCTAGCTCGACGACGGACAGCGCCTGCAGCGCGAAGCTCATGTCCATGATCTCAACGGGATGGCCGTCCCCGGCGACGATATTCACGAGCCTGCCGTCCGCCAAGAGGTTCAGCACGCGCCCGTCGGGCATGGTGAAGCCCATAACGTCCTTGCGGCGCTGCGCCGTGGATTCCGCCAGCTCCGCGAGGTGGATTTTGTTGATCTCGACGTCGAAATGCCCCGCGTTCGCCAGCAGCACGCCGTCCTTCATGACTTTGAAGTGCTCCTTGGTTATAACGTCCTTGCAGCCCGTAAGCGTGACGAAGATATCGCCGATCTTCGCGGCTTCGGCCATCGGCATGACGACGTAGCCGTCCATCGCGGCCTCGATCGCCGCGACGGGATCGACCTCCGTGACGACGACGCGCGAGCCCAGCCCGCGCGCCTTCTCCGCGACGCCGCGCCCGCAGTGCCCGAAGCCCGCCACGACGACGACCTTGCCCGGCAGGACGAGGTTCGTCGCGCGCATGATGCCGTCCCACGTGGATTGGCCCGTACCGAAGCGGTTGTCGAAGAGGTGCTTGCAGTCCGCGTCGTTGATGGCGATCATCGGGAAGCGTAGCGTCCCTTCGCGCTCCCTGGCGCGCATACGCATGACGCCCGTCGTCGTCTCCTCGCAGCCGCCGATGATATTGCCCGCCAGATGCGAAAGCTCGCCGTGCAGCAGCTGTAAAAAGTCGCCGCCGTCGTCGATGATCAGGTCCGGCCCGAACGCGAGCGTCGCGCGCAGGTGATCCATGTACTCCGCCTGCGTCGCGTTGTACCAGGCGTACACGTTCAGCCCGCCCGCGGCCAGCGCCGCACAGATCTCGTCGCGCGTGGTGAGCACGTTGGAACCCGTAATCGCGACCTCCGCGCCCGCCGCCGCGAGCAGGCGGCCAAGCCGCGCCGTCTTCGCCTCCAGGTGAACGCTGACGGCGACCTTCTTGCCCTTCAGCGGCAGTGTCTGGCGGTATTCATTTTCGAGCGCGGCTAAAAGCGGCATATGCGCCGACGCCCATTCGATACGCTGTTCGCCCTCTTTGGCGAGCGACGGGTTGCGGATGATGCTCATTTCGTTCACCTCATATGATATTTTATAAATATTTCTTGATATTTTCGTCTGTCTTGGATAGATTCGCCAGATATTGCGCAAAAGCCTCCTTTAATTCGCCGCGGCGCAGGGCGAATTCCACCGTCGCCGCCAAAAAGCCCATCTTATCGCCGACGTCGTAGCGCATCCCCTCGAACGCGCAGGCGTACATCGGATGCGTCTTCACGAGCGTATTGAGCCCGTCCGTAAGCTGAATCTCGCCAATCGCGCCCGGCGCGGTATCGCGCAGAATCGGGAAGATCGCCGGGTCGATTATGTAGCGCCCCATGATCGCGATGTCGCTCGGCGCGGTGTCGGGCGAAGGCTTTTCGACCAGCTCCTTCACCTTGCAAACGCCGTCCTTCATTTCGCCCTCCGGCGCTACGACGCCGTAGCGGGAAACCTGAGCGCGCTCGACGCGCTGTACGCCGAGCACGGACGCGCCCGTTTGCTCGTAGACGTCGATGAGCTGGCGCAGCGCGGGCGTTTTGGAATGGATTACGTCGTCGCCCAAAAGCACGGCGAACGGCTCGTTCCCGATGAACGAGCTGGCGCAGTAGACGGCGTGCCCCAAGCCGTGCGCCTCCTTTTGGCGGATATAGTGGATATTGGCCAGGTCGCTGATCTCGCGCACGGTCAGGAGCATTTCGGCCTTGCGCGTGCGTTCGAGCTCTAATTCGAGCTCGACCGAACGGTCGAAATGGTCTTCGATGGCCTTCTTGGTGCGCCCGGTGATGATGATGATATCCTCGATGCCGGAGCGCGCCGCCTCCTCGACGATGTACTGGATCGTGGGCTTATCCACGATCGGCAGCATCTCCTTAGGCTGCGCCTTCGTCGCGGGAAGAAAGCGCGTGCCCAGCCCCGCGGCGGGAATGACGGCCTTGCGTATGGGCATAATGAATACCCCTTTCAGTGAATTGTAGGGGCGAACTGTGTTCGCCCGCGACATTCATGACCCAACATTGTAGGGGCGCGCATCGCGCGTCCGCGGCATTCATGAATGCCGATGTATGGGGCAACGGGCGAACACAGTTCGCCCCTACAGTTTGGGGTCATATTTTGGGTCACGGCGCGCCGAGGGCGTCGCGCCCTACAGTCGGCGGGCGATTCGTGAATCGTCCCTACAATTTGGGGTCGGGCGCTATTGCGCCTTGCTTCGCATTTTCAGACGCATTTCTTTCGAAAGGCACGCCTTGCGCAGGCGGATGTTCTTCGGCGTGATCTCTACGAGCTCGTCGTCCGCGATGAACTCCAGCGACTGCTCCAGCGAAAGGCGCGTCGGCGTGACGAGCCGGAGCGCTTCGTCGGAGCCGGACGCGCGCATGTTTGTCACGTGCTTCTTCTTGCATACGTTTACGACGACGTCCTCTGACTTCGCGTTTTCGCCGACGATCATGCCCTCGTATACCGGCGTCGAGGCGGCGATAAATAGCTTGCCGCGCTCCTGCGCGTTGAAGAGGCCGTACGCCGTCGCCTCGCCCGTCTCGTGCGCGACGAGCGCCCCGCGCGACGCATTGGACAGATCGCCCTTATAAGGCTCGTAGCCCGCGAAGATCGTGTTCATCACGGCGTTGCCCTTCGTATCCGTCAACAGCTCCGAGCGGTAGCCCATGAGCGTCCGCGACGGGATTTTAAACTCGACGCGCACGCTTCCCTCGCCGGAGGCGCGCATGTCGGCCAATTCGCCCTTGCGCGCGCCGAGTTTCTCCATGACCGTGCCGACGTATTCCTCCGGCGTATCGACGATAAGCTGCTCCATCGGCTCGAGCCTTTGGCCGTCCTCGCCCTCTGAATAGATGACCGTCGGGCGCGATACGGAGAATTCGTAGCCCTCGCGCCGCATCGTCTCGATTAAAATAGACAGATGCAGCTCGCCGCGCCCGGAGACCTTGAAGGTGTCTGTCGTCCCAGTCTCTTCAACGCGCATACTCACGTTCGTCTGCAATTCTTTGAACAGCCGGTCGCGCAGGTTGCGCGAGGTGACATACGACCCCTCTTTTCCGGCGAAAGGGGAATCGTTGACGCAGAAGTTCATCGAAATCGTCGGCGGGTCAAGCCGCACGAACGGCAGCGGCTCGACCTTCGCCGGGTCGCACAGCGTTTCGCCGATACCGATGTCCGAGATACCCGAAATCGCGACGATATCGCCCAGCCTCGCGCTCTCGACCTCCACGCGCTTTAATCCCTGAAACTGGTACAGGCGCGAGATCTTGCAGCTCGCGCTGCCGGTCGGCTTGCATAAGACCGCCTGCTGCCCCTCTTCGATCGAGCCGCGCTCCACGCGCCCGATGCCGATACGCCCGACGTAATCGTCGTAATCGACGCTGGACACCAGCACCTGAAACGGCCCCTCGGCGTCGCCCTCCGGCGCGGGGATGTGCTCGATGATGGCGTTGAGCAGCGGCAGCATGTTCTCGCCCGCTTCGTCCGGGTTCAGCGTCGCGTAGCCGTCGCGCCCGGAGGCGTATACGACGGGAAACTCCAATTGGTCTTCATCCGCGCCTAGCTCGATAAAAAGGTCGATCAGCTCGTCCACGACCTCGCTGGGCCGCGCGGAGGGGCGGTCGAGCTTGTTGATGACGACGACGGGCTTTTTGCGCAGCGCGAGCGCCTTGCGCAAAACGAAGCGCGTCTGCGGCATACAGCCCTCAAAAGCGTCCACGAGCAGCAAAACGCCGTCCACCATCATGAGTATGCGCTCTACCTCGCCGCCGAAATCGGCGTGCCCGGGAGTATCGACGATGTTGATCTTCGTATCGCCAAACAGAATGGCGGTGTTCTTGGATAAAATCGTTATGCCGCGCTCGCGTTCGAGGTCGTTCGAATCCATAACGCGCTCCGCGACCTGTTCGTTTGCCCTGAATACGCCGCTTTGGCGTAAAAGCTGGTCCACCAGGGTGGTTTTGCCGTGGTCCACGTGCGCGATGATCGCCACGTTGCGAATGTCGTTTCTAGTATAGTTTTCTGCCATAAAAGTACGTTCTGTTACGCTCCAATCCGTAAGTTACTCACAATTTGATATTTTAACATATGGGGGAGCGTTTGTAAAACGACCGTCTGTTGGGGTCCAGGGCAACCGCATACGAAGAAATAATTGAAGAAACTAGAAACAAAGGTTCAAAATGGTTGAAAGGGCCGAGATTAAGAGATAAACTCCCTCTACA
>QMCE01001497.1_pt1 | contig 23493 bp, 49 predicted proteins | sample 1821851 | NCBI WGS metagenome assembly QMCE01 (sample SAMN09453174, study PRJNA476694) | Termite gut metagenome, whole genome shotgun sequencing project. | isolation source: worker | host: Odontotermes sp. | place: South Africa:Pretoria | collected 2016-01-28 | reverse complement strand
TGAAGCCCTTTGCAGAAGCGGCAAAGGCAATGAAGTGCAGAAGCCATAAGCCGCATTCCCTGCCGCCCCAGCCTTCGTCGGTCTCCGGGGCGGCTTTTGTTTGGAGAATGGACATGAATAGTGAATTGAACACACAAAACGTTGTCGAGTACATTAAAACTCTTGATTCCAAGATATGGTCACTTAATAATGAACTGGAAAACGAGAAAGAGAAATCAAAGCATTACCTGTCCGAATTTTTTAAAATGAAGTCTGAATTGGAAAATGAGAGACTTAACCAGAGGCCGCTTATCGACAAGGCTGAATTTTTCGCAAATCGTTATTGGGAATCTCAAAAAAATAACGATGAAATTATAAACTCTTTACGAGCACAGATTGAATCATTGAAATCCGCAAACATTGGAAAGGGAGAATGAAATGGAACATAATGACATTGATATGCCTCCTATTTGTGGTCGGAATGAATGCGACAACTGCGCAAGGAATCTAGTTGATTGCAACTGGTATACTGCTGAAGAGTGTGGAGATACTAACGGAAGCATGTATATTGAAAAAGAAAATGGGTAATGAAATTGGAAAGCAACTGTTTTCGTTGCAAAGATGGGATGAAATGGACACAATGTCGTTTCAGTTTTACGATTGCGTCCTGAAAGTCGGAATAGGCGACTACTCTGCGGGAACCAAGGTTAGCGGGATTTTCATGGACTATGAAAACGGCGTAATGGATTTTTACAACGACGATGGAGACGCCGTTATCGAGACGTTCAAGATGTCGCTGAAAATGGAAGTTGCGTAATTTTTCTTTTGGAAAGGGAATCATGGACATCAACGAATTGACAATCGGGCAAGCAAAGGAACTGGCGGAAATGTTTGGAAACAAAGCAGAAACAACGCATCGTATCGACAACGGCATGATCGGAAAATACGTCATTGTCCGTTGCCATGATGCGGGAGTACACGCGGGAATACTTAAGGATTACAACGGTAGGGAATGCCTGTTGCATGATTCTAGGAGGTTGTGGTATTGGAAGCCCGCGAACAAAGCCAGTAACTTGTCCGGAGTAGCAACAGAAGGACTGCATAGCGATTCCAAAGTTGGAGCACCCGTAAATGTGCATCTCACGGAGAACTGTGAGATCATTGAATGTAATGCTGTGTCGGAAAAATCCATACGGGAGGCAAAAACCCATGTCCAATAAGAACGTCTACGGCGACGGCTCCGGCTCCGGCTCCGGCTCCGGCGACGGAGACGGCGACGGCTACGGCTACGGCGACGGCGACGGCGACGGCGACGGCGACGGCGACGGCTACGGCGACGGCGACGGCGACGGCGACGGCGACGGCTCCGGCTACGGCTACGGCTGCTGATAAAATCAGGTAAGATTCAGAAATATGATAAAAATCACCCTGCAAACGCGGGGGATTTTTTTTGAAAATATTTCTGGATTCACTCTTGACAAAGGCGGCATTATGGCGTATAGTAAAGGCATGGGAAGTGGAAAACAACTTACAAAGGAGAAAACAATGTCTAAGAACGAAGCTATCGAAAACGCCATACGGTACATGGAACGCTACCTAAAAACTTCTAATGCTGATGAATGCGTCCCATATGAATTTAGGAGCGTTGTTATGACAATTGATTCTCTCATGGAAATTATTGAAAAATAAATACCGGCTTGGGGTAATCCTAAAAAGCCCCATTTAACCACTACGGAAAGGGAAGAGATGGACTACGTATACGATGTCAGGGAGCTGAAATCGTTCCTTTTTGGTTTTCCTGTTTTCGGAGAAATACTTCATACATGCACAACACAAAAAGACGCTGATAATTACCGAAAAAAGTATTCTAAAATGGGCAGAAATGTTAGATCGTTTAGGAGAAATAATGCCGAATCCGAATGACCTGATCGCAATCCGAAAGCGACATGGACTCACCCAAACACAGGCCGGCGCACTAGTCCACGTCTCCCTGCGCACATGGCAACGGTGGGAATGGGGAGAGACGCCGATCCCGGAAAGCAAGCGGGAACTGTTTCAGATAAAGGTGAAAGGAATGAATAATGGACTGGGAAACAGCACTGAAAATACGCAGAGCAATTAGGTTCAACAAATTCATGCAAAGGTTTTTTGGCAGCGTTTGAAATGACGGACATTTGTCGTTCCTCTATGACGCCGTTCTTCGTGGTGATTGAACATAATGAAACGATAAAAAATGGCGTAAATAATGTTGGTTGCAAATCATTGAAAACATAGGATAAATTTTTCGACAGGATTAAAGAAAAATGTCAGAACGGTTTGTTCAATGTAAACGACAAAAACGGCGAATGGATTTTAGGAACTGATACTGTTCAACATGCAGAACAGATCATCAGAGAACACAACGCGAACGAGGAACTGGTATGTATCCTTGAAAACATTCTTCAACACGATACGTTCAATCTTAGGAATCAAGAGAGAAAAACGATTGAATCGGCCTTGCAGAAAGCGAAAGGGAACGAATGAAAACGTACACATTCACAATCGATACAGGGTATCCTACAGCAAAACACGTTATTACAGATGAATTCGATGATGATGTTACAGAAGAGGAACTCCAAGAATACGCAAAAGAACTTATAAATAGTTACATATCATGCAACTACGAATACTCTTGATAAAAAATCCCCCGGAGCAAACCGGGGGATTCTCTTTCACTTCGCCTCACGCCAAACATTCAGATCCGTCCCCGGTTCAACAGCGTCCCCGAACTTCCCGCCGTTTTCCTTGAAGCATTCCCAGCGCTTCCCGTTGTGCGTCACTCCGGACAGGACGGCATACTCTCCTTCCTTCTTCCATTCCGGGAGCGTCCACTGCGGCGGCGTGTTCGGATACCATGCAGGGCAGTTTTCAATAACAACGCCTTTACCGAAAACCATTACCTTTTCCTTGTCCGGAGAAAAAAGAAGCGGTCGTTCAATCCAAATCGGCAACGCTATATTGCACCCTACAGAATAACACGGATCTCCTTCCATTTTCTTAATTTCAGCCCGCGCACAGTCGATGCAGTTATGCTTGCTATCCATGATTTACCTTTCACAAAACAACCGTGTCAAACAACCCTCTTGACCGTACTATATTCCCGTTGTCGTCGAATTGTGTGATTAGTCAATCAACCTTCTGTTTTTCCTCAAACGCTCCGCAGTCAACCAATTTCCCCATATCGGGTATATGTTTGCAACACTCATTCCACATATACAAAAACGGGCAACCAGTAAGACTCATTTTATCGCCTTGCATAACAACCATATTCTTACATGAATCGCACTCTCCCATATTTTACACCTCCTGAATTTTCATCTTTCTCGGGTTGAGTACAGCGAGTGCAACGCAACGACAGTTCTTGACAAAGAATCCGTTGCATGTATAATATCCTGTGTCGCTTTGGAGATTATACACATGACCAGAAAATTTACCACTGCTTTTCTTGACCACGCGGAAATTATCATGGCATCCGGGAAGACCCTCACTGAAACTGCAATCCTTCTCGGATGCGATAGCAGCAACCTTAGCAAGGCCATCCGCAGTAGAGGAGGAACCATAATCCGTCAAAAGTTTACTCCGCACAACAGAATGGACAACCTCCCAGAAAGCGAAATTATTGAACGCTATGCTCTTGGGCATAGTGTCAAAAAACTCGCGAGTGAATACGGAATTTCCCGGAACGTCATTGACAGAATACTTAGACACAATAACATTCCGACTCGATCTCGTTCCGATGCGATGTTTGTTCGCATGGCAAATACCAGCGACGAGGAACGCAAGAGGCTCGCTGAATCCGCCCATGTCGCGGCAAGGAACTTGTCGGATGAAGTGAGACGCGAACGAAGCCGAACGATCGCAAAGACCGCCGAAAGAACCGGAAGATGCCGTGGAGCAACTTTCGGCCCGGGAGAGCAGGAACTGTATAACGCTCTCGTAAATCTTGGTGAATCCGTTATAAAACAAAAAGCCATCGATATTTATAATATCGACTTGGTTTTCCGTTCCGTCGCCGTGGAAGTCAAGTTTGGTTCCTGCTCTAGCTTGCGTTCCGATAGAATGTCTAACAGACTCGAAAGTGTCACCAATGCGGGATACAAGCTCGTTGCACTTGGATTCACCTGCATTGAGGCTATTTCCCAATGCCTTGATGAGGTAATCTCCCTCTTGTACATGGTCGATAGGAAGCCAGCCACGCAAGGTCAATACTGGGTGATTAGAAGTGGCTTTCAGGTTTCCCCCGTCACTCGTGCAAAGAGAAACCAAGTCTCCGGAGTGGTATCTCCTCCAGAGCTTGTCACATCCATACGAAAAATCTACGTGTGAATCACCGGGAATGCACATGATTGCCTCTCCAGGGTGTCCGTCGCTTGGCGGATCATTCCACGCGAATATTTTCCCGTTCCTTTCAAAGTGGTTCATGTGCTTCGCGTTCCCCTTCGGATACAGTCCGGACGGATTCCCCACGACGCGCTGATCCCCTGCCGTCCGCCACTGGTAATGCGTCACTCCCGCGTCAACCTGCCTCGCATGCGCCATCTGGCTATTCATCTTCGCCGTCTGGTCACGGGCAATGACGGACGCCCTGCGCTTCGTACTTCCAAGAATTTCCTGTATCGCCCCTGCAATCGACTTCGCGCCACCCGGTAGGCCAACGCCCTGAAAATCCGCCAGAAACGCCTTTCGAACTTCCTGATACGCCTCTGGAGACAGATTACGGATCAGCGACACGTTCTGCGCGATTCCCGTCTCGCGAAGTTCATCGTACACACTCTGCGAAAGGATCGACTGTGCATCAATACCCATAGCGTTCTTTATCGACGAGGTGAACTTGTTCGCGGAGAACTTGTCCACGCGCTGGAACCACTGGAATGTCGCGTCCTGCGCCAGAAACGACAACTGGCGCTCCGACTCTTGCTGGAACGCCGTTGCCATGTTTTGAATGCCTTCCATAGGCATTGATCCGCTTGTATACTCGTCTAGTATCTCTTGCAGCCTATCGGCGAACACAGCGTCCACAGCCGACCGCAAACGGCGAGCATACGCCGTCTCGATTGCCTGTATCCCGTGGCGAGACGTTACACCGATCACTTGGCGTTTTTTCTGGAATGACGGTGATTTAACAATAAGAGGCATTATTTCAACTCCTCAATACCTTTTATTTTGAAGTCCCTAATCATTTCTTTCTTTTCTGATAAAGGGAAAATTTTATTCCTATGAATCCTTATTTCCCACTCAAGACATTCAATCCTTTTTTCATTCGACGCCTTGTCTGTTCTTTTGAAAATATATACAGCCATTATTACCATGTAAATGCAAACAAAAACATATCCAATCCATTCAGGCATACGATCTCCTATATAATGACGGTGATTTAATCAGCAACGGAATTATTATCCCTCAATGGAGTATATGATCCTACGCAACTTTCAACAACATCCGTAAGATTCTACAAGCTAGCAATACAACACGAATCACATTTTTTGCATGACTCACATAACGATGGTCGTGTTATTCTATCTCTCCATGTTTTCATCACACCCCCTCCGGCGTCGGAAGGTACGCCCACATGTCGCCAATAGTCAACGAAAATATACAATTACCTGTTTCCACTTACTCACTCATCTCCCTACGTGAAGTGACAGACTATATACTCGCCTGTTTTACTCCTCAACTTTATATTCCAAAGCCTCAAGTTCGGCTATTTTCTTCTTCAGCATGAGTATCTTTTTTCCTCTGCGTTTTATACAGTCTTCAATTGCCTGTTCCTTTGTGTCAAAAATCCTGCTTTTACCAACGTATTCAAATATACCCTTATAAACTTCTCTTGTTGAATGTGTATCAAACATTCCGCCATTTTCATCCACAATGACTTTCCCAACTATCCCTAGTTCCCAAAAATTAGAATGATACTTCATATTCCGTCCATTTCCAAAAAACACCCCCGCAGGCCGGGAAGGAAGCGGGGGCGAAGTCGGCGCGACTAACACGCCTGAATCTAATTTTCGGCTTCCCGGCCTATCTTTTACTATACCTAATTTGGTGCGTTTGTCAATAAATTTCCGTTATTTGTTTCTATTAGCCTTTCTTCAAAATCATCCTCCATACAATTGGCATTTTTCAACGACTGACACGAAGGATGACCAGAAGCAAATGCAAGCATTCTCGGTATACTGTCCAGCAACAAAAGTCCGTCATCTTTACCCCACCAAGAGTTTCTCTCACCTGTAGGGTTTGCTCCACCACCCTTTGCAAAATGCCTAACACCAAGATAATTAATGCTCACCTTCCCATTATCAACGGAAGTAACCATTGCAATCGAACCTTTTGGCGTTTTTACAATATCAAGAGGCTTTAACATAATTATACTCCATAAAAAAGCCGCTCATACCGGGAATATATGTGCGGCAGTATGGTTTGCTCGGCTTCCCGGCCACAAGTCAGTATACTCGATGCGAACGGGATAGTCAACTATTTTCAGGAATATTTCACACTCCCGGCATTCTCGGCTTTCGCATCGCCCCCCCCCCCATGCGTGGCGTTTTGAACTCAATCGAGGTGGACGGCATTTCCTTCCCGTTCTTCCCGGATACGTCGTGCTCGTCGTCAATCGTCTTGTCCATTCTCTGGAACGCAGTTATTTCATCAATAATGCGCTGTTTCTCCATCGCGTCAAGGTCAGGCAAATCGTCAATCGCCCCGATCTGCTTCAACTGCTTCATAGCCCACTCAATAGGGACGCCAAGGCTATTCGCCATGTTTACCGCATTGTTGATGTGCAGCGTCCGTACCTGCGCCTCTTCTGTGTCGCTTAGGTTCCACAGGTTTTCCCATTCGTGCGAAATATCCTCCGGATCGACGTTCAACCCGGAGGAACGTAGGAGGAACCTCTTTTCCTGCTCCAGTATCGGCGTCAGTTCCAGCTTTTGCTTTGCGGCGATCATGTCGTAATAGTTTTCAAGCCCGCTTCTGTCATTGTTGGAAAGTCCGGCCGCTTGGCTGGAAGAGAAGCGCGTTAGGTGAATGTCCGCCGCCGCCGCGACTAGCTGTACTCCGGACATGAGAAGTTCAGGTACACTTCCAAAATTCCCTGAAATATTTTTTACGTCAACATCTTCCCCCTCAGCTACAACTCCCTTATAATTACTGAGTGTTTCAAGAATATGCCTAACTTCTTCAATTGCTTTATTCCCTTGTCTTGTCGTCTTTAAATCTCGCAGTCCCTTATAAAGAAGGAACCACACGCTGCACATGTTTGCCAAGTGCGCCGCGCCCTGCTGGTATGCGTTCGCCCTCATCAGAACGTCCCAGATCGGGGCGAGTACCGACGTGCCGAATCCGTTCCAGCTTTGCGTCATCGATGCGAAATCAAGCTGAGGGTACGGCGAAAGGGGATTCCCATCGAACACGACAAGGCGGGAACGGTGATATACCGTCTGCCCGCCACCGGTGGAAACGTAGTAGTGCAGCGGCCTCATGTACCAGGCCTTCCCGGCGTCCATTTGCCACTCGACTCGGGTGATGTTGATCGGTGAAACTACGTTGTAACAGACAATATCTCCCTCACCTATTTCATCCGGAGTAATCTGCGTTGATGCGTCCACATTCCCTGCGTTCATCTCCCGCGTAACACGAATGGCGACGGAACCGCCCATAAGGCGCTCCATCGTTTTCGCGTTCGTCATCATCTTGTGGAAATCAAGGCGGTCGCATTCCTTTTGAAGCGCGTCGTCAACTTCGGTATCCTCTCCGCGATACTTCCAGTTCCAGCCTTTCCGTAGCATATCGAAAACGGGGATGGTAATGATTTTGTTCGCCATCCAGTCGCCATGATAAAGCAACCATGCGTACCGCGCCGCGTAAAGGCGATCTTGGCTATAAAGGAACGGGTTCATATTCTGGTGGATAGCAGGACGTTCCCCTGCCCACTGCCGATCCTGCCAGCCTCCCTCGCCGCTCGACGGGTTGATTACCGCCGCGTTCTGGGCGCGGGCTCGGGACGTTCCCTTGTTATGCTTTGCGAAGTATGCGGAGCGGGATTTACGGCTCATTTTTTATCCTCTTGCAATCATCAACTTCAAATGCGCGTTTCAACCTATCCTGTAGTTCAATAGACCAATACGCAACACCGGGAGAAAGCCTAGCGTTTTTAGGTATTGATTTTATAAGACCAACAAAAGCATCATGTACAGATTTCTTATGTTCAGGCAACATTTTTTTAATCATCCTTAAATTTCACAGATGGTAAAGAAAAAGGAAGCACTTATTTCATCTTGCCTATTTGAAAAATTCGTCTCAAACTTATTAGCGTTATCTAGTTCCTTAAAAGAATCTCCCATTGCAAACGATATAATCCTTGGTATGCTATAGATGAGAATTAACCCATTCTCTTTACCCCACAATGCGTTACGTTCCCCGGTAGGATTTGCTCCACCACCATTACCAAAATGCCTAACTCCAAGATAGCCTATGCTTACCTCTCCACGCTGCGAAACATTTGTAACCATAGCTATTGCTCCCCTTGGAGTCCTTACAATATCCATAGGTTTTAGCATTTCAGCGCGTCCTCAGCAACTCCGGGACATTCCATTGCTTCGACTGGAAGTAAATCAATTACGCCAAGGAGAAGCGGGATTGCGTTGTGTTCTCTTACAAACATAATCGCATCATCACTGAAATCGAAACGAGCGATCCGCATCTGATTATACATAATTTCATTTTTATGTATAAACCCTACTTCAAACTTTCCCATTCCATCCTCACGGCCTAAATCACATTTCAATCACTTTTTTGCTTTTTATTGTTTTATCGTTTTTTTTCAATTCACTCAATTTCTCGTGTAAATTCATGATTACCCTACCAGTCATCTCACGTTCTGCAAGTCTATCCGCAGTTATTATATTTTGTATTCTTTTAACAGTCCTCGAGCAACTATCGGAATGAGCGCAAGGGAAACCAATCATATAGCAATCAGTTCCTTCGGGAAGTTCATCATTGCGATAGCATGAGAATACACGGACTATTTTTCTTGCCAGTTCGTGATCCTCTGCTATTCGGTAATGTCCGATAAATCTCATTTGTTCTTGTCTAGAAATATGTCTTTCTCTCATTTTATCCCAGCCTAAATCCTACCCCTCAGTTTTTTCATAAGAATCGCAATTAGGCATTTTCTCAGAAAGTCCTGAAAGATATTGCGAAAAATGTATGCAGTAATCAGATTCACCTTTAGGCAGTCGTTCATTCCTTCTTTGAACATATATACACGTCTGACACCGATCCTTTGCCTTTTTATAATCTGCATAGTTATTTCGTATAGACCTTACAAATAAAACCGCACAACGCTCTACCATTTTGTCTATAAAACTCCTTGGAGTTTCATCATCAAAAATTTCCTTACCACAATGAGGACATATAATTACGTCTGTCATATCCTACCCTCACCTAACGCTTGCCAGCAAAGTACTGCCATAGTCATGGCGTCCACAGCATCATCGCACGTTTGCGTCATCTCTGCATTGAACGCGGAACACTCCGCGATAAACCCATCAACCCATTGTATATCTGTGTCTGAAGGAAGCAATACTTTTCCTCCGAAGATGGAGAGTTTTGCTTGATTTACGCGTGCGACCTTGTCATGCGCCGTGTCTCCGTCGCGGACAAACTTCTTTGCATCCCAAGGGAAAGCGTTGATTCCATGCTTTCGGAATGTCTTTGCTTGACCAAGCAATCCCAAGCCTGATGCCTTGTTCTCAATGTACATCCGGTCAACTGTCGGACGCAACCCATCATGCCCCCGTTCGCTGTGCTTCTGCCAAAACTCGATTACCTTTTCAAGGAGCGTCTCATATGCCCATTTCCCGCGTATCTGGTCGATCAGGTAGCATTCTGTTGACTTCATTCCCCACAACTGCAAAACGGAGTCGTCAGCGCTTGTCTTCTCACTGAAAGCCGTGTCCGCAGTAATAATCAGCGCGTCACACTTCCGCTTGATCTGATCCTCCGTTTCGTCGTAATACTTCCACCACTCATCTTTGATCAGGCTACCTCCGGGATAAACTGGCGATTGTTGGTATTGGCTGTAGTACGCGAACGGATCCACCTCTTTCAGCCGCATCGCGTCGGCGTAGCTGAACGTCTCCGGCCAGATCGTCGTCTTCGCCTCTTCATCGACTCCCGGGATTTCAAGGAAATACCATGTGTCCGAAAAGTTCTGCTTGATCATCCCGGTCAAGTCTTCCGGGTGCAGACGCTGTGCAATCATCAACTGCGGCGTGTCTGCGCGGTTTTTACGGGACAAGAGCGTACCGGTGTACCAATTCCACGTATTCTTCCTCACCGTCTCACTACGGGCTTCGCTGGCCTTTAGCGGGTCGTCTATTAGTATTCCACCGGAGAAGTAGTTACGCTTCTGCCCTCCACGAAACCCGGTTATCGTCCCGTCCACGCCCGCGCCGTACACAAGCCCCCTGTGCCTATTCCGGAACTTGTGCTTTTCCCCTAAAAATTCCCCGACGTGCGGGAAAATCTGTCTGTACCACTCTGAATTGATTGCCAACTTGATCTTCTCTGTTTGCTCGATAGCAAGCGCAGCCGCGTATGACGTATAAAGCCACTGGCTGTCAGGCCACAGTCCGAATGAGTAGTTTATCGTATCATGCGCAAGGTATGTCTTGGTATGCCCCGGAGGAACGCCGATCGACAGGTTTAATTTCCCTCCCGGCAACTTCCCAGCCATCCATCGTACGATACCGCGCATCATACGCAAATGAAATGGGCGGATGATCCGGCGTTCGCCGATCCCCGCCCCATGCGCCATGAAGAACTTTTGAAGTCCGATGTAGTCCGATGATTCAACTTTCAATTACAGGCTCCAATATACCATACTCAAACTTTGAACAAGCCTTTGTTGTTATTCCAATGTGATCGACTCCCTCAAAATACGGGTCACTTTTCGTCAATGGCCTTAGACTCATACTCTTGTTATCCGCAAAAACTTCCTTCCCTGCAACATCGCACCAATTCATCTCTTTACCATACAACCAACCCGACAGAGATAGATTTTTCCCATGCTTACATTGTTCACAGTTCATCACATCCCCTCCGGCGTCTGAAGGTACGCCCACATGTCGCCTATTTCAATTTTTCTTCCGATAAATTGCCATCCTCCAACAGAAAGATTAACTGCAAACATAAAACAGTTCTCAAGACGGTATGCTGGTATACCTTTCACTGAAATCGCTTTATCCTCTTCAGGCAGCGTCTCCGTCGTCCCGTCGTAACGCGTCCATCGGAGGACGCTGGTGTTTGGTTCTGGAGTTCTTTGGTTCCATTTTCGTATCACTTCATCTTGATTTATGCTTTCTAAAAATTTAGAGCATTTTCCACACTCAACTATGAAATGCTCGACTCTTGCTTGATCCCCTAGTTTCGCTTCTCCCCCGCAAAACGGGCACGGCTTCAGTTCCTCTGTCATGAGTTCCCTTTCCAAAAAACACCCCCGCAGGCCGGGAAGGAAGCGGGGGCGGCGCACGTGGCGCAGTGATGAATGTTTGGCTTCCCGGCCTTAGTGCAGTATACTCTACGATGGCGTCAATGTCAAATTAAAATCCTTTTGCTTTTACTATTGTTTTTCGTATATCCTTAATCTCTTCTGAAAGGTCTAGTTGTTCGCCGTATTTATCACGGCAGTACGAAAACATTTCAATGCAATATTCAAGTTGTTCTACCAACTCATTGATAATACCTTTATCGCCCATTTCATTCTCCCGGCCTAAAGTTCATCGGATTCACCGTCGAATCCATCATCCTCTTCCGAAGCAGACAAAAGCAAAGCATCCGCCGCTTGCTTCGGAGTCAACTGCGTCTGGTTCACTGTCATTTCGCCCGCGTGGGTGACAGTCTTTGCCTCTCCGTACTTCTTCGGGTGCAGCTTGGCAAGCAACCACTTCCGAGAGTCAACCCGCAACTTCGCACGCTCTACGGCTACACGGTTAGGAATACTACCGTCAATCTTGTCGAAAATGTCTTTGCTCTCGTCGTCGGAAATAGCCTCGATTTCATCCGCTATTGCTTCGGCCTGCAATTCGCGCGCGCGCGCGTAACGGATAGCAAACCCTTGGTAGTCATCAAGTACCCATCCGCGAACAACGGATTTTACAGGAATATGTGAATCAAGGCAGATTTTGCTAAGTGACTCCCCTTCTGAAAGCCTTTCGCATATTTCTGCAGCCATTTCCTCGCTGTATTTTCTCGGCCTTCCGCCTTTTCCGGGAACTGTCACGATTACGCCCTCACAGTCTTCGCCACGATGTCCCCGGCCTCTTTCTCTCCCTTCTCAAGGAGATGCCCGAACTGCGGGTCAAGGTACTTGAGCAATTTGGTAAGTTCTCCGCAATGCACCTTTTCCTCGTCACGGATAGATGAAAGGATGTTTTTTACTGTAGGATCTGCTGATGCAGCGATATGGAGGTCATACATTGCGATAGTGTCAAGCTCTCCTTTTATGTCAGCGAAGATGTCCGCGATCAGTACGTTTTTGTCTATCGTCATTTATTATCCCTTATCCCTATCAAAGCGCAGCTACCTTTTTTCACATCACGATACTCGCATATTTCAGGGAGTTCCCACCCGTAATCTCTGTCTCTTTTTGACGATTTTCTAACCTTAAAGTTGTCGCAATTCTTCATTTGCTCGTATTCGACCGCGCAACAAGCTTCTGATTCAGGGTAAGGACTCATGTAGTTCATATCGCCATTCCCTTGTTCCTCTGGACTCTATCCGCCCTTCGGGCAGATTTTTCTGTTCCATCCCACCCCCTAACCCCCTCCCTTTTTACCATCATTCCGTTGATTTGTCAAGGAAATTATTTATTCCTTGTCATATAAGAACCACTTACCTGTGCATTTGTTTATTTCATCGATTTTCCATTCCATTGGGTAAACGTTCTCCCACAATCTCCCTCTCTTGATTGTCAAGAAAACGTTTTTTCCTCCAACTTCATCCGCTTTGCTGTACATCAATCCAACCGCCTTGTTTAAAGATTTCGGGCTCTTACCATCAACATAAAACATATTCGGAGAATCTTCATCCCTTACCCTAACCATAAAAATCGTTCTTCTCCTGCGCATTTTTTCCCTTTCCTCAAATACCAAAACTCTCCCTGATATCCTCGCTTTCGATATTAGAGCACTTACGCCATAACTCACCTATTTCGATTAACCTCTCAAGACGTTCCGAAGGCATCGTCATGAGAATATCGAGAAATATGTCACGTTCTAGTTTCCCGATCTTTTCTGCCTTTTCATTGAACCTCTCATAAGCGTATTTCCCCCGCTTGTCCGGCTTACCGTATGGTTCGGGTACATTTCTGAATCGAAATTCATCTGAGCGCCTTTTCTGTGACTTTATCGTGTAATCCTGAATCCGTTCTGTAACCGATTCAGAAGATGCAGATTCAAACAAGCAAAGCTGGCTCATCGAGTTTCCCGCCATGCTAAAACTAATAACGCTATGAGAAAAAGTATCTCAAAAATATCGAATAAAGAAATAATCGTCATTCAAACAATCTCCTCTATTTCAAGAATAACACCGGGTGACTCGCCAATTTCCGGCTTCCTCTGAATAGGGTTCAAGAATTCCAATCTGCTGCTACCATCATCTATCCCTAGGTACTCTGCTACTGCATCGCGAACAGCTTTGAAGCTTCCCCACAGATTGTCGCTGTCGAAATCACGCTGCCCATGCCCTTTCAAACGTATAGGCCGAATACGATACTTACCGTTCCATTTTTTACCACGTGCCCCCATATCTCGAATTAGAGAAATTGTCGTGCATTCCTTCTGCTTTCTTGAACGCTTGTACCTCTCCATGTAGTGCTGTCTTAGGTTGGCCTCTGACTGAACACGTACTCCAACAAAAACACGCCAATTCCTCTTCATTGAACATACCGTGAAGTCTTTATCATCCATTTCTTCTCACAATAACTGGGACGGCTCCGTCATTCATTTGCAGAGCAACCATCAGATCAATCCTATCCTCTCCTTTGTATTCACCAGATTCAAGTTCAACTGCATTCACAACACGCGCATTAGGGTACATAAGTCTTTCCGCTTGGCAAGCAGGACAATCAGGCAATGAAATAATAGTCACGCAGTAACCTTTCCTTTATTTTTGTTATATTTTGACCCACGTCTTTTTTCTGTTCCTCTCCTGTATCCTTCGATGAAGTTAGATCTTTTCTCATTTTTGACTTCTTCAAAGTCAACATTATAACCCGGTATTGGGTCACTTTCCCTGCTCCTGAATAACTCTTTTCTCCTTTCACTAACTCCTCTTTTCCATCCTTCAACAACATCGGGTAAAAAGTCTCCGTGTGCATCCCAATATTTTTTCTCAAGGTAACTCTCAAGCGATTGCACGTTTTCCTCCTGTCCATACACTCAACCATTCGACATACCGAACAAGCGGTCGTTCTCTCCTCATCGTCGTCGCAATTGCCATAAGTTCCGAGTTCTTCCGCGTCTCTCCGCCGTCGTATTCGATGATCGCTGCACGTTCCTCCAACAATTCTGCATCCAATCCGTATATTTTTGAAAACTCCCGAATAGTCACGGCCTAACCCTCCTGTCACGATTTGGAAGTCTTATTGTCTGCATAGCCGAAAGACGTGATGCAATACGTGGCTCCCAAGAGTCTATTTCACTAAGTGTCTGGTTTGTCGTTACTATCGTCATTCTGTTTTCGTTGTCACGCCCGGAAAGGATCGTGTAAAGCGTCATTCCGGTAAACTCGGTTGCTTTTTCTGCGCCAAGGTCGTCTAGGACAAGAACACGGCAGTTGATCATGGCGTCGATTATGCCTCGCTCCGTCTCCTCGCTCTTACCGTTCCTGAAGGTATCGCGTATCCGTGCAAGTAAATATGGCGTTGACACCCATTCAAGAGTACTGCTATCGTAGTAAATATCACCAGTAACATCCATCCCGGATATAATCTTTCGAGCAAGAGCGGTCGCAAGATACGTTTTTCCGATTCCAGTTCCGCCTTCCAGAAAAACGCCGTTAGAACCGTCAGGATTGAACGCTGACAGCTCCGGGCAGTCAGGAGGGCGGCAATCCCTGTACTTTGCAGCCACGCGCCTAAAAAGGGCATTAATCGCGTCGTCCTTCGTGTTGTTCCGACTCGATCCGGAGCCGTTCCTGATCTTCGGCATGTTTTCGGTCTCGTTCGGCGTATTTTCCGGTTCCTGGCTCACCTTTTCCATTGCGCTTGCCATTATTTCGCCCAACGACCTCTCGTTCCGGTTTGCCATCTTTAGACCATCCTCGCATAATACCCGCAGCGTACATAGCGGCCTTATTTCCGCGCATTCCCTTTTCCGTTGCGATCTGCAATGCCTCAATAACCCACTCTTCTGACCACCCATTGATTGAGATCCAACCAGTTAGTATCCCCTCTGGAGTTAGTCCGATTACCTCCCTAGCAAACGACAGTACCCGATCCGAAAAAACCTCCTCGCGCGAAGAGAGAGAAACTTCTTGATCTTCTTGATCTTCTTGTATGTGGCCGTTTGTTGGCCGTTTGTTGGCCGTTTGTTGGCCGTTTGTTGGCCAGATTGATGGATCGGTTGATGGCCTTTTTGTTGGACATTCATCTTGTTCGTTAGACTGGTAAGTATCCCAATTTACTATAGTTACTAGTGAAAATTTGTTGGCCGTTTTGATGGTCAAGTTGTTGGTCGTTTGTAGGACGGAAATGCAGTCGCGAATTTGACGCTCAGACAACGAAGTTTCGACGGCCGCTTTTTTCCTTCCAGTTATGAATTGCCCTGCTTTCAGCGGTATAGTTTGGTATCCAACGATTGCCGTTGTATCCTTGTGGGATGCTTTCATGAGGCACCACATCCAAAATCTTGCAACATTGTGGTTTTTCCATACCTCTGAATCGAGCATTTTCCTATGTAATTTTACCCATCCGCTCATATCGTACACCAAAAAATATGCCCGTGATCTAGCGGGATCACGGGCGACAGAATACCGTACCTGTTACAAAGGGAAAACGCATTTCCAGATACGGTAGTTTTTGAAGTCATTTTATTTCCCTTTGTAGGCTCCCGCTAGAAAGCCGAATACAGTATACATCATGACGAACATTTGTCAATACAAAAAAGGATCACGTGTAATCGTTATCTCTCTTTCATGCCCCGATGCGTTGACGAAACCATCTCCGTCAATTACGCTCTCGATAATCTCCCAATCCTTTTCAAGTCCACGCCTTATAACCGAGCGCTCTTTCCTTTTGTTGTGCCTAATGCGCCTTCCACGTTCGATTTCAGTCGATGACAACCCCATTATTTGAACCTCCGTGCGACTTCAATGGCTATCCGCCTGACTTCTGGGTCATTTTCATCCTGCTTGAGATCCGGCGCGTTGTAGGAAACTCCAAGCGACAAAAATGTGTCCGTTATCTCTTCCTCCTTTGTATCCCATAGAAGAGATAACTTTTTTAATGACGCTACATATTCATCAGAATTATCATCCGTCTTCCATGTTTTTCTTTCGGTGCTTCTTGATTCGTCAATTATTTCCTGATCTGTCTTTTTTCTTTTCGACGGAAGTTTATGCCGTCCTTGACTGAAAACATCATCCACTGGCTTTGCATCAGTCCACGTATCCGGAACGTCCTCGATTTCCTCGACGGTCTGCAATCCCATGCTGATTTCCGGTGCGGTAGTCCGAATGAGGAACGTAGCGGCGCGGTACTGTAGCATCAACTCGGGAATCGTCTGCCACTTTGAACCGTTTTTCGTTGACCATCCCTCTGCCTTCGCCATTGCCATTGTGACAAGTGCGCCCTCGATTTTGTCGCCTGTCTCCAAATCCTTTGACGTTGCCCTGCATCCCCAATCTTCTTTTCCTCGTGTTCCGACAAACTCATACCGGATCGGGGAAAAACGTCTGGACTGGTTGAACGTGGCGATCAGGAACTTTGCAGACCATCCCGGCTGGCCATGAACAACGTACAGGTTCTGGGCGACCATCAATGGGTTTGCGCCCATTCGATGCGCCATGTCAAGGCAGATAACGGCGTTTGCGATATTCCGGAACCGTTCCGGGACAATGTCGCTCTGGCTGAACATTTTCGCCATTCGCTGCAATGCTTCAAACCCTTCAACAGTGTCCATGCTGGCGACAACCTGCCTGCGTTCTTCGTGTTTTTCAAGTGCGTTTTGTGTTGACATTACATCTCCTTTATTTTCAGACCATTCCTTGCGCAGTACGCTATCGCAGATTCCTTTTTTTTGAATACATTTATCCATGTTCCCGGTCTGGAATAGTTCTCAACAGCATATTCGTCAAAACCATATCCTCTTTCGTCATTTTGATTTATCCAAACTATCCCACCATCTTTTCGGCATTCTTCAAGGTATTTGTTTTTCATTACTTACCCTTTCCTACAAACGATTTTGTCAAACTTCGTCGTCTTCACGCACCCTGCGGATCGAAGTTCCTTCATGAACCGTTTCTCTGCGGCGTCCTTTTCTCCTTTCGGCGCGGCGTCGCGGACTGCCTTGATAACAGCCTGTTTTTTCACCGTGAAAGCGTCTTCTCCTATTTTATCAGCAGTCTCTGCTTCCTCTGTTCCACCGATGAAGGTTTGCGCAGTTAGCCAAAAATCGCAATTAGCTGAAATAGTCTCCCGTTCGCACTCCTCCAGCGTCAACACTCGTCCATCGGTAAGTTTGAGACTACCTTCATCCTTGACGGCCATCTTGAGCGCGTCTTTGTACTGCTCTAGCGTCCTCGAAAGACTTTCGGCGGCATCGTACAGTCCAGCCAACTGCTCCGGAGTAGTCAACGAATGGTTGCTGTGTACGCTCGCCATAGCCATGACAGACGATTCAGCCAACTTTGCCTTCGCCGGGCAATCCAGACGACGCGGACAATACTGGCAGTTGTCTGCAGTAGGGTTGTACGGCTTTTGTTCCATGTTAACAACGTCAGCAACTGATTCGACAAATTGGTAAATATCCTCGTCTGTTTTATCAAAAATGGTAACGATATTTTCCCGTAGATTCGCTGTGATGATTTTTACCCCTACAGGCCAACCAAGAAAATGAAGCGCGGCGTATCCCATCAACTGTGCATCGCTGTCTCGCTCGATCCCCGTCTTCCAGTCGATGATAACGCCTCTACCTTCATCTTCCTCATCGTACATTTTCGCCGATACGTCAACATGACCGGTCAGAAACGTTTTATACGTTCCATTTTCCGTCGATTCTATTGCTGTTTTTTCTTCATTCTCCACGTCAATGTCAACAAGCGAATTAGCGAACTGTTTCCAAATAGCCAAGCCTCTCCAGCATAGGAATCGGATCTCCTCTACATCGACTCCGTGACGCGCCGAATAGGGGTACAAATCAGGCATATTGAAGTCACCAGAGCGTATAATGTCCGCCATGACCTCATGGACAGCACTACCGATGCTTGCGTTGTCGCTGGACGACTGTATCTGTACTTCTCCCACTTCAAGGCTTGCAGGGCATGACATGATACGAGGAAGGGAACTGCAACGAATTGTAATCATTTTCCATCCTTCCACCATTCAGAAAACGCGTCAACAGCGACCGGTATTTTCCTTGAACTATCCTTCGGGCGTTTCTTGGCTACAAGACGGACGCTTCCAGTTTTTTTCTTCTTCTCCTTGTCCATCCATACCTTGCACATTGCTATCCCCCGAATGCGTTCCGTTTTTTGAGGTTTTCGATCACAAAATGAGCGAGGATCCACGGTCTAACCTTTTTCTGATCGTCGCAAAGCGCAAGCGTTGCCTCCGCTATTTCCCTTGATGTCTCGATCACCCACGGGAGGGAATCCATGGATTCCTGATCAGGGAATGTGCAGAACACGCCACGGACGTTTTCCTCCTCTTTATTATCCCTATGATCCTCATTGAGCCAAGATACGGTAACGTCGAAAAAAGACGCGATTTCAGCCATTCTGATTTCTGTAGGCTTCCTTTTACCACATTCCCACGGACTCCACTGCTGGTGGGATACACCGAATGCGGCGGCGCACCTCTTTCCACCGCCGCACCCGGGGAACTTTTTCTTCCTGAGCGCCCTGATGTTCTCTCCGATTATCGCCTTTATTTCGGAAGACATGCCTACACCCTCCCGCTCATCAGCATAAACGTCGCCGTGTCGATGATGAGTTTCAGCATGTCCTTTCGTTCGTCTTCGTTCATACCTTCCGTCGCGGAAGAAAGAGCCATCGCGGCAGAGACAACGTTTGCACGGGCGATAGCCTTGATTTCCTTCCCCTGAACAGGAGCGGACACAGTTTTCGCAGGAATCAGTGCATCAAGCCCTCTCACCAAACCCCGGTTCCCATGCGTTGCTTTACTATTCGTTTTCATAGCCTTGAACCTTTCCTGTCAGAATTTCCTCGATAAAGTCGAACGCTTCGGACGTAAACACAACATCACCGTCCATATCGACCTTTGCAAAAACCACGTTTCCTTTGTTCTGCTCAGCGATCCGTTCGCAGAGATCCTTCCCGGTCAGTTCCATTCTCTCCCTTTCTCATGCCGTCCATTTTTCGATATCAACTGGCGTCTCCCCACGGAGTGCGTCGTTTGATTCTTTTATCCTTGTAGCGCAACGACTTATAACTGGAAATTTTTCTTGTGTTCTTTTCGAAATCCTCATGTCAAGCCTGTAATATGCTGCGATATCGGATTTAAGCACAAAGATTTCTGATTTCATTAAAAGTCCTCCAAAATGTTGTCGGCTATTTCGATTGAGCGCCTGTAAACAAGGCAGCATTCCAATAATTCGCTGAATTCTTCGTCAGTCAAATCACGGCTAATCCCTGTTATGTCCTCAATTTCGAAGTCCGCATCTTCCGCAGGATGGCAATCATCCGGATCGGAAAAGATTCTCGCCATCACAGGAGGATACACATACCCGGAAATTTTGCACTCGCAATCCAGCCCATCGCCTCCGGTGAAATCCCAATGGAAAGAAACGTAAACACGCATTGCTAGTGCTCTTCTCGCTAGCGATGACATTTTTTCTCCTCCTGCGTCTCGATTAAATCAAACATGTTTATAATTTACGACATTTAAACGGAAAGTCAAGCGGAAATCCGATAAATATTTTTTTCAAGTTATTTTTTGACTAGGACGCATTATAGTGTATATTGAATGCAGCCATACGTGTTTCTCCTGTGGATTCCCCGACTCGTTGTCGGGGTTTTTTATTTTCCTGCGGATTTTTGTCGTATGGGACGATATACTTAATACCGGCGATGGTGCCGATTACGGAAAAGGGGAAATACAATGTGCAAGTCTTTGAAGCTTTTTATCCCGATTGTTCTGTGTGGCGTGGCGTTTTTGCTGTACTCCTCCGTATCATATGCTGGTGAAGAGCAAAAAACCATGACGGAGGAAGAGTTTGCGAAATACATGGAGTGGGATCGGATGAACAGGGAAACGGCGGACATTTTCAACAAAGTCCGATTCAGCTTCCCGGACATGGACGCTCCGTATATACTTGTCGCAAATCCTTTCGCACGTGGTGAATACGATTACGACGTGTGGATTGTTTTCGGTACGTGGACGCAGAACCAGACGCGGTTTTATGTGTGCGAGGAGACGGCGCTTGTCGCCGCGAAGCGTGTTATCGGGGTGTACTACTGGCTTGCACGTGACGTGGAGCGGACGTACAATCCTACAGGTACGATCCGGGTTCAGGCGTTCAGGGACAGGATTATTGACGGGAAGCAAAAACGGACGCTTCTTGTGGAACACACTTACGATTTATCCAAATTCCAATAAAAACGCCCTGCACGGCCGATGATGCACCGTGCAGAGCGCCCGGAAAGGGAAATCGATAATACCCTGAATTCATTCACCAGAGGCGAGGCCGAACCTTTTTTTTGGATTTTTCCTCGCCTCTTGCTTTGCAAGAAGTTTCTCGAAAAACTCCTCGTCGATACCAATGCACGGACGCTGCCTCATTTCCATTGTGATCGACCTGATTTCCATTGCCATTACATTGACAGACATGGCTATCTCTGATACCGAATTCGCAAGGTGTGCCTCCTCTTTCAGACGTTTTTCATACTGCTCTGAGGAGTGTTTTTGAGCGTTGTTTTTGTTCTCCCGGTCTGACTTGATGAACCATACCAAAAACACGAAAACACCTGCAACGATTGCGATTAGTGCGTATATCACCATACCAAGAAGACCGCCGTATTGCGCGAATTGATCCATTGCACCGAGAGAAATCTCCTTCACTTCGTTCCCTCCGCGACCGCATCAGTCTTTTTGCTTTTCACGTGGTCGCCAAATGCCTTTACCGCCTGTGAGCCTAGGACGGCAAGGACAAATCCAGTAACCTCTGTTGACGGACTGCGAAGAATGGGCTGAACGTCAATCCCGAAATGCGTCCTGTCGATGTGCTCGATCAGCGATGTGAGGGAGAACCTGTAAAGAATCGTCCAGACGCAAACCCACCCGATTGCCGGTACCCATCCGGCCTCGTAGAATCGCCAGAGGGCACCGGCAACGCTGCACGTGCTCCGCTTGATTATTTCCGTCGCGTGTCTCATTTTGTGTTGTCAATCGGCGACAGGATGGTCCCGATGCTACCATCCGGCATTTCCTCTACACGGAACGGATGCCCGCAGTTTAGGCACTTGTACTTCCCGAGTCGTACCCGCGCACCATTTTCTGCGAGAATCATCACGTGACCGCACTTCTCGCAATCGTGCTGCACCCTGCTTTTGCACACTTTGAACGGAAGATTAATCGGTTCAGACATTTCAATACCCTTTCCATATCGATTCCCAGAATCCGCGTCCGCCCTCGCGGGCACGGTGTTGCAATTCCTCATACTGACCTGTGTCCCTGTGATGGTACTGCGGTGTTGTCGTTGCGGCTCCGTTCATGATCAGAACCTCATTCAAGACTCTACCATTCTGCATTTTGACGTATGCGAGCGTTCTTCCGTATTGGTCAAGAGTTTCCTCGCCGTAGTCTAGGGATACAACGGAACCGGGCGGGCAAAATGTTTCGGTGAATTTCCTCGCCCTTTTCCCCGCTTCGACAACTTTGTCAATGGAGACGCCAAGACGATCAGCGTTACGCTTTGCTTTTTCGTCGCGGCGCGTCTCCGGGCATTCCACTCCAATCAGACGAACCTTGCTCTCTGTCACACCGTCGAACGTGACTATGGTGTCGCCGTCGATGACGCGGATTACGGATACCGTGTCAACGCCAGGTGCTTGCGCTGTTGCGATTGCTGCGTAGAGCATTGCAGCGTACAAAACCTTCATTCCCTTTCCCCTTTCCTCAAAACGATTTACTGAACCACGCGCCGACTACAGGTGCTTTTATCATTTCCCTCGCGAAGCGCATGTTTCCAGACTCTGCCGCGCTGTACGCCATTTCCCGGGATATCTCGCCTACGCGGATGTTCAATCCTACTGCTTCGTCTTTGACCCAAAATCCGCGCCTGTCACGCCCGGCACGTCCCGCGACTGCGCGAAGGGCTGTAGCGGCTGCAAATCGGGCAACGGCGGCGACTGGGTTGCCTGTGCCGTCTGCACAGTACGCCCGGACAAAGGGAGCGCCACCGCCTTCAACAGTTCCGCTTCCTTGCTGTCTCCAACGAATTTCTCGATCAGCCAGGTGACGAATTCCGCGCCGTACTCTTTCACAACGTCGATCCCCTGCGTCCGGCAAAGCGCAATAAAGGTTTTTTTCGCCGCTTCAAGCGCTTCGGCCGCTTCCTCCTTCGTCAGCTTCCCATCTGCGGACGCCGCGCGGAGATTGTCCGTAAGCGTCTGCTGCGTGCTTTTCGATGCCGTCTGCGCAAATGTGTAAAGCGTCTCCAAGCGCTTTGCAGCAACCCACTGATCAAGGTACGGCTTTGCGAACTTCCACAACAGGCCGACGACGGCGAAGAGGAGCGCGCCCCACGTACCCTGTCCTGCGAGTATTTCCCAAAAGATTCCTGCGTCTTCCATTTCTTTTCCCTTTCCTTTTCCTTTTATCTCGCTTCGCGGAGTTGCTTGGCGAGTTCATATTTTTCACCATTGATTTGGTGGAGATACATAATTTTTTAAATAGAAAAATATTGGATTACCGAATATTGTATCCATAATTACAATACCATTTATTTTTAATATACCTCTGGCTGAATATCCAGAACCTCCGGGAATCTTAGTAGTCTCTATAGAATCTCCATCTGATACTGAAATTTCAACGTCCGGTGAAGCCGTGATAGAGTATTTCATATTTATGCTGGCGAACATTTTATTTGTTGCTTGTGATTCAGGCCAACCAATTTGTCCATCCCTTCCGGCGTCCAACGCAAAGGACCGGCATTCGCCAGAAAGTAGTGCCGGTCTTTATTTTCAATCAGCTTTTGAATGTTGAGATAAGACAAATTGATATTCGAACCTGTGAAT
>QMCE01001052.1_pt1 | contig 23513 bp, 18 predicted proteins | sample 1821851 | NCBI WGS metagenome assembly QMCE01 (sample SAMN09453174, study PRJNA476694) | Termite gut metagenome, whole genome shotgun sequencing project. | isolation source: worker | host: Odontotermes sp. | place: South Africa:Pretoria | collected 2016-01-28 | reverse complement strand
ATTGGATTGCACGCAGATTGATACATGTGCCGATAAGCATATCGTTTTGCGCAAAAGTATCCTTCAGAATGTACTGGGACATATCCTCTGCTAATGGTTCAGGCATAAGCCCTGCATTTTTGTCTGTTTGCTTCTCTCTGGATGCCGACACTATGGCGCCCGCGCTTGCTCCATCCAGCAGTTCAGGAATAAAATCCTGGAAATTGAAGGAACCGTTTTCAGGATCAATGTACACTGTCATCTCGGTGTTCTGTGCCCGATCCACAAAAAATCCCGTAGGATAAAAAGACAATATCCCAGGGCTGGATTCCGACTCGAAATGTCCCTCTGTGACATCCATATAATTTGAAATCGTACCCCAAATCATATCGCCCTCTGCATGTACTGCTTTGCTGAGAGTTACTGTGCCACCCTCTATTGTATATGTACCATGGAATGTAAAATGTACAGACACCGGATCGGGCAGTTCATCTGTAGCAATTGTGGACTTCAACCCTTTCGAAAGTTCAAAAGTGCCATCCTCTCTCAATGTCAGAATATCCACCTGTTCGAACCCCATACTCTCCCCTCTGGAAGATGTAATACCATTCATAAGTGTATTATGAACGGCAACATCCTCAAAACCATAGCGGGCAACCAGTTCCGAATAATCTGCAAATGCCATGTTTTGTCCTCCCAATTATACAAATCTGAATAACCTTTCGCTGCGGGAGCTGATGGAACAGGCCTGCAACCTTTGGCAAACGTATAACCAGCCATGAGGGAGGCAAGCTTACACACCTGCCGCCCGCTTTGACTTTTAATGCTGTTTCTGCTCCAACACATGCCTGCCAGCATGTAGCAGCTTGCTTTCACCGTTTGGCAGCACAACCTCGGCCGTTGTATTGGCCGGAACGAAAAAAGCATATTGTATGCCGCTCCCGGTTTTCTTCCAGCTGCTTTCCACCAAGCCGTACGGGCTGTGGTATCCCGCTTCGGCATAGGTGAGGCTTCCGCCGGGAACCGGCGAAATACGGAAGCGGTTTTCTCCGAAAACCTGAATGCCCGCAACACACTCAAACAACCATTGGCAAACAGCGCCGGGAGAGTAGTGGTTCATCGAACTGCATTTGGGATGCCCCTGTTCATTGTATGCGTGGTATACCTCCCAAACGGTTGTGGCACCCTGCTCTACCATTGCAAGCCAGCCGGGAGCCGCCGTATTTTCCATCATTTTATACGCCGTTTCCACGTAGCCGTATTGGGTAAGCACACCAAGAACAAACGGTGTGGAGAGGAAGCCCGTGCCAACCGTATAGTTTCGGTCGATGGCCGATTGGTTCAAATCTGCCGCAACCTTGTGCGCTGTTTGCTCGTCCAGTAGGCCAAGAGCCAGCGCCCGAACCATGGGTGCCTGCCGAGGTGCTTGTATCCTGCCATCCTTTACGAAATAATGGTTGTAGGCCTTCCTTGCGCCTTCACTAAACTGCCTGCATGTATTGGCCTCCTCCGTCTTGCCCAGCACGTCTAGCATTTCTGACAACAAGCGCATGGAATAGCGCGTATACGCGGCGGCAATCTCCGGTTTAGGCTGCATCATCTGTGTTGTGCTGTCAATGTCCGGCTCAAGCCATTCACCCCAGTGCATGCCGCTCTCTATCACGTATTTTTCATACGGCGATTTTGGCACATAATAAGGCCGTAGCAGCTTGTTTAGCGGCGGGAAGAAGGCAATACGCTTCAAGGTTTTGTTTTGAGCCGCCTTGATAACGTAATCCATCCAACCCCGCATAAGAGTGTAATTCTCTGCAATGATAGCCTCATCCCCATAAAATTTCCAAAGGGTATACGGAATAATCACAGCAGCATCGGCCCAGCCCACAGAGCCACCCAAAGGCTCTTTGTCCTGATTCGGATGTGCACTGGGAGAAACATTTGCCACACGCCCATCCGCACGCTGGCAGTCCCGCACATCCCGCAGCCATTTTCGGAAGAAAGCCGCGTCATCCGCCAGATAGCTGGCTGTTCGAATAAATACCTGTGCATCACCATCCCAACCGCTTTTTTCCCGCTGAGGGCAATCGGTGGGCACATCAACAAAGTTGTCCTTCAAGCTCCACAGCGTATTCTGGACGAATTGGTTGATTTTTTCATTCGAGCAATGGAATCGGCCGGTAAAGCGCAGGGCGCTGTAAACCGCAACCGCTTCAAAATCATCCGGATTCACTTCCTCCAAGCCTTCAACCAGCGCGTAGCGAAAGCCGGAATAGAAAAATTCCGGTTGGAATACCTCCGCCTTACCAGAGGCAGTATAGACGATTTCCTGCTTGATTTCGGACTCTTTATCCGGCGCTTTGCGAAGGGTCATATCGCTGTACTCCCCCTCGTCCAACGCCTCGAACATTCTAAGACGAATGGTGTGGCCACTTTTCCAATGTGCTGTAAAGCGAATGTAACCAGCAATATTCTGGCCGAAATCCAAAATTTTCGCACCGCTGGGCGTGGTGAGCAGCTTCGGCGCAAAAACCTCCTGCTCTAGAATGCCGTCACTGGGAGAAGCTGCTGGCACAACCGGATGCTGGGTTAGCTGCGCCTTGGCGGAGTAGCTGGGCACTTTACGCGCATCATAGGTTTCACCATCTTTTAGGTCAGTGCGCAGAATAGGGCCATCGTTACACCAGCGCCAGCTGTAGTCACTGGCTATTACCTCCCGGCTACCATCCGCGTAGGTGAGCACCAGTTGGGCCCACAACTTCAGTTGCCTGCCAAAACGGCACTCCCTATTCAAAAAGCCGAGCTTTCCCTTGAACCAGCCATCGCCAACGGCGAAATCCAAGATGTTTTCCTTTTCCAAAAGTTCGGTGACATCGTAGGTTTGATAATAGAGCCTTTTAATATACTCGGTTGTACCCGGCGCCAGTACACCAGGCAAGCGGCGACCGTTCAACACAGCCGAATACACACCGCAGGCCGTGGCATACAGACGGGCCTTCACAACAGAGCCTTTCAGGGAAAATGCTTTGCGAAAACAGTCAGCAGGCAGTCGCTTCTTGGTGTCAGTGCCTATGCCGCATATCCATTGCGCTTTCCTGTCTTCGCTGTTCAACAGGCCCATTTCAAACCAGGCTTCCTCTTCAGCTGCCTCTTCACCGTTTTCATCCCACAGTATGACATGCCAGTATACCCTCTGGCCGCTTTGCAATGCTTTACCCCCATACCGGCAGTTCATGCTGTCTGATGTAACACAGCCCGAATCGAACAGCACCTCTCCCGTGTCATCTGTCGCGCTAACACGGTATGCCTGCTGTTTTATCCCGCCCGCGCAGTTCCATGTCAGGCGTGGCACTGGGTCATCAATCCCCAACGGATTGATTCTGTTATTCGTTTGCAGGTTGACAGGTTTCACAGTCTGCATCTCCTCTAAAGTTATTTGGTATTCTGAAGTTGTGGCATCCGGCCTGCACAGAATAGCGTACGCCACCCGGCAGGCGAATCTTCGCTGTGGTGTTCGCGGGGATGGTAACGGTAAAGAGGTATCCGTCCCCGGTTTTCTTCCAGCTGCTTTCTAGCTTTCCATACACGCTGTGATGGCTCGCGCTAGCATTGGTAAGGCTGCCGCCAGGCATCGGTGCTACGACAAAGCGGTTCTCACCCTCCACATGGATCCCCGCAACGGTATCAAACAGCCACTGGCAAACTGAGCCGGGCGAGTAGTGGTTTTGGCTCAAATCGCCCTCCCAGTTCTCCCATATAGTGGTTGCGCCGTCGTTCACCTCGGCCAGCCAGCCGGGCTGCCAGCACCGGAAGTAGAAACGGGGTGGACAAAAACCCGGTGCCAACCCGGTAGCGATAGTCTTCAACTGCCTGAGCCAGGCGCTTTTGAGCAACCAGCCTATCCTCGCCATCCAGCAAACCGAGTGCAAGCGGCCGCACCAGCTTGGCTTGGCGATTGGTATCGAGTGTGCCGGTGTCTACAAAAAGTGCTTTATAGGCGGCCTTTGCGCCTTGGGCAAAAGAGCGGCACTTTCCGGCAAAACCATCGTTGTCCAGTAGGTTCGCTATTTCCGCAATGGTGTTCATGGCCAGATACAAATAGGCTGTGCCCTCCTCCGGGTGCCGGGCCTGTGTTCCATATACCTTGTCGCGGAACTCCTCCGGCTCCAGCCACTCACCCAGGTGGACGCCTTTCTCGTAGATGTATGCGTTATGTGGATTGGCCTTGCCTTCCTTTTTATCCCGCAGACCTGTGTGGGTCATCAGGTAATTGGCATATTTCTCAATCATTGGCCAGCTGCTCTGCAATAATTCTATGTCACCATACCGCTGGTAGTAGCGGTATGGTATCAGATAGATGGCGTCGGCCCATCCCACCGAGGAGCCGGTTGCCTTGTACATCATTTCCACGCCTTCCAAGGGCACCACAGCGGGAACCAGGCCGTTGGCATACTGGCTGTCCTCAATATCCCGCAGCCACTTGCGAAAAAAAGCAGCGGTGTCCATAAGGTACGCACCGGTATCGAAAAATATTTGCGCATCACCCGTCCAGCCCAGCCGTTCGCGGGTTGGGCAGTCTGTGGGGATATCCAGGAAATTGCCCTTCATACTCCAAAAGGTGTTTTCCAGCAGACGGTTCACCTGCGCGTTCGAGCAGGTAAAGCTGCCGACCGGTTCCATATCGGAATATACGGCAATGGCAGTGAACGCAGCCGGGTCAACGGGCACCTCGCCCTCCACCTGAACATATCTGAAGCCAAATACAGCAAAGCTGGTTTTATAGTAATCCTCGCCACCGCTGCAAATAAATAGTATTTCCTGTTTTGGTGTGGGTTCGGTTTCGCCACGTATGGGTTTGCCCAGCAGCTTTCCAATGAGGCTCAGCCGGTCCCAGCCTTTCTTGGGCCGAGTTTCCTGCACGCCAGAAAGATCCACGCTTCCGTCTGCATCCAGTACTTCGCCACAGGTAAGGCGAAGTACCTGGCCTGGCTTGCCAATAACCCTAAACTGCAAATAGCCCGCGATGTTTTGACCGAAATCCAGTACTCTCGCGCCGGATGCACCGGTGAGAAGGGTGGGTGTGAGCTGTTCGCGCTCGCGCACCGGCACGTTGTTCGAGGCTGTCAGCACGGCCTTTTCAGGGCCATCAACCACCCGTGCGTGGCCAGCATAGCCGGGCGTTTTTCCCGCTTCATATATCTCGCCGTCCTTCAGGTCGGCAAAGCGGATGGGCCCGTCGTTGCTCCAGGCAAAGATATCATCCGTAAAAATGCGTTGTATGCTGCCGTCCTCTAGCGTTATTTCAAGCTGTGCTATCAGACTGGTTTGGCGGCCAAACACATTTACCACGCCATAAGCCGCTGCGCTGCCACGAAACCAACCATCCGCCAAACGCAACTCCAACCGGTTTTCGGCTTTCAGCAGCGAGGTCACATTATATACCTGGTACTGAACACGCTTGTGGTAGTCCGTTATGCCGGGGGCCAGAATAAAATCCTCTACTCGCCGACCATTGATGGTCACATCGTACAGACCGCGCGCGGTGGCGTACAGGCGTGCTTTCCGCACCCCGCCCGCTAAAGAGAATTGCTTCATAAAGCTATCCACCGGGTAGCGGATGTTCTTTTTGGGGATATAGTCTCCCGTGATCCACCGGGCTTTCCAGTCGTCTGCTTCTAGCAGGCCCATCTCAAACCAGCTTTCGGCCCAACTGCCCTCGGCGCCTTTTTCATCCCACAGGCGCACCTTCCACACAACGCAATCCCTGCTGTGCAGCGCCGGACCGCCGTATGGAATATGCGTCATGCTGTCGCTTTCTACCCTGCCGGTGTTCCATATTTCCCGCCCGTCCCGCGCGGCCACAAGCTGATAAGCGGTCTGAGCGATTCCGCCCTCGCAGTTCCAGTAAAATCGTGGCTTGCGTATATCAAGCCCCAACGGCTCCTTCAGGTATTCAGTTCGCAGGCGAGTTGCTCTCATCAAGCTCATCCTCCTCAGATGGGTATCACTCGTAATCCTCAATGTGCCATTCATCCGTCCATTCCAGATAAGGCGTACCGTCCGCTTCAAAGCGCACGGGCAACCATACATAATCCGCCACCGAGGTATCCTCCTTGCGAACCCGTGCCTGCTCCTCCGCCTGGGCAGGCCCGCCACTGACTGCTTGGGCAGACATCATTGCCAGCCGCTCGTACAGCGCGCCGGTTTCAAATGCGCCGGGCGCAAGCTGTGGCAAGGCGGGTATCCACCGGTCGGCAAGCGCAATATACAAATCCTTCTTGTGGGGGTGTTTGAATACCGAAGTGATTTGCGAGTTAAAAGAGGTCTTGGAGGGGTCGTTGCGATGGGCGTTGCCAAGCGCAGTCCAGGGGCCATGGTAGGTGTCGGCCACCGCCACCTCGCTGGGGTTGGGGAAGTAGCCGGTGGTACCGGAAGTAAACATGTAATGCCGGCCATTGCGGAAAAAGTAAGCCGGCGCCTCGCGGACCAGAGGCGGCGCCACTAGCGGGAAGTGGGTGGAGTAATATCCCGTCACATCGGTGTAGTCCTCGCTTAGGTCAGCGCAAATCAACTCGGTGTGTACCCGCTCGAAATAGTAATACGCTTTTCCATCGGGCGCTGTCACCAAGTCAAAATCGCCGGCGTTCATGCCCAATGGCTTCAGGCCTTGACGCACCTTGGTATATGAGCCCAGCAGCGAATCGGCCACCAGCACAGTCTCGCTCTGCCGCTCGAAGCCGTCCATGATTTTCAGCCAGCACACGTATTTTTTTGTGTTCCGGTTGAAGAGGATGTGCGGCCTGTCCATGCAGGCAGACGGGTGCAGCGGAGAGCTTTCATCCTCCGGCTCGGGTGGGATGATAATGCCCTTGTCCTCCCAGTTGTACAGGTCGGTGGAGGCGTAGCATTTTACGCCCCAGTGCCAGATATCGTTGTCTGGTTTGGTTCTTTCCTTGTTTTCCCCGTACCAATAGAATGTGTTGTTTTCATAGAAGATGGAGCCACCGTGCGCCTGGATTCGGTTGCCGTTGGTGTCCAGCCATACCTGACCTGGTTTTATGGAGTTAAGTGCCATGTTGTTGCCTCCAATGGAGCAAATAATTATGTGAAATGCTTGGCAGTGCTTTCTTTGCGGATACGGTGATTTGGATGACCCCGGCCTGATTTCCACGCGCGATAGCCTGGGCCCTTCCATAGTAGCTGGTGTGGATGCCTGCCGTGTAGCTTTCTTCGGTGCGGGGGTTGGCGCTGCCAAAGGCCAACAGTTGGCCACCCTCCACAGTTACTGTCAGCTTTTTGTCTACCGCGCATTCCACCACGCCGTTTTCTCCGGTAAGGGCCACATCAATGTAAACGATATCACCCACACCAATGCTGGTTTCCTCTGGGGTAACCGATATTGTCAGCGGTGCTTCGGCCGAGCAAAGCTCTGAACGGCCTGTCTTTCGTCCTGTGGCATCATAGGCTACGGCGACCAGCGTACCTGGCGCGTACCGCACCCGTGCCGTTCAAAAGCAGCTCTACCTCGGCTGCATCGCTGTATACCTCAATTTCCGCCCTGCGGCCCTCACAGTCCTGCCAGGCCCAGCTGGCAATGGCATTGGTGCCGCGCCACACCGCGCGGGTCAGCTTTTGGCCGGAATGGTTTACCGGCGCCACGCCGATATAAGGGGTGCTGCGAAGCCCCCAAACCGTAGCGGCGTACGCACTGGCGGCATCCGGGTTACCCAGGATATCAATGGCGCCGCAGCCTGCCACCCGCCAGGGGTAAGGCTTTTCAAAGCTCTTTGCGTCATCTGTGTATGTCCACGCGCCCATGCCGGCCTCGCCCAAATAGTCCCAGCTTGTCCACATGAAGTCCCCAACCAGATAGGGGTATTGCTTTACCATCTGCCAGTTTTTGAAGATGTCCTGGGGAAAGGTTTCGGCCCCTACCAGTACGCGATCCGGATGAGCGGTGCCTTCCAAGGGGTAACGGCCCGAGCCGTAGTTGTACCCGGCGATATCCAACAGGTCCAGCACAGGCGTTGTCACTAAATCGGCCTGCTTGGAGTTGGCCATTTTGTTCATGCTGTTGCCTATCATAGAGGCCATGATGTTAAAAAACAGACTTCCGGATGCCTTTTTCTTGCCCGACCGCTGGGTCTCCTCGCGGCCGCCCTCCTCCTTGTAGATGCCCTGCCCCTTGCTGGCCCGGTGAATGATGAAGAGGTTGATTCCCGCGGTGACAGCGCGGTTTTGATCCATTGCGTGGATGGTGTCCACCATTTCACGCGCCAGCTGCACGCCCTTTTGCTGGTATGGCTCGCTTACCTCGTTGGCAATGGAGTACATGATAACGCTGGGGTGGTTGAAATCCCGGTCTACCAAGGTTTTGATATCGTCCTGGTAGTTCTCGGCAAAGATCGTGGCGTAATCATATTTGCTTTTATGGCTATACCACATGTCCCAGGTTTCATCCACGACATACATACCCAGCCGGTCACAGGCCTCCAGCATGGCCCTGGAGGCCGGATTATGGCTGCTGCGGATGGCGTTGTAGCCCGCCTGCTTCAGGATGCGTACCCGGCGTTCCTCGCTCTTGGCAAAGCTGCACGCGCCCAGAATACCGTTGTCGTGGTGTACGCACCCACCGCGCAGCAGGGTACTCGGTAACCTCGTCAAGCACCGCGCCGTTTACCCGCAGGGTAACGCGGCAACGGTACAGGTTTGGTGCATCGGCACGCCACAGTCTTGCGGCTGGCATCTCCAGCTCAACAGAACGGCCCCTGCCGGAAGCTGCCACAGCATCGCCGTCCAGAACCTCGACGTAAACCTCAGTGCCTTCATCGCCTGTGTGGGCTGTATCCACCTGGATACGCGCGGGGCTGTGGGAAAGGGTGGTGACCTTCACGCCCTGGTGTCGGATGTGCGTCTTTCCCGCCATATGCAGCCACACCGGGCGGTAAATACCGCCGCCGGTATACCAGCGGCTGTTTGGCTGGTCGGCGTTATCGGCCACCACCCGGATGCTGTTTTGCCTGCCATATTCCAGATAACCGTCTGCCTCTATGGTAAAAGGGATATAGCCATATGGCCGCCCCCCCGCAAGCTGGCCGTTCAGGTATACCCGGGCATTTTGGTATACACCCTCAAACTCAAACCACACCGACTTTTCCGCCCAATCGGTGGGCACATCGAAGCTTTTTTCGTAGACATACACGCCGCCGGGAAAGTATGCTCCCGCCGCCCCGCTGGGGTTATCAGCCGCGCGCTGCCCGTGGATCATGGCGTCATGGGGCAGTGTTACCGCCTCCACCGTCCCCGCGCCCTCATGGCAAAACCGCCAGTAATCATTAAAGCACATCCGTGTCACAGGGCACCTCCGTCAAGGTTCGTATTCTCCAGCGGCGAACGCGAATCTTCAGCTGCGCCCTCCGGTAAGTTTGTACCCATTATATGAGATGTCGCACTCAACGACTTTCGTAATTTAGACAATATAACCATGATTTCGACCTGTTTTGAAATCGTATCTAATATGTTATCTATTTAGCCATTATATGATAGTCAATTTTAATTTGCTTTGTATACAATGGCGTCAGAACACAAACTAGGCATACGGCAATGGCTGGTTTGGCTGTTCAAAACCGTTGGGCACCATTTAACAGCATGGAAGAAGGAGACATGAAACTATGCGCACAAAACATTTGAGGAAGATTTCGATCTGGCTGATCGCTTTGGTGGTACTGGCAAGCTTTGCGCTGACAGGATGCGGCGATGCGTCCAGCAGCAGTTCAGCGCCCACGTCCAGCAGCACCGTTTCTTCATCGCAGCCGGATGATGCCTCATCCACGCCGGAGTCTGCGGGCGAAGTGGGCATCACCACCGGCATCTACGAGGTGCGTTTCACACCCGAAGGCCGCGACGAGTATGTGAACTATTTCAACTTCTACGAGAATGGCGTGTTTTATTATTCCGCCTACAACAACGGCCAATCCCGCGCCGGATTTTATGAGGTTCTGGACCAGGAGCAGGAATACCTGCTGGACGCCGAGGATCCTGAGAGCGAGACTGCGGTAGCGCCACAGGTTCTCAAGCTGACCAACCTGGACGGCTCCGACTACGTGACCCTGGCCTTCGACCAGGATACCATCTGGAATGTTCCGGACCTGTACAATATGAATTTTGCGCACGTGCCGGATTCCGACCACGACTCCGCCGATGAAACCGGTATCACAGTGGCGGAATTTACACTGGGCGACGACATCTACAGCACGGTTCGCATCAACCACAACGGCAGCTTCGAGGATTCCATCGACACCATCATCGACGGCACCTGGACGAAGGACGGTGACGTGTACACCTTGACGGACAGCGCTTCAGGCGACTCGTACACCCTGACGGTGTCGGCAGACGGCAGCACCGCCGCCTATGTGGGCCTTGATGGTACTGAGCAGACCCTGAACGCGGTGCAGGAGGAAACACCGGACGGCGCCGAGGTGATGTACACGTTCATCAATGCCGACAAAAACGTATACATGGAATGCTACGCCGACGGCACCTGCGCGGTGATATATGAGGGCATGGGCACCATTACAGAGGGCACCTGGGCCGCCGAGGGTGCGCCTCTGCCCACCTGGACCATCGCGCTGGACAGCGTGGGCGCCGAACCTGTTGTGGAGTCAGACTATGCCACCAAGTTCTTCTTCACCTTTATAAACGAAAGCGGTCAGCTGGAGCAAGTTCTGGAACTCTCCTTCGAGGATTTCCAGGCCGCGCAGCAATAAGGGCGTGATAGGATGCGGTATGGAAGGCAGGTTGGTCATTGCCTTCCATACCCTTCCATCGCCAGTAACAGGAGGAGTTCCATGGGCAGAAAAGCACCGGCTGCATCTGCAAAACCGCTGAAGACAACATGGAAACGGGATTTTAAGCTAAATTGGGTGGTGTATGCCTGTTTTCTGCCCGCCTTCGTTTTTCTTTTCATTTTCAACTATCTGCCAATGGCCGGCATCGCCATCGCTTTTCAGAATTTCAAGATGGGCGCCGGCATCTTCGGCAGCCCATGGGTGGGCTTCCAGAATTTCATTGACCTGTTCACCGGCGAAACCTTTGGGCTTGTTATGCGCAACACCATCGCCATGGCCTTGCTAAACCTGACAGTTGGTTTTATTGCGCCGCTCATCCTTGCGCTGTTGATCTCAGAGGTGAAGGTCACACCCTTCAAGCGGACAGCGCAAACCGTTTCCTATATGCCCTATTTTGTGGCGGCAGTGGTGGTGGCTCAACTGGTGACGGAGTTTGTTGGCAGAAATGGAGCCATTACCTCGTTGTTGACGGCGCTCGGCTTCGAGCACCAAAACTGGTTAGCCAATAATAATATACCGGCATTCTGGCTCATCAACACCTTCACAGAAATTTGGCAGGGTGCGGGCTTTGGAGCCATCATCTATGTGGCCGCCATCTCGAATGTGAGCGGTGAGCTGCACGAGGCCGCGGCCATAGATGGGGCGGGCCGCTGGAAGCGCGTCACCAAAATCACGCTTCCCAGTATTTTCCCCTTGATCATCATCATGCTCACGCTCAAGGTTGGGCTTATCTTCACCCAGGGTTTTGACAAGATTCTGCTTTTATACATGCCCGCCACGTATGATGTGTCGGATGTGATTTCCACCTATACCTATCGAATGGCGTTCGGGGCGCAAAACAGTTATGGCCTCTCGGCGGCATCGGGCCTTTTCCAGTCGGTGGTGGCAACAACACTTTTGCTCACCTCCAATTACCTCAATAAAAAAGCCACCAAATATTCCCTGTTTTGAAAGGAGGTCGAGCAATGCCCAACCAATCAAAAACCAGTATTCTCAGGCACCGCAGGCACTCGGGGATGGTAGAACGCAGAACGGCACCCGGTGTGATTGCCAACATCCTGATTTTCACCGCGTTGCTTTTGGTCATGTTCGCGTGCGTCATTCCACTGTGGCACGTTCTCATGGCATCCCTGTCGGATGGGAAGGAATTGCTGGCCAAGGAGGGTGTGCTGTGGCTGCCCGCCGGCGGAACCGTAAACCTTGAGGGATACAAGCTGCTCTTTAAGGATTCCAGCATTCTTCAAGGCTACGCAAACACGCTTTTGTACGTTGTCGCCTCTACGGTTTTGGGAATGTTCATCAACGTTACCGCCGGGTATGCAATGAGCCGGAAAACCAAGCTGCGCGGCATCATGATTCTGTTCGTCATGTTCACCATCCTGTTCAACGGCGGTTTGATTCCCACCTACATGGTCATCAAAAACCTGGGTTGGATTGGCACCCGTTGGGCGTTGATAGTTCCCGGCTGCACCACCGCCTTTTTCATGGTGATGATGATGGCCGCCTTCAACGATGTTCCCGAGGCGACCGTGGAGGCAGCGCGGATAGACGGTGCCGGACATATGCGCACCATGTTTCAGGTAATGCTGCCCCAAACGCGCAGCATGGCAACCGTGGTTATTTTGAACAGCATCATCATGCAGTGGAACTCCTGGTTTACGGCCTCCATCTACGTAACCAACCGGCGCGATTTGTGGCCCCTGCAGCTTTGGATTAAGCAAGTGGTGGCCGACAACGCCTCCATCCTGCAAACCGCCAACCCCGACTACAATCGTATCCTGATTCAATATGCCGTCATCATTGCCGCAACGCTTCCTATACTGGTTGCCTTCCCCTTCTTTCAAAAAACCATGGAAAAGGGCATGCTCATCGGGGGGGTGAAGGGGTAACACAAAAAACGGCGGCAATGGCCAGTGCCACCGTCACCGTTCTGAAAACCTTGTCCGATCACTACCCCGCTTGCACGGCCAGGGCCGGATGCTCGCGGTATTCGCAGGGCGTAACGCCTGCAAACTTCCGGAACGTCTCGGCAAAATAGCTTTGTGAGCAAAAGCCCAGCTGCTCGCTGATATCCTGAATGGTTTGGGCTGTGGAGGTCAGAAGGATCTTGGCGTGGTCAATTTTTACCCGCTTGATGAAGTGGCTGATCGTACACCCCACCTCCTTTTTAAACTTCTTGGTGAGATAATACTCGGAATATCCCGCCTTGGCGGCAAACTCGTTAATGCTGAACCGCTCCTGCACATGCAGCCGGATATAATCGCAGCACTCACGTATTGGGCGCGAGATGCTGGCGGCCGCTTTGCAATTGTGAACGCGGTTGATATAGTCCTCCAGCATCAACCGGTTTACCTCGCTCAACTCACCCAAGGTGGTACAGGCTTCAGTGTTCTGCATGTAGCGGTCACAAAGTATATACGCTATTTCTGGCGATAAGCCACCCTCTACAGAAGCACGCGAGCACAAGGCCGTAAAAACAATCACGCCATTTTTCACCAGCCTGATGGGGTCCCCTTTGCTCATCTGGCCCATCATACCCACCGTTGCCAAGCGCTCCATGGCGGCATTGTAGTCCAGGTTGCCATCCCGAACCAGCTGCAAAATGGTCCGCTCTGCCGCCCAGGTACCATGTTTATCCTTGACGCTCTCCGCATCCGCCTTGGTGGTCCTTTCGCCGCTGCGATAGTTCAAATCGCTTGTCTTTATTTTTTGAAGTGTGATGCAATAGTGCATCATCAAGCCGTATTCAAGAATCCGTGTGATGGCTATGACGGGCAGAGTGTTCAGCTTCGCCATGAAATCGTGCTTCAGAGCAATAGATAAGTTGGCCTTTTGCAGTTCCGCTTCCAGGCGGCTCATCGAGATGTCATCCACAAAAACCGGTCCCAGCACATGCACCCTTTGCAAAATGCCGTCCTTCTTCTCAAAACCCGCAATCCATACCAGGCCAATGGTGTTGGACAGGATCAAAGGTTCATCGTACTCATCCTTGTGTTCCAATATATAATCATGGTTTTTGTTCAACACAAAGAATGCGTTGTACACCATTTCATCCGGGCAGTTGCTGTACAGCAATTGCATATTGGCATCATAAGTCCAAAAATGTATGTCATGGCTGCACAATACCATTTCCGAAAATAGTGCCAGACGGCTGTCTACCGTGTCCATGTTAGGCTCCCTCCATTCTTTTGTTGCATGCACGGGCCAATCGAACACACTTTACCTTGTAGACAATGATATAACAATATGGTTTTTTTGGCAATGTTCGGGATATTCAAATAATAGGAGGAAAGTTATGAAAACAAAAAAATGGCTGCACAAAATCGCAACAATGGGCCTGTCGTGCCTTTTGCTGGCAGGCGTTTGCCTCACAGGCTGCGGTGACAGCACCGGAGGCAATGCAAATACCAGCTTTACCTGGTGGATATCCCAGGGGGCGGATGCCTCGTACTACGAGAATTATAAGGACAACCCTTCGATAAAATACCTGCTGTCCAAGCCATGGGGCGAAAACGACACCATGCTTGAGTTTGATTTCTTTGTGCCGGTAGCAGGCGCCCAGCAGGACAACTTTGTTACGCTGCTGAACAGCGGGGAGTACACAGATGTAATGGAGATGACCTATTTCCGAGGCTCTCTGGTAGAGCTGTATGAAAGTGGCACCATACTGGATCTTACCCCTTATGTAGAGCAATATATGCCCAATTACAAAGCCTGGCTGGAGCGCTACCCCGACCTTGCGCTGACGGCTACCAATACAGTTGACGGTGAAAAAAAGTATCTGCAAATATTCTCCTATAGCGAACACAGCGCTGCCTGGGGCGGCTATATGTACCGCCGCGACTGGATCATCAAGTACGGCGAAAACCCCAACACCGGCGCCGCCTTCAGCGGAGAATATACGGTCAAAAACGAGGATGGCAGTTGGAACATGGAGTCCTGGCAGGACGACGTGGTGTTTCCCAGTGGGAATGACGAGCCCATATACATCAGCGACTGGGAATGGATGCTGGACATTTTCAGCAAAGCCATTGATGATTTGGGTATTACCGACGGTTACCCCATGAGCTTGTATTATCCGGGCTACATGGAGACCGGCGATTTGGTCAGCGCCTTTGGCGGTGGCAGCGGCAGCTGGTACAAAACGCCCGAGAACGAGATTGTGTACGGACCCACGAGCGACAATTTCCGCGTATACCTGCAGGCGATGAACCAGTGGTACCAAAACGGCTGGATTGATACGGCCTTCCCCGAGCATGCTTCGGACATGATTTTCTCCATAGATGATGCCAAGGTGCGGCAGGGCAAGGTGGGCCTGTGGTATGGGCTTGAGTCCCAGACCCTGAACCGCATGGCCGGCAGCGACCCTCTGATTGCGGATGTCGTGGTATTTGGTGCAAAGCCGCCCATCAACGACATCTACGGCACCGCTGCCCAACAGAATGTGGAGCCCTACTGCATGTACCAAACCGGCATGGAGGGCATTGGCTACTGTGTAACCGACAAGGCGGCCGAAAAAGACCTGCCGGCCCTGTTTTCCTTCATAGACTACCTGTATAGCCTTGAGGGCATGCTGATAAAGACGGGCGGCCTTAACGAGGAGCAGATGCAGGAGGCCCAGGACTCGCTGTATTTGGAGTACGGCCTGGACAAGGGCGCTCGCTACCTGTATGAAGAGAACGGGGTGGATCAGTATATACTATACCCTACTGTTGCAGACAGCGCCTCCACCTTTAAAGAGGCCCTCCAGCTAACGCGTATGCCTGGGGTCAATCTAACAGCGGGTAATTATATAATTGACGCTCCAGTTGAAAATGTACCCGATTTGTCCGACATACAGAAAGTAAAGTGGGAGTACTATGTGAACACCGGTTGGCTGAATCCTTCCTTTATCGGGCAGCTAACCCCCGAGCAAAACGCCGCTTATGCCAGCACCGCGGCCAAGCTGACAGAATTTCTAAGCAAGAATGTGCCCAACTTTGTCAAGGGCACTCAGGACCCGAACAGTGACACAGATTGGACTGCCTTTGTGAACGCCGTAAACAAATACGACCCGGATGCCAATACCAAAATTTTGCAGGACCTGCTGACCCAGATGACACAGTAATACGGATATGTGACGAGCCTTCCACACGGTACACCATCCCAGGGAGTGCTTATACAGGCATTCCCTGGGATGGAACATGTACCCCTATAGAGATAAGGAGCAAGCCATGGAACGTGACCGGATTTACGGAATAGGTGAACCTGTGGCCATGTGCGCTTTGGACAAGGGCGAAGACCCCATGCACGCTGCCGCCCTGATGGAAAAGGTGGGCTTCACCGCAGTGCGGGAATGGATGCATCTGCCCATTCTGCTGGAAAACCCGACCACGGTGAAGCCAAACGCCGTTGCGCTTTACACCGAGCTTTTAAACCGCTACCGCGCGTTGGATATGGAAATAACCGGCATGAGTCACGAATGGTATTTAGCCGGGGAGCCAATCAAACCGAACCAGAATGCCATGTATGCACGCGACCTGGCCCCCGGCAGCCTGTACATGCAAACGCTGGAAATGTTGGAGCAATCATGGTTTACCATGGTCAGCCGGTTTCCACAGGTGCAGCAGTGGGAGGTAGGCAACGAATGGAACACCGACACCTTTTTGCACCCCATTGGCTGGCAATTTGGCCAGCCCGGGTTTGAAGAGGCTGAAAAGTTTGACATTTCAGTGGACATGATGTACTTCGCCGCGAAGGGCATACGCAGGGCAAATCCTGACGCAAAGGTGGTATCCTTCTCTCCGGCGGTTGCCATTCCGGGCCTGGGCAGCACCAGCCCACTGTTTGCACCTCCCGGCTATGGCATCGCTCTTGCCCTCAGCCACGTGTACGAGCGCATCAAAAGCGGCAGATTTTGGTCCTCCAACACCGACGATTACTTCGATATGTTGGCATGGCACCCCTATCTGCTGACGCAGATGACGCCCAGGGCCATATCTGAAACTTACCCAGCCGAACGGCGATTTTTCCGCGAGGAGGACATCGATGCACAGTGGCGGTCTGTGAACGACATGGCATACAACATCATGGCAATGAATGGGGACGGGCACAAAAAGGTGCTGCTCACCGAAATGGGCTTTTCCGACTTGGGCGACCCGCAACGCGAAAAAAAACAAGCGCACATGCTGGAGAAAATGTTTGAGATCGTGAAAACGATGCCCTATATAAAAACGATCCACATCTTCCGCCTGTTCACCAATTCCGCTATGGCGGAGCAGACCGACCCTGGCCAAATCGGTGGAATAGAGGACGTATACTTCGGCATTTTCCAGGAAGCCGACCAGAACTTCGCGCCCAGGGAAAAGGCATATACCATGCAGCGCCTATGTGGAGGAACCGGACAGTTTGACGCATAAAATGCGCGCACAGAAACGGCTTGGAAGGTATTTCCATGAACAAAGCTACGGTTATACTCGACCGCGATTTCTACATCGGCGATACGGATGAAAAGTTGTTTAGTTCTTTCGTGGCGCCGCTGGGGCGTTGCATCTATAGCGGCCTGTATGAACAAGGGCACCCCAAAGCGGATGAAAACGGATTCCGTACCGATGTCCTGGAATACACCAAAGCCCTCAACCTGACCCTGAACCGCTTTCCGGGCGGGAACTACACCTCCACCTATCATCGGGTTCTTGTTCTGGGACCTGCGGCGCTTCTCGACAGACTAACATTCGTCTTCGCAAAACGGGGCAAAACAATATGCATTGGAGGTTTCGACATGGATAAGGGCTTTATGGGCACCAACGTTGTGGTGCAGATTGGCATATTGGTGCACGATATAGAACAAGCCGCCCAGGATTATGCGGATTTTCTGGGCGTGGACAAGCCGGAAATCCTGATGACCGGCACCCTGGAGCAGGCCGGAACCCGATACCTGGGCCAGTCCAGCAAGGCGCGCACCAAGCAGGCGTTTTTCAAGGTGGGGCCTGCCATCGACATTGAGCTGCTGGAACCAGACAGGGAGCCCTCCACCTGGCGCGCCGATCTGGATGCGAAAGGCGAGGGAGTGCACCATATCGCGTTTCAGGTGAAGGGTATGCAGGAGCAGATTGCCCTGTTCGAACGCAATGGCATGCCCCTGCTGCAAAAGGGTGAATACCCCGGCGGCCGTTACGCGTACATGGACGCCGGCAAAACACTGAAAACCATTGTTGAACTGCTGGAAAATGACTGATACCTCTTGCAGAATGGGGAAGCGCTGACGCTGTGACATTGCCAGAAGGAAGTGATACGATGGGATTCAGAGAGGATTTCACCTGGGGAGGAGCCTCGGCCGCTTACCAAATTGAGGGCGCGACCGGGGAAGACGGCCGGGGGATGTCGGTATGGGACATGTTCTGCCGGCAGGAAGGCCGTATTGTGGACGGCAGCAGTGGCAATGTTGCCTGTGACCATTACCACCGCTACAAAACCGATGTGGATCTGATGAAAAAGATCGGCTACAAGGCTTATCGTTTTTCCATTGCCTGGCCGCGCATCCTACCCGATGGGACTGGCTGTGTGAACGAAAGGGGCGTTGATTTCTACGACCGGTTGACGGACAGCCTATTGGAAGCGGGTATCGTGCCCTATGTGACGCTGTTCCACTGGGATTATCCCTATGCCCTGTTCCGTCGGGGCGGCTGGATGCACCCGGACAGTCCAAAATGGTTTGCCGCCTATGTAGACGTGATTGCCCGCCGCTTGGGTGACCGGATCAAGCATTTCTTCACGCTGAACGAGCCCCAGTGCTTCATCGGCATCAGTTGCGATACCACCGAACACGCGCCCGGCATCCACATGCCCATTTGGGACACCTTGCTGATGGCCCATCATGTCCTGCTGGGCCACGGACTTGCGGTGCAGGCCTTGCGTGCCGCCGTGCCCGATGCCGAGGTAGGCATTGCGCCCACCTGCAGCGCCCACTATCCGGCCAGCGACAGCCCCGCCGACATCGCAGCCGCCCGACAGGCTTTTTTTGATATCGACCCCGGGCGCGTGTTCTGGAGCGTGTCCCTATGGAGCGACCCGATCTTTCGGGGTGTATATCCCCAAAAGCTACTGGATTTGCACGAGGAGCACATGCCGCCAATCAGGCAGGAAGACATGCGGATCATCAGCCAGCCATTGGACGTTCTGGGGCAGAATATCTACAATGGCCAAGCCGTTCGTGCCACCGCAGATGGCGGTTATGAGTTTGCGCCCAGGCCAACGGGCTATCCTTCCACGGCGGCAAAATGGCCGGTGACACCGGAGGCACTGTACTGGGGTCCCCGCTTCTTGTTTGATGCCTACAAAAAGCCGCTCTACCTGACGGAGAACGGCCTGTCCTGCCACGATGTCGTATCCCTGGACGGTAAGGTGCACGATCCAAACCGCATCGACTTTCTGCACCGTTACCTGCGTGAGTTGCGCCGGGCGGCCGATGATGGTGTGGATTTGCGCGGATATTTCCACTGGTGCGTCACCGACAACTTTGAGTGGGCCAAAGGCTATACCGAACGCTTTGGTATGATTTACTGCGACTTTGAAACACAGGAACGCATTCTGAAAGATTCGGCCTATTGGTACCAAGAGGTCATCCAAACCAATGGAGAGGATTTGTAATATGGGGAAGCTGATTTTGGTCACCGGTGCAGGCCGCGGACTGGGGTATGCGGTAGCGCAGCTTCATCTGGAAGCAGGCGACGAGGTGTACGCTCTGGAGTATGATCCTACCGACGAATTACGGGCACTGGAAACAACGTACAAGGACCGGCTTCACACGCGCCAATGCGATATCGGCAACACGGCCAGCGTGAATAAAGCAACAGCGGAGTTAGTGTCCAGGGGACAGAAACTGGACATTTTGTACAACGTTGCCGCGCTGTATTCCGAGGCGGACCGTGTCGGCCTGGCAGAAACCGACCTGGACGGCGGTCTGCGGATGTACGACGTGAACGGTGTGGGCCTCTTGCGTGTATGCAAGGCTGTCTTTTCGTTGATCGGGGAGGGGACACTGGTGGCAAATATCACTTCCGAGGCAGGAAGCATCACTAATTGCTACCGTTCCTGCGAGTATATATACTGCATTTCCAAGGCGGCAGCCAACATGGCATCCAAGTTGCTTTGCAACGAAATTTATCCGCTGGGCGGCCGGGTCGTCTGTTTCCACCCGGGCTGGCTGCGTACGTGCATGGGCGGGAAACGCGCTGCTGCCAGCGAACACTCCATCACAGCGCTGGCAAGCGCCCGTGGCATTGTGGGAATTACCACACGCATTGAGGAAATACCGCCAAGCTGGCTGTTTATGCAGCATGATAGTACGCTGCTACCCTGGTAGCGGTTAGTTGTGGTTGATGCTGGGGATTGTGCGGGCTTCCCCCTCAGCCATCCATTGATTTGACACAATAAGATATGTAAAAACCATCCATGTCTTCCGCCTGTTCACCAATTCCGCCATGGCGCAGCAGACCGACCTTGGCCAAATTGGTGGAATAGAGGACGTATACTTCGGCATTTTCCAGGAAGCCGACCAGAACTTCGCGCCCAGGGAAAGGGCGTATGCCCTGCAGCGTATATGTGGAGGAACTGGACAGTTGAACGCATAAAATGCGAGCACAGAAACGGCTTGGAGGGTATTTTCATGCGCTTGCGGGTCAAGATAGGTGTCAATATGTCCGACCTGCTGCATGCGATTCACCATTGTGCCGGTGAGGTATTGTTTCACTCGACCGATGGCGATGTGCTGAACCTGAAAAGCGAACTGTGCCGGTACCTGTTTGTTTTCAAAGTCAGCAACCAGGATTTTGTGTGTAGCGGGCGCATAGAGTGCGAGAACCCAAATGATATCCCTCTGCTGAATGATTATCTTGAAGAGGGTGAGGATATGCTGGTGTAAAACGCAGCATGCGCCCATTTATCAATTATCCGTGACACATGCATTGTTACGGTGCAAAGAGGGATTGACGTGAATGTCGGCCCGCTGAGTGCAGAAAGGGGAACAGAATGCCACAGTACAAAAACGCAACCTATGGAGGCGAAACGAAGGTTCTTGAGAACAACCTTATGCGCGTAGAGGTGCACAAGCGCAAAACAGGGTGGGGATGGATCGAGGTCTACACGCCTGAGGGCAAGCTAATGGGCGTGCTGCCACATCTGAGTGAGCTTCAGGACAATTTGGGTGGCAAGCGTGGCATCATGGCGGCGCCACGCCGCCTGGAGGCGCCCGAAGTGCGGCGCGAGAGCGGGCCGGATGGTGAAAGTCTGGTGTTCGATGTCCACTCGATGACCAATTACGAGTTTTCGAAGGGCAGTTTTGTTGAATATATGGCGGATCCCGCCGAAAAGCCCAGCATGACCGGCCAGGTACGCCTGACGCTAAAGCCGGATCAGGCGGTGCTGCTGCTTGATTACAACTTTCGCTGGGAAAGCTCAACCGGCATGGTCGCACTGCGTGGGCCTTGGCTTCTGGCGGGCGCGGGCAGCTATGGCCAGGCAAAAACAGATGCGATTTTTCCGGGTATCGAATGGCTGCGCTCGGGGGAATGGTCATCCAGCCGCAATTATATGCTGGCTCCCCTTGCCGAGCGCACGGCGCCCCATCCGTTCAAGGTCAGCTCCCCGGTCATGGCGGTCAGTCACGAGGGAGACGGCATCGGCCTGGCCTGGGATCCGCTGCAGCCGCTGACAGAACGGCGGCCCATGGATGTCTCCTATTATCCGCAGCCGGTGTTTTCCTCGCCCAATGCGGTCGAGCATGCAGACGAGCATCTGATGGGGCTGATGCTTCCGTCCTCCGCCTATACTGGACGGGAAAACGATCCGATGCCCGGCACGGTAACCCCCTTCCACTTGATGAGCACCATCTCATTCAAGGCGGAGGTATTCCTCGTAAAAGGGAACAGCCTGGACGTAATGTGTAACTGGGTGCAGCGCAACGGCCTACCCGAGCTACCAGAACCCCGCCGTTCGTTGGAGGCGACACTGGAGTACATATCGGAATGCTACGACAGCAACCTGTGGCTGGATAATAAAAGCTGGGGCGTGCGGTTACAGCGCGATATAGCCAGAGGCGATGTGCAAGAAGCGTCCAAGCCGCATAAGTCCCAGCCGGTTCACATGTGCCGTTATCTGCGCACCTACGGGGATACCGAGCTGGGTAAAAGCCTGGCAAAAAAATATGAGATTGCGTCGCAAAACCCATATTTCGGGCTTGACAGGCGAGATCCTCGCTACCTGGATGCCCTTGAACCATCGGAACAGACTGAGTATGGGCAGACCCTGTTGTCCCTGCAAAAGGCGGACGGATCATTCGTCTACGAGCCGAACAACCCCAAATCTCCCAGCTACGCAAACGAGTCCATCAACCATCTTCCCTTTGCCGAAAACCTGTATAAGCCCTTGGGATTTGAGGGCGACACGGCCCTTGAGTTGAACGTGGTGCCTGCGCTGCATTTGCTGCTGCTGGCGGATTCGACCGGTGAGGACGCGTTCCGGCAGGCTGCATACCGCGCGCTGGATTTTTGTATGCCGCTGGTGGTGCCGGACGGGGGCGATGTATGGGAAACGCCGCTACACAGCCCCAACCTGCTGGCAACGGGCCACGCAAGCATCGCTTACGAATTGGCTTACCGCGCCTCGGGAAAAGCGCAATACCGGGAAAAGGCAATATACTGGCTGCGCGGGCTACTGCCCTTCACACATCTTTGGCAGCCAAAGGGCATCCACGACCTTTACTGCACCAAGCCCTGTCTGTGCGCCACTGATTGGACGACCACCAGTTGGGTGGACACCCATGTCCAGTGGGAGGTCATTCAATCTCTGGCGCTGGCCGGCATGCTGGGAATCGACTGGGGCGAGGTGGACACAGAGATCGACTGGCACCGGTATGCCGAGGGAATCGCCAACGCGGCAACCCACTGGATTTTGGATGAATCCCGCGTGGAGGAACTGCCGTATGACATCGACCTGGCCATCGGGAACATTAACGGGATGCTTTCCGATGCGCACGACCCTGTGACGGGTCAGAATTTTGGCTGGCAGCTTATGCCGGACTATCTGGCAAGCCTCATCATGGATGTTCTGGAGCGCCGCAAGCCGGTGAAATAACTGAGCCGCCCCCGGTTTTTGCACCAAGAACAATGTTAGTGCGGAATATTTTTCTGAGCGGCAGCCGAAGTGGAGCGTAGCGAAACGGAGGTTGCCGCTCTGTCGCTTATGCTTGATGCTAAAACCATCACGCTCTATCTTGCAGGACTTGAAAAGAACGGCAATTCTGCCGGCACGCGCAGACTACGCCTGAGCTGCATCAAAGCGTTTTTCGCCTATGCCTCTGATATGGAACCAACTGCGGTTATCCATGCTGCTGAAGTTTCCCAAATTAAGGTGAAGGCAACGGAGATGAATCAGCTTATTGATTATCTATCCGAATCTGCCGTCAAGGCTCTACTGGAGCAGCCTGATCCTATGACACGGAAAGGTCTGCGTGACCGTTTCTTCCTTCTCCTTTTATATGATACAGGCGCAAGGTTACAGGAGATCCGATACGCTGAGTTCACCGGTGCCGTTCTGGTGAACGCTGACCGCCACCACGTTCTGCCCCCGGTCGGCGCAGGGGGATGAATCGCCTCTGGCCGTCAGGGTGCGGGCAAGCTCCGGTTCACAGATAAAGGGCTGTTCGTGCTGGCAAGT
>QMCE01001324.1_pt1 | contig 23537 bp, 21 predicted proteins | sample 1821851 | NCBI WGS metagenome assembly QMCE01 (sample SAMN09453174, study PRJNA476694) | Termite gut metagenome, whole genome shotgun sequencing project. | isolation source: worker | host: Odontotermes sp. | place: South Africa:Pretoria | collected 2016-01-28 | reverse complement strand
CCTAACAAGCCTAAAAATCAGAAGATTTTCAAAGAACTATTGGAATTCGGAACTTTAGCAGCATAAAGATTTATAAATTTTGAACGAACTATTGTAAATAACAGTGAAATTTACAATGAATTTTCGTTAAAAAGCGTTGTCGTTCATCAGGTTTATTTTAAACTCGAAATAAAATCGGACGGAAAATTGGATTTACGAGGCTTTAAATTTGAAGTAATGCCGGAATCCGGTTCCAAAGAAAATTTGGATAAACTTCTTACAGCATTCAACGAGAAACAAATTGAAGGAAAATTCAGCCGCGACCCATATATCGAATTAGAGCATTTTTGCCGCTCACGAGGCAGAACAAAATTTGCCGATGAAATTCATTACCAAGGTAGATGCCAGTTGAGAAAATACGCTTTTACGAGAGATTCAAATATAAATATGGGAAGGGTTGAAAAATGTTGGGACTGGATTGTAAAAATCCTTACCGGATATGGGGTAAAGAACAACAGAGTATTGTTGATTTTACTTGGTGCAATCGTGTTTGGAACTATATTTTTCAGCTATGCCGATGTTGCCCCCAATGCACCGGACAAAGACAAACCGGTAACTATCAGAAAAGCCATTTATTATACGGTTTATGCTACTGATATGTTTATTCCGTTAGTAAGCCTTGGCTTGGACAATAAAGAAAATTTTTCTTCACAAGTAAAAATATACGAATGTTGTGAACTCAAAGAAAAACCTTGTCTTTCTATTGAACTTTTCCGCTCATTTTATATTTTATTGGGTTGGCTGTTAATTCCACTGGCAGGAGTTTCTCTTACCGGATTTTTGATGAAAAAAGAAAAGTAACTTTAAATTATTATTTGTAAATAATTTTGATTTTTTACATTATCTTTGCCCAAATTTTAATAAAAATATCATCATGCAAAAATTAGTAGAAGACTTGCATCAATTATTTGAAGATTTCAAAACCGATGCTGCATTACAAGTAGAAAAAGCAAATAAAGCTGCCGGAGCTCGTGCAAGAAAAGCATCTCTTGCCATTGAAAAAGCAATGAAAGATTTCCGCAAAAAGTCACTTGAAGCTTCTAAATAAGGAACTTCAACGCAAAAAACGGAATTAAGGGAAAACTTTAATTCCGTTTTTTTGTGAGATATTCAGTAAATAAATAATAACCTGAGTTTTGGATAAGCCTGTGACTTGAAAAATTATACTATAAATAGGTTAACAACGTCAAATCAAGTATCGGAAATTATACAGGAACAATTAATTTCCCAATAAATTACCTCAAAAACAGTTCCCCGGTCGGGAAATGAAGTATAAATGAAAGTTTCAAATTACTATTTAAACAACGAATCAACAAACTCCCGCTTACGAAATACCTGTAGATGATCAATCCCCTCTCCTACTCCAATATATTTTACGGGGATTTTAAATTGGTCTGAAATACCGATAACTACACCACCCTTGGCTGTACCGTCCAATTTGGTAATAGCTAATGCCGTCACTTCGGTTGCCTTTGTAAACTGCTTTGCCTGTTCAAAAGCGTTTTGACCGGTAGAGCCGTCCAACACGAGTAGTACTTCGTGCGGTGCATCCGGAACAATCTTCCGCATCACCTGCTTGATTTTAGTCAGCTCATTCATTAAGTTGATTTTATTGTGCAAACGGCCGGCGGTGTCAATAATAACCACATCCGCACCATTTGCCTTTGCCGATGAAAGGGTATCATAAGCAACAGATGCAGGGTCGGCTCCCATTTTTTGCTTGATAACCGGAATACCTACGCGTTCACCCCAAATAACTAACTGTTCTACCGCAGCGGCACGAAATGTATCAGCGGCTCCAAGATAGACTTTTTTCCCTGCTTTCTTAAACTGGTTGGCTAATTTTCCAATGGTAGTGGTCTTCCCTACCCCATTTACACCAACGACCATAATTACATACGGGCCGTCTGTTTCGGGAATAGTAAAGCTCTCTCCGTCTTGCGTATTATTTTCTTCCAATAATGCAGCAATCTCTTCTTTCAAGATATTATTCAACTCGTCTGTTCCAACATACTTGTCTTTTGCTACCCGTTTTTCTATTCTTTCGATGATGCGAAGGGTAGTTTCCACGCCTACATCGGAAGTTACGAGTACCTCTTCAAGATTGTCCAACACCTCTTCATCGACCTTAGATTTACCGGCAACGGCACGTGCAATCTTCGAGAATACACTCTCTTTGGTCTTTTCGAGTCCTTTGTTTAAGTCCTCTTTTTTTTCTCTGGAAAAAAAGTCAAATAATCCCATATCTTTTCACTATTCGATGAAGAAGCAAAGATAGTCCTTTTTAAGGAAATAGGCAACAAGTAAATAAACAAAACCTGCCAGGCTTTGAAAACCGGACAGGTTTGTACTTGCTGCGATAAGATTAATTGAGAAAAAGCAAAAAGAGCAAAAGAATTCTCAGGCTGTACCTTTATCTTTTGCTCCTTTGTTCGCTCAATTTAAAAAAATAACTATTTATTTTTTATTCGTTTTACTATTATTAGTTGTTTTACTACTAGTATATACAATATTCAAATAATCTCCCGAAAGGTGGGATGGGATGGCAAAACATACACCTTCGGTACTTTGTCCAACCAATTTAGAGACAATCACACCATGTAGATTTCCTGCACGATCGAAAACAGCTCCACCACTATTACCGGAATTCACACTCATGCTTAATTGCAGATACATCTTTTCTTTCGTCTCTCGCTCATTAGAAATCAAACCGCTACTCAATGTCTGCCCTAATTCAATGCTTTTTGGAGCACCAATGGTGTAGCAGTCGTCGTGCCGTTTGTACTTTTTGTCGGCGGTCAGCAAGAATGCTTTTTCCATTTTTCTGTCGATTTTCAACAGAGCCAAGTCTGTCTTTTCGTTGAAGCGTACAATCGTAGCTGGAAGTTCCAATCCGGTTGAAAGTACTATACTCACTTCGCCTGGCTTGCCGGCTAATTTACCTGCAATAACATGGTAGTTAGTCAAAATATAACCGTCATTGGTAATAGCAAAACCGGAACCGTGTCCGCCGTCTTTACGTTTTACAATAACCGAAGCATCTCCCGCGTCTTCTAAATTTTTCACAACACCTGTTGGACGCGGCAATGTCAAAAGCTCATCCTTAATAGAGATACCGGTTTCTATTTTTGCATATTTGGCAAATACCGCATTTTTTTGAAAATCCATAAAGCTATTTTCAATTGCGTCTTTTACCACCGTGTAAACAGCATCATCTTCGTGATTTTTATACAAATAATCATTGCAGAAATCGCCGGAAAATGTACCAATTGAAACAGAGTCTATTTTTTGTCCGTACAAATCCTTAATGTACCATAAAACATCCACTTTTGCTTTTTTGAAACCGTTAATTCTTCCCGATATACTGTAATATTTCAAATTTTTTATTTGACCTTCCACACGCACAGTGTTATTCAACTCTGAAAATACAGCAACCGTATCCACAAAACCTGTCTTTTTAAGCGTCTTGTAAATGTTTGAACTGATATTTCTATCCCAGCCTTCAATTTTTGACTTGTCGGTCGTGTCGGTAAATTTCTCTTTGTCTTTTTTCTTTTTCTTTGCTTTTTTCTCCTTTTTGTCTATCTCCTTTTGCTTTTTGGTCTCAGCTTTAGCAATGGCAGACTTCATATCGTTGCTGTAAGTTACAGGAACAGGAATAATGTCTTTTTCAATGTTCTTAATATCGTATTTTACACCACTCAAGTCAATATATTTCTCGTCTTCCGCACGTTTTTTGTATGGAAGGGTTGGTGCAAATGATTGTATTTTTTCATAACTGGTATTACTCGCCACACGGAAATCAATCATCCAAGGAGCATAAGGGGCAAAATAGAGCAAACAAGCAACAGATGCAGGAACATCTAACACTAACAATGGATAAAACGCAGCCGGACGTTTTCCTTTTACAGGAGTCATCACCATATACTGGTCTTTATAGTCTGGCGTTGTAAGCACAATCTGCGTACCTCCGCGAGGGGTTTTTACTTTTTCTGCTTTTTTTCCTTTAGTCGTTTTTTCGTTATTCACATACACAGTTGTTTCCGGATTTTTAGAGGAAACAGTTACCGATTGACTGTTCGGAATAAACATCGCAGCACAACCCGTCAAAGATGCTGCAACAATTAACAAGACAACATTTCTTACTACTTTTCTCATTTTATAAATATTTTATTTGTGGCTGACAAAAGTACTAAAAAAAAAGAGAAAATAAAAGAATTTACTTGCTATTTCCTGCGATGACAAACAGGTTTTATAAAATTAATAGGTATTATTAATTCTAAACAATAAATCCCAGCTAAACCGGATATTAACTGGGATTCATTGTTCTATATTTATTCGTCAAAATTACGCCTTGCCTTCGCTTCCAAGCACGCTTACAATTTTGTGTTTATAAAGCTTCTTCATATTTTCACGAGCAGGACCTAAATATTTACGCGGGTCAAATTCTGCCGGTTTGGTAGCAAATACTTCACGAACGGAAGCTGTCATCGCCAAGCGGCTGTCCGAGTCGATATTGATTTTGCAAACGGCTGATTTAGCAGCTTTACGCAATTGCTCTTCCGGAATACCGATAGCATCTTTCAATGCACCGCCGTATTTGTTGATGGTAGCCACTTCTTCTTGTGGAACCGAAGATGCACCATGAAGAACGATAGGGAATCCCGGAAGTTCTTTTTCGATAGCTTCTAATATATCGAATGCCAACGGCGGAGGAACAAGGATACCTTCTGCGTTGCGGGTACATTGTGCCGGAGTAAATTTGTTTGCTCCGTGAGAAGTACCGATAGAGATTGCCAACGAATCGCAACCCGAACGTTTAGTGAAGTCAACCACTTCTTCCGGACGGGTGTATGTGTGGTGGTCGGAAGAAACTTCGTCTTCAACCCCTGCCAGTACACCAAGCTCGCCTTCTACGGTAACATCGAATTGGTGTGCATACTCAACTACTTTTTTAGTCAAAGCAATATTTTCTTCGTAAGAGAAGTGCGAACCGTCAATCATCACAGAAGAGAAACCTGAGTCGATACAGCTTTTGCAAGTTTCAAACGAATCGCCATGATCCAAGTGAAGAGCGATTTGCGGTTTTTCCCAGCCAAGTTCTTTTGCATAAGCTACTGCTCCCTGAGCCATATAGCGAAGCAATGTCGGGTTGGCATACTCGCGCGCACCTTTTGATACTTGAAGAATAACCGGAGATTTGGTTTCAGCAGCCGCTTGAATAATAGCTTGCATCTGTTCCATGTTATTGAAGTTGAAAGCGGGGATAGCATATCCGCCTTTAATGGCATTTGCGAACATTTCTCTTGTGTTCACTAAGCCCAAATCCTTGTAACTTACCATTTTTAAATAACTTTTAAATGTATTAATTTTTAAACCTCGCAAAGGTAATAATTTTTTTTGAGAGTTGAGTTAAAAAAAGTCACTCATCACTTATCATCATATCACTTATTTCCTTATCATTTATCACCGTTTCATTATTCATCATGAGTTCTGCCGGAATTTTATTTTTAGGCGTTAATCCAAGCTCGCGCAGCCGCTCCACTTGGGATACCAAATTTCCTTTTCCTTCGGAAAGTTGCCCCAGTGCCAAATCGTAAGCATTTTGTGCACTTTTCAGCTCCCGCCCTATCTGGATAAAATTTTTTGAGAATCCTACAAACTTATCATAAAGCAAACTTCCCTGTTTGACTATGGCTCGTATGTTTTGCGCCTGGTATTCCCTATTCCACAGGTCTAACGCCATTCTTAACGCTGCAATCAGGTTAGTCGGACTCATCAACACCACTTTCCGGCTGTAGGCGTAATCCCACAGCGAGGGGTCGTTTTGCAACGTAAGCAGGTAAGAAGGCTCGTTGGGAATAAACATCATGACAAATTCCAGTGAATTGCTCTTGTGGTGGGAATAATCCTTTGCACTTAGCTCATCCACATGCCTTTTGATGGATTGCTGATGCTCTTTCATGTAGCGTTTCCGTTCCGCCTCGTCTTCGCTCATCACATAGTTGCTGTAAGCGGTCAGCGACACTTTTGAGTCGATGATTACCTCTCTGTTTCCCGGGTAACGGACAATCACATCAGGACGGACTTTCGTCCCATCCTCACACACGGTTTCCTCTTGCTTGAAAAAAGCTTCTCCTTCACGCAACCCCGACCTTTCTAAAATCGTTTCCAATATCATCTCGCCCCAATCGCCCTGCATCTTCGTGTCGCCTTTGAGCGCACGGGTGAGGTTATTCGCCTCGTTGCTGATTTTCTGGTTCAAATCCATCAGGCTTTTAATTTGCCCGGACAGCGAGGAGCGTTCTTTATTTTCCGCATCATACACCTCTTCTACTTTCTTTCTGAAAGCATCCAGATTGGCGCTTAAAGGCGACAGGATACCTCCTAATTTTTCGGAGCTGAGTTCGTTGAATTTATGCGTTTTTTCTTCAAAAATAGCATTTGCCATGTTTTGAAATTCCAGCTTGAATCTTTCGTGCAGCTTTTCAATCTCTTGCTTCTGCGTATCCATTTTTTCCTGCAAGGAGGTGTTTTCCGCTTTTATACGGATTGTACCGGCATAAGTTGATTCTACTTCCTGTTGTTTTTCTTGAAGCTGTTTCTGTAAGGAAATTAGCTGCTCTTCGGCCTTATTCAACAAATCGGCTTTACCTTGCAATGCTGTCTCGGCAGAAGCCAATTTCCCTGTCATCGAAAGGATTTCGGACGATTTTCCGGCAACCGTTTTCCGCGAAGCGAACAGCCAGCCAAGCATAACGCCGAGTAATATTCCGGCAATTAAATAGTATATTTCCATTTTTTCTATTTGTGGCGCAAATATACGCAAAAACACAGAGAATTACCCCTGTGTTTTACACTTAATTAAAAAAGAAACAGCGGTAGAATTTAGGTCAGGGTTAGGGTGTTAGATTTAAGTAAAAAAACGAAAGAGATCTAATATGTTATTTCATGCAAATCAAGAGCTGATAAAATGTCACAAAAGCATATCTCTCCTATACCGAAAGCGTTTAATGTGGATTCTTCGTAAATTATAAACAACTTGTAACTTTGCCATTATTATTTCATTAATGCAATGTTACAATGCGATTTAGGATAATGGTAAGGGCATTCTCTATCTTTACAGGAGCCAATGTTTTGTAACGCTTCACTTCCGGAAAAACCGGCTGACACCAATTCATTGACAAACGTACATTCCGAAACGACTCTCAATGCCGCCGCTTGTACGTTTTCTTTTTTCTCCTTGCCGTTATCATCGAAACCAACCAATAAAAGAGAGAATAATAAAAAAACGACAGAAAATAACAATTTCTTTTTTGTGAATACTTGCACAGTCATAATTCATTACAATTAGTTACAGTGCAAAAATAGGCGTTGGATATTGCATTTATAGGTTATAGATGTTACAAATAGATTAAAACTAAAAAGAACACGGATGATACAGATAACGCGGATTTACACAGATAAAATGTTATATATTTATTTCTGTATAAATCCGCGTTATCTGTATCATCCGCGTTCAAATGACTTTTAAGGCAGTTCCGTGCTTTTTTGTATCAAAATTTATTTAAGTACTTTGCTTGAGTAAATTACACGGCCATCTTCCTGCAATATGCGAAGCAGATACGCTCCGGCCGGGAAATTTGAAATATTAATAGATTCGCCGGTATTCGCCTTTTGCAATACGATACTTCCCTGCATATTTACCAATTGAACTATTAACGAATTGTTTTGCAGTGCTTCATCAAGTACAATTAGCTGGTTTGTTGCGTCTACATAAACATTATACTTTTCTGCATCCAAAGAAAAAACATCTGCCGAACCTAACTTCTTTCCTTTACATTCGCATTGATATAAGATATTACTGTACTTACTATTATACTGTATAAAAATGGAATCTCCTTTTATATTTCCACTTCCACTAAGCTCTGTAACACCATTTGGAGCACCTAACTGTTGCTGAAAAATATCAAAATCCTGGTCATTTAAAACCGTAGCTTTTGCCAGGCTATAGATTCCATGAACTCCACCAAAGAAAATTTGGATACCCAATCCGGCATCTACATCTTCAGTTACTCCGATTTGAAAAGAGATCGGTTCTTGCGGCACATCATTCCGCATACACGCCGCCTCTACCTTATAGTTCCCTATAAATTTCTTAACATCTTGCGCCGGCAGACTTAAAGTTGTCATCATCAAACCTATTAAAAACAATGATCTCGCTTTCATAAATTTTAATATTTTATAAATTTCTGCTGCAAAACAGCTTCGCTTGTTACTACTTTAACAATGTAAACACCCGGAACATATTGCTGAACATTCAACGCAGCAACATCTTCATTTACAACCGGTATATATTCTATTGACCGTCCTTTATCATCATATACCTGAAGGCTATAAGCATCTGAAGTATTTACTGCAATGTTTAATAACGCTTTTGCCGGATTCGGATATAGCTTCATCGTAACCGCCGGACTGGCAGCATATTTTTCAACGGAAACCAGAGGTACGCATTCTTCCGATCCGTTAGCTCTCTCAGGTGTAGCAAGATATTTATCGGCTTCTACGCAAAAGTTAAAGAAAACCCATTCAGATGCTCCATCTGTGATTCTTCCGTAAGACTCGTTTCTTGCTCCCACCTCTTTCGGATATTCAACTCTATCGATCTCCTCTTTTTTATCATTTACCATTTGGCTCAATACAAGGGTAGCTTTAGTCTCTTTTTTAAGCTTGAAGCTGGCGTGCATCGGACCTTGTGCTATCTGCTCGCTTGCCCAAACAGTCTTATATCCCTTTGCAGGAACGGTTGTTTCAAACGGACTATAAGTTGGGAATTGATATGTTACCTGCTTTCCTTCTCTGGTAAAATCTAAATACATTCCGCCCAAATCCACCGGTATATCTTCGGCGTTGTAAATTTCAATCCAGTCGCCAAAAACGCCATATCCGTCATCGAATCCTAATTTTGGCCCATTAGATGAACACAATTCGTTGATAAACAGTTTTGGTTTTTCATAAGTAACCTTCTCAAATGTGGCTACCAAATTCATATTATCTGTGATTTTGGCGTTATATGCTTGATTAGCTACGGAACCGGTACTGTTTGAAGCTCCGTCCAAATTAAATTTAAAGAGCAAATCCGAACTTGTAGGCTTGTCTTGATGTATCTCAATAGCTATCACATTTTCGCCGTTTCGCAATAACGACTTATCAACAGAAAATGTAACTTCGGCTTCATTCTCAAAATTTGTGGCCAAAGTCTCATAAGAGACAGCTCCTTCCGGCATATTATCGGCTCTTTTAACCTCTACTCCATTTATGTAAATCACAAATGCGTCATCGTAAAGCAACTTAGCCTGAAGCCCGTTGACTGCCGATAAATTAGGAATATCAAAAGAAGTCCGGAAATAAGCTGTTATGTATTTATTGCCGGCATCTTCTCCATAATCCAAAATTGTATTGAAAGAACTCAAGTCTGTTGCGTAACCGATTTTACCTTTTCCTGTGTCCCACGCCGAATCGTTGTAAGAATTAGCATTCCAATTCTCGGCAGGCAAGTCTCCTTTGTAATAATACTTCCATTCCGTACTTGAATCAAGCATTTTAACTACGGACGATTGATTCCAGGAAACGAACCTGTATCCGGCAGGAGCTATCGGCTGAACGCTCAAATCCATATCCTTATAGTACTTACCTTCGTACTTGGATGCGTTCAATCTTTCTCCATTTATAATAAAATCGGCTCCGGAAGTACTTGTCGAAATAGACAAATCAACCACACTTCCCAATTGAAAATATTCTCTTAAATGTCTATATACATTACCCGGACGGTCATTAGCAAAACCTGTCATCGAACTACCGGAAGAGTATGTAGGAAATTTCTTAGTATGAGCACAGATTTCAACCTCTGCATCATTTCTTACTTTATCCAAAATACTTATCATTCGCTCAGGAACAAAAGTAGTACCTAAATGAAGAATATATCTATTCAAAAAACGCTGGCTAAATTTTTCGTTTTTCATCAGATTTTTAAACAATTCAACCATTCTCTCTTGATCGTTTGCCCAGTTGGTAGGACCAATTCCCTGCGCCCAATTGATCGAATTCAAATTTACATCGCAATAATTCGGATCATACGCACCATAAAGACCAAATCCAAAATCTGTATCTAAGGCAATCCAGCGAAAACGTCCGGAATTTTTATCTCGCCACAACTTCATATTGTTTCCTGGCCAGTCAGTATTTACAATAAACTGTTCAAATATTTGATAATCAATATATTCGTCAATATCCATAAGTTTATTCATCCTATCATAATAATCGGAGGCAGCCGGATTATTTCTTGCTTCTATTATCAGTTTTTCGTAAGCTTCCGTATCTCCCTCGGTAGCATCAATTCCATCGGCAGATATTTCCAACACATCAATATCTTCATCTTTCAGTCCGTAATTGGTATAAACAAAATCTTTGTTGTGTCTTTCCATCAAGGTCATGTGTCCCCAATATTCCCCATTAATATAGAATGCCACCGGTCGAAAAGCCTGATAATCAACATTCATTCGTCCCGCTATGAGCGATTGCATAAAGGCATCTCGAGTACGGCTGCCTTCATAATCATTTCCTCCGTTACGCAACATAATACCTTTATAGTCATTCTTTACTGTTTTTTTCTCTGGAAAGAAATTATAATATTGACCGTCAATTCCAACTATCTTATTGTTTCCTAATTTGTTAGAAGCTGTTATTTTCAAAGATTTTTGCTTATTCTTACGCGAACATCCGCCCATTACCGCAGCGTCAAGCTCCTGGCTTACAACCTGCTCGTTGTTCACAAAAAGCTCAAAATGAATAGGTCTTTTCCAATCTTGCATATAGTTTGCATTACCTCCGTTCACTTGGTGACAATCTTTTGTTTTTGCTCCATTGGTCCCAACTATATATATACCGTTCTGGTCACCAAAAAAGTTATCCGGATCGGTAGAGATAGAAACTACCGGAACCGTAAATCCACCACACGACGAGTGGTACTCTTTATCTTTGGAATCTACATTGAAGATATAAGTTCCGGCGGCAATTTCACTCAATATACGATTATCCATATAGGCGCGCGCACGGACTACAGTTGTTTTGGAAAGTTCTATGGGATTTTTATATTCTGCCGATGATTTTGTTGGTTCCGAACCGTCAGTAGTATAGTAAATAACAGCGTTTGCTTCCGATCGTAATGTAACGTAGGTAGTACCCTCGCAAAAACCGGGTTTTTTCTCAAATGTAGGCTTTTGTACTCTTCTTAATATTTGAATGGCAGTCTCCTTTTCATTCGATTCTTCGGGCGTGGGAGCCGTCATATAACCCTCTTCGCCCTTAGCCATTCCCCAAGAAACGTGGGCAACCATTCCGCCATCATAAGTAAATCTGTTTATTTCCTTCTTGTCATTATCAAGGAGTATTAATATTCCTCCTTTTCCCGTTTCTATCTTGAAGCCGGCATGAATTTCCGAATCAATCGTTGCACTTTCATCAAAAAAAATCAACTTGTATTTCCCGCCGTCAATATTCAAATCGTTCGGAACTCTCCACCGTAGCGTGTCATTCTTTCCCGCATCCGAATTTACAAACACATTTTCAAAAGTATACCCCTTGATGTTTACTGTGCTTGTTCCATTATTATACAACTCTACCCAGCCGGTAAAATTTCCTGTTTTGTTTATCTTCGTAGATATATTGCACGGCATCATTTCGTTTAAAACAACGGCAGCATGCAATGAACACAAACTAAATGTCAAAAAGGACATGATTAACCCTAAATATAATTTACGCATATTTAAATTTTTTATTCGTTTTTATGAATTTTCGTAAAGATACAAATTACAATTCTATTACAACTACATAAAAATGTTAATAAATGCTACCGTCCGTTAATTTACAATCTTTTACTTCTTAATAAATTTCAACACTTGCTTTCCTTCCAAACTATGAATAACTGCCAAATACAGTCCCGCCGGTAAAAATGACACATCTATTCCATCGCCGTTTGACACTTGGCATTCCACCAAAGAATTTCCGGTCAGATTCACAATTTTTACATTAACTGTCTGATATTTAGTCAATGAAAACCAGAGCATTCCGGAAACAGGATTCGGATATATGGCTGCAATATGCTCTCCGTTGGAGAATACGGAAGATACGCCGGTGGTTGGAATTGCAAATACATTCGGTGCGGCAAAGGTCGGCCGGGATGTTAATTTCCATTCACCATCCAAATCAGAAGAAAAACGCGCAAACGTTTCTCCTTTTACATGCGATTTATAACTAACCGAATCTATTACATGCAGATGACCGTTTATCTCCTGTGAAAGAGAAACGGTTTCCATTACAGACGTAGATAAAGAAAAATTAGTATGTAAAGCCCCTTGTTCCGGCTGGCCGTCTGCCCAAATAATCAAATAACCTTTTGCCGCAATTGTCGTTTTAAAAGGCTCATCAGCCGGAATCCGGTACTTTTTCAAATCCTCTCTTGAATCCGAAATATACATTCCGCCAATATCAACAGGCGTAATATCGTCATTATAAAGCTCTATCCAGTCATCGCTCTCAAAAAACTCATCAACATACTGGCTGTTAGTTGCGCATATTTCATTCAAGTACAACTTTGGCAATAGCGGTTCCTGCCATCCGGGATCCGGCTCTAAGATAGCTTTGTAATCTCCTCCCGAAAAAGTCTCTTTGCAGGTTAACTGTGTATCTATTTTAACATTCCCGCCTGTGTTCCGGATTTCCCAATGCTTGAAACGGTATCCGCCGGGAATTACCGGAGTAATCCGCAACTCCTGTCCTTCAAAATAATTTGCAGAAAAATCGGATATATCCAATTTTTCGTCATTCAACAGATAAGTAACATTGGCTACGTTTGAATGAATACGAACCGGAGCAATGTTACCCAATTTAAAATAAGACTTCAAGTGCCTGTAAATATTAGCAGGCCGCTGGCGGGCAAATGTTCTCATCTTCTCTATATCTTCTTCCCAGGAACCAACTTCCATTTTCCAGCCGCTATCCGTATACCGGAGGTAATTTTCATACTCAAGAGCATCCGGCTCAATATAGCTAACTATTTCATTTAAAAGATTAATTACCCGGTTTTCATCAAAAGTTGTTTCCAAATGAATGACAAATCTGGTAATAAACTGCTCCTTTATTTTTTCATTTTTTAAAAATCCGGCAAAAAAGGGATGTCCGGCGGCTTTTGTGATTGTATTTTGGGAATAGGTGGAACTATAGAGCGAAAATCCGAAATCCGTGTCATAAAGAATCCAGCGCCATTTTCCGTTCTCCTTCCGCTTCCATGCCTTGATATTTCCACCAGGCCAATCGGTATTGGCATAGTAAATTTGTGCGATGAAATAGTGCCTAATTCTATTTCCGATATAATGCGTTCGTAAGCTGCCGGAGTGGTCATATCGTCCTTCCGGGCAAACTCGACAAGTTGCCAATACTCATCGCTGCTCCCATCGCCCTCGCCATATTCAACCAAGTCAAATTCTCCTTCATCCAGTCCGTAATTTGAATAGATAAAATCTTTGTTCGTCCGTTCCCGGATATTCAACATACCATAATATTCTCCATTAACAAAAACAACCGCAGGCTGATAGGCTTGGTAATCAACATCCATTTTTCCGGCAACAATCTGCTGCATAAAAGCATCGCGCAAAAAGGAATGACCGAAATCATTTCCCGAATTTCGCAACACTATGCTTTTCCATTTCAGATTCGGCTTTTCCTGGAAAAGAGCGTAATCCAACCGGTTTCCATTTTCTCCGCCATGCGCCTTGGTAGTATTTATTTTGATTGACTTTACATATTTGGTGCGGGAACAATTTCCATAGTTGCCCACTTTTACTTCCTGGTTTAACTGTTGTTTTCCTGCCGCATCAAAAAATTCAAAATTACATGGACGATCCCAATCATTCCAATAGTTGGCTACCGCATCGGGACCCATGCAGTAATCCGGCACTTCCGAACCGTTTTTTCCGGCAACCAGCATACCAATTTCATCGCCGTAAAACATATCCGGACCGGTTACTAAGGAAACAACCGGCAAAGCTTCGCTTCCGGAATTGATAAAATAGGATGCTGTTGTAATATCGCTCGGCAAACTGCCGGCTATCACGGCAATAGCTCGAAGGGGGGTGTTATTTGCAACCGGTACCGGGGCTGTGTAGAGAATAGCTTTATCTGCCTGAGGTTCGGACCCGTCTGTAGTATAATAAATCCTGGCTCCTGCAGGTGCTTTTATCGTCACTTGTTGAGCTGACGGATAAAATCCTGCCGGCAAATCAAAAGAGGGTGCTTCAATCTTATCAAACGTCGAAGCCGTTCCGTTATTACTCTTACCGGGAGTTGCATTTAGAAGAAATTCCAGGCTTGTTCCTCCATCGGTTTTTCTTCCGTAAGAAATATTTCTATGAGAAGCCGCGTAAGCTAACCTGTCTATCAGATTTCCGCCGCTATCCGATAAAATCAAAATCCCGCCCTCCGGTTTCAGCTTGAAACTCGCATGGTTTGCCTTATCCAGCTCGTCAAAATAAATCACGACAAACTGTCCGGGCTGCAACAATCCGGACGTTTTTATTTTCCATTTCAACAAATTATTTGAATCATCCGAAAAATAACAGCCTGAAATATCTACGCTTTGTGTTCCCGAATTGAATAATTCAACCCAGCCTTCAAAGTTGAAATCTTCGTTTATCAAATAGGAAAGGTTTCTCGGCATCAATTCATTGATAAAAACGGTTGCCTTGGATAACGAAAATTGCAGAAAAAGGAAATATAAAATAATAGAAAAAGTCCGTTTCATATATATTACATTTGTGTTACAACTTGGGTTAGATATACAAATATACGATATTTATTGAAAATAAAAAATACGGAAATATAAGGTCTGTTTAAATTTTGAAGCTGTCTTCTAAAACCGTTTTGAACGCGGATGACGCAGATTTGCACGGATAAAATTCTTTTTCATAATTTGCAATCATCTTGCTTTCAACAAAATAAAAATCTGCGTTATCCGCGCCATCTGCGTTCAAAAGACTTTTAATTAGAAAATTATTGACTTGTAAATCTGTCCCCCTGCCAATTTTAATACTTTGCATAAAACAACTAAAACCATATTTGAAAAACGACTAAAAACAACTACCTTTGCCTACTCTTAACAATATAAAAATGAACAAAAAAATTATCTTTTACACTTTCTTGCTTTTGCAACTTATTGTTTCCTGCAAGAGCAGTACTCATTCCGGAATTCCGTACCGAAACAAATTCTCCTTTTGACTTTTTCAGTAACGAACCCGAAAACAGGGAACTAACACCTGTTGAATATGTGCAATGGGTAAGGGATGAACGAAACGGATTGAGAATCAATCAACAAGAAAGCACGTATATCTATGAACTTCAATATCAGCCTGTGGAATACCTCGTTATTTTACAGGAAAGAAGCGAAGAAATAAAAGCTTCTACACTCAAGGATGAGGCTGAGAAAAGAGGCGATTTACAATACTTTACCTTCAAAATGTCATCGACAAAAGGAAAAGGCATTCTGTCTGACAAAGATTTATTTATTGAAAATAAGGATATTTATCTACTGTCGGGATTACAGCAAGACATCATGCTTGCAGAGGGAAAGGATACGTTGAATTGTGTAATGCTCCATTTCGAAGCATCCAATAACTTAGTACCATACGACCAATGTGTATTGGCATTTGAAAAATCCGAAAATCCAAAATCGGATATTACCTTTCTTTTCCGGACGGGAAAATATGCTGATGGTTGGGTTAAAATTCCTATCAAAAGGGAAAATATTAATAGAATCCCGAAATTAAAAACAGTAGAATAAACTGAATCTGAATCTTTGCGTCTTCGCAACTTTGTATCCTTTGCGTTACTATTTAATTAAGCACTTGCACTTTTTCAACTAAACGTAAAGGACACAAAGCCGCAAAGATTTCAATTAACGGAGAAATGTTACAATTTGTAACCGGGAGCAAATGTTTGAAAACTTTTGAGACCCTTTCGATGCATTTTTTAACTCCTGATTCGCAAAAAACATTGCCGGCAAAGTAATTTAAAACCCGATACTCGTACTCAACTTGAATATCGGCAAATACATCGCAATCAATATCACTCCCACAAACAGACCTATCAATATAATCATCAACGGTTCAAGAACGCTTCCCATCATACCTGTCCGGTAATCAACATCATCCATATACTGTGTTTTCAGCCGGTTGAAAACAGTGTCCAACTGGTTTACCTCTTCGCCCACTTTGACTAAGGAAAGCATTCTACGGTCGTAAATGGAGAATTTCGACATACTTTCATGCAAGGTTTTTCCGTGCATAATGTCGTGCTCCATTGTATCAATGGATTTTTGCAGCGGGTAAAAGGTAATCATTTTCTTTACCAGTCCAAGAGCGTGCAGCAAAGGAGTGTGTGCTCCCGTCAGTAATGCCATTGCCAGGCAAAAGCGGGCAAGGTACATTTTTCTACTCAATTCCCCGAAAAATGGGATATGCAGCAACCATAAGGATTGCATTTGCTTGAATTTTTCGTTTTTCCTCAAATAATAGATTGCAACCGCAAGCAGCAGCAACACGGTAATAATCAATAGGACATTGTTGGAAATAAAGTTTGAGACATTAATAACCATTTTTGTGAGGTACGGCAAATCATTTCCAAACCGGGCAAAAATATCCTCAAACATTGGTACAACAAATGTCAACATAAACACAACGGCTAAAACAGCAGCCGACAAAACGAAAACAGGATAGGCAAACGCGCTCGTCATTTTCCGCTTCTGTTCTATTTTTTTGGTGAAATAAATTCCGATATCTTTCAGTACATCAATCAGGCAACCGGTTTCTTCGCCTATCCGGACGCTGTAAAACTCATACGCCGAAAATTTTCCGGTTTGTTCCAATGCTTCGGATAAACCGGAACCGCTCAACACATTGTTTTTAATGTTTTCGTATATTGCCTTTTCGTCTTTTTGGGTTACTTCCTCGCACATCAGTTCCAGCGTAGAACGCAGGTCAATGCCCGATGAAAGAAGGATATAAAGATCATTGTAGAAATTTGACTTCTTTTTATCGTTCAATTTCTTACTTCCAAATGAAATATCCTTGTTGAGCAACATCATCAGGCTGTCCACCCACGAGTTTTTTTCCTCTTTTTGCTGCTTTTTTTTGATTTGTTTTATCTCTATGCCTGCCATCTTTTTTATATTTAGCGCGAAAGGACGAATTTATTCGCCTATTCGTCCATTTGTGCTTTCGTCCGTTAGTTCCATTCGTGTTTCCGCCGCATACTCTTTTACAAATTTGTACGGCAACGTTATTCCTTTTTGAGTTACGTCAAAATCTATTTCGTCAATTATGCCCGAAATTTGCTCTTCGTTGTTGAACTTGGTTACGATATTTTCGATGCTTACGCGGAATGTATCGTTGCTTATGCCGGTTTTGCGGACAACCATATCGTTTGACAATGTGTAGAGATATTCTTTATATCCTCCCAGCATCAGCATTTGCAGTTCATTCCGGTGGTAATTACATTCGGAAGAACGTTGAAAATCTTCCTGCATTACATTGTACAGTTGGAAAAGTTCCTTGTAATCGTCATTTGCCCTTTGGTAAGAGCTTATCTGGTCGTATGCAAAGCGGAATATACTGAAAGCAATACCCATTACCAGCATACTTATTATCATTGTAACAATAACGTCTGTGAATGTAAATGCAAGGACTCGTTTCATTTGGACAGAATTATTTGCTTGTATGACGACAGTTTTTTCCCTTTTTCATTAAACGCCTCAATGGTCAGTATTTTGAGCACCGGGTCGTTTTGATATGCTTCGATAGTTTTTCTTATGCGCAGGCTATCGGTCAGTATCTCTTCATCGAAATAACGACTGTCCGTGTTTGTTTGAATCGCATTTCGCTTTGTTTCCATAAATGCCTTTGAACGTTCCACGCGGTTGTCGGAGCGGAGAATATTAATGTATATCATCGTCGAAAGTCCAAAACAAACCATAATGATGACAATGGCGATAATCGCTTCAGCAAGAGTGAAAGCGCGAAAGCGCGAAGGCGCGAAGGCACGAAGGCACGAAAGCACGAAAGCACGAATTAATTCGCCCCTTCTCCCTTTCGCGCCTTCGCGCCTTCGTGCCTTCGTGCCTTCGTGCTTTCGTGCTTTCGTGCCTTCGTGCTTTCGTGCTTTCGCGCTTTCGCGCATTAATAAACCCATTTGATAACGTCTCCCGTTGTTTTTTCGTTAATTAAATCTGCGCCAACGTAATATTGGGACAGTTTGAACATATCAATATCCGCGTCCATCAACGTATTTTCATAAACAGCCGAAGGGGTTGAAAGGAAAAAACGGCTTGTGTATAGTGCCCCGTAGATGTTTCCTTTAATTTCAGTATATCCGTTGCTATATACTTGCCCCTTGACGATGGATTCTTTTTCCAACAGTAAAAGCGGCTGCTTGTTTGCTCCGGCTGTTTTCTGGTAAAGAAATGTCAAGCCGTTCAATACCGTTCTTTCGCCAAGAGTAATTTTCATTGATCCGGTTACGGTGTTCGATACGGTAATTCCCGCCACGGAAGGATATTTCAACAGGCAATTATCGCCGACATGTATGGAATCGCCGGCTAAGAGCTGTAATTTTCCGGTAAAATCTTTCTCTACCGAAATAAAAGGCGCTACGCATATAATATCGCTTAAATCTGTGTAGTTGCTTATCTGAATCTTTTCTTCGGACAAAACGATGATTTTTCCCCGGAAAAAAAGCCGGTCCAGATGAATTGTTTGAGGAGAATACAGCACAACGGTGGAATCCTGAAAAGAAGAAATCAACGTGTCTTGCTGAAGTTTTTCAAAAGGAATAATCTTGTGCGATTCGTTGAGGTATTTGTCAAGAAAATAGTGAACATCCAACCGGGCAATACGTTCATTCAGTTCGGGCAATGAGTGGCCGCTTTTTTGTATTTCGCCCGCTATACGGTTTCCGGTAAAGGTCTTTCCTTCAATGTGCGACTGTTTAAAACCTGATTCGGGCAACCGGCAGTTTCCTTTAATATTCACGTTTCCGGTAACGGATATGGGTTTTCCCTGGTCGGGGACAAAGAGTGCTATGTTTTCGGCATTGTACGTGTAATCACCGGTCATCACAGAGCGTTTTACCTGCAACTCTTTATTAAATGCGGTTACGGTAAACAGGTCGAATACGCCCCATTGTTCCTTTTCTAATTTTACCGAATCGCCGTATTCGCCATACAAAGAGAGGTATTTGGACTCGGAATAACCGACCGTTCCGGGATGTGCGAGCAATATATTGATAGCCGAAGATGCGTTGGCATTTAACCTGTCAATAAAAATGATACGGTTGAAAAAGTGATTATTGTAATATGCTGAAAGAATCAACATACTGCTTAAAATGATAATCAATACAAAAACAAAGATGGCGAAAAACAGGGCGTAGCCTTCCACCTTTTTGTTGAATAGTTTTATATACTTCGACATTAATTTTTTAAGCATTGTTTCTTGTATGCAAAAATAATAAGTTTTCTGCACCTTCTCCTAAAAAAAGAATGTAAAGTTTTAATTCTTTAATGTAACTTGAATAATATCAACTATTTCAGTCATCACTATTTTCATTTTCTTGAATCATTTTAGTTAATTCTCATTTTTGTACATAATTTTCAAATTCGGGTGTTTGTGCAGGTACCAAATGGTACCAAAAGGCAGTTATGAAAAAAGGGGGCAAAAAAAATTACGGCTTTGCCGTAAGGAAAATTTAACATTAACCAAATGCGCTCATTGGTTTTTCATAGCTTATCAAAAGACGCTTTAAAATACGTTTGAAACCAAATACAATCACTTTCCTCTATAATTTTATTATTCGTTGTTTTGCTATAAAGAGCGACAATAAGACTTTCGCCCTTTTCTTTTGAGTTATCAACAAAAACAATGTTCTCGAACAGTGAAAGATTTTCGTTTACACGTCTGATACTTTCCTCAAAATTAAATTTAATGACATCAAGAGAAACGTTATGTCCTCCTGTATATCTTCGCTGTATGACGCGAGAAACGCACATTTCTAAATTCTCTATACCGAAGAAAACCAATCGAGTTTTGTAGCCATTTTCCTTAAAAGTATTAGTTAAATGGCCATATCGTTGGAAAAGTTGCTTTCAAAAGCAAAATTTTTTCGAGTTTTTATGACAAAATCTACCGTCCTTTCCAAATCTACGGCTACTGCACCAGACAACTGATCGGCATTTAATGCAGGATACTGTTTTTGTTTTTCTGCAAAAACAATATCTCCGTTGTAAAAATGTGGATACCATACAGATACAATTCTCCAATGGAGCTTTTTCCGGTTCCATTAGCACCCGCTACGATTGTAAATTCAGGACGGCGCATCGTTTAGGGTATTAATTTAATAAATAAGAAAAATATCCTTTCCATTGCGGTGCTATATTTTTTTGCACAACGGTAAACATTTCATTTTCAATATCAAGGGCAACGAGGTCTTCACTACCATCGGGATTAGCAGCAATAAAACGATTACTTTTCTTACATCTCATATCCCTATACCGTGGCGACACGCCCTTTTTCCACGCATCAACATAAATTTCTTCTATTTTTCTTTGTGATGCTTGACGTAATTGTTTTATTTCGCTTGTTGACATAATATTTGGGGGTTAAAACAATTGCAAAATTAATGCTTTTTTATTTGTAACACAAACCAGATAGGTACCCAATGGCGCTTTTTAGTTTATATTTTTGATAATTAGCAACTTATCAAAATCATAAACTAAAAAGCGCCATTGGGTACCGTTTATTGTTGACAATCTGTAAAAAAGTTGTAAATTTGCAATTCAATTGCGTTTTATCAAGATAAAATGAAGTACGACTTATGTATATCAGATTTTTAAAATTAGAAGAAACAGCAGAAGACTCTTTGTTTTTGTGGGGTGCAAGGCAAACAGGTAAAAGTACATTGCTGAAAATATTATTCCCAGATGCCCGTTGGTACGATTTGCTGAAAAGCGAAGAATTTGAGCGACTTTTCCGAAATCCTGAATTGTTACGCGAAGAATTACAAGATGCAGACCCTTGTCGTTTGGTTATCATTGACGAAGTGCAGAAAATTCCGCGACTTTTAGACGAAGTGCATTGGTTGATGAGTAATCGTAATATCCGCTTTGTGCTTTGTGGCTCAAGCGCACGGAAATTAGTACGTTGTGGCGCGAATCTTTTAGGCGGAAGAGCGTTGCGCACGGTTATGTATCCGCTTGTGAGTGCTGAAATTCCCGATTTTGACCTATACAAAGCTATTCACAACGGTATGTTACCACGGCATTATACGGCACAAAATCCGCAACGAAGAATGCAAGCCTATATCGGTGATTATTTGAACGAAGAAATCAGAGCCGAAGCCTTGTCGCGCAACCTGCTTTCCTTTACTCGCTTTATGGAAATTGCCGCCCAATGTAGTGGTGAAATGATTGTGTATAAGAATATTGCGCAAGATTGTGGTGTAAGTGCCAATACAGTAAAAGAGTATTTCCAGATTTTGGAGCAAACGATGATTGGTTATTTAATCTATGGATTTACGGCAACCACCAAGCGCAGAGCAATTTCCGCACCGAAATTTTATTATTTTGATGTCGGAATTGTCAATTATCTTCTTAAACGAAATACAATGGAGCAAGGTACAGAGGCTTTTGGACACGCATTTGAGCACCTGCTTATGCAAGAAATTATTGCTTACCTTGGCTATAATTATTTAGATGAAAAGCCGACTTATTGGCGAACTTCGGGCGGTTACGAGGTTGATTGTATTATCAGAAATGGACGTGTTGCCATTGAATTTAAGTCGTGCGATGAAGTAAAATCGCGTCACACCAAAGGATTGAAAGCCTTTCAGGAAGAATATCCGCAAGCTCGGCTTATCGTTGTTTCAATGGATAAATCCAAACGGGTGATGAACGACATTGAGATTTTTCCTGCTACAGAGTTTTTGTCTGAACTTTGGAGAGGCAAGATTATTTGATAAAAACATCTTTTGAGAATTTTTCCCATCGAAATGTATTTTTAGTTTCCTCAATTTAATTGCGCAGGCATTTTCTTTTTGCGTTAATTCTTTTTTCTTTCGGTGGAGCCGAAAAAACCGCCTCTTTTCTTAACTGCTTTTGGTACCCCCTTTCTTTTATTTTTAGTTCCAGCAGGAACAATAAGAGTAATATTGGAATTATTGTCCTGTAGAAAAGCTTCTTTATCTATTACGATATTAGAAAAATCATCCCAATACAACTCAATAATACTTACCCATTCGTATTTTTCTTCCGCGATACGGTGTTTGGTGTAATTTTCCTGCCGGTACTTTTTACACATCTTACATTGGTAACGTTGTATATTATTGCGATTTCCTTTCCTGATACAGTCACTTTGACAATAAGCACACCTCATAAGATACTTTCTATTAATTTTTTACATAAAAAGCGCCATTTGGTACACTATACCTTCAATCGAATGATTTTAATGCGTTTTAAGACATTTTCTTTTGGGGGGGAGTACCTAAACACCGCACAAATTTAATACAATAATTTTGATAAGTTGCTAATTATCAAAATCATAAACTAAAAAGCGCCATTTGGTACACTACCGGTATCATGGCGCGCTGCTTGCTGTTCTGGGAGGCAACCTGGCGGCCTATCCGGTCGTAGTAGAAGCGGGCGGAGAAGCGCGTGGAGTCGCTGCTGATGCTGCGTAGCGTGCCGTTGGGACCGCTAAAGACTACCGTGCTGCCGCCGCTAAGGGTACTGCCAATGATCTCCCGCATATTCATAAATCATTTCTTTCCATTCTTCTGTACATTGCTTGATAATTCCTATAAAATGTCCATCAATTTTATTGACTATTATATAGTTTTCCCATGAACTGCTACAAGTTAAAAATACTTCTCCTACAATAGTATCTCCTACGTGAAATTTATCAGACGATATTTTTAATGTCGATTCTATTGGTGTGAAAATATCCAAACTAATATCACTCAACACAGTTCCAATAATTTCATATTTATCCTTTTCTATTTTTAATGAAATTGATTTATGTCTCATCACATTTCCATTATCAATCTTAACATATAAAATATCATCACACAAAGCACATTCAGAATATTCATATATATCACTATTAATAAAGCTATTATATTTTTCATTTAATTCTTTTCCAAATAGTAGTGAGCCTTCATAAGGTTGAACTCCAAGATACGCTGTTGAAGGCCGTTCCACAGGATATAAACGATAGAACTTTTGAAAAGAATACTTTTCATTTAAATCCACAGAAAAATCGAACGTTTTGCTGCTCTTCTCTTTTCTTGCTTTATTCTTTTCTTGCTTAAAATTATTACATCCTAGTAACAATATTAGAGAAATA
>QMCE01000322.1_pt1 | contig 23538 bp, 20 predicted proteins | sample 1821851 | NCBI WGS metagenome assembly QMCE01 (sample SAMN09453174, study PRJNA476694) | Termite gut metagenome, whole genome shotgun sequencing project. | isolation source: worker | host: Odontotermes sp. | place: South Africa:Pretoria | collected 2016-01-28 | reverse complement strand
CTGCGCCGCGAGCGCGCCGGCAGCCTTGACGAACGCCGGCATGGCGATTTCTTCGGCGTCAGGATAGGGTTGGCGTTTTGAAAAATGGCGATTTTGCGCCCACAAGGTTGTCTGAGGGGGCAACCGAATGGCGAAAGACTTGATATCATTGACAGGAGGATGCGATTTTTCCGCTTTCATGTTTCACGTGTGTTGTTGGAGTTTCCTTGTACGCAATGGGCATTCGGCGGTTTGAACGCGTATTGCGCAAAAAATCGTTTCTTGGCGGCGGACGTGGCAGTTTGGGGACTGCGGCGCCGGTCAAAAGCGTCCACGCGCCATACAAACATCTTTGGGAGGAGAGAGTTATGAAACGAGTGTTGGGTCTTGGGGCGGCACTGGCCCTGATGCTGGGAGTCTTCGCCAGCCCGGTGTGGGCGGCGCAAACCATCCAGCAAGTCATGGGGACGGCGAATTATCAGGAAGTCAAGGGCAACGTCTATTCCTGGGCCGGCTTCCCGGCTCCGTGCAACATCCCCACATCCGCCCTTATCCTGCTCGAAAAGCAGGGGCCGGCCGATGTTCTTGTGGGCGATGTCTTTACCTATTTCATCCAGGTCTCCAACCGGTCGGAGCAGGACATGATTTCCGTCACCTTGGACGACGTCCTGCCCGAAGGCTTCACCGTCCAGAAAATCGAACCCGAGCCCACCCGCACCGGCGACAAGGGCAAGCTGCAATGGGATCTGGGCGCCATCCCCGCCAAAACGGCCAAGCGCATCACCATCACCGGCCGCGCCGACAAGGTCGGCTACCTGGCCTCATCCAGCCTCGCCCGCATCTGCTACGAGTTGCCGCTGCCGCTGGCCGTGCGCGTGTTGCAGTGCAACGTCGATGTCCAGCAGCGGCTGCCGGCCATTGCGGATCTCTGCGATCCCATCGAGCTGGTGCTGACCGCCTTCAACCTGGGCAGCGCCCCGGCCACCAATGTCGTCATCACCGATCAACTGCCCGAGGGCCTCACCACCGAAGACGGCCAGTCCCTCATCAAGATTCCCGTCGGCGTCATCCCGGTGGGCGAACAGCGCAGCTTCAGGACGGTGCTGAAGGCGTCGCGCACGGGCGATTTCGACAATCTCGCCGTTATCGCGGGCGACAGGAACTGCACCGGCAGCTCGACGGCCAGCATCCGCGTCGTCTCGGCTGATCTGCGGCTCACCGCCGGCGCTCCGGCCGACGGCTACATCTGCACGCCGATTCCCTACAGCATTCAGGTGACCAATAAGGGCAACGGTCCGGCGCGCGACGTCATCGTGGCCCACGGCCTGGGCGGTGATTTCAAAGTGACCAACGTCTCCGAGGGCGGCAAGGTCGGCGGCGGCCGGGTGGTGTGGAATCTGGGCGACATGATGCCGGGCGAGACGCGTCTGGTCGGGCTTGAGGGCGCGTCCAAGGTCGAGGGCCAGGTGTTTTCGGACTTCTCGGTGTCGGGCCGGTGTCTCAAGACCAAGCGGGCGAAGCACGTCATCGACCTCAAGGGCGTCGCCGGCGTGTTGACCAGCGTGCAGGACAATTGCGACCCGGTGCGGGTGGGCGGCGAAGTGACCTACACGATTACCGCGACGAACACGGGTTCTCGGAACGATCACGATGTTCAGTACGCCGTCGTGCTTGACGAGGGGATGGAGTTTGTGGGCGGAACCGGCGCGACCGAGGTGTCGAAGCCGGCGGGCGGGAGCGTGGCGTTCGCGCCGCTTCCGGTGCTGGCGGCCGGCCAGACCGCCGCGTGGCAGGTGACGGTCCGCATCACGACGCCCGGCGACAAGCGTCTGACCACGACGCTGACGACGCGCCAGGTGACGAACCCGGTCGTCAAGTCCGAGTCGACGACGGTGTACCAGCCGAACATGAAGATGGTGATCGCGAAATAGCGGCGGTTCGGATGCGCTCAACAAAAGCAGGCGCCCCGTATCCCGGGGCGCCTGCTTTCTATATCTCGTTATTTTTAAATATGTTGAAGAAAATACGGGTTCAGCTACGCATAAGTCTACTTGCCGCGTAGCCGTGCACCTACAACAAAGTTGGCATTCTGGCCCTCTTTATTGTTGCGCTCTACTGCCCTGGCGATACGCGCCATATCCTGCGCCAACCGCGTTTGCCACGTGTTGGGGCCCCTAGCAGCCAAGCCGCTCTTCTTGGGTAGCAGTTCCCGCATCCTCGTCTCCTTAATGATGCCTTCACAGTTTGAAATTCCAGATATGGAATTTATCGGCTGTAGATGATGAAACCTGAGGGAAAATTTGGGCATGCTGGACACCAATAACTACATGACTCGATGCGCCGCACCGATCCTCCACTCCCCCATTTCATCATTTCTCACCAAACAAATGAAAATCCCCGTCTGGGGAGATAAAAAACTCCGTCTCTCAGTCTATTGTACTCTATGGAAGGAGTCAAGAGAGAATTCTGGGAAAGTGTGATTATACCCATACAGTGTAAATGGAATGCGGCAAAATTCGGTTGATATTGATCCTCTCTTGACAAGGTACCATCCCAATCAAAAAAAAGGATAGCAGAATTCATTCGTATGGTAGGAAAATCTGGAAAGAAAATCGAGATGGTTCAAAACACGCGCCACAGCAAGCCTTTCCCAAATAACCGGCAATTTTGACGGATGGATGCGCAAAATCACTATATAATGAAGATATTGCTTGCTTTAGCACGATTAAAACTGCATAATTTTTCGCTTTCCAGTCTATAACCATCAGGGAGCGGACATTATGCCATACATACCCTACTATGCCATGCATGAGCAGTTAAAAGTATTCCGTTGTGACGATTATACAAAATTGTCCTTCCAGGGTCTTGCGGAGCACTACTTTTCGGAAACGCAACGCCCGGCCCACTCGTTTCGCAGATTTCTCGCCATTATGCGCAAGGCAGGTGCCAGGTTTATGATCGAAGAGCAGCTTTCTCTTGAGCACAACGATTTTTGCGCAGAAAAAGCCGAGATCGAGAGTGTGCTCAGGTCGGTGCAAAATCTGCCTGAGGATGCAGATATCAAACTTGATATGCGAGCAGAACGCCTAACCTTTTTCAGTTGGCTTCCCTCTGCATACATTGCAGGAATCTCCAAAAAGGATCAGGAAGGGCAGTGGTCGGACTATGCCTCGGAGCCGCCAGGACTGACTGAAGACCCTCCTCCGCTCATCGACGATCAGCCATCGAATCACACCCTCGGGTATGCCGTTATCGTCACAGTTTCGTTCCCGTTGTCGGATCCGAAAAAAGCCATGTATAATTTCTCTCCCATCATACACAAATCCGACACATACGAGCAACTGAAGAAGATGCGTCCCGATGACATCAGCGACTGCCGTAATGCCGCCAGGTATCTTGAATTGCCTTTCTCTGTGGAGATGAAGAAAGGCGAGTTGTGGGGAAAAACATCGTACATTTTCGAGGCGGGCATTGAAAGGTTGTGCCGGGATGCTGAAAAAATGCTCAATAAGCCGTCAGCCTCGGAACAGAAGGACAAAGAGCCGGAACAGAAGGACAAAGAGCCGAATCGGGTTCCAGTACAGGATCGCTTCATCCACGCCTATACCGACTTGCCGACAGTCATTGGCACAAAAGCTCGTCACAGAGAATACCGCTTCGAGGCATCCCTCTTCCATGAGCAGTCGGCTATTTCAAGTTCCTGCGGCCATATGGCGATTCTCACCGCCTTGAACAGTTCATACGAATTCACCCACGGCAACGGAAAGCACATCGGCCACGCTGAGCTTTACGCCGCGATAAAGCGTGCCAAGGAAAATCGTTCCGAGGTAACCAAACTTGAGGTGCAGCCACCGCTTCTAGATCATCTGGTCATCACAACGGTATTGAAAGAATTTGCCCATGAAAGCGGGTTCCAACTTCATACGATTTCTTTCAAAAAACAGAACCCCGGCCGAACCAAATTCAGAGAAACCATATACCCGGCTATGGAAAGCGGGTATCCCGTCATCCTCAACTTTGCAGAAAACGCCAAAGGGGACGAGGTGGAAAGCCATAGCGTGGCCATCCTCGGCCATACCCAAGACTCGGATTCCTGGTTGAATCTTGGCAAATTGGATTCGAAGCGCGACCATGAGATAAAAACTAACGCCGAAGGAAGCCAGGGCGATCAGAATGCTTTGGCTCCCACCCGGGTTATTTCCGTTACCGAGTGGCAAAACAGCCTTATCCTGTCGGATGACACAAATGGGCCACATCTTGATATCAGCCCCGAAAAATTGATTGATCACGAATGTTCCTTCCAGGAGAGGATTTTTAGCTTGGATACAGCGCATTATCTGCTTCCACAAAGCATTGCGCCCGATGTCTGTTCGTCTTTCCAGGAAAAAACATTCGAAAATAATCGGATTATTGAAAAAATCATTAAGAAATGCCGGCAATTTCTGTTGGAGAAACCTGACGAGAACGCGAAAGAGAATGATAAGAAATGTATCAAATGGTTGGAACGACTCTATTTGGGTCCCATAGTAATCCGCCCGCTTCTTGTCTCAAAGGAAAGATATGTGCATCACCTCGTCAAGCTGGCAACAACCCACGGCAAGGATGGCGAGCATCATGGGATAACGGAAGAAAAACGTAATCACGTTCCGGCACCGAAAACAAGCATGAGGCAGAAACAGAAATCTCTGGCGTTAAAATGGCCTCCGATGCTGGTGAAGACGTTTATGGACTTGCCCGAGTATGTTATGGTGGTCGAAGTGTCCCTGCCGTATATTTATGATGGCAACAAACACAAAATGATGGATGTGGTATTTGACGCCACGGATGCGGAAATGAATAGCCGCGTCAAAAAAATACTATTCTGGGGTGTCGGAGTCGGCGGTAAGATGGGTGCGGGTAAAAAAGATGAAGTGGAGCGTTGTTCTCTCCCACCTCATGTACCCTATATTCGAACAAGCATTTTGCATGAGTGGTAAAAGGAGAATGCGTCCAATGGATTCTTGCGAGAATATCTTCAACGCTGGATGCCTGCATACTTTCGTGAGCCAAGTCGAGAATTTTCTCGAAAAGAAACTGGATGCTCTGTCGGAGACCAAGAGTGAAGCTCTGCGAAGTTTGTTCGATGAAGCCTATAAAGCCAGCCTGTTGGAAGAAGAAGGAAGAAGGGTACGGTTTCGGTTGTTGGTGGATATACTTCACACGCCTGAGAGCGAATTATTCATGCATATGCAAGTGTGTTTTGATAATTGGAAAGATTTCAAAATTGAAGCCGGCACACTACGGCGCACTTCCCCCATTGCTCCGCCCGAAAAGTATGGATTCGTAGTATTCATGGGCGAAAAGGATTTGTTTGTCTGTGGTATAAGTGACACCAGTTCTTTCGAGTATCAGCCCCCCTCGATTTTTCAGCTTTTGGTTACCGCACCGGCGTGTATGGACGTGATATACGGTAAGGAAACGATATATTCGTATCATCGTGGTGCGATCCTGGAGTATACGAGTGAATTCAATCCCAATACTAAAAATAAACCAAGAAATTTTACTCAGGTTGTCAACAACGAGTATTTCAAACATGCCCTTAGTGATACGGTGAAAGAGTATCTCACTTTTCTCCGACATAGGCTGCCGAGTATAGTAATTACGGTTGGTTGCGTGAGACGGTGCTACGCCCATCTCTGTAAGCAATTGGCGTATGGGATTGACTCGCTCCGGAAAGTCGGCAGTGGCGGCGCGGTAGTTTTCATTCCCGGTTTCAAAAAAATGCATGAATATCTCGAAGGGGTGGATGCGGAAAGCGGTGATGCAAGCGATAAATGGCAAAAGGCTCATATATGCTGTGGAAAAATAAACGCGCGAGCGCCTTTCAATTGGCCAGGATGGGATCTTCTCGAAACAGCCTGCTTTAGTGCCCACAAGTCTGAAAATGATCCTTATGATGAATCGCATCCGGTTGCCTTTGAAAATGATCCTTACGATGAATCGCACCCGATTTCCTTTGAAAATGCTCTTTACGATGAATCGCACCCGATTTTCTTTGAAAATGATCCTTACGATGAATCCAACCTGATTTCCTTTGATTTGAAAGCAGGGGCGCAGTTGACCGCAATGGACGGGAGCGTATTTGTGGGCCCTAATTTCCAGCCGTTGCTGTTTGGTGTCCACCTACATATACCCAAAAACATGGTAATCCAGGAATATTGGGATGGTTTCGAAGATAGAGAAGTAAGCGTCAGTGATAACCCCCTCGGCGGGTTGCGGCACCGTTCCGCGTTTGTTCACTGCAAACAGCACGGCCATATCAGTTTTGTCATGTCCCAAGACGGCTATTTGACCATTGTTTGTCCATCAGCGAAAACTAACAAACGTGGAGAGGAAATGTTGGTGGCATGGCGACAGATCGAATGACAATTCTCCGTGTGCATCCTCGCTGGATTTCTTAAAACTAAATAGCGCCCCGTTTCCGGGGCGCTATTTGTTTTGCCTGTCTGCGCTTGAGAGCCTGTTCCCAAAACCCTACTCGTTCACCCGCTCCACGAAATCCCCGTTGCGGGTGTCGATTTTGATTTTGTCGCCTACTTTCATGAACAGCGGGACTTTTACGTTGTAGCCGGTCGACACCTTCGCGTTCTTGAAGATGTTGGTCCGCGAGTCGCCCTTCACCCCGGGTTCGGCTTCGATAATCTCCAGCACCACCGACGACGGCAGCTCTATCGAGACGATGTTGCCTTCGATGATCGTTCCCTTCACCACCGCGTTTTCCTGCAGGAAGTTGATGTCGTTGCCGACCACGTCCTTCGGCACCGGATACTGCTCGTAGTTCTCCGAGTCCATGAACACGTAGGCGTCGGCTTCGGGATAGAGATACTCGAAGTTCTTCGTCTCGACATACACCTCGTCTATCTGATCGTTCGAGCGGAAACGCTTCTGCGTCTTGTTCCCGCTCCGGAGCGAGCGCATCTCCGTCTGCACCATCGCCCGCCAGTTGCCCGGCGTCACATGCTCGCGGTCCATGACGATGAACAACTCGCCGTCCATGCGGATTACCATGCCTTTGCGGATTTCGGTCGCATTTATCATCGGTACGCTTTCTGTCACAATTACGGCTTCAACAATGTCCGGTAGGGATCGATTACGGCTTCGCCAGCATCTTGCCGCTGGCCTGAATGTAGTTCATCACCTTGTAGATCAGCCGCGCCGCCGCGAATTCGCTCTGGATGGACTGATCCGTCGGGCAGAGCTCGGTGATGTCGATGGCGGCGATGCGCCGGCGCGACGCCACCTTTTTCAAAAGACGGAGCAACTGCCACCACCCGAGGCCGCCCGGCTGGGCCGCGCCCACGCCCGGGATGATCGACGGGTCCAACCCGCTCAGGTCGATCGAGAGATACACGGGGCTGCGCAACTCGTCCACCACCGAATCCTGCCAGCCTTCGTCGTTGGAGCGGTCGATGTCGGCCATGAAGAACGTCTCCACCGGGATGGTGCTGTCCATGATGCGCTCGAAGCCGTCGCGCGACAGCGACCGCACGCCCACCTGGCAGATGGTCGGCGCGTTCTTGAGTTCCAGGACGCGGCGCATGACGGTGTGGTGGGTTTCGTCGTCGTCGTCGGCGTCGTCCAGGTCGGCGTTGGCGTCGATGTGGAGGACCGAGAGTTCGGGCGAGCGGGCCAGGAGCGTCTGGATGCCCCAGAGGCTGATGGTGCCGTCGCCGCCGAGGATGATGGGGACGGCGGTGGCGTCGAGGGCGTTGGCGATCTGTTCCTTGACCCAGGGTTCGAGCTGGAAGGGTTCCTGGGGAGCGAGTTCAGGGGCCAGGGTGTGGATGCCGACCATGTCGACCAGGGAAAGACCGGTTTCCTCGTCATAGTCCTGGATCAGGCTGGACGCGTCCATGATTTTTCTGGGGGCGCGGGCTTGTCCCCGGGTATAGCTGGCGGTGGCGTCGTGCGGGGCTGGAATGAGCGAAAAATACGCTTCAGCCAGATCCGCGCTTTCATACCCTAAAAAATGTGCCTCGGCGTCTGCCATGACCTACTCCTGTGCAAGGGGGTTTGTATTTGCAACCACCTCTGTCTCAAGGAGTTAGCCCATCTATAGGCCAACCCGGTTCAAAGGTAAAAAAAAACAACGCGGCATGGCCGCTTTCCGCCATGCCTACTCCGATGCGGGATTATGATATAGAGAACGCCGTTCCGGCGCAAGAGGCTTTTTTGGAGTTTTGCGGAGCGGCGATGAAACCGCCCTTCGCCGCTCCGCAAAATCGTTCTCCCGCCCGAAAGGTTTGTCGAAGCCGGCTTGACCGGAAAAGATCTCCGATTAAGATTGAAACCCGGATCCCAAAAAAAGGAGCAGACCGCTATGGCCTTCGAGGACGACCTCGCCAATACCGCCAGAGTCATGAAACGAAAATTCTCCCCCCGGGACTTCACCCCGGCCAAGCGCGTCATCAAGTGGGGGGCGCTCATCCTCTTCCTCCTCATCCTCGCCGCCGGCGCCGGCATCTTCATCTGGACCTTCTGCCGCATCGAGCCCGGCAGCGACCAGATCGCCATCCTCATCCGCAAAACCGGCCGCAACCTTCCCCCGGACGAAATCATCGCCCTCAACCCCGGCGACAAAGGCATCCAGCCCGAGCCCCTGCCGGAAGGGCGCTATTTCTACAACCCCTACACCTGGGACTGGCAGTTCACCAGCGTCACCACCATCCCCGCCGGCCGCCTCGGGGTCGTCACCCGGCTCTACGGCGAGGATCTTCCGGCCGGGGAGATCATCGCCCCCGACGGCTACAAGGGGATAGCCCGCGACATCCTCCGCCCCGGCAAATACCGCATCAACCCCTATGCGGAAAAAGTGGACATCTTCGACGCCATCACCATCGCTCCCGGCCACGTCGGCGTCGTCGCCCATCTCGAAGGCCAGGATCCCATCCACGGCGACATCCCCGACGCCATGAAAAACGTCTTCATCGTCTCGGAAACGGTGAAGGGCGTGCAGGAAAAGACCCTCGGCCCCGGCACCTACTACCTCAATCCCTACATCTATGCCGTGAATTCGGTCAATCTCCAGTCGCAGCGCTTCGCCCTGCAGGCCGACGACGCCATATCCTTCCTCACCCAGGACGGCTTCCAGGTCATGGTCGAGGGCACGCTCGAATTCGCGGTGGACCGGGACAGCGCCAGCCGCCTCACCCACCAGGTGGGGGATCTCGACGACATTCTGAAAAAGATCATCCTCCCCCGGGCGCGCGGCTTCAGCCGCATCGAAGGGTCGAAACACCCGGCCATCGATTTCATCGTCGGCGAAACCCGGCAGGAGTTCCAGAACGAGCTGGAGAAACACCTTATCGCCCAATGCAGCCGCTGGGGCGTGCAGATCCGGTCGATGCTGATCCGGAACATCACCCCCCCGGAGGAGGTGGCCGCCATCATCCGCGAGCGGGAAGTGGCGCTGCAAAACCAGCGGAAGATCGAGCAGCAGATAGAGCAGGCCAGGAGCCAGGCCGAACTGACCCGCCAGGAAATGCTGGCGGAGCAGACGCGGGAGAAGGTCGAGAGCGAGACCGCGGCCATCCGCGCCCGCATCCAGGCCGAGCAGGTGCAGTCGGTGCGGCTGACCGAGAGCGGCCAGCGGCTGGAGGTGGCGCGGATCGAGGCGGAGGCGGCGAAGCTGCAAGCCGACGCCATCATCATCAAGGCGGAGGCGGACCGGGACGTCGTGGCGATGGCGAACGCCGCCGAGGCGGCGGTGACGGGGGCGATGAGCCAGGCGTTCGGCGGCGGGATGAATCTGGCCCGCTACACGTTGTATAAGAAGACGGCACCGATGATCGGGGCCATCGTCTCGACCGACCGCGCCCCGGGGTTGGGCGGCATTTTCAAGGCGTTCATGCCGGACGAAAGCGCTCCGGAAAAATAAAGGATACAGTAGATGGATGCAATGAAGGACATCGACATCATCGTCACCGGGGAGAACCAGGACAAGCCCCGTCCCTTCCACAAACGCTACGGCGTTGTCACCACGCTCATCTTCCTCGCCCTGATCGCCTGGGCGGTGTGGTCGTGGGGCTTTTGCCGCTTCTACGTCGCGCCGGGAAGAATGGCCATCATCACCGCCAAGACCGGGAGCGATCTCGAACCGGGCCAGATCCTCGCCCGCCCCGGCCAGAAGGGCAAGCTGGAGGACGTCCTGGGCGAAGGCCGGCATATCTGGAACCCCGTTTTTTACGATTGGGAAATCGTCCCCGCCCTGTATATCCCCCCGGGGAAAGTGGGGGTGGTGACGTCGCTGGTGGGCGAGAACCTTCCTCCCGGGGAGTTCCTGGCCGAGCCGGGGCAGAAGGGGACGTGGCGCAAGGTGCTGGGTCCCGGGCGCTACCGGTTGAACCCGTACGGGTATTCGGTGGAGATCATCGACGCCGTGAGCATTCCCCTGGGGTTCGCGGGCGTGGTGACGAACCTGTCCGGCACGCCGGCGCCGGAGGGGGCGTTCGCCGAGCCCGGGGAGAAGGGGGTGCGGGCGGACGTGCTGCAACCGGGCATCTATTACATCAATCCCCGCGAGTACGACGTCGCGGCGGTGGAGGTGGGGGTGAATCAGGTATCCCTGGTGGGGCAGGACGGGGGGGTGGTGCTGACGAAAAACGTGGCGATGGATGTGAACAACCAGATGCTGCAGCAGTTGAACCAGAATCTGCTGGAGGATCAGAAGCGCCGGCGCGAGGAATATATGCAGAACGCCGCCCCGCCGCGCGAGGCGGCGCGGGCGCAGCAGTCACGGTCGATGGCTGCGCCGGCGCGGTCGATGGCGGAGCCGGACGCGCTGGCGGAGGAGTATTCGGTGGCGGACGAGCTGATGAACGATCCGGGCGCGGCGGCGCGGCGGATCATCCGGAAGGGTATGCCCGCCGCTTCGGCGCCGATGCCGGGGCAGGGGCGGACGCCGGTGATGGAGCGGGATGTCCCGCCGGCGTTTATCCTGAACCAGTTCGTCAATTTTCCGTCGCGGGACGGCTTCGACATCAGCCTCGACATGACGGTGGAGTTTGAGCTGCGGCCGGAGCGGCTGGCGGCGATATACCGCGACTACGGCGATTTGCCGGCGGTGGTGGACAAGATTCTGATGCCGCAGGTGCTGTCGGTGTCGCGGCTGAAGGGGTCGGCGTACCGGGCGGTGGATTTCATCGCCGGCGAGGGCAGGGAAAAGTTCCAGAACGATTTGACCGACGCGCTGAAGACGTCCCTGGGCGACAAGTATCTTCTCATCCACAGCGCGCTCATCCGCCATGTGAATGTACCGACGCAGATACTGGAGCCGCTCCGGGTGGCGAGCCTCTCGAAGGAGACGGACCTGACCAACAAGGAGAAGCAGAACACGGCGAAGAAGCAGTCGGACTTGAACCGCGAGATGTCCTTGATCCGCCAGTCGGGGCAGCAGGTGGCGCAGGAGACGGAGAAGCTGAAGGCGCAGATCAAGGCCGAGATGGAGAAGACGGTGGCGACGATCGAGGCGGAGACGGTGCGCCAGGTGGCGGCGGTGGACAAGCGGACGGCGGAGGCGCGGGCGGAATTGACGGTGTCGCTCGGGAAGGCGCGGGCGGATTCGCTGCGCTTGGTCGAGGCGGAGAAGGCGAAGGGCTTCGGGATGAAGGTGGGCGCGTTCAGCGAGGACGCGGGCGAGTACGCGCTGTACGAGTTCGCGAACCAGTTGAATCCCGAGATGCGGATAAACCTGATCCACGCCGGCGACGGCACGCTGTGGACGGATCTGAAGACGCCGTCGTTCGCCGACGTCGGCGGCGCGAAGGCGCTCGGGGAGGCGTCGAAATAACATGCACTATACCGGAAACATCATCCGTCCGCCGCACGAGGCGAGGAACGTGCTCCTCCAAGTGACGGTGGGCTGCTCGTACAATAAATGCACCTTCTGCAACATCTACCACGACAGCCCGTTCCGGGTGTCGCCGATGGCGGAGGTGGAGGAGGACTTGGCCGAGGTGCGGGCGGCATATCCGCAGTGCCCGCGGGTGTTTCTGCTGAACGGCGACGCGTTTGTCCTGGGCTATGAAAAGCTGAAGGCGCTGGCGGAGAAGATCCGGGACTATCTCCCCGCCTGCCGCGTCATTTCCATGTACGCCGGGATCGCCAACATCCGGGACAAAACGCCGGAACACCTGCGGGAACTGCGCGATCTCGGGATCACCAAGCTGACTATCGGCGTGGAGACGGGGGACGACGACGTCCTGGCCCGGGTGCGGAAGGGCTACACCGCCGGCGACGTGGTGGAGCAGTGCGGCAAGCTGGACGATGCCGGGATGGCCTACAGCATCATCTATCTGGGGGCGCTGGCGGGCGAGGGCGGAGGAGAGAAAAACGCGCGGGAAAGCGCGAAGACGTTCAACCAAATCCACCCGACCCATATCGGGGCGACCTCGTTGACGCTGCTCCCGGGGTCGGAGCTGTACGCGGACGCGGAGGCGGGGAGGTTCCGGGAGGCGGGGGAACTGGAGCGGGCGCGGGAACTCCTGACGCTGGTGGAGGGGCTGACGATCCCGACGTTTTTCGCCGCCAACCACGTGTCGAACGCCGTGGTGGTGAAGGGGCATGTGCCGGAGGATCGGGAGCGGATGGCCGCGACGCTGCGGGAGTATATCGAGAACTACGACGAGGAGGCGCTGCGCTGGCGGCGCGCGCGCTTGCGGAGTTTGTAGCCCGGTTCCACATTCCCGCATTTTATCCTTGAAACCCGCTCCCCTTCGGGCGACAATACGCAAATACCTTATCTATGCCGTCCGTAAGGGGCGGCATATCGTTTATATGGATGGATGAGAGAGGAGAGGGGATGTCGTCACTGCTTGTCGTCGGTTCCATCGCGCTCGATACCGTGAAAATGCCCAGCGGCAAAGTCTACAAGGACATTCCCGGCGGGAGCTGCACCTACTTCATCCACAGCGCCTCGTTCTTCAACCCGGTGCGCGTCGTGGGCGTCGTGGGGAAGGATTTCCCGGAGAAATACGTCAACGGCTTCAAAAAGTGCAAAGCCAACCTGGACGGCCTGCAAATCACCGACGGGCAGACCTTCCGGTGGCACGGCACCTACCACAAGGACATGAACAACCGCGATACCGACGCCTTGCATTTCGGCGTCCTCGGGACCTTCGATCCCATCCTCCCCCAGAGCTACCGGGACAGCGAATTCATCTTCCTCGCCTGTTCCCAGCCGGAACTCCAGATGAAGGTGCTGGATCAGGTCAAGGGCAAGCCGCTGGCCGTCTGCGACACCATCGAAATCTACATCAAGGAAAGCCGCCCCGCCCTCGATAAGCTGATACGCCGCTGCCAGGGCATGATCGTGAACGATGCCGAAGCCCGCCTCATCTCGGGCGAGGACAATCTGGTCAAGGCCGCGACCGCCATCCACAAGAAGTACCGCCTCCAGTTCCTCGTCCTGAAGAAGGGCGAGCACGGCGGCATGGCGGTGACCAAGGACGGGGTCGTCCCCTTCCCGGCCTACCCGCTGGAAAAGATCGCCGACCCCACGGGCGCCGGCGACTGTTTCGCCGGCGGTTTCATGGCCACGCTGGCCAAGGCGAAGAAGGCCGACGCCAAGACCCTCCGCGCCGCCGTCGCCAACGCCACCGCCGTCGCCAGTTGCTGCTGCGAGGGCGTGGGACTCGCCGCGCTCGCCAAAGCCGACGCGGCGCAGATCCGCGCCCGCGCCAAGGCGTTCATTACAATGACCAACTTGGGGTAGCGCGCACTATGAAACAGCTACATGTGGCAAGCGCCATTCTTTTCGCCGTTGTCCTCATCGCGCTCGCCGGCTGCGGCAACCAGCCGCGCCCGACGCAGAGGCAACGCTCCGCGCCCATGCCGTACCGACAGACCTATCAGCCGATCGCGCCCTACGCCGGGCCGACGATCGCGCCCGGGCCGACGTACATCGCGCCCCTCCCCGAGTACGCGCAGGGCATGGGCTACGATCTTCCCGCCCAGCCGGCCTGGCAGCCGGCTTCGGGCAAAACCGTCATCCTCGACGCCGGCCACGGCGGCCACGACGCCGGCGCCAGCCACTTCGGCCTGCGGGAGAAAGACATCAACCTGGACCTGGTCGCCCGCACCGCAACTCTGCTCCGGGCGCGGGGCTGCGACGTGATCCTGACCCGCTCCTCCGACGTCTTCGTGCCGCTCCCCGAACGGAGCGAAATCGCCAACCGCCACCCGAACGCGACTTTCGTCTCCGTCCACTGCAACGCCTCCGCCGGCGGCGGCGAGGCGGCGGGGGTGGAGACGTTCGTGCTCTGCCCCACCGTCACCGACGCCGCGCGGGCCGAGACGGTCATGCGCAAGTACCGCGCCAACGGCCTTGAGGGCGGCCGGGGCAAGCAGGCGCTGGCGACTCTGGCCTCCACCTGCCGGGTGCAGGGGCCGGTGCTGGCGCAGTCCTTGCAGCGCTCGCTGTGCCTGCGCCTGGGCGAAAAGGACAGGGGCGTGCAGCAGAAGGATTTGGCGGTTCTGCGCGAAACCTATTTCGGCCCGGCGGCGCTGGTCGAGGTCGGCTTCATGACCAACCCGGGGACGGCGCAGCGGATGCGCGACCCCGAATGGCGCCGGCGGACGGCGGAAGCGCTGTGCGAAGGCATTTACAGCTTCCTGAAGCAGAACTCCTGAACACTTGACGAACGGACGCCTCGGCCTATGGATGCATCCCTTTCCTTACCGGACACGTCCCTGTTCCAGCAGGGCGGCCCGGTCATGTATGTCCTGCTGCTCGCCGCCGTCGTGGGCGTCACCTTCATCATCTACTGCCTCCTCACCCTGCGCCGCAGCGCCGTCATGAGCCAGCCGCTCGTGCTGGTGGCGGAGAGCGTCCGGGATGAAGTGGACTTCCCCAGCGCCCTGGCCATCTGCAAGCGCGAGGGCGGCGTGTTCGGCGAAATCCTCGCCTCCGTCATCGCCACCCGCAACCTGCCCCGCGAAGAAGCCGAAGCCATCGTCGAGGGCGCCGGGCGCCGCGCCATGCACGACCTCTCCCGGGGCACCCTGGCCCTGGAGGTCATTTCCGGCATCTCGACCATGCTCGGCCTCCTTGGCACCGTGTCCGGGATGTTCAGCATGATGATGACCATCAGCCACTCCGGCATCAAGGACATCGGCGCCATCTCCGGCGGCATCGGCGAAGCGCTCATCACCACCATCGCCGGCCTCGCCATCGCCATCCCCACCTATGTCGCCTACGTCTACTTCAGCCGCCGCGTCGAAGACGTGGTGCTGATGATGGAGGAATACGCCATCCACCTCATGGCGCGGGTCCGGGGCGGACGCGGCGACGGAGGAGCGGCATGAAGTTCACCGCCCGGAAACGCGCCAATTCGTCGGTCATCAACCTGACGCCGCTCATCGACTGCATGTTCCTCCTCATCATCTTCATCATGATCGCCGCCCGCTTCGAGCCGGACACCGGCATCGCCGTCGATTTGCCGATGGCGGGACGGTCGGAACAGACGGCGAAGGCGAAGCCGGAGCGGTTCAGCGTCACCATCGACGTCGAGGGCCGGGTGTATCTTGGCCCGGACGAGGTGGCGTCGATGGACGAACTGCGGCGGCGCATCGGCGTCATCCGCGAGGAGTCGGAAAACCCGGCGACCCTGGTCATGGAGATCTACGGCGACCGGGTGACGCAGTACGGCCGCATCGTCGAGGTGATGGACGCGGCGCAACAGGCCAAACAGCAGCAGATTCTCATCCGCACCAAAGAATGAAAGCGCCGCGCATGACGACACGCGAACACGAAAAACGCCTGGCCCGGTTCCTGGCCGCTCTGGCCGCGCGGGGCCTGGACGGCGCGGTGCTGGATCGGCGGGCGGACTGCCATTACTTCACCGGCTACACCGGCTCCGACGCGGCGGCGGTGTTTTCCGTGAAATCGGGAAAAGGCTGGCTGGTGACCGATTCCCGCTACCGGGAAGAGGCGGAAAAGACCGCCCCGGGGATGAACGTGACGCTGTGGAAGGGCGGGTTCGCGGCGTCGGTCGGCAAACTGGTGAAAAAGCTCCGCCTGAAAACGGTCGGCCATACCCCCGCCTCGATGACCGCCGCCTTCTATTTCGCCATGAAAAAGGAAGCGCCCGGCGCGGCGTCCTGGCCGGACGTCGACGCGGACATTTTCGCCCTCCGCGCCGTCAAAAGCCCGGCCGAGACGGCCGCCGTCCGCGCCGCCCTCGGCTGCCAGGAGCGGGCCTTCCTCGCCGCCAGGAAGCGCTGGCGCGTCGGCATGACCGAAACCGAGGTGAAAAACGATCTCGAATGGGCAATGCGCCGGGAAGGCGCGGACGACGCGTCCTTCGAGACCATCGTCGCCGTCGGCGCCAACGCGAGTCTCGCCCACGCCCATGCCGGGCAACGCAGAATCCAGGCCGGGAAGATGCTTCTCATCGATTTCGGCGCGGTCCGCGACCGCTACTGCTCCGACCTTACCCGCACCGTATGGGCGGGCGACATCCCGGCCGTCTGGCGCAAGCGCTATCTGGCGGTGCTTGAGGCGCAGCGGGCCGGCATCGAGGCCATCCGCGCCGGGGTCCGGGGCAAGGCGGTCCACGAGAAGGCGGAGGCGGCGCTCGGGCGCTGCGGCCTGGCCGACAGGTTCATGCATGGGTTGGGGCACGGGGTGGGGCTGGCGGTGCACGAAAGCCCGCGCCTGTCGCCAGCCTACGACAAGCCGCTGGCGGCGGGGAATATCGTGACGGTCGAGCCGGGGGTGTATTTCCCCGGCGCGGGCGGGATCCGCGTCGAGGATATGGTATTGGCGACGGAGGACGGGGCGGAGGTGTTGAGTTCGCTGCCGAAGGATGTGGAGAGCGTGGTTTTCTGATTTGATGGCCGAAAGCGGGAGTATTGCACATTTCCGGCGCATATCTATAATGAATTGCAATGTTGGTGTTTTTTGTTCACATTGAAGCGTTGCGCCATGAGCATTCGGCGGTTTGAGTGCTCATGGCGCAACACTTCAGTCCACAGCAACCCCGAGGCCCCTTTATGAGCGACAGCATTGAAAAAATCAGCGCCCTGTTGGCGATGATGAAAGACAACGATATCGTCGAGCTTGAACTGGAGGAAGGCGACTTCTCCGTCGCCCTCCGCAAACAAGGCGCGTTCATCCCCGCGACCATGAGCGCCTCCCCGGCCATGCTTCCCCCGGCCGCCGCCCCCGTCGCGCCGGCCGCTCCGGCGCCCGCTCCCGCCGCCGCCGCCGACCCGGACCTGGTCGCCGTCAAAAGCCCCATCGTCGGCACCTTCTACCGCACGCCGTCGCCGGAAGCGGCGCCGTTTGTGCGCGAAGGCGACGCGGTGCGCAAGGATTCCGTCGTCTGCATCATCGAGGCGATGAAGATCATGAACGAAATCAGGGCCGAGGTCGACGGCGTTATCGAACGGGTCCTGGTCGAGGGCGGCGAACCCGTCGAATACGGCCAGCCCCTGTTTCTTGTCAAAAAAGCGTGATCGGGAAGAAAGACACGAATGTTCAAACGCGTTCTCATCGCCAATCGCGGCGAAATCGCCTGCCGCGTCATCCGCGCCTGCCGCAAAATGGGCGTCGAATCCGTCGCCGTGCATTCCGAGGCCGACCGCGAGTCGCTCCATGTGCGCATGGCCAACGTCTCCATCTGCATCGGCCCGGCCGAATCGGCCCGCTCGTATCTGCATATTCCCTCGATCATCTCCGCCGCCGAGATCTCCAACGTCGACGCCATCCACCCCGGCTACGGCTTTCTCTCGGAAAACGGCCACTTCGCCGACATCTGCCGCAGCCTGGACATCGCCTTCATCGGGCCGTCGTCCGAGGCGATGGCGAAAATGTCGGACAAGGCCGGCGCCCGCGCCCTGGCCGAATCCTGCGGCGTGCCGACGCTGCCCGGATCCGAAGGCGTGCTGGAAAACGACGAGGCGGGCCTGGAAATCGCCCACCACATCGGCTACCCCGTCATCGTCAAGGCCACCGCCGGCGGCGGCGGCCGGGGCATCCGCGTCGCCCACAACGACGCCGCCCTCCGCATCGCCATGAGTTCGGCCCGCGCCGAGGCCGAGGCGGCCTTCGGCAACGGCGGCCTCTATATCGAAAAGTTCCTCACCCAGCCGCGCCACGTCGAGGTGCAGGTGCTCTGCGACGAGCACGGCAACCAGATCCACCTGGGCGAGCGCGACTGCACCACCCAGCGCCGCCACCAGAAGCTGATCGAGGAGTCGCCCTCGCCGGCGGTGGACAAATACGTCCGCCGCGCCATGGGCGAGGCGGCGGTCAGGCTGTGCAAGGCGGCGGGCTACACCAACGCCGGCACGGTCGAATTTCTCTACGAGGACGGCAAGTTCTACTTCATGGAGATGAACACCCGCATCCAGGTCGAGCATCCGGTGACGGAGATGGTCACCGGCCTCGATCTTATCGAAGAGCAGCTCCGCGTCGCGGCCGGAGAGCCCCTGCGCTGGCGGCAGAAGGATATCAGGAATGTCGGCCACGCGATGGAGTTCCGCATCAACGCCGAGGATCCGGACCGGAAGTTCGCTCCGTGTCCGGGGCTGGTGTCGCTGTTCGTCCAGCCCGAGGAGCAGGGGGTGCGGACGGATTCGTTCATCTACTCCGGCTACCGGGTGACGCCGTATTACGACTCGATGATAGCGAAGCTTATCGTCCATGCCGAGACGCGCGGCCAGTGCATCGAGAAGGCGAAGAGCGCTCTCCGGGAGTTCATCGTCGAGGGGGTGAAGACGACCCTCCCCTTCCATCTGGCGATGCTGGAGAATATCGCCTTCGTGAACGCGGACTTCGACATCAATTTTGTGGACAAGCTGTATTCCTGAATCATCAGGACGTCGGCCCGTCCCCGGGAGAAAGACCATGCGCAAAATCGTTGATTTCGCCAACCTGACCGTGGCGGTGCTGGTCGGAGCCTATTTGTTTTTGTTGACCGTCTTCGCCACCGACGGCCTGCGGCTGATGCCGGACGGCATGGTGAATTCGTGGGGGCCGCGCTTCCTGTTCCTGCTGGTCGGCGGCGCGCTGGTGGCGGCGAACATTTACGTGCTGGTGCAGGAGTGGAAGACGGGGGGCCTGCGCAGCAACCTCCGCCTCACCACCGATCAGGGCATGACTGAGTTTTCCGTCCCGTCGATGGAGATGCTCATCCTCCGCGATCTCAAGGCCGAGCCGGACATCGTCGATCCGGTGGTGTTCCTCCAGCCGCGGGGCGAGGGCAAGCCGATGCTGTGCAAGGTGGAGCTGAAGCTGCGCCGGCAGAAGGACGTGCTGAAGCGCATCGACGGCGTCAAGAAGCGGGTCCGCGACGTCATCGACGGCCTTATCCCCGGCGGCTTGACGGTGGAGGTGCTGGTGGAGGTGCGCGATTTCGTGGCGGAGTCGGCGACCAGGAGCAGCAGCCGCTCCAGCCGGCAGACGCTCCCCAGCCCCGGCGAATTCAACGGTCCCGTCTACACCGACGGCGGCGGCTCGGACGGGGTGTGAAACGTGTTGTACAGTTTCATGCCGTTCGCGGCATAGCCCAACGAACCGGCCATAGAGGGGCGGCGTAAGCCGTCCCTTTTTTGTGGAGCGTTATAGTTGACGACAGCGGAAGACGACCTGCTTTCCTCCTATATGTTCACCCTGCCCCCGGAGCTGGTGGCGCAGCATCCGGCGGCCGAGCGCGACGCCTCGCGGCTCATGCTGCTGCCGGCCGGCGGCGGGGCGGAGGAGCATGTGTTTTCCGAACTGCCCGGCCTTCTCGCCCCGGGCGACCTGCTGGTGCGGAACAATGTCCGCGTCCTCCCCGCGCGGCTCCTGGGAAAGCGGTCCGGCGGCGGCGCGGCGGAGCTTCTCCTGGTGCGCCGCGACGACGCGGCCGACGCTGAGCGCTGGCTCTGCCTCGCGCGTCCGGCCAACCGCTTCAAGCCGGGGCGGGAATTCGCCTTCGGCGGCGACGACGGTCTGATCGCGGTCGCGGGCGAGCGCGGCGACGACGGCATGGTTTGGGTCGATTTTTCCCGGCGGGGGGCGGAATTTCTCGCGGCGCTGGAGCGCTGCGGCCGGGTGCCGCTGCCGCCGTACATCGAGCGCCCGGACAAGACGCCGACGCCGGAGGACGCGGCGCGTTACCAGACCGTGTACGCCAGCCGCCCCGGCGCCGTGGCCGCGCCGACGGCCGGGCTGCATTTCACCCCGGATCTCGACCGCCGCCTCCGCGAGCGCGGCGTGGGCATCGCGGAAGTGACGCTGCACGTGGGGCCGGGGACGTTCCGCCCCATAAAAGAGGAGAATCTCGCCAACCACCGGATGCACGCGGAGTGGTACGAGATCCCCGAGGCGACGTGGGCGGCGGCGGTGGAGACGCGGCGCTCGGGCGGGCGGGTTCTCGCCGTCGGGACCACGAGCGCCAGGGCGCTGGAGTCGGCGGCGGCGGGCGGGGGACTGTCGGGCTGGACGGAATTGTTCATCCGCCCCGGGCATTCATGGCGGATGGTGGACGGCATGGTGACGAACTTCCATCTGCCGGGGTCGTCGTTGCTGGTGATGCTGTCGGCGCTCGCGGGGCGCGGGCGCGTTCTCGAATGTTATCGGAGAGCGGTTCGGGACAGGTGGAGGTTTTATTCCTATGGCGATGCCATGCTGATCTGGCGGTCGGACGTTTCATGAGCCGTTCGCCGCGATTCTCCTTTCGCAGGGTCAGGTATTTGGCGCGGCGGTTGCTGCGCGCGCTCGGCCGCGCCACCGGCACGGCCCACCAGATAGCTATGGGCGTGGCCATCGGCTTTTTCGTCGGCTGGCTGCCCATCGTCGGCATCCAGATGGTGGTGGCGGTGGTGGTGTGCCAGGTGTTCCGGGCCAACAAGATCGTGCCGATTTTTCCCATCTGGCTGACCAACCCGGTGACGATCGTCCCCATTTACTCCTTCAATTACTGGGTGGGCTGGCTGATCGTGGGCGGGCCGCCGCTGAGCGATCTGGCGACGGTGCTGCGGCGCATGATCGCCGCCCCGGAGGCGACGGAGGAGATGGGCCGCTTCGCCGCCTGGTGGGACGGGGTCAAGCACTCCTTTTCCGAACTGTTGGCGATGGGCTGGGACATGCAGTTGCCGCTGTGGCTGGGGTGCGTGATCGTGGGCCTTGCCCTGGCGATACCGTCGTATTACCTCACCTACACCTTTGTCGAGTCCTTCCGCCAGGCGGTGACGAAAAAGCGCCAGCAGCGCCAGGACCGGCGGAAACGCGCCGGGGGAATGGACGTGGCGATGGGCGACGGCTATAATCCGGAACAGTAAAGGGGTGAGGCCGCAACCCTCGGCCGGGTGGAGCATCTATGCGTTCGTATCTTGTCAAACGCTTGTTGTGGATGGTACCCACGCTGTTCGTCATCACCGTCGCCAGCTACGGCATGATGCGGCTGGCGCCGGGCGATCCGGTGAAGGCGAATTTCATGGCGGGCGACTCCGGCGGGGGCGAGGCGGGCGTCGGCGTCAGGAAAGAGGGCGAGAGCGCGGCGGCGCGGGAGTTCCGCCGGCGGTTTTATCTGGATCGGCCGTGGTATGTGGGCTACTGGCGCTGGATCGCGGGCGACGACGAGCGCGGCCGGGGCGGCGTGATCCACGGCGATTTCGGCGACTCCATCGTCATCAGCCTGGGCACGCCGGTGTGGGACGTCATCGCCGAAAAACTCCCGGCCACCATCAAGCTGAACCTGTGGTCGTTTCTCCTGATCTATCTGGTGTCCATCTCCTTCGGGCTGTATTCGGCGGTGGCGCGGGGGTCGTGGGCGGATCGCTTCTTTTCCCTGCTGTTCCTCATTCTCTACAGCCTGCCGGCGTTCTGGATCGGGTTGCTGCTCATCCTGTTCGTGTCGCGCTTCGTTCCGTGGTGGCCGATCAGCGGCCTGTCGCAGATGGCGGGGCCGGACGAGAGCTATTGGCATTCGCTCTTCCGCACCGCGCGGCATTACGTCCTGCCCGTGGCGTGCCTGAGCTACGGCGGCTTCGCCAGTCTCAGCCGCTTCACCCGGGCGTCGGTGCTGGAGATAATCCGCCAGGACTTCGTCCGCGCCGCCCGCGCCAAGGGACTGTCGGAATGGTCGGTGCTGCTCAAGCATGTTTTCCGCAATTCGCTCATTCCCCTGATCACCCTCGCCGCCGGCATCCTGCCCGGCATGTTGGGCGGCAGCATGATCATCGAATATCTCTTCAACATCCCCGGCATGGGCACGCTGATGCTCCAGGCATTGTCCAGCCGCGATTATCCCGTGCTGATGACGGTCATGGGCCTGTCCACCTTCCTGGTGCTGCTGGGCATCCTGCTGTCCGACATCCTGTACGCCGTGGTGGACCCGCGCATCACGTTTGATTGACGCGGCGGCGGGCAAGCCCCGCATGGCGGCGTTTTCTCCAATGGACGGATTGCATTATGGCCGCGACGACAACCCGGGACAGCCTTCGCCGCTTTCGTCGCGTGACCGTGATGGGATTGGGCCTTTTCGGCGGCGGCGCCGGCGCGGCGCGGTTTTTCACCGACCTGGGCGCCCGGGTGACGGTGACGGATGTGGCGTCGGAAGAGAAGCTGGCGCGGTCGGTGCGGGCGCTGGACGGGCTGGGGATCCGGTTCGTCCTCGGCCGGCATGACGAAGCCGATTTCACCGGGGCGGATCTGATCGTCGCGAATCAGGCGGTGCGCCCGGACAATCCCCTGCTCGCCGCCGCCCGCGCCGCCGGCGTTCCTATCGCGACCGAGACCGGGTTGGCGCTGGCGCTCAACCCGTCGCCGTGGATAGGCGTCACCGGATCCAGCGGCAAATCGACCACCGCCTCCCTCCTCGCCGCGATGCTGCGGCGCAACAACCCGGACGTCCTCTTCGGCGGCAACATCGGCGGCGACTTGCTGACGCGGGTGGAGCAGCGCCCGGCCGACGCGTTTCTCGCGGCGGAACTGTCCAGCTTCCAACTCACCTACCTGGCCGACGACTTCGCGTCCGGCCGCGTCCGGCCGCCGGCGGTGGCCGTCGTCACCAATCTGACCCCGAATCATCTCGACTGGCACCGCGACATGGACGAATACGCCGCCGCCAAATACGCCCTGGCGCGATGGCAAACCCCCGCCGACTGGACCGTTCTCACTGTCCGGGACGCGCGGCTGGCCGGATGGGCGGACACGGTCCCCGGCCGGGTGGTGCGGTGCGGCCTGGACGACCCGGGATCGCCGGATGCCTGTTTCGTCGACGGCGACGCGGTGACGCTGCGCCTTGACGGCCGGGAGGCGCTCTGCCAGCCGCTGGCGCGTTTCGCCCTTCTCGGCAGCCACAACCGGCTGAACGCGACGCAGGCGATCGCGGCGGCGTTTGTCGCGACGCGGGACGCGCGGGCCGTGGACGCGGGAGTGTGCGGATTCCGGGGGCTGCCGCACCGTCTGGAGACGGTCGGGATCTTCGGCGGCCGGCTGTTTGTGAACGATTCCAAATCCACCACGCCGGAGGCGGCGATCACCGCGCTCGCCGCCATCGACAAGCCCTGCGTCCTCATCGCCGGCGGCTA